>QWCK01001464.1_pt1 | contig 34349 bp, 36 predicted proteins | sample 1972571 | NCBI WGS metagenome assembly QWCK01 (sample SAMN09866710, study PRJNA288562) | Human gut metagenome isolate term2_stool, whole genome shotgun sequencing... | isolation source: gut | host: Homo sapiens | place: USA: California | reverse complement strand
GGTCATGTCGATGAAGGTACCGCAGACGTACAGGGGCAGCAGCGGGATGATGACGCTGTGCAGCACCTGATCGATGATGCCGGAGAAGTCCTTCATGCCGTTGTAAAGGGTATCACCGATGGTCTTTCCGCGCAAGGTGGACATGCACAGGCCCAGCACAAAGGCCAGCACCACGGCAGAGAGGGTGTCCAGAATGGGCGGGATGGAGATGGAGATGTAGCTGGCCAGAGAGTTGTCAGCCGTGGCGGCGATCTGCTCCAGCGCGCCTTCGCTCATGAAGCTGGGGAACAGGTTTGCAGACACCAGATAGGATGCCGAGCCTGCGATCAGGGTGGAGCCGTAGGCCAGAGCCACCGTGATGAGCAGCAGCTTGCCTGCACCGCTCTTCAGATCCGCAATGCCCATGGTGACATAGGCCACGATCATCAGCGGGATGACGAACTTCAGGAACGAGCTGAAGATGCTGGATGCCGTGACGACGACCCGGCAGAACCACACCGGGAAGAACTGGCCAACGATGATGCCCAGCACGATGGCAATGAGCAGCTTCGGCAGCAGCCCAAGCTTGAATTTTTTCTTTTCCATAGAAATAATTTTCCTCCTTTTGCTTTCCTGGTTCCCGTGCAGCACCTGAGGGCGCTCTCTTCACCTCAGCCTGCACAGCCAGTCTTTTTCATGATACGCCAAAATTTTACTTGACGTGTTGACGTCTTTAGTTTAACATAGACATACGCATGATTCAAATTCATAAAAATAAATTTATGGATTAAAAGTTTTTATAGCAAAAAAGGAGTTCTGCGATGGAAGTTCGTCAGCTGAATACCCTGATCCGCGCGGCTCAGTTCCAGAGTTTTTCCAAGGCGGCAGAGTCTCTGGGCTATTCTCAGTCCGCTGTAACGGTACAGATCAAGGCACTGGAAGAAGAGCTGGGCGTGCGCCTGTTCGACCGCATGAACAAGCGGGTTCTTCTGACCGTGGACGGCCAGCGTTTTCTGGAATATGCCAACAGTATTCTGGATACCATCCAAAGCGCCCGCCAGGCACTGAACGAAAATGCCGAGCTGGGCGGCAGCCTGCACATCGGCACGCTGGAGTCTCTCTGCTTTTTCCGCCTGCCCGGGCTGATCCGCCAGTTCCGGCTGGAGCACCCCAGGGTCGGCCTGCGGGTCACCACCGGTTCCCCGGAGGAGCTGATTGAAAAAATGGAGCAGGGAGAAGTGGATCTTATCTGCATTCTGGACGAGCCCCGCTACTCCAATAACTGGCACAAGTGCAACGAAGTGCCGGAAGAAGTGGTGTTTGTGGCAACGCCGAACATCGACCTCGGTCATCCCGGCCCTTACCGGGTGGCCGAACTGCTGGACAAACCGTTCTTCCTGACCGAGCGCAACGCAAACTACCGCCGCACTTTTGATAAATTTCTCGCTTCCCATCAGGTCGAACTGACCCCCAGCCTTGAGATCAGCGATACCGCATTTATCATCAAGATGCTGGAACATTCTTCCGGGATCTCCCTGCTGCCCCGCTTTGCGGTGGCCGAATCCGCCGCAAAGGGGCAGCTGCGCATTTTGGAAGTTTCGGACTTCCAGCTGACCATGTACCGCCAGATGTTTTACCACAAAGATAAGTGCTGCACCCGGGAAATGAAAGCTTTTATCCAACTGGCCGACGGGCCGGATATCCCTCTGTGACCCGAAGCAGCCCCCTTGAGGCGTCAGAGCGCTTTTCCATCCAGCACCGCCTGTTTTAACGTGTCCCCCTCATACACCAGCTTCAGGGAGAAATAGGGCCGTTCTTCTTTCAGAAGCCGAAAGAAGATCTTATCTCCCTCCCAGATGGGCAGGCTTGTCACCTTTTCTTTCGGCACCCATTCCAGTACGCCCTCCTTACAGGCGTCGCCCTTTATCATCTTGCCCTCCCAGCGGTCCGCTGTGTAGAGGTGGATGAACTCGGTCATATTGCCCCAGAGGAATGTCAGCAGCCCCCGGCAGCGCCAGCGGGTCAGGGTCAGGCCCGTTTCCTCCCGCACCTCCCGGAGCAGGCAGTCCTCCGGGCTCTCGAACCGCTCAAATTTGCCGCCGACACCCACCCATTTATCGTGGTTGTAGTCATCCTGCTTTTTCACGCGGTGGAGCATCAGGTAGGCGTCCTCCCGCTCCAGATAGCAGAGCGTGGTGCTGAAAATAGGGTATTCCGGGTCCATAAAGCTTCCGAGATTCATCGCGGTCCTCCTTTTGATTCATCACAAAGGCGTCCCACAGGAAAGCCCCTGCGGGACGCCTCTTTTGCTTTTCAAATTCTGTTTTGATCCGGCTCAGCCTTTGCGTGCCGCACGGCCCTTGCCTGCGTTGTTCAGCTTGCGGACCAGATCGTTCTGGTGCTTGCGCTGAGAGGGGGTAGGCTCCGGGTCCCGGGCTTCCTCAGGGCGAGCGAGGGTCTGCTTTGCGTCCGCGTCCACCCGGACCAGGTTCCACTCCTGATTGCCGCCGGAGACATAATTCCAGATCTGGGCCTGGGCACCGTTGGCGGTGTTCATGCCCACCAGGTCGATGTACTTGTCGGCCAGCACATTGCGGATGCGGGTGCGCCCGCCGCGGGTGGGTTCCAGCGCCCAGCACTGGCTCAGGCCGCTGGTGCGGCTCCACTGGTGCAGCCAGGTGCCCTCCACCACGCCGCCCAGGGCCAGATCGATCATCTTGCCGGTAAAGCGGTTTTCGATCCGCCAGCGTCCGTCCCCGGCGTCCACGAACTTCCATTGCTGCCAGGGGTGGCCTGCATAATCCCAAAGACGGATCGCAGCGCCGTTTTCCGTATTGAAGTTTTTGACTTCCAACACCTTTCCATTCGGGGCTTTGATGAGGTAATACTCGTTTTCCAATAATACAACTTGTGCTGCCTTTGCCATAGCTGCGATCTCCTTTCCAATTGAGTACCTATATTATAGCGCATTTTCATCGCAGCAACAAGAATGGTTTTTGATAATTTTTTTATGATTCTTTGTGCATTTTTACCCACTCTTCCGCGCGCCGTTCTCACCCGCCCGTCTCTGTGCGAAAAACAGCCGCGCACCCGAAAAACTCATACTGTTTTTTATATAAAAACAAAACGCCTTTTTCGCCCGATTTTGTGAACAAACTGTTTCCGCTGCAAGGTCAGTTTTGTTCAGAGCTTTACCGTGATAAAGTAAAGCGTTTTTGTTTGCTTTATTTCAATACAGTTACCAGATTTCAGAACGAGCTTTAATTTCTTTCACGATTTTGGCTATTGACTTTATCGTATGGCTGGAGTATGATAGAGTCACAGAGGAGTGGAAGACGCTCCCGGATCACATTGCAACATGCCTCTGCGGAACCACCGCGGGGCAGGAAAAATATAGGAGGTTTGATGATGTACTACTACATTCTGGGTTTCGGTATCGCATGTCTGGTTCTGTTCGGTATTGGCAGCATGGAGACGGTATGTGTCAAGCCGGCTGAGATGTTGGTCAAGGCCCTGTTGTGGCCTGTCACCCTGATGGAAGCAGTTGTGAACCACAGCTCCACTCATCACAACTATAAGGCTGCGCTGTAAAACACACCCCGTCAGGATGTCCTGAAAGACATGCAAGGCTGCTGCACCCGCAAAGGCGCAGCAGCCTTTTTGTTTGGAATTTTCCGCAAACCGTGGTACAATAAAGGGCAGAAAGCCCCACGGGCCCGCCGGAACCCACCGACAACAAAGGAGAACTATGAAACCCGATTACAAACTTGTGGCAAAAGCCAAATATATCCACACCACTGCCGACCTCGCCAGCGAGCTCTGGCACGAGGTGTACAAGCGCTATTACCCCGCCAAGCAGCTGGACACGCTGGTGGACACCCTGCAGAGCGCCGACGCCATTGAGGAGGACATTGACAACGATGTCAACTACTTCCTCGTGCTGCTGGGCGGCAAGGTCATCGGCTACTTTGCCTGGAAGATGGAAAATACCTCTCTCCACCTGCTCCACCTCTACCTCAAGCCGGAGTTCCGGGGCAAAGCACTGGGCCGGGACATCGTGGCCAGCTGTGAACGCCTGGCCCGGGGCGAGGGCCGTGGCCGGGTGTGGTGCACCGTCCACGCCAAGGCCCTGCCCGTGCAGCAGTTCTTCAAGGCCAAAGGCTACCGCCTGCTGGGCCCCGCCGAGGAGGACGAGACCACGCGGCTGCCCGGCCAGCTCATTTTTGAGCGGATGCTGTAAAAACTGCAAAATAGCCATTGCTTTTTTGCCGCGCTTGCACTACAATAAAGTAGTGTATTGAAGTGCCCTTTCTGCGGGCCTGACGCAAGATGCCATCAGGGGAGGAAAGCTTTATGGCAAAAGATCATCCCACCGGAAAATCCGGCCTGTATTCCGCTCTTCTGGAGCTGAAGACGCCGGAGGAGTGCTACCGCTTTTTACAGGATGTGTGCAGTTACGCCGAGCTCAGCGCCATGGAACAGCGCTATAACATCGCTGAAAAGCTGATGAACAAGCAGAGCTACACCAGCATCATGGGCAACATTGGCGCATCCAGTGCCATCATCAGCCGGGTGAGCCGCGTCCTGAGCCGGGACGACAGCGTGCTGCGCCGCCTGCTGGAAGAGAGCACCGTCCCCGCCGACAAGACCGAGGCTTAGGAGGTAGTGATTATGAGCAAAGCAGTTGTATTTTTTGCCGACGGCACCGAAGAGTGCGAGGCACTCCTTGTCATCGACCTGCTCCGCCGCGCGAAAGTCGAAGTGACCGTTGCGTCCGCCATGGGCCGCAAAGAGCTGGTGAGCAGCCATAAGATCCACCTCACCGCCGATGCACTGGCCGAGGACGTGGATTACTCGGATGTCGATCTGGTCGTACTGCCCGGCGGCATCCCGGGCACCCCCAACCTGGCCGCCAACAAAACCGTCACCGAGACCTGCAAGGCCTTTGCCGCCGCGGGCAAAAAGGTAGCCGCCATCTGCGCCGCCCCCAGCGTTCTGGCCTCGCTGGGCCTGCTGGAGGGCAAAAACGCCACGGCCCACGCCGGGTTCCAGGATCAGCTGGCCGGTGCCATCGTCCACGATGAAGAGGTCGTGGTGGACGGCAACCTCACCACCAGCTACGGTCTGGGCGGTGCCATCCCCTTTGCGCTGGAGCTGGTGCGCCAGCTGGCCGGCAAAGAGGAAGCCGACCGTATCCAGAACGCCATTGCTTACCGGCATTCCGTGCTCGGATAAACACGAAAAAGAAAACCCGCCGACGGCGGGTTTTCTTTTTCGCTTAGAACGGATGCACCCGCAGCTCATGCGGATAATGGTTCAGCACCTCGCAGCCGTCCTCGGTGACGAGGACCAGATCTTCGATCCGGACGCCGAACTTGCCGGGAAGGTAGATGCCCGGCTCGATGGAGAAGCACATGCCCGGGGTGACAACATTCTCGTTCACCGCCGAGACGTCACCGGCCTCGTGGTCTTCCAGACCAATGAAGTGGCCCAGGCGGTGGTTGAAGTAGGGGCCATAGCCGGCTTCGGTAATCAGGTCGCGGGCCGCAGCGTCAATATCGCAGAGACGGACGCCCGGCTTGACCAGCGCTTCGGCGGCGGCCTGTGCCTGCCGCACCAGCTCATAGACCTTACGCTCCTCCTCGCTGGGCTCCCCGGTAAAGAACGTCCGGGTCATATCGGAACAGTAATCCTGATACACGCCGCCCACATCGATCAGGACGCACTGGCCCGCCTCCAGCGGGGTGTCGTCGTTGTCGTGGTGAGGGTCTGCCGCATGAGCGCCAAAACCGCAGATGGGGGGAAAGCTGACCCCGGAACAGCCGTGGGCCGCATAGATGCCCCGGATGGCTTCGGCCATCTCTTTTTCGGTGATGCCGGGGCGGATGAGAGCCTCAAACTCCGCCATGCAGTCATCGTTGACCTTGGAGGAAGCCCGCATGGCCTCCTGCTCGGCAGCGTCTTTTACGGCGCGGGCATCGTCGCAGGCGGCGGAAGCATTGCGGTAAGCGGGTGCCGCGTCCAGCTCTATCAGCCGGAGCAGGAACCGGGCAGGCCAATTCTTATCAATGCCCAGAGGCTTGTCCCGTTCCAGCCAGGGCAGGAGCTTTGCCGGGGCGTCCTCGCCGTCCGAGTAGTTTTCCACCGGGATGCCTGCCTCCGGCGTGCCGAACAGCGCGTTGACGAAGAAACGGTGGTTCCCGTCGGCCCGGAGCAGCAGAGCCAGCATCCGCTCGCCGGGCTGGATGCGCACCCCGGTCAGATAAAAGATCGTGGGCGGGTCGCTGACGATCATTTGGGTCAGGCCCTGTCTGGCAAGGTTTTCGGCCACCCGTGCAAAGCGGGCTGCATAGAGTGTTTTCATGTTTTGGTTATCCTTTCTGTAATTTTTATTGAAAAATATCTTATATGTTGACGAATTTGCAGGAAGCGTCCACTTGTTCATAAATAATTCATAATAAATTCATGTAGTGTTCATGCACTTCCGGTATATGTATGGCAACGTCGGCGCGCAGAGCGCCTTTGCCCCGCCCAGTATAGCACGGTGTGCCCAAAAAATGAACCATCCGGCCCGATTCCGGGCCCGCTGCTCTGGCAAACCGCCGCACAATCTGTTATACTGGACAAAAAGCCCTGCCGGCCCCGCTGGCACAGGAAAGGAATTGGAACGCTATGAAAATTGGTTTTTGGGAACTCGTGGTCATCGTGGTGGTCGCGTTTGTCTTCATCGGCCCGGATCAGCTGCCCGTTTATGCACAGAAACTGGGCAAAATGCTCCGTGAGCTGAAGAAATACACCGGCGCTGCCTCCGAGGAGATCCAGAAAAACGTGGTCGAGCCGCTGAATGAGATCCAGGCCCCCCTCAAGGAAGCCGTTGCTCCGCTGACCGATATCAAAAAGGATATCGACAACAGCGTCAAGGACGTGACCAAGAGCTTTACGGGCATTGGCAAGACCAGCAAGGAAGAAGCCGCCAAGACCGAGCAGGCAGAGGAAGTGACCGAGCTGGAAGAGGTAGAGGAGCTGGAACACACTGCCCCCGCCGCAAAGCCTGAGGAAAAGCCTGCCGAAGCAGCTCCTGCCACGGAAACCGCAGAAGAGAAACCCGCTGAGGAGCCCAAGGCAGAGGAGAAGCCGATAGAGGCCGCTCCCGAAGCTGCAGAGCCTGCCGCCGCCCCGGCCGCGGAGGAAGCTGCCCCCGCTGAAGAAGCAAAGGTCTGAGCTGCCTTTGCCCCGTATCCCTCTATTTTGATGCACCCGCGCCTGCGGTTGCCGAATACATTGGAATCCGCCCGCCACACGGCGCGGCAAAAGTAAAAAGGAGATTTTTATTATGCGTATTGGTACGAACGAGCTGCTTATCATCCTGGTCGTTGCTCTGCTGATCTTTGGACCCAAGAACCTGCCGAAGCTGGGCAAGATGTTTGGCAAGACCATGAACAACTTCAAGAAGGGCATGGAAGAGGGCGAGGAGGAAGAGAACACCTCCAAGGCTGAGACCAAGACCGAGAAGAAAGACGACGAGGAGTAATTGTGGCTACAAACGTGAAGCGCAAAAAGAAAGCCGAAGTCATGGAAGACGACGGCAGCATGACGCTGACCGGGCATCTGAAAGAGCTGCGGAACAGGCTGATCATCTGCGCGGTGGTGTTTGTGGTTTCCGTGGTCATCACCCTGATGTATGCGGACCGCCTCATTGATATCCTGACGGCGATGGGCCAGGGTTATTACACCTTTGTTTCCATTGCCCCGCAGGAAAAGCTGATGCAGTATTTCCGCGTGTCTCTGCTGGCGGCATTCGTCATCACGGTGCCCGTGGCGCTGTACCAGATCTACGCCTTTGCAAAGCCCGGCCTGAAAAAGAGCGAGACGTTCTTCCTCAAGCTGGTCATCCTGCTGGGCCTGGCACTGTTCTGCGTGGGCGTGCTGTTTGCCTACAAGCTGATGATGCCGTTCATGCTCCGTTTCCTGAGCACGGGCATTGAGGGCGCTGATTACATCCAGACCACCACCAGTATCGAGAGCTATGTCAACCTCTGTTTGACGATGTTCGTGATCTTTGGCTGTGTGTTTGAGATGCCTCTGGTCACGATCATCCTGTCCAAAATGGGCATCATCTACCCGGATCTGCTCAAGAAAGTCCGAGGCGTCGCCATTGTCTGCATCTTCCTCATTGCAGCTGTGGTCACCCCGCCCGATATCGTGTCCCAGTGCATGGTGGCGCTCCCCATGGTGCTGCTGTATTTCATCAGCATCTTCCTGAGCGGCATCTTCTACAAGCCGAAATCGGATGACGAGGACGAAGACGACGACACCGAGGACGACGAATAATTTCCCCAAGGCTTTCCGGCTCTCCCGCAAGGGAGGGCCTTTTTTTATCCCCTGAACTATGTTATACTATTATCAATAAAAATCCGGCGGTGTGTCCGCCGCAGTAAAGGGGTAAATGAATCATGAAAGAGTACGCATTCGGCATTGACCTTGGCGGCACCACCGCCAAGATCGGTCTGTTCACCACCTCCGGCGCTCTGCTGGAAAAGTGGGAAGTTGCCACCGACACCTCCCATGCAGGCGAGCACATCCTGGAAAATCTGGCCGCTGCCGTCCTGGGCAAGATGAAAGAGCAGAGCATCCAGCCCGAGCAGGTAGAGGGCGTGGGCATTGGCGTGCCCGGCCCGGTGCTGGACTCCAGCATCGTCCCCATCGTCTGCGCCAACCTCGGCGGCTGGGGCGAGCGGAATGTTTCCGCCCAGCTCTCCGGCCTGCTGGACGGCCTGAACGTTCTGGTGGGCAACGACGCCAACGTCGCCGCCCTGGGTGAGATCTGGATGGGCGCTGCCAAGGGTGCCAAAAATGCCGTCATGGTCACGCTGGGCACCGGCGTGGGCGGCGGTGTCGTCGTCAATGGCAAGGTCATTGACGGTGTGCACGGCGCGGGCGGCGAGATCGGCCACATCACGGTCAACCGCCACGAAACGGCCGTCTGCGGCTGCGGCAAGCGGGGCTGTCTGGAGCAGTATTCCAGCGCCACCGGCGTGGTCCGCTGCATGAAGAAGCTGCTGGACGAGAACCCGGACACCCCCTGCGTGCTCCGCGGCACCGAGTTTGCCGCCAAGGATGTCTTTGACGCTGCCCGCAATGGCGACGCTCTCGCCGCCCGCGAGGTGGATGAGATGTCCGACACGCTGGGCATGGCTCTGGCCAACATTGCCTCCACAGTAGACCCCGAGGCATTCCTGGTGGGCGGCGGTGTTGCCCGCGCCGGGGATGTCCTCTTTGCCCCGCTGAACAAGCACTTCCAGGAGTATGCGTTCAAATCCTGCCGTGAGACCCCCATCAAGCAGGCCAGCCTCGGCAATGATGCTGGCATTTATGGCGCTGTCCGCCTGATCGTGGGCGCATAACGCAAAGTTTTCCACAAACAAAAGCGGGACCGTTGAAAATTCAGCAGTCCCGCTTTTGTGTTTTGTCTGTTTAATCCTTGTGGAAATAGATGCTGTCTTCCTCCGTAATGGGGCGCACCACTTTGCAGGGGTTGCCCACGGCGACGACACCGGAGGGAATGTCTTTCACCACCACGCTCCCGGCCCCGATGACCGTATTGGAACCGATGGTGACTCCGGGCAGAATGGTCACATCGCCACCCAGCCAGACGTTATCGCCCAGCGTGATGGGCTTGCACAGCTCCATCCCGCTGTTGCGCTCCTGCGGCAGGATGGGATGGATGGCCGTGTACATGCCGCAGCCGGGGCCGATGAAGCAGTGCTGTCCAATGGTGATCTTGGCGCAGTCCATCAGGTAGGCCCCGTGGTTGAGATAACTGCCTGCGCCAATGACGCAGTTGTAGCCGTAGTCCGTGTAGAAATGCGGCAGGATCACCACATCTTCCGCCATGCCGGGCAGCAGCTTGTGCAGCAGCTCGGCCCGCTTTTCTTTCTGGGAGGGGCGGGTCTGGTTGAACTCGGTATACAGCTCTTCGGCCTTTTCGCGTTCGATGCGGAGTTCCTCATCAAAATTGGCATCGTACCACAGGCCCGCTTCCCATTTTTCGCGTTCTGTCATCTGGTTTTCCTCCTGTTACAGCGTATCCTCGCCGGGGAGCTGGTTCCACAGGCGGTAGTAAACCCCCTGCTTTGCCAGAAGCTCCTCGTGGGTGCCGGCTTCCTCAATGCCCTCGGCACCGAGAACGAGGATGCGGTCGTAGTTCTTAATCGTGGTCAGCCGGTGGGCGATGGTCAGGGTCGTGCGGCCATGGGCCAGCTTTTCGAGGCTCTGGCCTACGAGGATCTCACTCTCGTTGTCCAGCGCGCTGGTGGCCTCGTCCAGAATGAGGATGGGCGGGTTCTTGAGGAAGACCCGGGCAATGGCAATGCGCTGCTTCTGGCCGCCCGAGAGCTTGACACCCCGCTCCCCCACATAAGTGTCAAAGCCGTCTTTCAGGGCCAGAATAAAGCGCTCCGCGCCCGCCAGACGGGCCGCTGCGACGATCTCCTCCCGGGTGGCACCGGGCTTGCCGTAAGCAATGTTATCCGCCACCGAGCCGCTGAACAGGTACACGTCCTGCTGGACGATGCCGATGTCCTCCCGCAGGCTCTTGATGGTCACCTTGCTGATGTCCTGCCCGTCAATGAGGATGCGGCCGCTGGTCACATCATAAAAGCGGGGGATGAGGTTGCACAGCGTCGTTTTGCCGCCGCCGGAGGGGCCTACCAGCGCCAGCCGCTCGCCGGCTTTGATGTCCAGACTGACGTGGTGCAGGACTTTATTGTGGTCGTCCGGGTACTCAAAGCTGACATCCTCAAACCGGATCGCACCGGGGCCGGGCTGGAGAGGCTTGGCGTCCGGGGCATCGTGGATGGGGACAGGGGTGTCCATGATCTCAGCAAAGCGCTCAATGCCCGTCATGCCGCGCTGGAACTGCTCCGCAAACTCCACGATGCGGCGGATGGTGGCGATCAGGGTGGACACATACAGCACATAGGCCACCAGATCGCCCGCGCTGATCTTGCCGTACACCAGCGAGAGACCGCCCGCCAGAATGACCACCAGATACATCAGGCCGTCAAACAGGCGGGTGGAGGTATTGAACGCCGCCATGGCGTAATAGCCCAGCGTTTTGATCTGCTCAAAATCCCGGTTTCCCTGCTCGAACTTAGCCCGCTCCTGCTCTTCCGCCGCAAAGGCCTTGACGACGCCCTGGCCCAGCAAGCTGTCCTCGATGGTGGCGTTCAGCTCACCGATCTGGACGCGCTGCTGGCGGAACCGGGCCCGCAGGCGCTGGTTCAGGTAGACCGACACCACGCCCATCAGGGGCACGCAGGCAAACACCGCCAGCGTCAAGGGGATACTGGCCTGGCACAGGATGAGGAACGAGGCCAGGATCTTGATGCCCGCAATGAAGAACTCCTCCGGGCAGTGGTGGGCAAACTCGGTCACGTCAAACAGGTCGTTGGTGATGCGGCCCATGATGGTGCCCACCTTGGTGTTGTTGTAGTAGGTGTGGTCCAGCAGCAGCAGGTGGTCAAAGGCGTCCTTGCGCATATCGGTTTCAATATGCACGCCCATAATATGGCCGATGCCGGACATAAAATACTGCGCCGCTCCGTCAATGACGCGGAGCACGAAGTAGAGCGCTGCCAGCTTGAGCACGATCTGGGCGGTCAGCGTGATGCCCACACCCATGGCGGAGTTGGTAATGGTGCTCATGATCTTGGGCAGGATGATATCGCACATGGTGGTCAGGGCTGCACAGAACAGGTCGATGAACAGCACCTTTTTGTACTTGGCCAGATAGGGCAGAAAGCGCCGGATGAGAGCCCCGCTGCTGGTATGGTGTGCACCGGGGTCATGGATGGTCGTTTTAGGCATAATTCCTCTTTCTTTTTATGCTTTTTTACTATAATCCCGTTCGCCGTAGATGGCGGTGCCGATGCGGACGAGGGTAGCGCCCTCCCGGATGGCATTCTCAAAATCGCCGCTCATCCCCATGGAAAGGGTCTCCATGGCCACATTCTGGTAGCCCCGCTCCCCGGCCTGCACAAACAGCTTGTACACCTGGGCCAGGTAGCGGCGGTTCTGGGCGTCGTCGTGGTTCACCGGGGGAATGGCCATCAGGCCCTTGACTCGGATGTGCTCCTGGGCGGCGGCGGCATCCAGCAGCGGCCAGAGCTGTTCCGGGGAAACACCGGTCTTGGACTCCTCACCGCCGATGTTCACTTCCAGCAGCACGTTCTGCACGATTCCAGCCTTGGCAGCCTCTTTTTCAATGGCGGCCAGCAGGTGCTCGCTGTCCACGCTCTGGATGAGGCTGGCGCGGCCCAGCACCTTTTTGATCTTGTTCGTCTGCAAATGGCCGATGAAATGGCTGGGCTTGCCGCAGTAGGCTCCGGCGTCAAAATTGGCGCAGAGCTCCTGCACATGGTTCTCGCCAAACACATCAATGGGCAGGGCTGCACTGGCGGCAACAATGTCCGCTGTGCGGGTCTTGCAGGCGGCACAGAGCTGCACCGCTGCCGGGTCGCGGCCCGCTTCCCGGGCGGCTGCCGCCATCTTGGCGCGGATCTCTTCCACCGCTTCCCGCATTTCTTCCAGTGTCTTTTCCGCCATAGGTCAATCCTCCTCGGTATATTTTGCGCGCTCACCACCGATGAGTTTGGGGCGGGTGCGGGCACAGAGAATGTTTGCTTCGCCGATCTGATTCAGGCTCAGGCGCACCGGCACGGCCACCCGCTTGAGGTGCATCCCGATGAGAGTTCCGCCGATGTCGATGCCTGCATGGGCCTTGATCTCTTCCACGGCGATCGGGTCATGGAACTGCTTCCAGCAGGTGGTGGCCCAGCTGCCGCCCGCGTGGGGCCGGGGCACCACACAGACTTCCTCCCAGCCGTATCGTTCGGCGGCTTCCCGCTCGATGATGATAGCACGGTTGAGGTGCTCACAGCACTGGGCCGCCAGCCAGATGCCCTGCGCCGCCAGCACCGGGGCAATGCCCGCGTACACGGCCTGCGCCGCTTCCAGGCTGGAATCCTTGCCGATGTGCCCGCCCACGATCTCACTGGACGAGCAGCCCACCACAAAGACATCGCCCTTTTTCAGCTTTGCCTGCTCCAGCAGCTCCGTGACCGCCTGCCGGGCTTCCTGTTCGATTTGTTGTTTGAACGCTTCCGTCATTCTAAAACACCTCGGTTTTAAATTCTTACCCACTGGATCTTAGTTTCACCGGCCACGCCCAGATACACCCGGTTCTCCGCCGGGCAGAGGGCAAGGACACCGCCCAGCGCCTTGCCGCCGTAGGAGGCAAGCAGCGCCCCGTCCGGGCCAAAGCGCTCGGCGCAGATGCCATCGTCCGGCATCTGGAACAGCCGTTCCTGCATGGATTCACTCAGCCTGAGGGCGGCACCCCGCAGCAGGGTGCCGTCGGCGTGGTCTTCCAGCCAGGCAGAACGCGCCCAGCGGTAGCCCACCGAGACCGTGCCGTCCTCCTCCACTGCCAGCGCCCCGGGGTATCCGGGCAGGCCCGCGGCCAGCTGTGCACAGCCCTTGCCCCCAGCCATCCGCTCCCGTCCACCGGACGGGACTGCCCAGATGCAGCGGCTGCCAAGGTCGGAGACGTACAGCGTCCCGCCGTCCGCCGAGAGAGCCAGCCCGGAGGCCCCGGCCACTCCGCCCAGCACCCGCTCCACGGCCCGGGTCACCGGGTCATAGACATAGACCCAGCCCGTGGCCGTACGGGCCAGCAGCTCGGTGCGGAGGGCGCTTTCCAGCCCATACTTCACGGAGACATCCGCCGCGTTGGTGAAGTAGACTTTCCCGTCTGCCCCCACGGCCACCGCCGCCGGGCAGGAGAGGGCCTTGCCGTCGATCTGCGTCACCACAGGCTCCACGGTCACGCCCCACTGGTCGTTGCTCACCCGGCAGAGCTTGCCGCCGTCGGCCTCGATCGTCGTCATCCAAAGGGTGCCGTCCGGCGCAAAGGCAAGGTCTGTGATCTCGCCGCCTGCCACGTCCAGTACCTCGTTCATCCCACTGCCATCTGGCTGCATCCGCATCAGAACGCCTGCCTTGGGCAGCTTTGCCGCCGCATAGAGCCAGCCGTCCTGCATCCGGATGGCCGTGCCGATCTCATAGGCGCTCAAATTCAGCGCGTCGGCGGGGTCCACGCTCCGCACATGCTCGGCGCGCTCCGCTCTCTCCGGGGCGGCATAGGTCTTTGGCGGCGTGTCGATGGGCCGGAACACCAGCGCGTACACCAGCGCCACGGCCGCCAGCGCCGCAAACACGTTGCTGGCCGCCCGGAACCGGTGGAGCAGGGCTTCCCGCTCAATGGCCATCTGGGCCTGCGCCTCGGCCTTGCGGCGGGCGGCCAGCGCGCTGACACGGTTGGCGCGGCGAAGCCAGCGATCCACAAACAGGGCCACCTGGGGCCCCACCGTGACCGACGCAATGAACAATATCAAAATAAACTCAACCAGTCCGATGCGCATAAGCTTTTTTCCTTTGCAAAGGGAATTGATTTATCAGATTAGTATAACACAAACCTTTTGCAGCCGCAATTGTTTTGCCTTTTCCTCCGTGGTATACTATAGCAAAACACGAGTTTTCCAAAGGCTTCACGCAAACTTCACAAAAATTTCCAATTGTCGTATTAAGATAAAATCGGGACTATTGGGACCATTCTATAAAACAAACAAAGCACCTTTTGCATTTGAGGAGGGCGACTTTTTATGGCTAAAATTCTGATCGTTGATGATGAGCCCCGTATCCGGGAGCTCATCCGGGAGCATTTGCAGTATGCGGGCTATGTCTGCGAGGAAGCCGGTGACGGCTCCGCGGCCCTGAGCCTTTTGAGCGGCGGCGGGTATGACCTGGTCATTCTTGACCTGATGATGCCCTTTATGGACGGCATGACCTGCCTGCGGGAGATGCGCAACCGCCACATCAACACCCCCGTCATCATCCTGACGGCCCGGGGCGAGGAATACGATAAGCTGGCCGGGCTTGAGGGCGGCGCGGACGACTATGTGGTCAAGCCGTTCTCCCCCCGGGAGCTGGTAGCCCGGGTGCGGGCCGTGCTCAACCGCACCATGCCCCACACCGAAAGCTCGGACGGCACCATGACCTTTGGGGAGCTGACCATTGATACCGCCAGCCACACCGTCCGCGTCTCGGGTGAGGAAGTGAGCCTGACCCCCAAGGAGTTTGACCTGCTGGTCTTCCTGGCCTCCAACAAGGGCATCGCCCTCAGCCGGGAGAAGATTTTGCAGAAAGTGTGGAACTACGATTACTTTGGCGAGGACCGCACCGTGGACACCCATGTCAAGATGCTGCGGGGCCACCTGGGCAAGTGCCGCGGCTATATTGCAACTGTGTGGGGCATCGGCTATAAGTTCGACCCCGACGCAGCCCGGTAAGCGGAGGCGTTGCTCCTGATGCGGCATACGAGCAAACGCAAAACACGGCGCACCATTGGCATCCGCGGGCAGCTGTTGTGGTTTTTGTGCTTCATCTGCCTGCTGCTGCTGTTGCTGTTCTGGTTCCTGAGCACCCGGCTGCTGGAACCGCTTTATACCACCCATATCCAGAAACAGCTCACCGCCCAGGCAGACGCCATTGTGGAGCGGCTGGACAAGGCCATCGCCGGGGGGGAGACCCTCTCCTACTGGGGCTTTGGCAGCCAGCTCCATGTCAACACCACGTTTTTCAACGAGCTGGGGTCTGAGATCTTCGAGAACAGCGGCATGAGCAGCTTTTGCGTGGACATCTCGGATACCACGCTGCGCCAGATCTTCAAGATCGAAAACCTTTCCTACTGCAATCTCCACCGCACCAAGCCCACGGACACCGGCGGCGAAATGCTCTCCTACAGCACGGCCCGCGCCATGCGGCAGCTCTGCCGGGAGACGGGCAGCTGTGTGCGGAAGATCAACCCGCCCACTCCCTCCGGCTCTGTCCAGCTGATGGTGGGCAAAACGACCTCCGATGGCAGCTATACGGTGCTGGTGACCACCAGCCTGATGCATGTCGCGGAGGCCGGCCGGGTGATGAGCACCGTGCTGCCGTTGGCGGCGGCACTGATCTTTGCGTTCTCCATGTCGGCGGCCTGGCTGTTCAGCGAGTGGTTCACCAAGCCCCTGCGGGAACTTTCCGGCGCGGCCCGGCAGGTGGCCCAGGGCAATTACAACGTGCAGGTGGACTCCAAGCGGAACGACGAACTGGGCGATCTGGCGCAGGACTTCAACCACATGGCGCAGGAAGTCCAACATGCCTCCCAGATGCAGCGGGACCTGCTGGCCAATGTCTCCCACGACCTGCGCACCCCGCTGACCCTCATCAAGGGCTACGCCGAGACGGTGCGGGACATCACGGGCGACGACAAGGCCCACCGCAACGAGCAGATGAATATTATCGTGGACGAAGCCGACCGGCTGACAGCCCTCGTCTCCAGCGTGATGGAACTGAGCAAGGTGACCAGCGGTGCCATCCAGTGCGAGCGGGTGCATTTTGACATGGGCCAGCTCTGCGACGAGGTCAGCGAGCGTTACGACGCCGTCTGCGCCCAGAACGGCTGGGAGCTCAAGCTGGAGCTGCCCGAAGAGGAGCTTCCCGTTTACGCCGACCCCGACATGATGCAGCGGGCCCTGCACAACCTGCTGGGCAACGCCATGCACCACATCGGGGAGGACGGGCTTTTCTTCCTGCGGGCATTCAAATGCCCCGAGGGCGTCCGGGTGGAAGTGGAAGACCATGGCCCCGGCATCTCGGCGGAGGACCTGCCCTATATCTTCGACCGCTACTACCGCTCCCGCTCCGACGCGGGCAAGCAGGGCACTGGCCTGGGCCTTTCCATCACCAAGGCCATCTTCCAGCAGCACGGTTTCCGCTTTGGTGTCCAGAGCACCGTGGGCAAAGGCACCACGTTCTGGTTCATCATGACGGACACGGACTCTTCCGACCATTAAAAACCCCTCCCGGTTTCTGTGCGAACAGCAACCGGGAGGGGTTTTCTCGTTAGTTGGTGACGTGGTAGATGCCGAACGTGTTGTCCGGGGCGGGCATATCCACCCGGGAGGCCCGGTCGTTGACAGCAAAGGTCAGGGCCGCCATGGCGGCCAGCACCGCCACAATGATGAGCCATTTGACGGCATTGGGGAGCTTCTTCATAATTTACTTCCTCATTCTTTTGGGCTTTTGGGTTTCAGGGGCGGCAGCGGCAGCGGGCACGGGCCAGCAGCTCCGCTGCCTGCGAAGCCGTCAGGGCATGGACCCAGCCGGGACGGGGAACTGCCCCGGGGCCGTTGCTGCCCGCCTCGGCAAAGGCTGCCAGGTTCGTATCCGCGCGGTCGTTCCAGGGAGAAAAGCCCTCCGGCGCAATGTGGGCTCCCAAACGGCAGTCCAGCACCGCCGTTTTGCCCTCAGGGCGCCACGGCCGCCCCAGATAGACGCTGCCCGCCGGGCAGTCGGAGACGAAATCGCAGTCCCAGAAGACAAATCCCAGCCCGTCGGCTTTCCCCGAGGGGGCCGTGACATAGCTGTGAGGGATGTGGTTGTCCACCGTGCGGAGGGTGCACTGCTCAAACAGGACATCCGCCCCGCCAAAGATGAAATCAATGTCCCCCGCGATCTCGCATTTGTGGTAATACTGGGCACTGGCCCGGCGGGGTGCCAGCCCCCGGGGGCCGAGGAAGCCGTCTTTCTCCCGCTCTTTTTCCGGCAGCGGGGCGCAGAAGAGGGTATCCTGGTTGCCCAGCAGCTTCACCCGGCGGAACACCGCCCGGGCGCTGTCCACATAGGCCGCCACAGCCTGCCCCACCTGTGCCCCGGGGCCCGCATCGTTTTCAATGGTCAGGTCTTCCACAGTGAGATTTTCGCCGCCGAAAAACGCGGTGTAGCTGCGGAACGTATGGGTCGGCCTGCCGTCCGGGTGGGGCAGCTTGCCGCCGTCTCCCCACACGACGCGGGTCTGGTCGGCCCCGGCCCCCCGGAGGGTGATGTTCTGTTTTTCGCAGACCAGCTTTTCCCGGTAAATGCCCGGGCCGATCTCAATTTCGGCCTCGCATTCATAGGGCACCGCCAGCACTGCCTCCGAGATGGTGGTAAAGTCCCCGGTGCCATCCCGCTGTACTGTGATCTTCAACACGCTTTCCGCCCTCCTGATGGATGATGCACCCATTATACCCTCACTCTATGAATATTTCAACATGGTTCCAGCCGCAGCACCGCCGCCGTGATGTCATCGGGGCGGCCTGCTTTCTCAGCCCGGGCCCGGGCGGTCTCCACCAACGTTCTGGCAATTTTCTCCGGCGCGTCTCCCGCCGCCGCTGAGAGTTCCAGCTGTTGGGCCACCCAGCCGGGGCCGTCCACCAGCAGCCCGTCTGAGACCAGCACCGCGTAATCACCCGCGGCCAGATGCACCATCCGGCTCTGCCCGTTCACACCGCCCAGAATGCCCATGGGCAGGCTCACATCTCCCACGGCCCGGGCCCGGCCCCCGTGGACGAGGAACCCCGGGGCCGCCCCGGCCTTGAAGAGCCGGGCTGTGCCGGTGTAGAGGTCTACGCTGATGAGGTCCAGCGTCGCCCCGCTCTCCTCATCGCTTTTGAGGGCCAGTGCCACATTTACCAGCCGCGCGGCCAGCTCGGCGGTAAAGCCCGCTTTGAGCAGGCGGGCTGTCAGCTCGGCGGCCAGGTTGCCGTCCACGGCAGCGGGGCGTCCGGTGCCCATGCCGTCACAGAGGATCATCTGGGCCGCCGCCGGGCTGCAGAACTGCTGGACCGCATCGCCCGAGATGGTCCCCCGGGCCGCTACCCCAGCTGCCCCGAACACGGCCCGGAGGGCAGGCTTTTCCGAGAAGAGCAGGGTGGTCATCCCCTTGCAGGAGAGCACCTGCGGCGGCTCAAAGGCCCGGCGGCAGAGCCCGCTCACCTCCCGCGCCAGTGCCGCCAGCTCGGCAGGCGAAAACCGGGTGCGGGGCAGCGTCACCGCCGCCCGGGTCCGGCCCAAATCGTCCAACGTGACGGAGCATTCCAGCGGCGGGGCCCCCAGGGAAGTAAAAAACGACGCCACCCGCCCGGATTTATAGGGTTCCGGGGTTCCCGGCCTGCCCAGCTGCTCACTGAGGACGCCCAGCGCGTCGGCCACGGCGCTGTACTGCTCGGTCAGGGCCGTGCGGAGGGCCTCGGCGTGGACATGGGCCTCTTTCCGGCTGCGGTAGAGCGCAAAGGAGCGGGCAGCCGTGGCGCAGAGCGCCGCCGGGTGGATGCACCGGGACAGCTGCCCGGGCAGGTCGTTTGGTTCCAGATGGCCCTGCTGTTCCAGAACGGGGCGGAGGGCCTCCATCCCCTCCAACGTGGCGGCATACTCCTGTTTCCAGCAGGATTCGCGCCGCCCGCAGTTGGCGCATAGGGTGTCGTGGGTGTTGTCGATGACCCAGCGGAAGTTCTCGCAGCGGCGGGGGAACGCGTCGTATACCTCGTTGACCGTCTCAGCCAGCGAGGAAAGGCTCTCGGCCACGGCTTCCAGCCGGGTGGCCGCCACCGAGAGCCGGGGCCGCTCCTCCTGCGGGGTCTCGCCGGGCGGCTCCTCCGGGCCAGCCGGAGTCAGCCATTGCCGGGGCAGGAAACAGACCACCCCCAGCCCGGCCCCCGCACTGAGCAGGGCGGAAAAGGCGTTGCCGGGCGGCTGAACGCAGAGCGCCCCGGTCACGCAGCCGCCCGCGTAGGCGGCCAGCGCTTCCACCCGCCGGCCCGGGGCCAGCAGGGCTGCCGCCCCCGTGGCGCAGGAGAGCCCGGCAGCCTCCGGGGCAAGTTCCGGGTCCACAGCGCAGAGCGCCGCCCCCGTGGCCGCACAGAGGGCCAGCGCAGCCCGGCCCTTTCCCTGGCAGCAGAGGAGATATTCAGCCGCCGCGCAGGCGGCCACCCCCAGCACCAGCGGGCCGAGCGCCAGACTGCCCAGAGCCGCGGCACAGGCCATGGCGGGCAGCAGGGTGCCCGCGCCGGGCTTTTCGGGCGGGAAGCGCCGCAGCCCAAAGCCGATGGCCCCGGCCAGCAGGGCATCCGCCCCGCAGAAGAGCAGCAGTTCCACGCCGCCGCCCTCCGCCCCAAGGGAGAGGCAGAACGCACTGCACGCCAGCGCGGCCCCGCCTGCCGCTGCCGCCGGGAGAAAGCGCCCCGGCCAGAGCCAGCGGCCCGCCACGATCGCTCCCAGCCCGCAGAGCAGGCAGATGCTCTGCAAACTCAGCGCCCCAAAGCCGTGGAGCAGCAGCCCCAATGCCGCCCCGGCCGCGCTGGCCGCAAAGCAGTCCTCCCCCAGACCCAAAGCCAACCCGGGCCCAAAGGGGAGCAGTGCCCCGTATAACACGGCCCAGCCGCCTGCCAGCCCCACGGCCAAGGCAGCCCCCTGCCGCAGGGCCGGGCGCACCGCCGCCCGCGTCCGCAGCGGCGTATGCCACAACCGCGCCGCGTTGCCTGTATTCCCACCTGAGATGACCCGCATGGATTCCTGCATAGAAAAAGTCCCCGCTTTCCGGCGGGGACCTTTTGGTTCTTTGTAGTTTGGTTCTGGCTCCCACGCCTGCTGCATATACTGTAGCAGGCCCGCGGGGCGTTTTTTCGGGCAGAACAGGGAAATGCCACCGTTTTGCCAAATGAGCCAGAATATCAGCCGTTCAGCTTCTCGATGGCGGCCTTGACCCGCTCCAGGGTCTTCTCGCGGCCCATCATGCAGGCCAGGTCGGTGCCGCCGCCGGGGGTGCGCTGCTTGCCGGAGAGGGCAATGCCCAGCGGGTAGAGCAGCCAGCCGTTCTTCTTGCCCAGCTCCTCGGCCTTGGCCTTGCAGGCGTCAAACACGGCATCCCGGTTGGTAAAGTCCAGTGCCTCGTCGCTCAGGACAGGCAGCAGGGCTTCCAGCGCCTCCTTGGCGGACTCTGGCGTGGTCTTCTGCTTCTTGTTGGCGTACAGGCTCACATCGTACTCCGGCATGGCGTCGAAGAAATCCAGCTGCTCGGGGATCTCGCCCAGCACCTCGCAGCGGGGCTGGAGGTTGGCGCAGAGCAGTTTCTTATCAATGGGGGTGTGCACGGCCTGGTCGATCCAGGGCTCTGCCTTGGCGAGGAACTCCTCGGGAGACAGGCGGCGGATATACTCGGCGTTGATGGCACGCAGCTTGAGGGGGTCAAAGATGGCGGGGGACTTGGAGATGCCCTCCGGAGACCAGACCTTGACCAGCTCGGGCAGGGAGAAGATCTCCTGCTCGGCATACTCGCCCTTGGGGCTCCAGCCCAGCAGGCAGATATAGTTGAGGATGGCCTCGGTCAGGTAGCCCTTTGCCACCAGATCCTGATAGCTGGCGTCGCCGTTGCGCTTGGACAGCTTGTTCTGGGCGTCTTTCATGACGGGCGGGCAGTGGATATAGGTAGGGATCTCCCAGCCAAAGGCCTGATACAGCAGGTTGTACTTGGGGGTGGAGGACAGATACTCGCTGCCACGGATGACATGGGTAATGCCCATCAGGTGGTCGTCCACCACGTTTGCAAAGTTGTAGGTGGGCATTCCGTCGGTCTTGATGAGGATCTGGTCGTCCATCTCGCTGTTGTTGACCTCAATGTGGCCGTAGACCACATCGTCAAAGCCGGTCACGCCCGTGCGGGGGATCTTCTGGCGGATGACATAGGGGTCGCCCGCTTCCAGATGCTTCCGGACCTCTTCCGCGGACAGGTCGCGGCAGCAGCCGTCGTAGTGGGTCATCTCGCCGTTCGCGCGCTGCTCCGCGTGCAGGGCCTCCAGCCGCTCCTCCGAGCAGAAGCAGTAGTAAGCCTTGCCCTCCGCCACCAGCTGCTCGGCATACTGCTTGAACATGCCCATCCGCTCGCTCTGCACATAGGGGCCCACCGGGCCGCCGATGTCCGGGCCCTCGTCCCACAGCAGGCCGGTCTCCCGCATGGTGTTGTAGATGACGTCCACCGCGCCCTCCACATAGCGGCCCTGGTCGGTATCCTCAATGCGGAGGATGAACGTGCCATCCTCGTGCTTGGCCATCAGGTAGGCGTACAGAGCAGTGCGCAGGTTGCCCACATGCATATAACCCGTCGGCGAGGGGGCAAAACGGGTGCGGATCTTATTCGTCGGCATAAAAACGCTCCTTTTAAAATCTCTATCGGGATGCAATCAAAATTGCACAAAAACTCATTGTTAGTTTAACGTTTTGGGGCCGGTTTGTCAACGGAAAAGCGCCGCCGGGGTATCATTTTGCCCTGCGTCGGGCATCCTTTTAAAAGAACGAGAAATATTTTGTCGAAAGTGCACGCAAACATTGACGAACCATTCAAAATTTTGTATACTGAAAGGGAGAGATGGCACAATTTTCCTGCCAATTCCTGCATCACGCGCGTCACGCGCGTCACCCCGGGCATTGCGGCCCGGTCCGGCAGGGAACGCCATCGTTAGGAACTCTCTCATCTGTGTAAAAGGTAAAAGGAGAATAGGACTTATGAAAACAACTGGAATCGTCCGTGGTATTGACGCACTTGGCCGTATCGTCCTGCCCAAGGAGCTGCGCACCAGCATGCGCCTGGACAGCGACGCAAAACTGGAGATCTTTGTGGAGGGTGATTCGATCATCCTCAAGAAATACCGCCCCAACGGCAGCTGCGATTTCTGCGGCGAGGTGGACTCCAACGCCGTGCAGTACGAGGGCTACTGCATCTGCTCGGCCTGCCGCCGCAAGATCGGCGCCCTGTAAGCAACACCTGGAAAGGAGCCGCGTCCCATGAGCCAGATGATCGATTTTACCGTTCCCTCCACCGTCCCCGGGCGGACGCTCCACGCGTTCCGCTGTGTCCCGGACGGGCAGGTGCGGGCCATCGTCCAGCTCTCCCACGGCATGGTGGAATTCATTGACCGCTACAAGCCGCTGGCCGAATATCTGGCTGCCCGGGGCATCCTGGTCACGGGGCACGATCATCTGGGCCACGGCGGCTCCATCCGCACCAAAGCCGATTACGGCTACTTTGCCCAGCCGGACGGCAACCGCGCCGTGCTGGACGACCTGCACGCCATGACCGTGCTGACGAAAACACTCTACCCGGATGTGCCCTATTTCCTGCTGGGGCACAGCATGGGCTCGTTCTACGCCCGGCAGTACCTGTGCGAGTGGGGCAGTGAGCTCTCCGGTGCCATCATCATGGGCACCGGTTTCCAGCCCAAAGCCCTGGTGCAGCTGGCAAAAACCATCTGCCGGGTGCTGGCCGTCTTCTTCGGCTGGCAGCACCGCAGCAAACTGGTGGCCAGCCTCTCGTTTACCGGGTACAACAAAGGTCTGGAGGGCCGCACCCCGCAGGACTGGCTCAACCGCGACGCCGCCGAGGTGGACAAGTACCGTGCCGATGAGCGCTGCATGTTCACGTTCACCCTGAACGCCTACTACAGCATGTTCACCGGCATCCTGCGGCTGTACGACCCAGCGGTTCTGGCCCGGATGCCAAAAGACCTGCCCCTGCTTTTCCTGGCCGGCGACGCCGACCCGGTGGGCGAACAGGGCAAAGGCGTCCAGCGCGCCATCGACAGCCTGAAAGCCGCCGGGGTACAGAACATCCAGAAGAAGCTCTACCCCGGCGCGCGCCACGAGCTGCTGATGGAGCTCAACCGGCAGGAGGTCATGGCCGACATTGCCCACTGGCTGGACGCACAGCTGCAGCCCTGACCGCAATTTCCCCACACACGCAGAAATCCCCCTTTGCAGTTTCACCGCTGCAAAGGGGGATTTTTTCTTCCGTATGGGTCACCGCCGCATTGCGTGCAGCAGGATCCCCGCCGCCCGAGCGTAGTCTTCCAGCCCGATGGTCTCCACGCCGTCCACCCTTGCCGGGGTATCCGTGGCAAGGGCCAGCAGAGTCTCCGGGGCACAGACGCTCTCATGGCTCACCGCGCCCCGCACCAGCTCGATCTTGGGGTAGGGCGACGCTTTCTGTCCCTCCAGCAAAACGAGGTCACAGTCCGCAAACAGGCCGATGAGAGCTTCCAGACTGCCGGGCTGGGGGCGGACCACCATCCACTGATGGCCGCTGTAGACGGCCACACCGTCGGCCCCGGCCTGCCGCATCCGGAAGCTGTCGGTGCCGGGCACGTCCGGGGTAAAATCATGTCCGTCGTGCTTGATGACGGCCACCCGCAGCCCCCGCGCCCGCAGAACGGGCACCAGATGCTCCAGGAACGTGGTCTTGCCGCTGTTCTTGATGCCGCTGATGGCAGCTACAAAGGGCTTTCGCGCGCTCACAGCAAGATCACCTCAACTTCGTCTCCGGCATTCAGGGCCCGGCTGCCCGCCGGGACATCCACCAGGCAGTTGCAGCCCGCCAGCGCCCCGATGCCGCCCGAGAAGTGCCCACCCTTGGGCAGAGTGACCACACCGCCCATCAGCGTGGCCCGCACAAAGCGGCGCAGGGGCGACGGCTTGCCAAAGCCATTGGCAAGGGCGGCTCTCACCCGCACGGGGGCGGGGTCAGCCCCCTGCAATTTGGCCAGTGCAGGCCGGGCCAGCAGCTCAAACGTCGCAAAGCTGGCAAAGGGGTTGCCGGAGAGGCAGAGCAGGACATGTCCGTCTTTCCCCGCCGCCAGCGCCGGGGTGCCGGGCTTTGCGTCGATGCCGTAAAACAGCAGCTTTGCACCGGCCTCTTCGGCGGCCTGGGGCAGATAGTCCCGGTCGCCGACGGACACGCCGCCCGTGGTGATGACCAGCGGGTACTCCGCCAGCAGCCGGGCCAGCTTTCCGGCCAGCGCGGCGGGGTCATCCGGGCCTGCCGCCAGCAGGGTGGGCTCGGCACCGAGGCGGAGCATCCGGGCCGCCAGCATAGGGCCGTTGGAATCGTAGATCCTGCCGGGGCGGAGCGGGGTTTCCGGGCTGCAGAGCTCGTCTCCCGTGGGCATGAGGGCCGCGCGGGGCTTGGCGTAAACGGTCACTGTCTGCACGCCCTGCCCGGCCAGCAGGCCGAGGGAGACTTCGTCCAGCCGGGTGCCCGCCGGGACCAGGCATTTCCCCGGGGCGATGTCCTCACCCGCAAAGCAGACGTTGGCCCGGGCTTCCACAGGAGCATGGAACGTCACGGTCCGGCCATCGCTCTCGGTATCCTCCTGCCGCAGCACGCAGTCCGCTCCGGCGGGGACCGGGGCCCCCGTCATGATGCGGGCCGCCGTGCCCGGGGCCAGCGGCCCGCCGGGGTCGCTGCCGGCACAGAGATACCGGCTGACGGGCAGGGTAACGGGCGTTTCCGGGCCTGCGGCGGCAATGTCCGCCGCCCGCAGGGCATAGCCGTCCAGTGCCGAGCGGTCAAAAGGGGGCTGTGCCACCCGGGCACAGACATCCCCCGCCGCCACCCGGCCCAACGCCTGCAGCAGCGGGATCTCCTCGGTTTTCTCTGGCACATCCAGCGCGTTCAAAATCCGCGCCACGGCCTCTTCCACCGGGGTCTGGCCCCGCTTTTTCTGCGGCATGTTGACGGCTCCTCTCACAGCAAATTGGAATCCTGTTGAAAATTCGTCTTATTCGTAGAACAAAAGCACCTGTTCCGGGGCCACGCCCAGCCGGGTGGGCATGGTTTCGGGGACGATCTCTTTCGAGACACGCCACCAGAGATCCGGGCTTCCGGCGGTCTGACCCTCGGCGCGCATCCGGATGATCCACTCAAAGGGCTCTTCCATCTTGCCCACGCAGTGGACGGCAAGCGGGTTCCGCACCTCTTCCGGGCGGAAGGAATGGGCGCGGACGCCCATGGCCACCAGTCCGTCCTCGACCATCCGGGCCGGGTGGAGATCGACGCCCCAGTCCGGCACAAAGATGGTGTGGTCATCCACCTTGCGGGCCGGGAAGATGTTCTTGCAGCCCGTCAGGCGGCCCCCCTGCACGGTGCGGGGGTCGGCAAACACCTGCTTGGTGGGGCCGTGGGCCAGCACCCGCCCGGCGTCCATCACGGCGATCTGCCCGCACATGTGGTAGGCTTCGTTCCGGCTGTGGGTCACGAGGACCATATCGCCGGGGAAATCCGCCAGCAGGGCCAGCAGGTCCACCTGCAGCTGATCCCGCAGGTGGCTGTCGATGGCCGAGAACGGCTCGTCCAGCAGCAGGGCCTTGGGCCGGGAGACCAGCATCCGGGCCAGCGCCACGCGCTGGGCCTGCCCGCCCGAAAGCTGGGCCGGGCGGCGGTCTTCCAGCCCCTCCAGCTTGAGCAGATGGATGGCGTGCTCAAAGGCGGCCTGCTTTTTGGCGGCGTCTTTCTCCCGGCGCAGGCCCGTTAAAATGTTGGCCCGCACCGTCATGTTCGGGAAGAGCGCGTAGCTCTGGAACAGATATCCCACGCCCCGCTGCTGCGGGGTGAGATTGATGTGCTGCTCGCTGTCGTAGAGGGTCACGCCGTCCAGCACGATGCGGCCTTTATCCGGTGTCTGGACGCCCGCAATGCAGCGCAGCGTCTGGCTTTTGCCGCAGCCGGAAGCGCCCAGCAGGCCGGTAATGCCGCCATTGGTCTCAAACCGGGAGCAGAGATGGAACCCGCCATAGTCCTTTTCAATATCCACCAAAAGACTCATCGCGTTTTCCCTTTCTGCTTCTGTTCCAGCAGGTTCACGGCCAGCAGCACCACCGCCGAGATGGCCAGGTTGACCAGCACCCAGCGGAACGCCAGCGCCTCGTTGTCGGTGCGCCAGAGCTGGTAGACCGTGGTGGAGATGGTGGCCGTCCTGCCCGGGGTGTAACCGGCGATCATGCTGGTAGCACCGTACTCACCCAGCGCGCGGGCAAAGGTGAGCACCGTACCGGCCAGAATGCCCTGGCGGCAGACGGGCATCCGCACCCGCCAGAAAATGTAGATATTGGAGAGGCCCAGCGTCCGGCCAGCGTCGGCCAGATCCTCGTCAAAGGCTTCAAACGCGCCGCGGGCCGTGCGGTACATCAGCGGGAACGACACCACAGCCGCTGCAAACACCGCCGACCACCAGGTCATGGGCACCTTGATGCCAAACCGGGCAAGGAAAATGCCAAATGGCCGTTTGACACCAAAAAGCAGCAGCAGGAAGTACCCCACGACCGTGGGCGGCAGCACCATGGGCAGGGTGAGCACCACGTCCAGCAGGCCCTTGACCAGCCGGGGCAGTTTGGCTACATAGTACGCGGCAAAAATGCCCGTAAAGAACACCGCCACGCAGGAAATGGCCGCAATGCGCAGCGAGTTATAAAGCGGATACCAGTCCATTATTTCACCATGGCAAAGCCAACACTCGCAAAGATGGCCGCGGCATCGTCGGTGGTGAGGTAGTCCAGGAAAGCCTGTGCCTCATCGGCGTGCTCGGTGGAAGCGGTCAGCGCAGCGGGGTAGATGACCGGGCTGCACTCCTCAGCGGTAGCCTGGTCCACCGTTTCCAGACCGGCAGAGAACGCGTCGGTAGCGTAGACGATGCCGCAGTCGGCAGCAGCTTCCTTGACCTGGGTGGTGACTTCCTTGACGTTGGAGCCATAGGTGATCTTGTTGCCGCTCTCCAGCTCGTCCAGGATGCCCAGGTTGGTCAGGATCTCAACAGAGTAGCTGCCCACGGGCACGTCCTCGTTGCCCAGAGCGATCCGCTTGCACCGATCGGTGCCGATGTCCTCAAAGCTCTGGATGTCGGCGGGGTTTCCCTCGGGAACCGCCAGAACGACCTTGTTCTCCAGCAGATCAACGCGGGTGCCGGTGTTGATGAGATCCTCATCCTGCAGGGCGTTCATCTGCTTCTGAGCGGCAGAGAGGAACAGATCGCAGTCCGCGCCCTCCTCGATCTGGGTCTTCAGGGTGCCGGAGGAATCAAAGTTGAAGACCAGCTCCACGTTGGGGGCCACGGTCTTGTACTGCTCGGCGATCTCGTTCAGGGTCTCCGTCAGGGAAGCAGCGGCAAAGACGATCAGCTGGACGCTCTCGCCGGAAGCCTCGGAAGAAGCAGCGGCAGAGGAAGCCACAGCCTCGGAAGAGGCGGAAGCGGCCTGAGAGGAAGCAGCGGAGCCGCCGCAGGCACTCAGCAGCAGGGAAGCGGACAGGGCCAGAGAGCCCAGGATCAGGGCACGACGTTTCATGTTGTTCCAAACCTCCAGAAAATGTAAAGGCATCGATCAGCGCGCGCAGTCGCGCACTTCTCCGCGCAGGAGCCCCAGCGCGTGGGGCATCTGCGGCAGAAACACATCCATGCTTTCGCATACCGCTTTCGGACTGCCGGGCAGGTTGACGATCAGCGTCTTCCCCCGGATGACCGACACCGCGCGGGAGAGCATCGCGCGGGGGGTGATGGCCAGCGAAGCAGCCCGGATGGCCTCGGCAATGCCGGGGGCCAGGCGGGTGGCCACGGCCATGGTGGCCTCGGGGGTCACATCCCGGGGGCCAAAGCCGGTGCCGCCGGTGGTCAGGATCAAATCAAGCTGACGCTGGTCGGCCAGGCGCGTCAGGGTGGTCTTCAGGGCCGCGGCGTCGTCCGCCAGCAGGATCTGCTCCACCACCTCATAGCCCTCGGCTTCCAGCCGCTGGACGATGGCGGGGCCGCTCTTGTCCTCCCGCTCGCCCCGGGCGCCCTTATCGCTCAGGGTGATGACTGCTGCCTGCCAGGGCAGGGGCTCGGTGCGGGGGATGAGCTTCATCTCGTCGCCCACCTTGATGTGGCCGCCGTGGAGCACCTTGGCAAACACACCCTCCCGGGGCATGATGCAGTCGCCCACGGCCTTGTAGATGGCGCAGTGGTTGTGGCACTCCTTGCCGATCTGGGTCATCTGGAGCAGGACATCGCCCACCGCCAGCAGGGTGCCCACGGGCAGGGTGCGGAAATCGAACCCGTCCACCACCAGATTTTCACCAAACGCGCCATAAGCCACATCGGCCCCCTTGGCGCGGAACGCTTCGATTTTTTCCAGCCCCAGCAGGCTGACCTGCCGGTGCCAGTTGCCGCCGTGGGCGTCGCCCACAATGCCCCACTCCGGGGTCAGGTCGGCTTCCGGGATGGCGTGCTTCTGCACGCCCCGGACTTCGGAAATGCAAATTGCTTGGATGATTCCCATAAGTATAAAATCCTCGATGTTTTCCTATTTTCAGCCGCCAATGGCTGCCATGACGTGCTGCTCCGTGATCGGACCCCTGCCAAAGCAGTGGGACCGGGGTTTTTCGTAGATGGTGGCCGCCATGGCCTGTTCCAGCGCCGCATCGCCGGCCCCGCCGCGGAGCAGGGCCCGCAGATCGGCGCCCTCGCCGTAGCACAGGCAGGGCTTGAGCAGGCCGGTGCTGGTCACCCGCGCCCGGTTGCAGCTGGCGCAGAACGCGTGGCTCACGGCCTCGATCCAGCCGATGCGGCCCAGCAGCCGGGCGCTGGCGTCGTAGTGGGCCGGGCCGTTGCCCCGGTGCTCGTCCACCGGGTGCAGGTCGGGCCACTGGGCCAGCAGCAGTTTGCGGGCCTCCGCCGGGGCAAGACCGCGGCTCTCCGCCCCCGCGCCGATGGGCATGACCTCGATGAACCGCACATCCACCGGGCGGCTCTGAGCCAGCTTTGCCACCGGGAGCACCCGGCCCTCGCAGCCCGCCAGCAGCACAAAGTTGATTTTGGTGTGGAGCCCCGCCGCCAGACTGGCGTCCAGCCCGGCTAGCACGTTCCCGAGCTGGTCAAAGCCCGTGATGGCTTGGAACGTTTCCGGGTCGGCGGCGTCCAGGCTGATGTTCACGCCGTCCACGCCCGCGGCTTTCAGCGCCGGGACCAGCTCCGCCAGCCGGACACCGTTGGTGGTCAGGGTCACTTCCTCCACGCCGGGCAGCCGCTTGAGGGCCGCGATAAAATCCGTGACCCCCTTGCGCACCAGCGGCTCCCCGCCCGTGATCTTGAAGCGGGGAATGCCCAGATGCACCGCCGCCCGCGCAACGCGCAGGAATTCTTCGTAGGTCAAGATCTGCTCATGGGGCGTGAACTCCACCCCGTGGGGCATACAGTATTTGCAGCGCAGGTTGCAGCGGTCGGTGATGGACAGACGCAGGTAATTGATGTTCCGCCCGAAATGGTCTTTCAATGCTCTTGCTCCTCAAAATAAAAATCGCCGCTCTTGCCGCCGTGCTTTTCCACCAGATGGATCTCGCCCAGCGTCATCCGCTTGTCAATGGCCTTGCACATATCGTAGACCGTCAGCAGGGCCACCGAAACGCCGGTCAGGGCCTCCATCTCCACGCCGGTCTGGCCCTCGCACCGGACGGTGCATTTCGCCTCGATGCTGTGCTCCTCCGGGTGGAGGGTGAATTCCACAGCGCTCTTGGTCAGCAGCAGGGTGTGGCAGAGGGGGATCAGGTCGCTGGTGCGCTTGGTGGCCATGATGCCAGCCACCTGCGCCACGCCCAGCACATCGCCCTTTTTGGCGCGGCCCTCGGCCACGGCCGCAAAGCACTCCGGGCTCATGGTGACGCGGCCCACGGCCACTGCCGTGCGGTGGGTGACGGCTTTTTCGCCCACATCCACCATCCGGGCATTGCCCGCAGCGTCCACATGGGTAAAATGATTGTCCATTCCGTTTAAACTCCTTTTCCGAAACCGCAGTTGGGCCAGGTGCAGACCTTGCAGTTCAGGCAGAGGCCGCCCTCGCCATAAGCGGCGATCTGCTCCCTGGTCACCGGCACGCCGGCTGCCAGGTAAGGCAGCACCAAATCAAAAATCGTCCGCTTGGCGTACATCACACAGCCGGGCAGGCCGCAGACCGGGCGGCCATCGTCCGTATAGCTGAGCAGGAACATGGCACCGGGCAGCACCGGGGCACCATAAGTGACCACGTTCACGCCTGCATTTTTGATGGCCAGCGGGGTCTTGTCGTCAGGGTCCACGCTCATGCCGCCGGTGCAGAGCACCATGTCCACGCCGTCGGCCAGAAATTCTTTGATCTTCTCGGTTACAGCCGCGTGATCATCCGGCAGGAGAACGTGGTGGGTCACTTCGGCCCCATACTCGGCCAGCTTTGCCTTGATGACCGGGGTGAACTGGTCCTGAATGCGGCCATCGTACACCTCACTGCCCGTGGTGACGAGGCCCACTTTCAGGGCGCGGTAGGGGGTCAGGGTAAGCAGCGGGGTATTGCCCGCCGTCTCGCGGGCCTCGGCCATCTTCTCTTTCTCAATGACCAGCGGGATGACCCGCATTCCGGCCAGCTTGTCGCCCTTTTTCACGGGGCCGGCGTGCCGGGTGGCGATCATCATTTCGCCCAGGCTGTTCACGGCGTAGAGCCGCTGGCGGTCCAGCGTGAACAGGCCGTCCACCTGTGCCGTCAGCTCAATTTTGCCCTCGCTGGGCTCGCTGGCGTCCATGTAGTCGTTCCGGCTCATCTCGCACAGGATCCGCGCGGCCTCGTTCTCATGGAAGCGGGTGTCATCTTTTTCCCAGATGTAGACATGCTCCTTGCCCACGCTCAGCAGGACAGGCACGTCCTCCGGGGCAATGATATGGCCTTTTTGGAAGACCGGGCCTTTCTTGACCCCCGGGATGATCTGGGTGATATCGTGGCAGAGCACCTGCCCAATGGCATCCTCCGTACGCATCAGCTTCATAAAAACACGCTCCCTTTCGCGCAAGCCCTCGCTTGTTATGTTCTTTATAGAGTATAATGGAAATCCCCGCAAAAATCAACCATTGTGTCAAAGAAACAACAATGGTATAATATCTTTGTGAAAAGAGATAAAAATACAGGTAGAATCGAAAGGAAGTGTCTCTTTTTTGATGACGCAGGAACGCCCGGGAAGCACGGCCCGGGGCCCGCAGCATGTTATGATGAAGCTGCAAATTTACAATACAAGTCCACATTTCGGCAAGGGCATCGTCTCCATTATGATGCTGGTGCGGCAGGGCAGCTCCCTGCGGGCCGCCTGCGCCCAGATGGGGCTCTCCTACTCCAAGGCGTGGCGGCTGCTCAAGAGCGCTGAGGCCGACCTTGGCATCCCCCTGCTGGACACCCAGAAGGGCGGCACCAAACGGGCGGGCAGCACCCTGACCCCTCAGGGCGAAGAGCTGCTGGACCGCTACCTCACCTTTGAAAAAGAAGCCCGGGAGGCCGTGTTTGCGGCGTTTGAAAAGCATTTCAAGGCCGACGACGCGTTCCAGAAATAAGCACGCAAAAAGGCAGTGCCGGGCGGCACTGCCTTTTTGATACGCTGCTCAATAAAACATGGCGAAATATTCCTGATAGCTCTCCAACACAAATTCGAGGTGCTCTTTCATGTAGAAATAGGCGTGCTCGCTCTTGTGGTCCCGGATCGCCTCATAAATTTTCTGGTGCTGTGCCTCCAGCTGCGGGGACATGCTCCGCTGCCGGGCCGGCGGGATGAGGGCCGAGAGGGTGGGGTCCGTTTCCAGCCGGTGGCTCTGCTGGATCCAGTCCGCCACCAGCGGGTTATGCACCATTTCCACCAACACATCGTGGAAATGATCCATCGGCAGGGCCGTGTGGACATTCTTGCGCAGCTGTTCCAGTTCCTCCGGGGTGGCGGTCTGGGCGGCCTGCCGGGCAATGGCGGGTTCCAGCAGCAGCCGGGCCCGGGTAGCCTGAACGAACGATTCACAGTACTTTTTCAGGTCCATGCTGGCGGGGGCCAGCTCACTGGCATCCACTGCCACAAAGCTGCCCTTGCCCTTGCGGGTCTCGATGACACCTGCCTCGCTGAGGATCTGCAGGGCCTTGCGCACCGTGATGCGGCTGACCCCCATCATCTCAATGAGCTCTTTCTCGCTGGGGAGCAGGTCCCCTTTTTTGTACACGCCCTGCGCGATCATGCTTTTGACCTGCTCCAGCACCTGCGTATACAGCTTGACGCCGGTTTTGACTCGATATTGATTGGCCATAAAATTTTCTTTTTCCTATTCTAAGCTTTTAAAAGCTATTTTCCCATTTCCAACGATCGCATTTCCGCACAGATTCAGTTTAGCACAGAAAAAAGCGCAGTGCAACTTGTTTTGCACCGCGCTTTCAAAAACTGTGATTTTTAATCGTGCTTCATGTATTTCGTGATCGTATCGATCAATTCCTCCATGTTAATCGGCTTGGAAATATGGTCATTCATGCCTGAATTCAGGGATTCCTGAATATCATCTACAAAAGCATTTGCAGACAAAGCGATCATTGGAATTGTAACTGCATCGGACCGCTCTATCCCCAAGGCTCGAATGGCTTTTGCTGCTTGGTGTCCATCCATGTTTGGCATCATAATATCCATCAAAATAAAATCGTATGTGCCTCGCGGATGATTTTTAAACAAATTCACAGCTTCTTTTCCGTCTGATGCGCGCGTTACGGTCATACCAGCATTTTCCAGCATCATCGTAGCAAGTTCAGCATTCAGATCATTATCCTCCGCCATAAGAACATGAATACCCGTCAAATCTCTCTGTAGATGTTGTTTTTGTTCTGATGGAATCACCTGTTCTGTCAACTCCAGTGGGATCTCCACTGTGAAGGTAGAACCTACACCTTTTTTGCTCTCAACAGCAATGGAACCGCCCATCATATCCACATATTTTTTGGTGATGGCCATGCCAAGACCGGTTCCCTTATATTGGGTTCTGGCATTGGAATCATCTTCTTGTGAAAACGGAGCGAATAATTTTTTCTGGAACTCTTCGCTCATGCCAATCCCGTTATCTCGAACAACATAACGAGTGATGATATGTTTCTCATCCGCTCCTGGGTAACTGCTGATCTCCAAAGTAATCTTTCCGCCGTCCTTTGTGAATTTCACAGCATTGCCAAGAAGATTCACCAAAACTTCTCGGATCCGCGCAACATCCGCAAGGACATAGGGGTTCTTTGGGCTTTCTCGATGTACTTCAAACTTAAGATCTCGATTATAAAGAAGTCCATTCATAATCGCCAGGACGTTATCTGTCAATTGATCAATGTCCACTGGCTCGGGCGAAATCGTAACTTTTCCGCTTTCAATGCGACTAAAATCCAGAACGTCATTCAACAAAGAGAGAAGATGATTCGAACTTTTTTGAACTTTCTCCAAGCTATCATGAATCTCTGAAACCGTGTTCTGGTGAAGCGCAATGTTTGTAAATCCAATAATGGCATTCATCGGCGTTCTGATGTCATGGCTCATACTAAGCAAGAACGCAGATTTTGCTTTGTTGGCAGCATCTGCTTCCTCAGCGGCGTTCATTAATAATTGTTTTTGTTTTTGCTCTTCTGCCTTGTTTTTCTGGTAAACATAATAGGTATATAGACAAATGAAAAACAATACAGCTCCTGCGACTAAACCGCAAATGATGGAAATATGATTCGTCTTTTCAACCATTCCATAAGCTGATTGCATATCCATTTCAATGCAAAATGCGCCAATGATTTCTCCTGTCCCATCATGA
>QWCK01001560.1_pt1 | contig 34389 bp, 50 predicted proteins | sample 1972571 | NCBI WGS metagenome assembly QWCK01 (sample SAMN09866710, study PRJNA288562) | Human gut metagenome isolate term2_stool, whole genome shotgun sequencing... | isolation source: gut | host: Homo sapiens | place: USA: California | reverse complement strand
GACGATTTGGATTAGGTGTATGGGAGGCGTGGTATGGCGAAACGGAAAGTGCGTCCCATGTTGATGGACGCGAAGTATGTACGGCGGCGCCGGTGGGCGGCTGCGGCGATTATCGGGTTGGCCGTGTTTGTCGCAATGCTGCTTTATCCGGTGTTGGACTCCATCGCCGAGGGCGCTTGCGTCACCCAGCTCGACGGAAAGTCCGAGTGGGCGGTGACCCACAGCAAGGAAAGAGGGGAGTACCCCTATGAGTGATCTGACCATTACGGCAAACCCGGACGAGGCTCGCCGGCGTTACGCCAAGGAACGCTTCCTGGCGTTTATGGCGGAGAAGTTTTGGGCCGAAAAGCTCGAAAATGAAAAAATCCCGCGACGGGTGCAACCGTCACGGGATCAGGAAAAATAACACACTATGATTATAGCACATTGGGAGGTGCTTGATGAAAACAACGTTGGAATTACTCCACGAAAAGGATGCAGAGCTCAAAGAGCTTTACGAGATCCAGAATGAGGCTTGGAAGCAGGAAGCACGGCTTCAGGTACTCGAGAAGAAGCTGGATAGGCAAATCCTGGATTTGGAAAAAGAAATCAACGATCTGATGGCGGTACGGCAAGAAGAGATCTGGAGAGAAAGGGAGGGATGGCATGAGTGAAGCACCAAAAAGCATGATGCAGACGATTGTCGACTACTACTATCGGGACGACGCCGGCGGAGCGTTTGCACAGCTGCCTCTTTATCGTGGAGGCATGTGATCAAAAAATCGCCGAGGCGGAAAAGGCGAAGAAGGACAGGGCGGCGATTTTGCCGTTGATGGATGAGATCTATAAAGAGTTTAGGGCGTAGGAGGTCATATGTATATCGATGATAACTCGACAGCGGCTGAAATTTTAATGTCAAAACTCGAGGATTTACAGAAGTATAACAATCAAATTGAGCTGGGCGAGGATGCAAAAGCGCGGAAGCCCCAACTGTTGATAGAAATTAATGGCTTATGCCGTGAATTGATGGATGAGGAGGGTCTCGATGGAAGTAACAATTAAGATTGAGGGCTTGGACCAACTAACCGAAGCCATTGCCATGCTCGGCGGGGCGATGGCGTATTTTAAAGGCGCATCAGCGGAAGAAGCGGCGGATGCTGTGGAGGCGGTGACGAAGAAGGAAGAGAAGTCCGAGGAGAAAGAGGAAGCCGCTCCCGTTTATACTCTTGAGGCCTTACAGGCTGCGGCGGTTGAACTTGCACGAAATGGAAAGCGGGACGACTTGGCGGCGGCTCTCGCGGAATGTGGGGCGGAGACACTTCCGAAGTTATCTGAGGACCAATTCAATGTCTTCGCCGAGAAGCTGAAGGCACTGGGAGCCAATCTATGACACGAGTGCATGCAAGGCTATCGGCCAGCGGTGCCCATCGATGGTATCACTGCCCCGGCTCCGTGACGTTGGAAGAGTCCTTCCCTGATCGTGGTTCGATTTACGCCGCGGAGGGAACGCTGGCCCACGATCTGGCGGAGATGATCCTGCGCGAGCAATTTGGCCAGATCGAGTGGGAGCGATACGAGGAGCTGAGGGCAGAGCATCGAAGAAAATACGACGATCTACAGGCCCGGATCACTGTGGACGGCAATCCACCGCTGGATTCTTATGAGAACATGGAGCGGTATGTGCAGCGCTATGTGGATAGGGTCGATGCAAACGAAATGGTTACATGCGAAAATCGATTGCTATACATCGAAGAGCGTGTGGACTTTTCGCGAAGAGCGTGTGGACTTTTCGCCGTGGGTGCCGGAGGGTTTCGGCACGGCGGACTGCGTCTTGCTAGATCCCACCTTGGGGGAACTGACGGTCATGGATCTGAAGTACGGGAAAGGGGTGCCGGTGGATGCGGAGAATAATTTACAGCTCGCGCTGTACGCCTTAGGCGCTTACCGCCATCTTCGCCTCTTATGTGACATTAACCACGTAATCATGGAGATCGTGCAGCCGCGATTGGATGCCGTATCTCAGTGGCGCATCACGGACAAAGAGCTTCTGGCCATCGGCGAAAAGATTAAGCCGGTGGCGAAAGAAGCTTTCGAAGGGACGGATCGACTATGCGAGGGTGCGCACTGCCGATTCTGTAAGGCGAAGGCCCGATGCCCGGAGCGGGCACGGGTGATGTTCTCCGCTGTGGAAGAAGTGAAAGCGGCAAATGCTCCGGAGCTCTTAACGCCCGATGCCATGGGTGCTTACCTCGCGAAATGTGAGGGCGTCACCGCATGGATCAAGGATTTGGAAGAAGAAGCGCTGAAGCAAATATTATCCGGACAATCGGTGGCCGGCTACAAGGCGGTAGAAGGCCGATCGAACCGGAAGATCACTGATGAAAAGGGCCTCGCCGATGCGCTGATGGCGAAGGGCTTTGAAGAGGCGATGATTTACAAGCCGAAAGCCCTTGAGACGCTGACCAATTTAGAACGGCTGGTAGGAAAGAAAGATTTCGCCGTATTAAGTGACGGCATGGTCGTTAAGCCGAAAGGGAAGCCGACATTGGTTCCTGAGGCAGACAAGCGGCCCCCCTATGAAGTAGAAGCTATGTTTGAGAAAGTGGAGGATTAAAATGACACAACAAATTACAACTTCGAGAGTACGTTTATCCTATGTAAGTATTTTTGAGCCGAAGGCGACGCCTCAAGGTGTGGAAAAGTATTCCGTCACCTGCCTGCTTCCGAAGTCGGACACGACGGGCTATAAGATCTTACAGGATGCGATCCAGGCAGAATTTAATGCTGAAAAGGACGGCAAGCTGAAGGGTGTCAGTCAACCGAAGACGCCCATTCACGACGGCGACGGCGTGAAGGGCGACGGCACGGAATATGGGCCTGAGTGTAAAGGGCACTGGGTGTTTACTGCATCAGCAAGCGCCAACTATCCGCCGACTGTCGTCGATCAAAATGTTCAACCGGTGTTGAATCCCACCGATGTCTACAGCGGATGCTATGGCCACGTCGCTTTAAGTGTGTATGCCTACAATAATCAGAGCCGCGGCATCGGCTTCGGTCTTAACGGGGTGCAAAAGGCGGCGGACGGTGAACCGTTGGGCTTCAGCTTTAACGCTAATAATGCCTTTGCGCCGGTGGAAAGCGGAGGAATCGATCCTTTGACGGGCATGCCGATGTAAGTTTCAGGGGGCCCTCGGGCCCTCTTTTTTATCATAATCGGAGGTGTAGATAGTGAAGATGAAAGTTCTAAATGCAACATGGTATAGTCCGGCGATGAGCACGGGCGGCATCATTGGGATTGTACAAGTACAAATTGATGATGAAGTGAAGTGGTATATCGGCTTTGGGCAAGGTAGAGATGAAGGGGCGGATATTCTGTCGATTATAAGGTGCGGGTCCAGATTTTATCCGGAGATTTTTAAGAGATTTTTAAGAGGATAGCGCCATGAAGCATTTAAGTATTGATATCGAGACCTATTCCGAAGTGGACATCGGAAAAAGCGGGCTTTACAAGTATTGCCGAGATCCGAGCTTCGAGGTGCTGATGATCGCCTATTCCATCGACTTCGGAGATGTTAAAATCGTTGACCTTAGGCAAGGGGAACAATTGCCTGAAGAAATAAGGCTTGCTTTGGCCAACCCCGGCGTATTGAAGCACGCTTACAATGCGGCGTTTGAATATAATACGCTATTGGCTGCAGGCTATAACGTGGGGTCGCGCTCGGCGTGGCGATGCACGATGCTGCACGCCATGTATTTAGGCTACCCCGCAGGGCTCAAGAAGACAGGGGAAGCCCTTGGCCTTGAGGAAGATAAGAAAAAGTCCTCAACGGGCACCGCGCTCATTCGTTATTTTTCCGTGCCGTGCAAGCCTACGAAGACCAATGGAGGGCGCACACGGAATCTTCCGGAGCACGATCCCGCGCGGTGGCAGCTCTTTAAAGATTACTGCGTCCAGGACGTGGTGGCGGAGATGGCTATTTATGATCGACTTAGTGCCTTTCCTGTGCCGGATCGCGAGTGGAAGCTGTGGGCGCTTTCCGATGAGATGAACGCCCGAGGCGTCGGCATCGATAGAAATCTCGTCGACGGGGCCCTCGTCATCGATTCCATTCTGACGAACAGGCAGATGGCCAGAGCCAAAGAGATTTCGGGCTTGGCCAATCCCAATTCGACGGCGCAGATTCTTCCATGGCTGCAGTCTTACGAGCCGGACGTAGAGAATGTCCGCAAAGCGACGGTGGAAGAGTTGCTGGCGCGTGAGGATTTGGATCCTTCGGTGCGCGAATTTTTAGAGCTGCGACAGGAGCTTTCGAAGACAAGCCTGAAGAAGTACAAGGCCATGAAGACCTGCGCCGGCTCCGACGATCGGGTGCGGGGGCTGCTGCAGGTTTACGGCGCCAATCGGACAGGAAGATGGGCGGGTAGGTTGGTGCAGGTGCAGAACCTCCCGCGCAATTATTTAAGCACGCTGGATGAGGCGCGGACGCTTACCATCGACGAGGACGTGGAGAGTTTGCGCTTGATCTACGATAATGTGACGGACACGATCTCGCAACTGATCCGCACGGCCTTCGTGCCGCAGGGCGGAAGGAAGTACATTGTGTCGGACTATTCCGCCATTGAGGCCCGCGTCATCGCCTGGCTTGCCGGTGAGACGTGGGTCAATGAGGTGTTCGCAAGCCACGGAAAGATCTACGAGGCGACGGCGAGCCAGATGTTTGGCGTGCCCATTGAAAAAATTGTGAAGGGCAATCCGGAGTATGCTCTGCGTCAGCGGGGCAAGGTGGCCACACTCGCCTTGGGTTATCAAGGCGGCGTGGGTGCGCTGAAGACCATGGGCGCTGAGAAGATGGGCCTTACGGAAGAGGAGATGGAGGACGTGAAGAACCGCTGGCGCGGTGCCAATCCTCATATCGTGGACCTGTGGTACAAGATGCAGCGGGCGGCCATTGAGGTGGTAAAGACCGGCGCGGATCAAGTGGTGCGCGACCTCATCTTTCGTTTGGAGGTAGAAGACATTTACGGCCAATGTTTTATGACCATCGAGCTTCCGAGTGGCCGAAAGCTCTTCTATCCGGATCCCGATGTGGTTCAGGGGAACTATGGCGACGAGCTGGAATTTTACGGCATCGCACCGAACGGGAAGCTCTCTCCGGAGAAAACCTATGGGGGAAAGCTAACGGAGAACGTGGTGCAGGCCATTGCAAGGGACTGTCTGGCGGAGACGCTACTTCGTTTAGACAAGGCGTATCCCGATGACCCGGTGGTCATGCACATTCACGACGAAGTGGTACTGGAAGCGCGACCGGAGACGACGCTGGAAGAAATAAACGGGGTGCTTGCGGAGCCCATTGACTGGGCGCCGGGGCTTATCTTGAAGGGCGACGGTTTCGAAAGCGCCTACTACAAGAAAGATTAGTGATGCCATGAAGTATGATCGTAAAATTATTATTTCGGAAGGAGCGAGCCGCAAGTCAGTCAACTGGCAGCGGCGGGAAATGTTGTTCTCCGAATTTGCGGAGAAACTTCAGTCGCCGGTGCGCTCGCAAGAGACGCAGGCGGAGTATCTGAAACTGCCGAAGTCCGAACAGGATGATCTGAAGGACGTGGGTGGCTTCGTCGGCGGCGCTCTGCGGGGTAGACGGCGCAAGGCGAATCACGTATTGTCTCGCGACCTAATCACACTGGACTTTGACACGATCGGCCCCGGTATGACCGATGAAGTCATCGACAAGGTGAGGAGCTTAGGCGCCGCCTATGTGATCTATTCGACGCGCAAGCACAGTCCGGAGCGACCGCGTCTTCGGATTATATTACCCACAGATCGAGCCATGGACGTGGACGAGTACGAGCCAATCGCGCGGCGTATCGCCGAGGGCATTGGCATGGCCATGGCGGACCCGTCGACATTCGAAGCATCCAGGCTTATGTATTGGCCGTCATGCTCACGTGACGGGGATTATGTCTATGTCTGCGGGGATGCCCCGTTTTTGTCCGCTGATAAGGTGCTGGCGACCTATGACGACTGGCGAGAGGTCAGCTCATGGCCGACGGCTCCGGGGGAAGATACCCACGCGAGAAAGGCCCTGGTAAAGCAGGAAGACCCGCTGGAGAAGCGGGGATTGATCGGCGCCTTTTGCCGCGCCTACGACATTGAGGGCGCCATGGCGGCCTTTATCCCGCAAGCCTACGACGAGGCGAAGGAACCGGGGCGCTACACGTATTTGGAGGGTTCGACGACGGGCGGCGCCGTGATCTATGAGGACGGAAAGTTCCTCTATTCCCACCACGCCACGGATCCCTGCGGCGGCAAGTTGGTCAACGCATGGGACCTGGTGCGCCTCCATAAATACCACGACCTGGACGACGATGCGAAAGAGGGAACACCGGTGACGGCGCTTCCTTCGACGGCGGCCATGAAGGATTTGGCGCGGCGGGACGATAAGGTCGTGGCGCTTTTAAATGATGAAAAGCAGGATCAGGCGGAAGCCTTTTTCGAGGCTATCGGCCAAGAAGAATCTGTGCCGGACGATGTGAATGAAGACGATGACGCTTGGCGGAAACAACTTACTGTGGACGGTAGAGGCGCCTATGAGAAATCTATCGCCAATATCGTGACGGTGCTGGCCGGTGACGTTCGATTCAAGGGGCGCATCTATCTCGATGAGTTCGCCAATCGCGGCATGGTGATGCTTCCCTTACCGTGGGAGTCGGGAGAGGGCGCCAGGATGTGGACGGATACAGACGATGCGCAACTGGCGCTTCGGCTTGAAAAGGAATACGGCATTACCGGGCCGACGAAGATCGAAACAGCGCTGAAGGTGGTCGGCTTCAATAACCGCCGCAATGAGGTGGCGGAGTTCATTAAAGGCTGCAAGTGGGATGGCAATCAGCGAATCCACACGCTTTTGAGGGATTACCTCGGGGCGGATCAATCGGTGTACACGGCGGAAATTATGCGCAAGGCCTTAGTGGCGGCTATCGCCAGGGCCTTAAGTAGTGAGGGGGTTAAGTACGACACGATGATCGTCTTTAAAGGACCTCAGGGCATCGGGAAGTCCACGTTTTTATCCCGCTTGGGAATGCGCTGGTTCAGCGACTCGCTATATAGCTTCGAGGGGAAGGAAGCGGCGGAGTTGATCCAGGGGACGCTTATTAACGAGGTCGGCGAGCTTTCGGCCATGACGAAGACGGAAACGGAAATCGTAAAGCAGTTTTTAAGTAAGACCCACGATATCTATCGGGAGGCTTACGGGAAGCGGACGAATAAGTACCCCCGGCGATGTATCTTTTTCGGGTCCACGAATAGCGAGGAGTTTTTGAAAGATGTCACGGGTAATCGGCGCTTTTGGCCCGTGCGTGTCGGCGAAGTGGCGCCGAGGAAATCCATTTGGGACGACATGGACGAGGAGGAAGTGGCCCAAATATGGGCGGAAGCTTACACCTATTACTTGTTAGGTGAGGATCTGGAACGGCTTTCGGCGAAGGCGCAGGAAATCGCCGAGACGATGCAAGACGAGTTCCGAGAGACGGATCCGAAGGAGGGGGCTATACAGGCCTTCCTTGAAAAGAAGATCCCGCCGAATTGGTACGAGATGCAGGTGCGGGACCAACGGGCTTACCTCCACGGTGCGTTTAAGGTGGACGATCCGACGACATTGGTGCGGCGGGAGAAAGTCTGCATACCGGAGATTTGGCAGGTGCTGCTTCAGGGCGAGCTAAAGAATATGCGCCGCCGTGACTCGATAGAGATCGCCAATGTATTGACGTCCATTAAAGGCTGGAGAAGGAATAGAAACCCAAGGCATTATGGCGAATACGGAAAGCAAAAAGGGTTTGAACGGATCTCAAAAAGTCAATATATTGACGAAAAAACGGTTTTGAACTAAATTCCGTGGCAACCAATAAAAAAATTTATAGATTGCCACGGGTGAAGTGCTTGGCAACCAACGAAAAAAAGTTGGTTGCCAGGGAAAACTAGTAATTACAAGGGATAGAACCCTACTGGCAACCAAGAACAACTATTTTCTTAATGAGAGTAAAAATAAAGAGAATATAGAAATTATAGACACGCGTACAGCCTATAATTTCTATAATTTCTATTTTTACAGTATCTATAGGAAAATTGGATTTTCGGTTGCCATGAGGTTCAGTCAGAATATCAAATTATTAAATTTTGAAAGGGTGGATCCTTTGAAAAACAAAAAAGAGAAAAGCATTGAAAAGCGATTAGTTGATGGCGTGAAAGCTTTAGGCGGTAGGTGCTATAAGTGGGTCTCGCCGGGAAACTCAGGCGTGCCGGACCGGATCGTCCTTTTAGATGGGGAAACCATCTTTGTCGAATTGAAAAGGGCAGGGGGGATTGTGTCTCCTATCCAAGAAAGACAAATCCAGAGGATCGCAAAAACTGGCAATCGGGTGGAGGTTGTCTTCGGTGAAACCGGCGTCGATAATTTTCTCAGACGCCTTGCAAAACGGGGGGCCAATTGATTTGCCGCCTGCATCCCTATCAACGGTATTGCGCCGATCGCATCATCGAGGATCCGGGCATCGGCCTGTTTTTAGATATGGGCCTTGGAAAGACCTTGATCACGTTAACGGCGATTCACGAATTGATGTATGAGCGGTTTTCCGTCAATAAGTGCTTAGTGATTGCGCCGAAGAAGGTGGCGGAAGCAACTTGGCAGAATGAGGTGAAGAAGTGGCCGCAGTTTTCCGATCTTCGCCTATCCACGGTGTTGGGCTCCAAGAAAGAGCGGGAAGCGGCTCTTCGCCGTCCCGCCGATATTTATATTATTAACCGGGACAATGTGGCGTGGCTTGTGGAATACTACGGGCGCAAATGGCCTTTCGATATGGTGGTGTGCGACGAGTTTACGAGTTTTAAAAATGCGTCGTCCAAGCGGTTCAAGGCGCTGTCTCTCGTCCGCCCACGAATCAAACGTGTCGTGGGTCTTACGGGCACGCCGAGCCCTAACGGGCTTTTGGATCTATGGGCGCAGGTGTTTTTGCTGGATCGTGGAGAGCGTCTCGGCAAATCCTTTTATGCCTATCGCAATGTTTATTTCGAGGGCGATTATATGGGCTACACCTACACGCCGCGAAAGGGATCCCACGAAGCGATTACGAAGGCCATCAGCGATATATGTATTTCCATGAAGTCGGAAGATTATATTCAGTTGCCTGATAGGATCGACCACGTGATCCCGGTAAAGCTTTCCGCCAAGGCGCAAAAGCAGTATGACCGGATGGAACGGGATATGGTGCTTGCCGTGTCGGATGTGGAAGAGATCGATGCCTTATCGGCGGCTTCCCTTTCGAATAAATTACTTCAGTTGGCCAATGGGGCGGTCTATGACGAAGACCACGTATGGCACGAAATCCATGACTGCAAGATTGAGGCGTTTATGGAGACCTTGGAGCAGTTGGGCAATCAGTCGGCCTTGGTGTTTTACAACTTCCAGCATGACAGGGATCGGATTCTGAATGCTTTAAAGAAGACATCGTTGCGTGTCCGCGTTTTGGAGACGGCGCAGGATCAGGCGGACTGGAATGCGGGAAAGATTGATGTGCTGCTGACTCATCCCGCGGCGAGCGGCTACGGCTTGAACCTGCAAGGCGGCGGCCATCATGTGATTTGGTTTGGTCTGACTTGGAACTATGAACTCTACACGCAGGCGAATAAGCGACTGCACCGGCAAGGCCAGGATGAAAAGGTGATCGTCCATCACCTGGTGACCGAAGGCACGCGGGACGAGGATGTGATGGCGGCGTTGGAGCGCAAAGAGAATGTACAGGATTATGTACTGGATAGCTTGAAGGCACGGGTACGACGTGCGAAGGCGGAGATTGGAGGATGTGATGATTAAGGTTTTGGCGTCGATCGCTTTGGTTTTGTTGATTGCTGTTTTGATTTTTATGTTGAGTGTTGCTATACGGATCCATTGGGCGGTGAAAGATGCCAGAGCAAAGTTGAATGGGTCACAAAAGGCCCTGAATGACTACATTGAGAAGAATGTAGATAAGTCACTTGACCGGGCGCTTCGGTCTTTTGTAGATGATAACTCTAAGGTTTCCAGATACAGAAGGATCGGCACAGTTTTTAAGAAAGAGGGCGAGGAGGAATCTTCTAATGGTTTAAAGGCGATTGAAAAGGAATTAAAGAAAGAGATCGATGATGTTTTTTAGGATGTACCAGTGGGGGTTAACATGGAGCGAGAAGTAAAATATGATCCGGTATCGCGGCCAAGGCATTATTGCATTGAGGGCCTGGAGCAGGAGAGCATCGAGGTTATTAAAGCAATCGTGGAACATAACTGCGCCGCACCGTGGGCAGCGGTGCTTTTAAAAGACACGCTGAAATATCTTTTCCGGTTTGGCCAAAAGAATGGTTTGGAGGATCTTTTGAAGGCGAGACAATACCTTGATTGGTTGATTGAGGAGTTGAGCAGTAAGTAGTAAGTAGTAGTTAGTAGTAGTTTCTAGTAAGTTAATAGTAGGTTAATAGTAAGTTACTAGTAAGTTGCCGGTAACTTGCTTTTGTGGGAGCGACGATGACAAAGGATGACTTAAAATCAATATTATTTTTGGATCAGTTGATCAATTCTAAGTTGCGCCAGCTGGATCAACTCAAAGCGTATCGGGCACGGCTTCCAACCGGGGCGAGCGACACAGGCCCGGTGCAATCGGGCCTATCGGATCCGACGGCAAACGTGGCGGCAAAGATAACGGACCTCGATCGTTCGATTAATGATGAAATAGACAAATTAGTAGAGCTAAAAGAATCGGCGCGTGTGTTGTTTTGTAGACTAGACTGTGATCTGCGACTTAAGTTGATTATGGAACTCCGCTATCTCGAATGCCTTGATTGGCGCGGCGTGGCGGCAAGGTCCGGATATAATCCGCGCCATGTCTATAAGCTGCATGGTCGGGCTTTGGAGATTCTTTTTAAAGATGGCACATAATGGCACATAATGGCAGTCGCATGTGTGATACTATGTTATCAGTGAATAGTAGGTCGTCCGCGCGGGCGGCCTTTTTGTTTGACGGCGATCGGCGAATGTGTGTTATTGGTTTTACTTTTTATTGCAACTTTGTGGGCTGATCGCGGGGCGCGGTACACAGTGCTTTATTTAGGCGCGCGGGGCGGGACTATTGCTGTGTTACATAGGACCTGAGCATGTCCTTAAAAGGCTAATGACGCACGGGTAGCTTTCATCACAAACGATAAGACTACAGATCTCCTTTCAAATACACATACTGGTTTGCCTCCTTGGTTCCATTGCCCGTGCGTATTGTCCGAGTGTTGGTGTGGCGGGTTCGATTCCCGTGACTCGGTAAGGGGGGGAGTATGTGCTAAAGAAGTTGTGTAAGTGTGGGGCGGTAATCCCCGCCAGGAAATCTGTATGCGATCGTTGCGCTAGTAAGTATCAGCGCACGTATGATAGATATCATCGCAAGCGTGCAGATTATTACAAGGACAGACGATGGACGGCTGTACGGTCTTTGGTGTGTGACAGGGCGATGGGCATCGATCTGTATCAGTTGTATAAGTACAATCGACTGGTGCAAGGTAGACTTGCGCATCACATACAACCGTTGGAAGATGCACCGTCGCTAGCTTACGACCTGGATAATCTTATTTGGTTGAGTGATGCGAGCCATCATGAGATACACGCCTTGTATGACTCCGGAAAGAAAGAGGAAACAATGGAGTACCTCCGCAAGATCAAAAAAATTTTCGCGGGGGAGGAGTAAAAAGTTTTTGCCCTTTTCCTGGCGACCAGCCCCCGAGAAATCCTGCGAGAAAATGCCAATAACCGGGATTTCCGGTACACATATTTTTTATAGCACCTTAGCGGGTGCTCTTTTTATGCCGTCATATTGATTAAGAAAAAGAAGGGAGGTAAGTATGGCGAGACCACGTAAAAGTATTGCCGTTTCGACAGGTAAAATCGGAAAAGAAAAAATCGAAGAGCGGAAAAAGCAAGAGAGTCGGCTAAAGGTGGATCGCTCCGGCTTAAGGCCTCCCTCTTGGCTTACGCTTCCCGCAGCGGAAGAGTTCCGCCGGGTCGTCAGCGAATGCGAAAAGATCGATCTGCTGGATAACTTGGATCTCGGGATCGTGGCCATCTACTGCGACGCCTATGCCCATTATGTGGAGGCATCTCAAATGTTGCAGAAGTGCGGTCTCTTAGATACGCGGGAAAACAAGCATGAACAGTATTACACGGTGCATCCCCTGGTCAATGTACAGGAGAAGTACGCCAAGATGATCATGCAGTGCTCTTCGAAACTGGGCCTGGCCACGTCGGACAGGTTAAAACTTATTATCCCGAAAGAGGAAGAGGAAAGCACAAATAAGTATCTCCGCTATTTAGGTGGGTAGTATGGCAGATCGTACGACAGCCTATGCGAAGAAAGTGGTAAATGGAGAGATCCTGAAAGGCAGAACCGAATACCTATGTTGTAAACGGCATCTGGAAGACATGAAGCGCAAGGACTTCGACTATATTTTCGACGTGGAGATGGCGGAAAGGGCCATCGATATCGCCAATGAGCTGACGATTTTAGAGGGTACGGAGCCCGTAAAACTAAAGACGCGGGGCTTTCAGAACTTTATCATCGGATCGCTTCACGGCTGGAGAAGAAAATACTCGGATAAACTACGCTTTCGTGAGGCTTACGTGCAGATGGCGAGACAAAACGGAAAGTCTTTTTTATCCGGAACAGAGATAAACAACTGGGCCACCTTCTCCGGCTACGTGAAGGGGCGAATCTTTTGCGCTGCCACGAAGCAAGACCAGGCGAATATCGTATGGGACGAAGTGGAAAAGTTTATCCTGGCCGACTCATGCCTTTCGGAACTTTACAGAATACGACGCCACGATCGAACGATCACTTCCTACGTTACCGGGACGGAAATAAAGTCCCTCGGGCGCGATACGAAATCGGTGGACGGCTTCCGATCGATCTTAAGCATCATCGATGAGTACCACGCCCATCCGACAAATCAAATGTACAAGCTACTACTGGACGGCCAGATCAGCGTTAACACAAAGGGCAATGCCTTGACTCTCGCCATTACCACGGCAGGCTTTAATCTAAATGGGCCCTGCTATGAGCAGTATAAGTTTGCAAAACAGATACTGGATGGCGTCGTCGATAAGGATTCGCTCTTTATTTATATCGCTGAGATGGATCCGGAGGACGATATCTGGGACTACAAAAACTGGGCGAAGGCCAATCCGCTGCTGTTATGGACGGAAGATGACGAATACAACATGGACGCCGTGAAAACCTTGAGTGAGAAGGCCATCGATGCGCAGGCGAAGGGCGGGGAAGACCTCAATAACTTCCTGACCAAGTCGCTGAATACGTGGGTGGAATACACTCGCGACGACTTTGTGGACTTGGGGGCGCTAAAAGCCTGCGAGTCCGACATGAGTCTTGAAGACATGATCGGAAAAAGCTTCTACCTCGGCATCGACCTTTCCAGTGGCGGTGACTTGACGTCCATTGCCCTCGTCTTCCCCGTGGGCGAGCTATTTTATGTTCACTCTCAATCCTTCATGCCGTTTTTGCGACTGGAGGAGCACGAGAAAACCGACAAAGCGCCTTATCGGATATGGGCGAAACAAGGGCAGCTGATCTTGACGGACGGTGGCTTCGGCCTGAAAACAGATTACAAGTACATCATCCAGTACTTGAAAGAGCTTATAGAAGATTACAATCTGACCTGTTTGGCGTGCGGATATGACCCGCATAATGCCGGAGCGTTTATTTCGGACCTTGATTTTTTAGGATGCGATCTGATTGAGATCGGGCAGTCTGCCAGAAGCCTGAATGACGCCACGGTAGATCTGCGTCTCGCCGTTGAGTCCGGACAAATGGTCTATAGCAAGGATGCGGATCTTTTGAGGTGGTCTTTCGCCAATGCGAAGACGACGCAAAACAGCTTCGGAGAGATCAAGCTTTACAAAGAGCAATCCGGAGATCGCATCGACCCGGTGGACGCTTTGGTGGATGCCTGGAAACTAGCATTTATCAACAAAGACACGATTAAATACGACGCCGACAAAGACTTTGACGAATGGTTCGACATTATGAAAGGGGGTGAGTGATGGGACTGTGGAATAGAGTGAAAAACGCCTTCAGCTGGTCCAACAGCGAGACGGAAAGTCACTGGAAGACGATTCGAACGTCTGACGGATGGAGCTTTACCTCCTCGTCTTCCTACGACGCCTCGGAAGTGACCTACTACATTTGCATGAAGATACTTGCGGAGTCTGTGGCGAAGCTGTCGCTCCATCTGAAAGATAAAGACAGCCAGAAGATTTACGGGAAGGATGTCAATCGTCTTCTTCAGGTGCGTCCGAATGCTTATATGTCTCCGACAGACTTCAAAATGCTCATGGAGTATAACCGGAATCACTTCGGAAATGCCTACGCCTATATCGAAACGGATCGAAACGGCAGGCGTATCGGCCTGCATCCGCTGGATCCGACGAGAATGCGAATCCTTGTAGACGACGCAAATATCCTGAAGGCTGAAAAAGGCTATCTGTACATTTACCATTACGGCGGGGAGAAATACAAGTTTAGCGACAAGGACATCATCCACCTGAAGGGCGGGCTTTCTAAGACTGGGATCTCCGGGAAATCCGTCCTGGAAGAACTGGGAAGTACGATCGAAGGGGCACAGGAGTCTCAGCGATACTTAAATGATCTTTATCGCCGTGGCTTAACAGCGAATGCCGTGATCCAGTACACCGGTGATCTCTCCGATGAAAAGAAAAAGAAGCTGGTAAGTACGATTACAGAGTTCGCCCGGAGCGAAGACTCGGGAAACATCGTGCCGATTCCCTTCGGCATGGACCTGAAGCCGTTGGACATTAAGCTTACCGACGCACAATTTTTCGAATTGAAGAAGTTCAACGCCTTGCAGATCGCGGCGGCCTTTGGAGTGAAGCCGAACCACCTAAACAACTATGACAAATCGTCCTACGCCAATAGCGAGATGCAGAATCTGACGTTTTACATCGACACCTTGCTTGTCATCTTGCGGAAGTGGGAAGAGGAGCTGGACTATAAGCTTTTATACGCCGATGAAACGGCGGAAGGTATGCACACTGAGTTCAATGTTTCGACGATCCTACGGGGCGACCTTAAGTCGCAGGCCGAAGCCCTTAACACCTATGTGACGGGATCGATTTATACGACCAACGAAGCGAGAGCCTACCTCGGCCTCCCTGCTATCGACGGCGGCGATGCGATCCTCGTCAATGGCAGCTACGTAGGACTCGATCGATTAGGGGCGGCCTACGAATCTACGGAAAAAGGGGGATGATGGAAGTGATTAGAGTAAAAAATGAAGGCGGAAGAACCAGTATCTATGTCTCCGGCGATATCGTCGACGACTGCTGGCACTTTGCAAAAGACTTTATGCCTGAAGATGTGTCTACTTATCCCGAGGATATTCGGACGATATTGGACGGCGTGACGGGACCTGTCGATGTATATATCTCTTCCGGCGGCGGCGATCTATTTGCCGGCATGGCCATCAGTAATATGTTGGCCCGATATGCTGGCCCGACGAGAGCAATCGTCGACGGCTTGGCGGCATCGGCGGCTTCGCTCATCGCCTTTGGATGCGACGAGATCGAAATCCCGTCGAACGCGTATCTCATGATCCATAAGCCTTTGGTCACCGTCTGCGGCAATGCCGACGATCTACTCGATTGGGCGACGACATTGGACAGCTTGCAGGAAGGCCTTGTTGAGACCTATGCCCGACATACCAATGGCATCGGCAACGATGAGATCAATCAGATGATCGATGCCGAGACATGGCTGACGGGGAAAAAAGCAGCGGATTATTTTAATGTCAAGGTAACCGGGGAAGAAGCGATTCCTCAAAACGTGGGAAATTGCGTGTTTAATTATGCGAAGACTCCGGACGTATTCAAAGAAAGCGGTAACTCTAAGTTAGATGAAATCAATGCGACATTAGAACTTTACTAGGAGGTAGAAATGAAAAAATCCACTCAGATTTTAGCGGCTATCGCTGCTATGCGTGAAGAAATTACAAATTTACGCGATGAAAACAAGATCGACGAAGCCCATGCCAAGCTACAGGAGCTCAAGAACCTCAATTCCGAGCTGGAAGTTGAGCTCGCTCTCGAAGAAGAGGAGGAAAAAGCGTTGGAACTTAACGGCACTCAAGCCCAAGTGGCGGAAGAAATCGATGAGAATGTCATCTTCAATAAGCAACTCACCGGCAAACGCCTGACCGCTGCAGAAATGACCCATGTTAAAAACACTCCCGGCACCCCCGGACAAATTGAACACAACGAAGAACGTGGCGGTGTGCTCGTCCCGGAAGAACAATCCCTTCAAATCGAAGAATTTAAGCGCGCAGACGTATCTTTGAAGTCCCTGGTTAACGTAATTTCTGTTCAAACTTTCAAGGGTAAATTCCCCATGGCCACTGACCAAAAAGGTGAACTGATCCCCTTCGAAGAGTTGACCGAACTCGAACAAACAGAGGTGAAATTCAAGTCTTTAAGCTGGGAAGTTAAGGACTACGGCGTCATTATTCCCTTGTCCAACACTTTCCTCGAAGACGTGCGCATCAACATCATCGATTACATCGGCAAGCAATTTGCAAAAATGGCCGTCAATACGGAAAATCGTCTGATCCTTGAAGCGCTGAAGACCATGACAGCCGGAAAGAAAAAGACCGGTAAAGGCGTGGACGATTTGAAAACCGTCATGAACGTGGATCTGGATCCCGCCATCGCTCAAAACGCCAAGATTATCACTAATCAAAGCGGCTTTGACTACCTGGATAAGCTGAAAGACAATCAAGGCAACTACGTGCTGCAGCCTGTCGTTGGCGACGCTACACGAAAAGCCCTCGTAGGCCGTGAAGTTGTCGTCGTACCCGACGCATTACTTTCCGCTACCAAAGGCGCACTGCCCTTCTATGTCGGCGATCTGTCTCAAGGCATCAATTTCTTCGACCGCAAGGGCTATGAAATCGCCGTATCGGATCAAGCCGGCTTTACGAAGAACGCAACCCTCTTACGCTGCATCGAACGCTTCGGCGTCTACGAATTTGACGCGGAAGCCGTCAAGTATGTAGAAATTACGCCCGCAGCTCCGGCGGCATAGGTAGATCATGATCGACCTCGATAAGGCGAAGACCTATCTGCGCGTGGAGTACGACGATGAAGACGAATACATCAAGGAGCTCATCGAGGTTGCATATACCTACATCCGTGAAGGGATTACGGGATATGACACGAAGATCAATCACCCTGCTTTTGAACAAAAAGCCGATATGGTCGCCCGCGCGATCATTCAAAATCTTTACGATGAGCGGTATTTGATGGGAAGACCTTTGGAAATGTCCTATATGATTCGAGCCATGATGCTGCAAATGGAGGTGGGCGACTATGTACAACCCCGGACGCAACAAGACGCGAATTAAGGTCTACTCCCAAGGCGCGGAATACACTGAAAACGAAGTCGGCGAACTTGTCCCGGTACCAAAGCTGAAGTTTGTAGACTGGGCTGAGATCAAAAGGCAGACCGGAAAAGAAGTGCTGGAGCAGCGTAAAACCGAGCATCAACTCGGAAGGACGCTCTCCATGCGCTTTCGCCCGGATCTCGCACCTGAAGACCTCATTTACATCGGTGATGCTGAGTATTTAGTGCTGGCCATCCTACCTATGGGGTGCTATATGGAGGTGGTGGTCGGATGGCAAAAATAGTATTTGACCCCGAATTTATGTCCCTTGATGACAAAATCGGCACTATTGAGCGGCGGGCTCCGGATAAGATATTGAAAGCCATGGATAAAGAAGGGAACACTCTACGGCGAGGGCTACGTGACGCTACTCCGAAAGGTGCTACCGGAAAATTAAAAAGCGGATGGCAAAGTGAACGTGCTCGCAAAGAGTATGGGACCTACATCAAAAAAATCAGAAACAAATCCCCCCACTATCATTTAGTGGAGCGCGGTCACAAGATCGTAAGCCATAAACCGAAGAAGATAGTATCCGGGGAGGTGGGAGGCCGTTACTTTGCGGAAAAAGTATTGGGCGACTACGAACCCGTACTGGAAGCGCGTTACGAGAAAATAATCGATGACATTATGGGTGATATCTTTGGGTGAGAACAGAATTACAGGCGTCGATATAAAGCGAAAGCTTACGGCGCTAATTAAAGACAACTTCAAGATCACACCGATGTGGGACGAGATGAAAGAGGGATATAAGAAGCCTTCTTTTTTCGTATATTTTTTGAATTTACAGAGGATGGATATATCGAAAGATAGTGTGATGTACGTTTATCCTGTGGAAGTTCAGTACCAAGGGAGCTCAAATCTCGATGCCCTGAAAGTTGCCGAACGTTTCGGGCAGCTTATCGGAAACGCCCTTGAGGTAGAGGGAAAGCACTTACAGGTGCGTGATTTTTCAGTAAGTATCGAGTCGAAAAACGCATGGATCGATTTCGAAATAGAAGTCGTGAATACGAAGCCTCGCTCGGAAGCCACAGACAACAAGATGCGCACATTGCATATGCGCTATGAGGCATCCGGCGATTATGACAAGGAGGATTAACTATGGCAAATTTAGGCCTTCCTTATCTCTCGATTGAGTTTCGGGAGCAAGGGATTGCGCGTATTGAACGAAGCAAACGCTCCGTTGTCGCGCTTGTACTGCAAGATCCGGAAATCTCCGGGCAGTATCAACTTTACACCCCCTCGGACATTCCGAAGGGATTGACGGAAAAGAACAAAGCACAAATTATGCTGGCGTACATGGGTTATGTTCGCTCGCCGCGTAAGATCGAACTCGTCGTAGAACAATCGGATAACGCAGACAAGCCGAAGTTCGATGTTACTTCGCCCGGTTTTGTCTACCTTGAAAGCGTTCGGTGGGATTACCTTGCCGTGCCTTTCGCCGATGCGGAAGATACATTAGAGATTGCCACGTGGGTGAAAGCACTCAATACGACAAAGCGCAAAATGTGTAAATATGTAGCCGCCAATGTAAAAGGCGACAACAAAAAAATCATCAACTTCACCAATAAGGTCATGCGCGATATAACGGGAAAGGAGTATGGTACCGCCGAGTACACCTCTCGTATTGCGGGATTAATCGCAGGCACGCCGCCGCAAATTTCCTGCACCTATGCGCCTCTTCCGGAGCTGGCTTATGTTGAGCCGATTTCCATGGAAGAAAGAGAAAAGCGGGTCAACGCCGGGGAATTTATCCTGTTTGATGACGGCCGCAAGATTAAGGTTCAGAGCGGGAACAACTCCCTGATTACAACCAATGAGATCGAGGGGCCGAGCTTTAGGAAGATTAAGATCGTCGAAATCATGGACTTTATGACCGATGATATTACGACGACGGCGGAAGACAGCTACCTCGGCAAGTATGCGAACACCTACAACAATAAGCTTTTACTCTGCTCCGCGATCAAAGGCTATATGGAAGTCCTCGAACAAGACGACTTGCTGGCAAGGGGGAGCTCGAAGGTCGAAATTGACGTCGAAGCCACGGCGGCCTTCCTGAAATCCATGGGCTATAAGACGCCCGACGGCCGCACCGTCGATGAAATGGAAATCTTCGAGATCCGCGAGGCCGATACGAAAGATCACGTCTTTATTCGGGCATGGTGTAAGATCCTCGATGCTATCGAGAAAATCGATATTCGGGTAGAAATTTAGGAGGTAAAATATGCCTTTACAAATTAAAGACTTTGGCGATGAGAAGGTCATCAATGGTACGTATGGATCCATCTGGATCGACGACATTTACATCTGCGCACTGAAGAAATTCAGTGCGAAGGTAAAGATCGACTATGGCGACGTCGTCCGCCCGCGGGATATGTGGGACGGTCGTAAAGCGACGAAATATTCGGGTGAGGGGGAGCTTACTACAGAGAAGATCGATTCTCTCGGACTCGACCTGATGCACGATGCGATTTCGAAGGGGAAGACACCGATCTGCAAAATCTTGGGAGAACTTTCCGACCCCGATGCCTTCGGTGCAGAGCGCATTATGTTTAAAAACGTCACCTTCGACGAGATGGGCCTGTTCGATTTTGAACACGGCAAACTTGGCGAAGACAGCTTGAAATTTAAATTCCGCCACTACGAGCTATACGACCGCATCCAATAAGGAGGATTGAATCATGGAAAAAAATATTATTGAACAACTGATGGCGTACGATGCGGGCGATTTAGTTCGCCCGACAAAAGAGGTGACGATTAAATTGTTGAAATTTGGAGGCAAGCCCTTTACTTTCCCGATTACGTCCCTCGACACGAAAGTGGCATCGGCTATCCAACAGGATATGTATGACCTGCAAATCAAAAAAGGCGGCATGGATATGCGCCTTTTGCTGGCTCCCGCCCGGCTGAAGACCATTGAACACGGCTGCCCGGAGGTGTTCCGTTCGAAAGAATTGCAAGAGCATTTCGGCGCGAAGTCGGCTCACGAGCTGATCAATATGCTGCTGGAGCTCGGCGAACAGGATTACCTTAAGGGCGAGATCGATGCTTTAACCGGTTTTACTTCGGAGGAAGCGGCGGCTGAAGAAGTAAAAAACTAATAGGGACTCACCCCGACGCGCAAATGGCCTATTGGCTCTATAAGCGCAAGGGATGGAGTCCTTATGACTACTTAAAAAAGCCATTTGGGGAGAAAATCATTATCCGCGGTTTCGTGATGCAGGAAGCGGAAGACATTAAGGCCGAAGCGGAAGCTATAGGTGCGTTGGAGGAGGGCTGATAAATGACGAAAATTTATGATGCGATCTTAAAGCTCGACTCCTCGCCTTTTGTACAAGGCCTGACGCGGGCGACGGATCAGCTGAAGGACAGTTACCGGACGATTAACGACGCCGGAAACAGCTTCATGCGTTTTGGCCGAGGGTTAGAGAGCACCGGTAAAATGTTAACCGGTGCCATCACCGCCCCGGTAATGGGTGTGGGCGCTGCGGCGTTAAAGGCCGGGCGGTCCTTCACCGACGAGATGAACACGGTGCAAGCCGTGTCCGGGGCGACGGGTAAAGATTTTGAACAGTTGACGGCCCTCGCCAGAAAGATGGGCGCTGAAACGAAGTTCAGTGCGTCGGAGTCGGCGGAAGCACTCAAGTACATGGGCATGGCCGGTTGGGATACTCAACAAATGACGGCTGGCTTGGAACCGATCCTTAATCTTGCCGTTGCCGCCGGTACGGATCTTGCTACGACGTCGGACATTGTGACCGATGCGTTGACGGCCTTCGGATTAAAAGCCGAAGATGCGACGCATTTTACCGATGTATTGGCGCAGGCATCAAACTCTGCCAATACGGACGTCGTCGGCCTCGGCGAAGCGTTTCAATACGTGGCGCCGGTGGCAGGGTCATTGGGATACTCTGTGGAAGACGTGTCGCTTGCACTCGGCACCATGGCCAACGCCGGGATTAAGGGCGCAAAAGCCGGCCGTGCACTTTCGACGTCGATTATGCGGCTCGGGAGTCCGACAAAGGAAATGTCCGGGGCTCTCAGTCAATTAGGCGTATCTTTGACCGATTCAGAAGGTAAGATGCTGCCCTTAAGGACCGTTCTCGAGCAACTTCGTGGAAGCTTCAAAGGGTTGACGGAAGAGCAACAGCTCGCCTACGCATCCACCATCTTCGGAAAAGATGCGGCGTCCTCCATACTTCCAATACTCAATGCCTCGCAGTCCGAATGGGACAAGCTGGCGGGATCCATCGATAACGCCCAAGGGGCGACGAAGCGAATGCGGGACATTATGGAAGACTCCCTCGGGGGCGACTTCGATAAGCTGAAGAGTGCCGCAGAAGGTGCGCTTCTCGATATCTTCGACATTATGGAGCCCACAGTTCGAGATATTATGCAGAAGGTAAGTGGGCTTTTAGAAAAGTTTCATTCCTTGCCCAAGGAAAGTAAGGAACGGATTGTCAAACTGGCCCTTGCTCTCGCATCCATCGGTCCAACGCTTATGGTCTTCGGGAAACTGAATAAAGGCATCGGTGGTTCAATAAAAAAGCTTGCGAGATTTGGGAAGGAACTAGATAGAGCCGGGTCTCTTACAAAGTGGCTGGGCGGCCGGCCCATAGGATTGACATTGAAAGCCTTTAAAAAACTTGGAGGGGCCATTGGGCCGAAGCTTATAACGAAACTCAAGTTCGTAGGCACGCATTTGAAGGGGCTCGTGGGCCGCTTCTTCGGTCTTGGGCGCACGCTAGCCGGCCTTATTCCCAAGATCGCTTCTTTTGTCGTCGGGCTAGGCCCTATCGGATGGGCGATTATGGCGATCATTTTAATTGTTGTCGTGATGATCAAACATTGGGACAAGGTAAAGCTGGCAGTAAAAACATTTGTAACGAATGCAAAACAGTCGCTGTCTGAATTTCACGCGAAAGTTGTCTCTATCGCTACGGCGATCGCCGGCAAGGTGAGGTCTACGATAGAGCGTATAAAAACCACACTCTACGAGATTGTAACCTTCGTAGGTGGAAAGTTGAGGGCCGGCTGGGATGCTGCGTGGGGCGGGTTTAAACGAATCGTCTCGAATATCTCATCGTCCATTCAGCGTATCTTCGGCGGTGCGATCGATAAAGTCGTAGGAAAAGTGAATGAATTTGTCAATAAGATCAACAGCATTAGCTTGCCGTCGTGGCTTCCCGGCATCGGAGGGGCGCATCTGAATATCCCGACGATTCCCGGAAGGGCTATTGGCGATACGAACTGGCAAGGCGGTCTCGTACAAGTCCACGAACGCGGCGGTGAAATCTTAGACTTGCCACAAGGGTCTCGTATTATGCCCCACGATGCTTCCGTGAGCGAAGCCTATAAGATGGGCAGAGCAAGCAGTAAGCCGACGGTGGTCAATCATTCGGTGACCATACCGAAGTTAGCCGATCAGATCGTCATCCGGGAAGATGCGGACATCGATCGACTTCTGGATAAGATGGAGCGGCGCCTGCGTTTTGCAAAGCTTAATTCAGTAAGGGGGACTGTATGATGGAGGCGTGGCTGACCTACAAAGACGAGCGTATGCGCTTACCGATTACGCCTCTATACGACATCCCTCATCCGATGCAGCACAGCGAAGAGTACCTACATGAGTTGAGTTCGATTCACTTGGTAGGCAAGCGCGGCCTGAGAGAGGCGACTTTCGACAGCTTCTTCCCCGCACAGCCTCATGACTTCGTCGATTTTGGGGACGTCAATTTTGACGATCCCTATTATTATGTCCGAAAGATCGAGGAATGGGCGCGAACGGGGGATCCGCTGCGGTTGATCCTAACAGAAACGCCCCATAACTTTGAGGTATTGATCAATGCCTTTAGCGCCGGAGAGCCAGACGGTTCGGGCGATGTAGCTTATACGCTCGAATTAAAAGAGTATGTATGGCTTGAAATAGATGAGTATTCCATACCCATCAAGGAACGCACCGTCGCCGAATGGTACCGGTGGGTGGAACAGGCAAAGATTGAAGCCGGTGTGAAGACCGAAAAAGAACTCTATGAAACGAAATGGGCGAAGGCCAAAGCGCTGACGGGGGAAGGGGAGAATTATAAAATCCTCGACAAAGCTCTGGCCGCACTTAAAGCAAAGCCTAAGGAAGCCAAAAAGGCTGCGGAGGCATACAATCGAAAGATTAAACTCCAACCAATGGCTAAGCCAAATTCTGATGACAGGATGATGGGGAGCGCCGATCCTGCTCTGGCAGGGCCCGTATCTTCAAGCGGCGAAAAAATGATGTGGCCGAGCACCAGTCGGAGCCAAACGTCCAGCTTCGGCCCGAGGCGGCGCCCGACGAAAGGGGCATCGAAAAACCACAAGGGTATTGATATCGGTGCGCCTAAGGGTTCCCCGGCCATGGCCGCCATGTCCGGACGTGTGGTAAAAACACAGAGCGGATATAATGGCGGCCGCGGTAACTATATCATCGTGGATCATGGGAACGGAATTCAAACGTTATACCAACACTTAAGCACCATCGAAGTACGCGTCGGCCAAGCTGTAAGGCAAGGTCAGCGTATCGGAGGCGTAGGAAATACCGGCGTGGGAACCGGGGCGCATTTGCATTTTGAAGTGCATAGAAACGGCGTGCCGGTCAATCCCCGCAATTACGTTTAGGAGGGCAATATGGAGACATGGCTTACACTCGATGACGACAGATTGCGCCTGCCTATAACGCCTACGTTTAGCGTGCAGTACCGAAACAATAACCAGGAGACATCGACCAACGAAAAAGGGGGCGTCAACTTGGCAGGAAAGCCCGGTCTTCGGGAAGCGTCATTTGATAGCTTTTTTCCCTCCCAACGATATGACTTCGTGGAATTTGAAGGCGCGGAAGTGGAAGATCCGGATTACTACGTGCGAAAGCTGAAAGAATGGGAAGAGGCAGAAAAGCCGTTACGGCTGATCATCACAGAGACGCCTTTTAACTTCGCCGTCCTCATCACCGGCTTTTCACCGGCGGAAAAAGACGGCACCGGGGACCGATACTATACGCTGGAGCTGAAAGAGTATGTAGAGACAGAGCGGACAGAATATTCCATCCCTATCGAAAAACGAACAGTCGCCGAGTGGTACAAGTGGATGGAAGATGCTAAGCACGAACAGGGAGTAAAAACGGCGAAGGAACTCTATGAGACGAAATGGGCGAAGGCAAAAGCACTGACGGGGGAGGGCGAGAACTACAAGCTCTTGGATAAAGCCCTCGAAGCCCTAAGGGCCGACCCGAAAGAATTGAAAAAGGCAAAGGAAGCCTACGATAAGAAGATCGTGCTGCAGCCTAAGGGCGCATTCGACAAGCTTGCGGGTGCGACAACGATCGAAGGAAAGCCGGCGAAAGATCTCATCTTATCCGGCAAGGCCCGGCCCATGGTGGTCAATGCTACCGCTTACACCCCGTCACCTAAGGAAAACGGCGGTGGGAATAAAACGGCAAGGGGAAACCCACTGACGCCGTATAAGTATATCGCCGTGGATCCCAAGGTCATCCCCTACGGGACGAAGGTATATATCCCCGAATTTAGAGACTCGCCCTTCGGCGGCGTGTTTATCGCCGATGACTGTGGCGGCGCCATTAAAGGGAACAAGATCGACGTGCTCTTACCTAACAAGAAAACGGCATCTAAATTCGGACGCAAGAAAAGCTACACGATTTATATTTTGGACTGATCATTATGCGACTAGTAATTAACACGGAAGACCTTTCGCGGTTTTATACCTCTGCCAGGTGGAGCGGAGAGAAAGGACAAGCCGCAAGAAAGCTGGAGTTTGATCTGGTGGTATCCGGAACGGATAAGAACCTTCCGAAGCCGACTGTTCCTGTCGGAGGAAACTGCCTTTTCTTTGACGACGACGGGAAACAGATCTTTGATGGGGAAATCCTATACAAAGATAAATCCGTCGACTCCAATACGATGAAGGTAACGGCTGTGGATCGTCTCTTTCGAACGAATCAGTCGGAAACCTCTTACACCTTTGAAAACAAACCCATCGAGCAGGTTGCGAGACAAGTTTTCGGTGACTGTGGGCTTCGCTGCGGTACGATTGCACGGGGTGGTACGGTAAATAGAATCTTTGATATTAAAAGCCCCTATGAAATCGTGTTGATCTGCTACAAGATGCAGGAAGAAGCAACTGGCACACCTTACATCATCCGCTTGGAGGGTGATGCGGTTGCCATTCGGGAACGCGGAAAGATCGTGGCGAAGTATGAGCTCGACGGCAAGGCCAATTTGCTCAATGCCTCTTACTCGGAATCCGGAGAGAATCTCGTATCGACGGTGAAAATGTTCAACACCAACGGCGACGAGATTGGACAGGTGACGGGTGAAGGCAAGGGCATGACGAAGTTCTACCGGCAAGAAGCAGGCGAAGATCCGGCTACTCGGGCGAAGGGGATCCTGAAGGGCTTGGAACGGGAAGCCAGTGTTCGCGTACTCGGCGATTATGACTTAATCACGGGGAACGCTGTTATCGTCCATGAGCCTTTCACCGGTTTACAAGGTAAGTTTTATATCGACGGCGATACGCATACTTTCGCCAACAATTATCATGTGACGGAATTAAAGCTCTCTTACGAGAACACCATGGAAGACATCGACACATCGGAACAGTCCACCCAAGGTCAAGAAAAGGGGGCGGCGGGATCTTTTCCTGCCGGCGACGGCTCGGCGAGGTCCCGTGCCCTGAAGATCGGAGAAAAGCTCATCGGAACAAAGTATCAACGGGGCGGCAACTCGCCCGGCTCAGGTATGGATTGTACGGGCTTCGTGGACTGGTGCTATACGCAGGCGGGAATGAATATTCCGGGCCGCCTCACCTCGGCGGAAGTGCGACGCGATCCGAGTCAATTTAATCTTGTGGAAATCCCTTGGGACCAACGACAGCCGGGGGACGTGCTGTGGCATGAAGGTCACTGCGCACTGCAATACTATGACGGAAAAATACTGGAGTCGGGTGGCCACAGTAAGAGCGTCATCGGCTACTCAGGTGTGGCAATTACGAAAGGAACGGGTCGGCGTTTCAAAAAAGCGTATCGCTACAAAGGAACTTAAGGAGGTATGTATGTCAAAGAATAAGGACGACCCTGCAGCACGGATCGTGGATCTTTTCAATCCGACACCGGATATGTCGCGCCTACCATTTATTGAAACTGCAACTGTCATCGCTCCGCCGCCTGAAATGGTGGTGCGGCTTCGTGATATTCAATATAAGAAAGAGCGAATAAAGATCAACGAATACTATACAAAAGGACATGAACGTGAGATCGAAATACCTACGGCACCGATGTCGGGGGCGGATTCCCGTGGCGACGGTCACGTGGCGGGAGGATTTATTCGCGCAAAAATCATCTTCAAGGACGATTTGAAGCCGGGTGATAAAGTCGCTGCCGTACAGAGCCGGGATAAGCAGACGCTATATGTACTTTATCGGATCAAGGAGTGGTCATAATGGCGAGTTTTTACCCTTTCACAGATCCGCAGAAAGTTCGGCCCGAGGACGTCAAAGAAATCCCTATTGCCGAGGAATACGACTACGATATGTCATCCGCCCGCTTTAGGCGGGACGGCAGTGGCCACGTCTATAAGGTCTACGGCAATCCTGCGATAAAGATAAAGCTGTGGAAGCTCTTTATGAGCGAACGCTATCGGTGGGTTGTCTTTCCCTGGTCTTACGGCCACGAGCTGGAAACGCTGATCGGCAAGGCCTACACGCAGGGATACATTAACTCCGAAGCGGAGCGGTACACCCGTGAAGCCATCGATCGCGCACTGGGTGATTACATTGAAAGCTTATCCGATATAAAGATCGACTTTGACGACGGCCTGCTAACTATATCCTTCGTCGCTAAGACCATATACGGCACTCTCGAAGTGCCGGGCATGCCTATAGGAAGGTGGTGAGAAAATTGATTGATGAACGAACGCATGAGCAGATCCTGTCGATCATGCTGAATAACCTTGCAAATACGGAGGACAAGTCGCCTAATAGTTTCAGTTACGATATTCTTTCCGCCGCCGGGGTCATCTTCGAGGAAGGACAAAGACAGCTGATAGAACTGGAACGAAAATTCGACGTGGACAATCTGTCGGGCGACGAATTGACGAGGCGGGCTGAACAGATAAACGGCACGTTGAGAAAGCCCGCCACCTTCGCCTCGGGCTATGTACAGATCACAGGCGTGCCGGGAACAGAGATTCCCGAGCTTACGGCCTTTTTCGCCGACGATCGCCTCTTCTACGGCTTGTCTGCAGCGACTATACCGGAGGAAGGGATCGTGAGAATCGAAGTGGAAGCCGACGAGGCGGGCCCCACCGGGAATGTACTGGCGGGTCAGATAACGAAGATCAAGCCGCGAATTGAGGGTGTGACCGAAGTGACAAATCTTGCACCCCTTGAAGGTGGCTACGACGAAGAAACGGATGCCGAGCTGCTCGAGCGTTATTATGAGCGCAATCTCAATCCGCCGAAGGGTGGGAACCCCGCCCATTATAAGCTATGGGCGACTGAGTACCCCGGCATTTGGGACGCAAAAGTCTTTCGGGAATGGGAAGGCCCAGGCTCCGGAAAGGTGCGTGTCGTTGTAGTATCGCAGGATCGATCTGTCGTCGAGGGGCGAAGCCTTGAAGATCTTAGGGTGCACATCCTGGAAGAGGCGCCTATACGCCCTGAAAAATTGATCCTGGAAAGTGCAAAGGAAAAAGCGATTAAAATTAGCGTTGCCGTTGCCGTCAAGCCGGGGACGGATAAGGATTCGGTCACTGCCGAAATTCGGAAGGCCATTGACGACTACTTATTTCAGATATCCTTCCGGCAAGACTTCGTGAGCCACGCCAAAATAGGAAAGGCCATCATCGACCTGAACAGGGTGGCGGACTACGAGGATCTGACCCTGGACGGGCAACAGGACAATGTCAAACTTGCAGAAGATGAGATCCCGACCATCGGGGATTTGGAGGTGAGCTTTAAATGAATAACATGACAGAAACTGAAAAGAACCGCGTGCTACAGACGAGCCTTATCGATAGACAAATCTATGTCGGCCTCGGAGACGTGGAAGAGGTATCCGGCGCGGCTTACAAACGCGTACCGGTGAAATTTGAATCGCCTGCAGGCGGGCAGGTGCAAAACGCCGAGAGCATTGAATTTCCCATCGCCACCGGGTCATGGGGCGATATACGAAAGATCGCGCTCTACGACCAGAAGACGGGGGGCACCAAGGTGTGGGAGGGCACTCCGGAGGTCGTCAAGACAATCGGCGTCGCCTCTCAATATAAAATCCCTAAGGGCTACCTCGTCGTAAGGCTGCGATAGTATGGCTCGCAATAGAGATCTCCGATCGACGTGGCGGCTGCAGAAAAATAAAAGCTGGCAGTCTCACGAAAATGACGCGTGGAATGTCTTTGCCCTTGTGCAGCCGACGACGGACACTGAGCTGACCACCTACGGCACGCGAGTAGACCGGGGCAAGATGACCGCCTCCACGGAAACGGACATGGCGCTGTGGGCTTATGTGACAGAGCACTTACGCCGGCCCTTCGTCCTTACCGAAGAGACGGAAATGGGCGTGGCCATCTTCGTGTCGACGACGAACTTTTACGACATGCTCATGTACTACCTGCCCTGGTACGACAAGATCAATCCGACCTTTAAAGCGCTGTGCGCCGCACTGGACGTTTACTTCCGTTACCTGGAAGAGCAGAAGGCGCGTATCGATCGCAATCTGGATCTGGATAGCGCCATCGAGATACTCCCACAGTGGGAAATACGCCTCGGCATTGAAGTTAATAGCCATCTGTCTTATGAACAGCGACGCAGACAGATCTATGCGGTAAAAATGCTGGCCCATCGGCAGGTGACCAAAGATACAATTGCGCTGCTCTGTCGCGCCTTCGGAAACAATGCGGAATCCGCCGTCGAGGTCTATCCTCATGAGACGGTGCCCTACACCTTTGTCATCGAGTTTACATCGGGGGGCCTGCCGAATAATCTTACAGGTTTGGATGCGGTGTTGCGTCGCTCCATGCCCGCCGATCTATCGTGGACATTTACCTATAAGCAATCGCCTTGGGAATCTATGAAGCGCTATCGATGGGGAGACGTAAAGGACAAGACATGGAAAGACATAAACATTTATAAAGGGGGTAGGATTGCATGAGATATACTGAGCACCTCAAGCTCCAGATGCCTGAGGACAGTGATTTTATACTGATCGAGGACCTAAATGCCAATTCGGAGATCCTCGATGAAACACTTAAGAAAATAGCGAATACGCTGGCGCTGCTCAATACGCAGGGCGTGGATATTTCGGAACTATTAAAGAAGAAAGCGGACTTGGATCAGTCGGGAAAAGTTAAAGAAGATCAGCTGCCTGAGATGAAGCTGACGAATTTTGTTCAGGTGTATGAAGCCCGTGGTAATTTCCCGGATGTCGGAGAAAGGAACGTGCTCTACCTTAGCAAGGCAACGAATAAGGTGTACTTTTATGACACCGACGACCGGCAGTACGAGGTAATTTCCGCATCTCTGGATCTTGGTGAGACCCATCGAGACGCTTATCGAGGTGACCGCGGGAAGACAGCCTATGATCATAGCCAAAGCCCCCACCTGGAGCTCGGCGAAACAGAAGATACGGCGTACCGCGGGGATCGCGGGAAGTTGGCCTATGACCATAGCCGCAGTGCCCACTTGGGCCTTGGCGAGACCAGCACAACGGCGTATCGGGGGGACAGAGGAAAGATCGCTTATGACCACAGTCAATCGCCGCACGCGCCGGTGGATGTGTACACCCGAGCCGAGGTGGATGCGTTGTTGAAGAAGTTGACGGAAGAAATGAATAGCGATATCTATGCCCTGATTTTGGGATTGAGTTAAGGAGGAAAAAATGACAAAAAAATTGGTGTTTGATCGACCGATATCTTTAAGTTTAAAAAATAATCAGAGTGTGATAATACCAAATGATGAGGTATGGAAAATATTTAGTTCCGGTTCTATGGAACTAAATGGAGGCACTACTCAGTCCACTCCAGCAACTGCAATTTTGGGTGGCGGTTCTACAATTTCGGGCAGTGGAAATGGCACCACAGGAATTTCCGGTATCGCATTTAAAATTGTGGAGGCATAAATGTATAAATATTATGACAATCAAAACAAATGTTGGATTTCGTGGGTTCCTCCCCACGAAAAACTGGCTGAGGATATCGTGCTGGAAGTAACCGGCAAGGTCGGCACGAAGGATGACCCGGTGGAAGTCACCGAGGAGGTCGCCGATAAAATCAGCAGGATCTACGAGGAGCGTGCGCCGAAAGATGATCCGAAGCAGGAAGAAAGCAAAGAGCCGGCTGTCTCTAAAACGGAGCTTATGCTTGGCATGACGAGCATGTACGAAGAGATGCTTAAAAAAGACGCTGAGAATAAGATGGCTTTAGCGGAGATCTACGAGTTAGAGCTAAATAAGTAGGGGGTTGTGATGGTAAAAATTTATGTATCGCTTATTTTGATGGGATTAAAGACCATTGACGAGGTTCCGGCAGTGATCCGAGATCAAGTCAAAAAGGCGTTGGAAGATGCAAAAGCGTAAGGCATTTCTAGGTATGGCACTTGTTACAGGTGCTTTTTTTATGTCTAGGTTTGTGATGAAAGGGGGTGAAAGTATGGACGTTATCTACGCAAGTCTGATCGTGAGCGGTCTTAAGACCTTTGCGCAAGTGCCGAAGGTTATCCAACCGCGTGTTAAAGTGGTTTTAGAAAACTTAGGTTTGCCGGAATTGGCTGAGTAGTATAGGGGCGCCATTGTGCGCCTCTTTTTCTTTACCTAGAAAGGAGTGATGTATGCTTGAACTGTATCAACCTATTGTAAATTTTGGGGTCCTTGTCGTGATTGCCGCCATGTATTTGTGGCAGACACCGAAGACAATAGAAAAGATTACGAAAGTAATCGAGGCAAATACAAGCGTAATTAAGGATTCAAAGACCTACCACGAACGCATGGAAGCGGTGCTCGCAGAGATGCGCGCGGACGTGGAAATGTTAAAAGAAAGCAAGAATTGCGAAGAGATCCACGACATCCTAATCAGGATTGAGAGCAAGGTGGATGCACTGGGAAAATGACGGGGCGGGGGTAACCTCGCCTTTTTGATTGGAGGTGTATGGTGGTTAAGATTTTACTAGACCCCGGACACGGAGGTGGGCGCGCCTATAACCGCGGCTTTAAGCAAGTTGGCGATCTCCCCTACTGCAACGAAGGCGACTGCAATTTCATTTACGCCCGCGACTATTTAAAGCCTGCCTTGGAGGCCTACGGCTTTACGGTGGGACTCACTAAAACAAACATCGCTCTGGATATCCCGCTTCAAAGGCGCGGCGCCATGGGCAAGGGCTATGACCTGCTTATATCCTGCCACTCAAACGCTTGTGGCGGTGGCGTGCGCGGCGTGGAAGTGTGGGACAGCACCAATCCGCGGGAGTCGCTGAGGTCCTTGGGGGAGAAAATTTGCTCTAATGTGGCGGCTACTTTAGGTATCCCGAATCGTGGAACGAAGTATCGAAGAAATTCTGCTGGATCAAACTACTACGGCATCTTAAGACACGGCTTGGCCAAGCATAATTTCATTGTGGAGCACGCCTTCCATGACAATATAAACGATGCCACAGTATATAGAAAGAACTTACAGAAAACCGCCGATGCCGTGGCCCGTGCCGTGGCGGAACACTTCGGGCAAGCGAAACCGACGGCATCGGAGCAAAAGGCACCTGTAGTCCTGAATGAAGAGAAGTTTGTTCAAAGCGTGGTGGATTGCCTGAAGGGCAAGAAGTTAAATATTCTGCCTTCCGTGACCATCGCACAGGCCATTTTGGAATCAGGATGGGGAAGATCGGAACTTGCGACTCATGCCCATAATCTTTTTGGCATTAAAGCCGGGGCGGATTGGAAGGGGAAAACCCACTCCAAGAAGACGAAAGAGCAAAAGCCGACAGGCGAAGTCTACGAGATTGTCGCCGACTTTAGGGTTTACGACAGCGTTGCCGACTCCATTATGGATCACGATGCCTTTTTTGTGTCCACCGACTGGCGGCGAAAAAACTATGCGGCGGTGCTCAATGCGAAGGACTACAAGACACAGGCGAAGGCGCTGCAAGCCTGCGGCTACGCCACGGCGCTGGATTATGGGAAGCAGCTGATCCAACTGATCGAACGCCTCGGCTTACAGCAATACGACAAGGGAGTGAAGAAATACGTGACCAGAGATATTCAAACGCCCTCGGACTGGGCGAAAGAAGCGTGGGGGTGGGGAAAGGAACAAGAGATTTGCGATGGTACCCGGCCCGGCGCAGAGATGACGCGGGAAGAGATGATGACGATGCTTTACCGCTACCACCAAAAGAAAGGGGATAACCATGCAAAATGCAATTGTACTGACAAGCGCGACGCTCGGTTTGACACAGGCCTTTAAGATCGCAGGGCTTCCGAGCAGATACAGTCCGATTGTGGCCATTATCGTGGGCATGATTCTCCATCTGGCGCTTGGAGGACTTTCGGCGGAAAGCGCCGTCACCGGTATGGTGATAGGCCTCTCCGCTGTCGGGCTCTATGAGAGCGGGACGCGGATCGGAGACTTCGGGGCAGTTAGTCCCCAAGAAAAAGAGGCTTACGAAGAGCATAAGCGTCAATAGCTTATGCGGCTAACGATTATGTACAAGCCGGGATGTGGCGATCGCCCTTGGTTGATAAAAAGAGAGGGCGGTGCTTATGAGCAACATGCCCATCTGCATACTAAAAAAGATGCGCTGCGGGTGCGGCAAATCATCGATGCCGGAAGATATCCGTATTGTAAAGAATATAAAATCGCAGTGCGGCGGTTACTGAACGAAAAAGAGTTTAAAAAGCTGCATAAAAAGCAGAGATACTTTAATTCGCAAAAAGGACCAAGGTAATAGAACACCTATGGAGATTTTAAAACGGCTTAAAATCGATCTGAGAGCGTCGGAAAAATTCGTGATGGACATATAAAAGCGTCTAGGGAACACGATTCCTTAGACGCTTTTTTTTGTGGATTTAATTAGAAAAACCCTTTACAAATTATAACACGCGTGTTATATTAAATTCAGAAAGTGAGGTGAGAAAGTGATAGAAAAAATAATAGCTTTAGCTATATTGATCATGACAGCTGTTAACGGGTACCAACAAATACAAGTTAAGAAGCTAGAAATCAAAAAGCTAAAGCTAGAATTAGAAAAACTTAAAGGTGGGGGTTAATCCCCTTCCTTTAAGTAAATTCTATCACGCGCATTATGTTAAATCAATTATTGAATGTCTTGCTCGTCTTATCTGTTGTTGTCTGTATCGTTTTATTCGTTAAAAATAGCAAGCTCGTTGAAGAAAAGAAAAGACTCGAAGAGGAGCTGAAAAATGAACGTCGAAAACAAAACAAGTGATGCTCAGATCAAGGCCACAAGAAAATGGGAAGAGAACAATCCTGAGAAGAAAAGGTATCAGCGAGTAAGGAGCAACGCTCGGACGTTTGCTCGTCGCTATGCAAAGAGTAGGGAAGAGGTCGAAGAGCTTCTTACTATTTTCGATGAAGAGAATGAGAACGGCTCGAACAGTTAAGCAATCAACAGAACCAAAGTGAATTGTGTGTCTTCTATATTGTTGGGGTTCTCCGCACCATGCAATAGAAGACCGTCGGTGGTTCGCCATCGTCGGTTTTTTTATTTTATGAAATTCTTAACTGCTCGTTTACATTTCGTGGAAGCCGTGTTATAATATCTTATCGTGAGCGGGAATGCTGGAATTGGCAGACAGGCATGATTCAGGATCATGTGTGTGAATTCACGTGGGGGTTCAAGTC
>QWCK01001453.1_pt1 | contig 34578 bp, 38 predicted proteins | sample 1972571 | NCBI WGS metagenome assembly QWCK01 (sample SAMN09866710, study PRJNA288562) | Human gut metagenome isolate term2_stool, whole genome shotgun sequencing... | isolation source: gut | host: Homo sapiens | place: USA: California | reverse complement strand
GACCCTGACGGCGGCAAGAAGATAACGCTAAATATCAACACTTCACGCAACAATTCACATACAGTAAAGAGTTCGGATTTTGAATCCTTTGCTACGCCACACATCGGAAATACGCCGCGCGCGTATTTCTTTTTTTGCGAAAAAACGCTTTTGTTTCACCCCCCCCGCATTGGGTATACAGTTCGTAACGGACAATACATCGATACCGGAAAGCAAAGGAGGCACACGTGAAAAAAATCATCATCGCCATGATCTTCATGACATTCATCCTCTTCGATATCGGAGGACTTATCACCGGACTCTTTATGTCCGTACTCGGCGGTAGCGTGGAGCAAACCTATCTCTATCCGCTCTACGGAGGCATGGTCGTTCTGGCGGGTATCATCGTGGGTGCAGCCGAAATCATCCGCGAGGACATCAAGGCGCTCAAAGAGGGTACGCCGTCCAAGACAAAACTCCTCTCGGAACAGATTCAAGAACACGCAAACGAAGAGAAAGAGACGGAATTGGAAAAATAAAACGGTCACAAAAAGAGAGCGGAAGGGTCTGCTCTTTTTTGATTGGGGCAAGTTTTGCCGGCAACATCCTTTACTCGGCGAGGGTGACGTCGGCGTCGCGCAGTTCCATATATTGTTTGCCGTCTTCCTCGTAGATCGTGAGGATACCGGTGACGCGGATCTCGGCATTTTCCTCCGCGTCGAAGTCGGAGACGAATTCGAGTCCCTGTCTGCAACAACCGGCGCTGTCGGAGACGATGACGGCCTTGCGGCTCGCGTCGTTCGGCGCGTGCATGAGTCTGCCGACGAGGCTCACGCGGGCGCCTTCGTAGCGCGCGGGATTCATGCACATATCGGCGATGGCGGCAAAGGCCACCTGCGCGTTGGCATCCGTGAGGTCCATGTTTTCGACGGGCTTTTGTTCTTCCGCGGTCGCGTCTTTTGTGCGCTCGTCCCGTTTCATCGTGCCGACGGAAGGTTTGTCGTCCGGGACGCGGATGACCTCGACTTTTTGTTGGCTGCAGGCGACGAGAAGCAGCGCCAAGAGACAGAGGATGTATTTTTTCATGCAATCACCCCGACGACGACGGAGAGCACGGCGAGGACGAGAAGGATCACGACGCCGGCTCCGGCACCGATCACGACGGAGAGCACAAGTCCCGCCGCGCCGGCGACAAAAGCGAGGACGGCGGAGCGTCTTGCGCATTTGTAAAACGAGCCGCAAGCCATCGTGCCGAGGACGGGCAAGACCATGAGTCCGGTCGTAAGGAGCGAGCCCACGAGCCTGACGCCGAGGGCGATGACAAGGGCGGTGACGACAGTCATGCCGCGCACGGAAGGGGCGTCGGGATCGACGGTGTGCGCGAGGATTGCGCGTCGGTTGCGAACGAAATACACGATGCCGACGAGGGAGATTGCGACGGCGAGGAGCGTGTCCGTATCGGAGAGCGTGAGGATCGAGCTCGTGCCGAAGAGGACGGTGCAGACGTCGGTCGCGGGATTGGCGCTCGAATGGGTGAGATTCATCGCAAAATAGCCCGCCGCGAGCGCGGTTGTGCCGATGGCGGCGATTTTGGCATCGGAGAAAGAGCGGAGCCTCGTGAGGCCGAGTGCCGCGACGACGGTCACGGGCAGAACGAGCACGCTTGCGCCGATGCCCGTAAGGCTTGCCGCGACCATCGCGGTAAACGCGATCTGGGCGAGTCCGTCCGCCATGCGCGTCTTCCCTCGGAGCGTCATGGGGACGCCATAGAGCGCCGCCACGGGCGCAAAGACACAGGCGACGAGGAGCGCGCGTCTGACAAAAGCATAGGAAAGATAGTTCATCGAATCACCTCCACGACGGGATCCGCCGCCGCGAGGAGCGTCTCGTCATGGGAACTTGCAAGGACGGCATAGCCCTCTTGCGCGAGTTTTTTGAGAAGCGCGATGATGCGTCCGACGTTCTCGAGATCGACACCGGCGGTCGGTTCGTCGAGTAAGAGCGTGCGTTTCCCCGTGGCAAGTGCCCGCGCGATGAGGACGCGTTTTTTCTCCCCGCCGGAGAGCGTGGGATACGCGCGACCCTCGAGATGCGTGACATCGGTCGCATTAAGCGCCGTCTCGATCTCTCCTGTCGCGGTGCTCTCCACCAATTCGCGCACGGTGACGGGAAAACGGGGCTCGACGAGGAGTTCCTGCACGACAAATGCCGCACCGTCCGTCTCGTACGAGCCGCCGAGAGGCGGAAGGAGTCCCGCGAGCGTGCGGAGGAGCGTCGTCTTCCCCACGCCGTTGGGACCCTTGAGCCCCGCAAACGTCCCGTCTTCGACGGTAAAGTTCACGGTAAAGAGGACGTCCGTGCGTCCGACGGCAAGGTCTTTTGCCCGGATCACTTTGCCGCCTCTTGGAAATGTGCGAGATTCTCGCGCATGATGTCGAGATAGGTCGCATGATCGTCGCGCGAAACGGCTTCCATGGTGTCAAAAGTGAGCGTCTTCGCGGAAGAGCCTTCCGTGACGGTCTTCGCAATCTTGCCGTCGCCGCGCGCTTCCGTAAGGACATAGGCTTTCTTCTGCGCCGCGTCGATGAGGCTTGCAATCGTGTCGACGGAGATTTCCGCATCGGCACTGCAACCGCGATACGCGGCGATGACATTCCAGCCGTAGGCTTCCTCGAGATAATGGAAGGGGAAACGATCCGCGAAGACGAGCGTCGGCTCGGTCTTCCCAAACTCCGCATACGCTTTCTCCAGGGTGTCGAGTTCGGCGAGGTAAGCATCGCGGTTTTTCTCGATGCGTTCGCGATCTGCCGGGGAGAGTTTCATCATCTCGTCGGCGATGGCCGTGACCATGCGTTTTGCAAGCGCGGGCGAAAGCCAAACGTGCTCGTCAAAAGCATGATGATGGTGATGATGATGTTCATGCTCGTGATCGTGATCGTCATGATCGTGGTCGTCGTGCTCATGATCTTCTTCATGTTCGTGATCGTGATCGTGATCATGATCGGCATCTTCGTGTTCGTGATCGTGATCGTGATCATGGTCTTCCTCCTCGTCGTGGTGATGTTCTTCCGACGGGAGAAGCGCGTCTTTTACGACCTCCGTCATCACAAGTTTGTTCACGCCGTCGAGTTTCGTAAGATCTTCATCGACGCCGCCGACTGCGAGGAGAAGAGATGCCGCGCGTGCCTTGACGATGTCGTCGGCACTCGGTTCATACGCGTGCAGATCGCCGTGATCGACGAGATAGTCCGTCTCAATGGACGTACCTTCCGCGAGCGTACGCGCCCAGTCATAGAGGGGATAGATCGATGCGACGACTTTCGCACCGGTCGTTTCTTCTTTCGTCTGTTCGTTTTCTTTTGTTGCGGGAACATTCCCTGCACATGCCGCGAGACCCACGAGGGCCGCGAGCATAACAATGCCTTTTTTCCAATTTTTCATATCAAAAAACCTCCTTTTTCTTTTGGGTACACAAATAGAACGTCAAAAAAAAATGAGGTTTATAAATCCATGCGGACGGTGGCGAGCGCAAAGCGTCTATGCGGCGCGCGTCTCTCAGGCACTTGTTTCGAGAAGACGGCGCGGACGAAAAGAACGACAGCAAGAGCTGCGCATGTGAAGATCGCCTTGACGCTGCAGATGAGACAGTCATGGTCCGTGCAGACGTGACAAGCCGTGATGAGAACGGCGATGACGAGAAGCCACACGAGTATTTTCTTTTTCATCCTTTCGCCTCCTTTCCACTGAGTGCATCAGTATACCACAGCCGGCGCATTTTGTCGCGCGATAAAACGAGCACGAAAAAACCTCTCCGCGCGGGAGAGGTTGTCGTCTAGGCGCTTACTCGTTCGAGATTCAAGGCCTCGAGTCGGTCGATGCGATGTTGATCGCGTTTCACGAGTGCCATGGTCACAACGAACGAGAGAAAATCAGCGACGGCCGTGGCGATCCAGATGCCCTCGAGTCCCCAGAGGGCCGAGAAGAGATAGATTGCCGGGAGTAGGAAGATGAGTTGTCGCGAGAGCGAAGTCGCGAGACTCAAGGCCGGCTGATCGGTCGCCTGGAAATAGCTTGCGCTGATGATCTGGCTCCCGGTGAAGGGAATCATCGCGTAGTACGCGCGCACCGCAAAACGCATGGCGTCCATGCCCGCGCCTTCCGAGCCGAAAATCGAGATATAGCTCTCGGGCCACAGCTCGATCGTCGCCCACATGATCGTCATATAGCCCGTGGCGAGAAAAGCCGCCGTGCGCAGCGTCTTTCGCACGCGCGCGTAGTTTCTTGCGCCGTAATTGTAGCCCATGATCGGTTGCGCGCCCTGATTGAGCCCGATGACGGGCATGAAGACGAGCATGGAGATGGACTGCACGATCCCCATGGTCGCGACGGCAAAGTCGCCGCCCAACGCTTGGAGCTTGATATTGTAGACGATCGTGATGAAACTCGACACGAGTTGCATACCGAAATTGCTCGTCCCGAGCCTCAAGCTCGGCAAGATGAGCGACGGCTCGAGTTTCGTCGGAAAGTGGAGTTTGAGATTCGAGGAGCCGATTGTAAAATACTGCATGACCCAGAGGAAAGATGAGGTCATGCCGATCCCCGTCGCCCACGCCGCACCCGCGACGCCTAAGCCCCATTTGACGATGAAGACATAGTCGAGGACGGTGTTCACGATTGCGCCGATGAGCGTCGTTCCCATCGAGATCACGGGATTTCCCTCTCCGCGCGTAAAGGCATTGAGCCCGAACTGCACGAGATGCACGGGCATAAAATACACGAGGACCGAGAGATAGGACTCGGCATACGGCAAGAGCCCCTCACTGCCGCCGAAAAGGAGTAAGAGCGGTTTCATGAAGAGCTTCATGAGAATGGAGAGCGCCACCCCTGTGAAGAAGAGAAGGACGAGCGAGTTATTGAGAATTGCTTCGGATTTTTCGCGATTGCCGCGCCCGAGTTCGATCGACGAGAGCGCATTGCCGCCAAAACCGATGAGCATCGCAAAGGCCATCGCAATGATCATAAAGGGAAAGGCGAGATAGACGCCACCGATGGCGTTGTTGCCCACCACCTGTCCCAGGAAAATTCGGTCGACGACATTGTAGAGCGCGTTTACGAGCATGCCGACAATCGTCGGAATCGAAAAAGAAATGAGGAGTTTCGTGATATTCGTCGTCCCCATCCTGGTCGCATGATCTTTTTTCATTTTTGTTCCCTCAACCTTCTAAAAAATGTACTCAAAAGCCCGCTGCATTCGTCGGCTTCGACACCCGTCGTGACTTCCGGATGATGATTGAAACGCGGGACGGAGAGGAGATCTACGACACTGCCGCACGCGCCGTGCTTGGGGTCCATGGCGCCGATCACGACCCGTCGAAACCGCGCAAGGAGAATCGCGCCCGCGCACATCGAGCAGGGTTCGAGCGTCACATAGAGCGTCGCGTCGGGCAGGCGCAAGTCGCCCGTCCGTTTCACCGCCTCGTCGATCGCCATCATCTCCGCGTGATAGACGGGATGTCTCTTCGTGTGCGTGAGATTGTGACCGCGGCCGATGACTTCGTCTCCCAGGACGACGACGGCCCCCACGGGCACTTCGTTCATCTCGGCGGCATGTCGCGCCTCTTCGATTGCAAGCTTCATATAATACGTATCCATGGCGTTAGTGTATCATATTCGTCCCCTCTTGGCGCAAAAAAAGACACGTCCGTGAGAACGTGTCTCGTTTTTTTTATTCTGCAGCGGTTTCCGTCTCGACCTCGGCTTCGCCGTGTTTCACAAAGAGCATCGAGAGAAGGGCGAGGAGGAAGAAGATTGCCGCATACGGGAAGAGCGCGCCGTAATTCTTCGTAAGATCGCGGATGAAGCCGAAGAGAATCGGGCTTACGATCGACGCGGCAAAACTGAAGAAATAGTAATAGCCCGTGAAGGAGCCAATCGATTCGGCTTGGGCGAGCTCCACGACCATGGGGAGCGAGTTGATATTGATGCACGACCAGAAGACGCCGCCCACGAGGAGCAGGATCAGGACGACGGTCGCGTTTTGGATAAAGAGAATCGGGAGGAAACAGAGGATGAGTCCCACGAGTCCCGTCACGATCATGCGTTTGCGGCCGATTTTTTGTGCAATGAGACCGCTCGGCACGGCGAAGAGTAGAAACGTGAGCGAGAACGCGGTGAGCATCATGGCGCCTCTCCCTTTATCCACGCCGAGTGCATTGGTCGCGTAGAGCGTGAAGAAGGTCTCGATGGCATTGTAGCCCGAGAACCATGCGAAGATCGCAAAGAGGAGAAAACCGAGCGACCGTTTCTCGTCCTTCTCGAGCGAGCGAAAACCGTGGATCTTCTTGCCGAAGAGTTTGCCGTTCTCGTTCTCTTCTTTTTCGTCCGCACCCTCGGGGACGTCGCGATCGTATTCCTTTAGGAGCGCCTCCTCGCGCGGGGAGAGTTTCTTTCCGCGTTCGACGTGATAGCGAAGCCTTGCGGGTTCGCGCACGAAGATCATGAGGAGCACGAGCGAGATGAGAAGTCCCACCGCACCCATCATAAACGGCGCTTCGAGCGTGGGATCCGCCGTCGCGAGTTTGCCGCCCAAGAGAAAGGCGATGATCGCCCCGATGCCGCCCATAAGATTGATGACGCCGTTCGCACTGGAGCGAAGGATCGGTGCGGTGACATCCGGCATGAGCGAGATGACGGGACTGCGCCACAGACTCATGAAGAAATTGAAGAAGATGAGGATCGTCATGACACTCGTGAGCGTCTGCATGCGCGGGATAAAGACGAGAAGAACCGCACTCACGGGCAGGGCCGCGAGGATCCACGGCATGCGTCTGCCGAGCGGCGAGACCGTCTTATCCGAGAGCGTCCCGACGAGCGGCTGAAAGATGATGCCGAAGAAATTGTCGATCGTCATGATGAGACCGATGAGCGCCGTCGACCGGATAAAACGCTCCTCAAGGAGCACCGGTACAAACGAGTTGTAGAGGCTCCACGCGAGCGACGACGCGAGAAAACCGAAGCCGATCATGAGCGTGTTTTTCCAATTGAGCTTTTTCGTTGACTTGGACATAGAAACCCTCCCTTAGAGCGGCGGATGATCCGCTTTCCGCCTGGTGTTGAAATAATACGAGATATATCCGCTCGCGATGATTAAAAGCATCCCGAGAAACATGCGAAACGTGATGTGCTCCGAAAAGAGCACTGTCCCGACAAGCGGCGCCACGATGACGCCCGTATAGTCGAAGATCGAAACCTCACTCGCCGGTGCCGATGCGTACGCCCGCGTGACGAAGAACTGTCCCGAACCCGCGAACACGCCGATGAGGGTAAGAATCCCCCAGTTTCTGAGGCTCAAAGGCTCATAGGAATAGACCATCGCCGGAAAGAGCACGATCGACGAGAACACCGCAAAATAGAAAATAATGCGAAAGCCGTTTTCGTTGCGCAGCCTTCGGAGAAAAGTATACGCAAGCCCCGCCATCATGGCACCCGTGAGTCCCACAAGAAACGGAAAGAGCGCATAATGTCCGTCCGGTTTGATGATGACGACCGCCCCCGCAAACGCGAGCAAAAGCGACAAAACTTTCGGGATTGTGAGTTTCTCTTTTAAGAGAACCGTCGAGAGCAAAGTGATAAAGACCGGCGCCGTCTTCTGGAGAATCTGCGCGTCGCCGAGCTTGAGATTGCGATTGGCGTAGAAGAAACACACCATGCCGCATAGGCCGAAGAACGATCGGAAAAAGAGATCCCGCCGCGAGCCGGGGCTCGGTTTGAACGAAATTTTCTCCTCGCGCATCGTAAAGAACGCCAAGAGACCGATCATGAGATTTCTGAAAAAAAGTTGTTGTGAAATCGGCACGGCGCCGCCCGAAAGCTTCACCATCGCCGCCATCAGGGCAAAACTCGTCGATGCGAGTATCATCGAGAGAATGCCTTTTTTGCGATCCATAGAATACCCCCTATGCGACTATCATAGCACATGACGCGGGGTTTTTCTCCCGAAAACGAAAAGGCGCGGCGCGGAAATGGGCGGGCGAGGTTTTGCCGTGCGCGAGCCGTTTGCGCGGGCCGTTCGGATCCGTTTGCACCGCCGTGTAAATCGCCACAAAAAAACGCACCGTCTAGCGAGACCGTGCGTTTTCTTTTTATCCGCGTCCGTAAATTTTCACCGCTTCGGCGAGATCGTCCGCCTTTTTGGCGTCCGCGGGTTCCGTCATGCGCCACGACCAATTGTGTGCGCCGACCGTGCCGGGTAGATTCATGCGCGCCGTATCGTCGAGCCCCAGGACGTCCTGCATCTGGAGGATCACCGTGCGCGAGACGCTCATGAGCATCGCGCGGATCATCGCCGGGCGCAGATGCTCGAGATCGGTGCCGAGATAATGTTCCGCAAATCGGAGTTCCTCGAGCGGCGCGTTGAGTTTCCAGCCTTCGAGTGTCGAGTTGTCGTGCGTGCCGAGATAGACGACGCTGTTCTCCGTGAGATTGTGGATGAGATAATCGCTCGTCGCGTCGGGATTCCACGCAAACTGGAGAATTTTCATCCCGGGAAAACCGGTCTTCTCGCGAAAACGATAGACCTCCTCGGTCATATAGCCGAGATCTTCCGCGATGATGTCGAGTTCACCGAGCGCGTCTTTCACCGCATCGAAGAGTTTCATCGCGGGGCCGGCGAGCCACGATCCGCCCGCCGCCGTTTCATCGCCTGCGGGCACCGCCCAGAAACTTTCGAAGCCGCGGAAGTGATCGATGCGGAGCGTGTCGTAGAGTTCAAAATTCCTCGCAATCCGCGCGATCCACCACGCGTACCCCGTCTTATCGTGCACGTCCCAGTCGTAGACGGGATTGCCCCAGAGTTGTCCGTCCGAGGAAAAATCGTCCGGCGGACAGCCGCCCACGAAACGCGGATGCACTCCGTCCATGAGAAAGAGGTCCCGATTTTTCCACACATCGACGCTGTCGGCGGCGACGTAGATGGGAATGTCTCCGATAATCTTCACGCCGCGCTCGTTCGCGTAGCGCTTGAGATCGTGCCATTGTCTTTCAAAGAGAAATTGCAAAAAGACTTCGTAAAGCACTTCATCTTCGTACTTCTTACGGAATTTGCGGAGCGCTTTTTCGTCGCGATCGCGATACGCTTCGGGCCACTCCGACCACGCTTCGCCGTCAAAATGCTTTTGGAGCGCGGCAAAGAGCGCGTCATCCGCAAGCCACGCGGTCTTTTCTTCGTAGGCGACGAGTTCATCTTTTCTCCCCGCGTCGAGAAAACGCGCGTACGCTTTTTGAAAAAGTGCATCGCGCGATGCTCTGATCCGATCGAAGTCGACCCGAGCGGGATCGATCTCTTCGTCGCCCATCGCGGCGGCAATTTCTTCGCGCACGAGAAGTCCGTCCTCGACGAGGAGATCGAGATCGATCAGATACGGATTCCCGGCGTACGACGAGGAGCTCTGATAGGGGCTGTTGCCGTAGCCCGTGGGGCCGAGCGGCAGGACTTGCCAATATTTTTCTTTGGCACGCGCCAAAAAATCGACAAATTGATACGCGGCGCGTCCCAGCGTCCCGATGCCGTAGGGCGACGGGAGGCTCGTGATATGCAGGAGAATCCCGCACGCGCGTCCCGTGCGGACGACCTTGTAATCATAATTTTCCAAAACTTTTCTTCCTCTCCTTTTGTGTCAAAAAACGCCCTCCCTTTGGAGGAGGGCGCTTGTGGCATCGTGTCGTCCTTAGTCGTTGATGCGCATCGTCGTTTCCCCGTCGAAGAAATGCAGTGCATCCGTATCGAAGTGGAAATTGTGGATTTCATCGACGGCGTATTCGTAGTGACCCGGCTGAGAAATGACGAGATTCGTACCGTCCTCGAGGACCGTGTAGAGAAGTTTCTCCTTTCCGAGCATCTCGATGACGTCGATCTTGCCTTTGACGCCGTTTTTCTCATTCTCGCCCGCAATGATGCGCTCGGAGCGAATGCCGAGATAGACTTTTTTGCCTTCGTGCGGTTTGAGACTTTCGCGATCTTTCTCGTGCGGTTCGATCTCAAAGAGGTCGTTCTTCGCGTGGAAGAGGCCGCCTCGCATCTCGCCTTCGATGATGTTCATCGTGGGCGATCCGATAAAGCCCGCAACGAAGAGATTGGCCGGATGGTTGTAGAATTCTTCCGGTGCGCCAACTTGCTGAATCTTGCCCTTGTCGAGAAGGACGATCTGATCGGCCATGGTCATCGCCTCGGTCTGGTCGTGCGTGACGTAGATTGATGTCGTGCCGAGCGATTTGTGAAGTTTGACGAGTTCGACACGCATGTGTTCACGCAGTTTCGCATCGAGGTTCGAGAGTGGCTCGTCCATGAGGAAGACGCCGGGTTTTCTTACCATCGCGCGGCCGAGCGCGACGCGCTGACGTTGACCGCCGGAGATGTCCGACGGACGGTTGTAGAGATAATCCTCGATCTGGAGGATCTTCGCCGCCTCCATGACGCGATCGTGGATGACTTTCTTGGATTCTTTGCGCATTCTTAAGGCAAAGGCCATATTGTCGTAGACCGTCATATGCGGATAGAGCGCATAGGACTGGAAGACCATCGCGATGTCGCGATCTTTGGGCGGAACTTTGTTCATGAGTCGTCCGTCAAAGAGGAGTTCGCCCTCCGTGATGGAGTTGAGCCCCGCGATCATGCGAAGCAGTGTGGATTTGCCGCAGCCCGACGGGCCCAAGATAACGCAGAAGGCGCGATCTTCAATGGAAAGATCGATGCCTCGGAGGGTAAAATTTTCCCTGCCTTCATATTTTTTACCGAGATTTTTAATATCTACTCGCATTCTGTCCTCCTAACCTTTGACCGAGCCTGCCGCAAGTCCCGAGACGAGCTGTCTCTGGAGCGAAATGAAGAGAATGACCACGGGGATTGCCGAGAGCAGTCCTCCCGCAGCAAAGACCGGTTGATTCATCGTACGCGCGTCGTTGATGAGCGTAAAGAGCCCCGTCGCCAATGTGTAACTCTCGGGATTCGTCAGAAGAATCTTCGGGAGCATGTAGTCGAGAAACGGCGCCATGAAACTCATGAGGCCGATGATGGCGAGCATCGGACGCGCAATCGGCATGATGATCATGCGGTAAATCCCCATATTGGAGCAGCCGTCAATGCGCGCCGCATCGTCGAGCTCCGTGGAGACCGAGTCGATGTAGCCTTTGAGAATAAAAGTATTCCCCGCAATGCCGCCGCCCGCGTAGATGAGGATGAGCATCATCATGCGCGAGAAACCGGGAATGATCGACGAGACGATCGAGTGGATCGTGTAGTACGCCGTGATTCCCGCAAAAGCCGGAATCGCCTGGATGAGCATGATGCCCATGAGCGATGCCTTGCGTCCCTTAAAACGATAACGCGAGTACGCATAGCCCGTGAAACTCACGACGATGAGCGTGAGAATCGCCGTCGCAAACGCCACGATGAGCGTGTTGCGCACCCAAGTGAGGAAGAGCGTATTCTCGAAGAGATATCGGAAATGCTCCGTAGAGAAAGCAAATCCTCCACCCATCGAGATGTATTTTCCCTGTTTGCCGTTGAAACTCGACACCACCATCTGTCCCAGGGGATAGAGGATGGCGACGGACCATGCGGCGAGTAGGAGATACGTGATCCCGAGGAAGACTTTCCCGATCGGCGAGAGCGGCGGTTTGTCCGAAAGATAGAGATTCTGTTTTTTCGCCATATTAACCCTCCTTAAACGCCTTCGAGTTCTTGAAGCCGATGTACGAGAAGATCATGAGCACGATCGAGATGACGATCGTGATCGCCGCGCCGATCGACTGGTACTGGTTCTCGATCGTGAGCTTGTAGATATACGAGATCAAGAGATCGCTCGAACCCGCCATATTGCCGTAGAGCGACGGATTGAACGGGCCGCCCTGGTTGAAGAGATAGATGATCGAGAAGTTGTTGAAGTTAAAGGTATACTGCCCCACGAGGAGCGGTGCCGTCTGGAAGAGAACAAGCGGAATCGTGATCTTCATCGTGCGCTGGAAACCCGTCGCGCCGTCGATCTCCGCCGCCTCGTAGAGATCCGAGGGAATGCCCTGGAGGACACCCGTCGAGATGAGGAAGACATAGGCGCTGCCGAGCCAACCCTGCAAGAGGATGAGCGCGGTACGCGTCATCGCGGTGTCGGCTTTGACATTCATGGTCTGCCCCGTAATCGACGTGAGGATCTCGGTCAAGGGGCCGCCCGGAGCGAGCATGATCGAGAAGAACATGATCGTGATAAACGCGGGGACCGCCCACGGCAGGAGGAACACCGTCCGCCAGAACCGTTTGAACTTCACGCGGTCGTTATTGACGAGCAGCGCAAAGAGAAATCCGATAAAGATCGCGAGCGTCGTCGCGCACAAGGTCCAGATGAGCGTCCAGCCGAGAATGAGCCAGAACGGACCGCCCGCGACGCCTTTGCCCATCGCGACATTGGCGTAGTTTTGGAAACCGACCCAGGAGAATTTGTTCTGATGCGTCGGGTCCATATTGGTGAAACTTAGGAGCACCGTCGTCATGATCGGGACGAGCACGACGAAGAGCACGAGGAGGAAGGACGGAGCCGATACGAGGATCGGGAAGCCCTTCTCGTCGATGATTGCACGCGTCTCAAACCAGAGATTCTTGCGCACGCCTTGGATCTCGTTCTTCTCGACGTTTCGCACGTCCTTGTAGGAGAAGATGAAGATCCCCGCGGCGATAAGTAGGAGGAAAATCGCAATGATGCCCTCGATCATGAAGATCATCGAGCGGTGAATCTTGAGTCCGCCGTTCGCAAGGGATACGAGACCTGCGAGACCTTGGCCCTGGTAGTTGCCGTAGCCGAGCGCGTAGGGAATAGCGATGAGATAGATAAAGAGCGATCCGATGAAGAAGAGGAGCGCCTTCATATATTGCTTGTTGAGAAATTGTCCGAGTCCCGGCAAAATCGCCGTCGGAATGGCAAAGACCGGTCGATCCTTGTGGACTTCGATCGGAATCTTGCGTCTTAGGTCCGCGATGTCCGCGTAGAGGACTTTTTTGCGGGTCTTAAGTTCCATCTTGACGCGATGTTGCAAGGTATCGCGTTTTTGCGTGAGGGCCAGCACGGGATCGTGCGTCACCTCGATGCCCAGGAGATCCTCTTTGAGCGAGAGTTTCGCCATGCGCATTTCGTTGCGATAGGCCTTCAAGCTGATGAGTTTGTCATCTTTCGATTTCTTGATGGAACGGAGACTCTCTTCATAACGCGCCTTGCGTTCTTCGGAAAGTTTCGCAATCGTCGCGTCGATCTCGGTGCGATCGAGTTTCTTCGCCTCTTCGAGCGCCGCCTCGGTCTCCTTGAGTTCGGTGCGGAGCCTCTCGTCTTCTCGGAGCGCCTCGGGGATTTGTTCCGCCCTTTGGACATTCTCGAGATAGCGGAGTTCCGCGGTGTAGTCGAGGTCGATGTAATCCTTGTAGAAGTCGCGTTTTTTCTCTGCGGCAAACGCCATCTTCTTGAGTTTCAGAAGATGTTCATCGTCGGGCTTGTAGGCCGCTACCTCGCCCTTTAGTTTTTCCAAAAATTTCTTTTCCGCATCCTTGTAGGCACGGTATTCGATTTCATAGGGATGCGTACTCTTGTCCGGTTTTTTGCCTCCCGTCTCCTGTGCCACCGCCAGGTCGTAGAGATAGCGATTCTTTCGTTCGTGCACGTTTCCGATCGAATCGATCACCGTTTTTTGATAAGCCATGTCTCACCTCGTTTCTTTCTTTTGAAAAAGACTCCACAGGACCCACGCGATGAGGAGAATGCGCAAAATCCTGTAGGCTCCGGTCTTCGTAAAGCCCGTGCGTACCGCTTCCGCAAAGAAGAGCACACCCCACACGGCTCGAAAAATCCCGTTTTCTTCGGTGCGTGGAAGAATAAAATAGAGATAAAGTGCAAAAATAACGGGCAGGGCCACTTCGCCCACGAGCCAAAAGAGGAGTGCATTGATATAGTCCGCCTCTCCCTCGATGACGCCGGCCGACAAGAGTGCACGGTAGTAGTCCGGGCTCTTCGAGAGTAAAAGGACGTAGACGGAACTTAAGAGTACCGCGAGCGCCAAAGGAATGAGTCTTTTGATCGTTCGATTCATAACCATCTCCTCAAATGTAAAAAAAGGGAAGGAAATGTCCTTCCCTTTCATTCACACCTTCTTTTACATGGCATCCATCATGGCTTTGAAGCTTGCCTGGATTTCCTTGTATGCGTCTTCGGGCGTAGCCGGTTTGACACTGTTCCAAGAAAGAACGGCATTCTTCCAAGTATCCCAAACTTTACCGAACTCGAGGAAGAGCGGTCTTGCGGGTGCAATCTCATAGGATTCGATGACAGCCGAGATGACTTTCTTGTCGACTTCCGGAAGGTCCATCTTCGCATAGTCTTCTGCGCTTACGTTCTCGAGGATTTTGCCCGTGGTCTTGAAGAGATCCGCTGCAAATTCCGGATTGACGATTTCTTCGATGAGTTTCTGTGCAACAGCCATCTTCGGTTCGTCGCCTTCGATGCGTGCGTTGACGCCGAGGCCCCAGCCGCCTTTCCAGTGAACGAGCGGTTTGCCGCCGAGCGTGATCTTGTCGATCGGGAAGATTTCGAGATCGTTGCCGTCGCCTGCTTGTTTGGAGATCGCTGCGGTGTCCCAGGGTCCGCCAAGACGAACGACGCCTTTGCCGCCCGTGGTGAACGCGGTGTCGATATAGCCCCAGCCTGCATCCGCGTCAAAGAGTGCGGTGCCTGCATCGGCATTCTTCTTCCAATATTCATAGAGCGCGGTGAACATCGCTTGTTTTTCCGGTGCGAGTTCGCTCCAGTCTGCCGTAAGATCGCTCGTGAGCGTTCCGTCTGCGGCTTTGGTGAGCGGTTCGACCATTGCGGAGTTCGTTGCCGCAACGCCGTACCAGTAGTCAAAGAGCGGGAGAAGCGCGGTTGCTTCGTTTGCAGCTTCGTTGACTTCGACGGGTTTCTCAAGATCGACGCCCGTTGCTTCCGCATTTGCCTTGTTGGCAAAGGTGATGAGGGTCTCGATATTGTACGGGAATGCGAGGTATTCGCCGTCTTTCACGAATTGTCCGCCGATGCCCGCATCAAAATCAGCCCATCCGCCGATTTCTTCCGCCATCTTCTTGGCGTCGATGCCTGCGAGCACTTCACGTTGTGCAAGGCTGAAAATACGGTCTGCCGGGAGTGCGAAGACATCTGCAACGTCGGGGTTCCCTGCGTCGGTCGTGTCCATCGTGTCGAGATGGTCGAATGCGCCGACTTCTTTGATCGTGATTTCCGCTTCCGGATAGACTTCCTTGACGCGAGCGATGGCCGCTTCATAGTGCGGAACCCAAGCTTCCTCAGCCTGTACGGTGAGTTCGACTTTACCGACATCTGTCGTTTTGCCTTCTTCATTTGTCGTCTCTGCAGGTGCGCCGCCGCATGCTGCAAGCATGAATACGACGAGTGCGAGAGCGACCAATTTCATGATATTCTTCTTCATATTGTCCTCACTTTCATTCTGTATTTCGGCTCGCTGAAAACGCTTGCCTTACATGCCCACTATACCCGATTGGTCGAGAAATGTCAATCCGTTTTGAAAAAGAAGGAAATCTCTCCCGAGAGCCGCGCCTCTCCCGTTCTTCGCCGCAAAAAAGCACACGGCGCAAAACGCGCGCCAAAAAATCTCATCCGCTTCCGTGTAGAAAAAATCTTCGCCGTTCCCACTCCAGTGTAAAAAAATCCCGTGCGTCGTTTCGTTTTGCTCCGGTTTCAAAAATGGACCCGCAAAAAGACAAAACAAAAAACCCCTCGGAAGGGGTTTAGCGCGGTCGATAGAAATAGAGGACGGCGCCCAAGACGATGAGCACCGCGCACGAGATGAAAAAGAGCGTCCAGAAGTCCATTATGCTTTGGGACAGCGGCGCGCGATGACTTTCACTTCGCTCGCGTCGTATTCGTTCACCTCGGGGTCGTCTTCGTCGAGCGAACGGACTTTCACGCGTTCTCTTAAGACTTCCGAGGAGATGACGACGCCTCTCCCAGCTTCGGTCTCGACGAGTGCGCCGACGCGCGGCACGCGTTTATTCTTGTCGACATAGACGTCGTTCTCGTAGCGCAGGCAGCACATGAGTCTGCCGCAGACGCCGGAGATCTTCGCGGGATTGAGCGAGAGCGCCTGCTCTTTCGCCATCTTGATGGAGACGGGTTCAAATTCCGTTAAGAAACGCGAGCAACAGCAGACTTCGCCGCAGGAACTCAAGGCGCCGATGAGTTTGGCGTGATCGCGCACGCCGATTTGCCTCAGTTCAATGCGCGTGCGAAAGACGCTGGCGAGATCCTTGACAAGATCACGAAAATCGACGCGTCCGTCCGCCGTGAAATAAAAGATGACTTTGTTCATGTCAAAGGTATATTCGCAGTCCACGATTTTCATCGGGAGTCCGTGTTCTCTCACTTTTTCCACGCAGATGGCGCGGGCTTCTTTCGCTTTTTCGAGATTTTTCTTGTGAATGTAGAGATCCGCTTCGTCAGCGACGCGCAGAACGGGTTTGAGCGGTTCTTTCACCGCGTCTTCGTTCATGTCGGCGACGAGGACGGCTTCTCCGATTTCCACGCCGCGGACGGTCTCGACGATGACGGGCATATGCGGGCGTACGTCGAGCGCGCCCATGTCGAAACTGTAGAGTTTCCCTGCGGGATGAAAACGCACCATGGCGACTTTGATCATCGATATTCCTCCGTGATTTCATAGAACGCATGGGCCAGAAGAATGCGGTCGTTTATGGGTGTGGCCGCACGGATCGCGCGTTCTTCGAGCCTCATTGCGAGTTTCATTCGAGTTTCTTTCATGATAGCAGTCTTCGGAGCGGCGCGCAAACCGTCTTCGAGGACGAGCGCGGATAGATCCGTAAGGAGCGTCTGCGGCGCGATGTCGTCGTCGTCAAAAAGCGTGAAAGCGCGCGTAAGATCGCCTTTCCCGAGTGCGCCAAAAATTTCCTTCGAAGTGTCCGCAATCTCTCTTTTCGTCTCGTGGCGATGTTCCGTCATGCGACTTAATACCGTGGGCAAAAAAGCGTGCCGATCGGGCGCGAGAAAGAGGATGTACGCGCCTTCGGGCGGTTCTTCGAGCGTCTTTAGAAGCGCGTTCTGCGCGTCTTCTCTGAGTTTTTCCGCATGGGAGAAAAAGAGCACGCGCACGGATCTTCTCGAGAGCGCGTAGATCGCGTCGCGCACTTCGTCCATCGTGTAGTCGACGAGTTCGTAGACGTCTTTATCGGGGAGCGCAATTTCTCGCCCGAGGAAAAGGCCGATTCGTCTCTCCCCTTCTCTACGTAAAAAACCCTCGTCTCGTCCGGTCACAAGTTCCGCGTGAGAGAGGGTTTCCTTCATGACGTTTTGCATTACATCTTCCGATATTCTTCCATCGGCAGGACAAAAATATTCGCCATGGCGACGTTCTTCTCCTCGCTCTCACGCTCGGAGACGGTTTCTTTGAGAATCGCGACGACGTCATCGACAATTTCGTCCGCAACGCCGGTGAGAATCGTGGTGTTGCCCGATTTCATAAATCCGCCCGTCGATGAGAGTTTCGTCACGGGATGTTTCGCCTGTCCAAGGCGTCTGATCGCCTCTTGCGCGATCGTGTCCTGTAAAATAGCAATGATGAGTTTCATGGCAGTCCCTCCTAAACTCTGATATATCTGTCGATGGGGAGAATAAAGATCGTTGCGCCGCCCACCGTCACCTGCATAGGATAGGGGATGTACGATTCGCCGGGCATATTCATCGTCAGATACGAGGTGTTGATCTCGCGCGTCTTGCAATGTCCTTCGATGATCTCAAAAGCATGCTCCAGGCGATCATCCTCCACGCCCATGAGAAGGGTGGTGTTTCCCGAACGCAAAAATCCGCCCGTCGATGAGAGCTTCGTGATGCGATAGCCTTCCTCGATGAGATCCTCCACGAGCGTATAGCTGTCTTGGTCCTGCACGATGATGATCATGAGTTTCATCGTTATCCCTCCCTTAGCCGATCCATAAGAATCTGTTTGGCTTCATTATACACCACTTCGGGACTTCGTGCCGCATCGATTGCGACGGCACTGCCCGCGAGTGCCCAATATCCTTCGTTGACGCGGCGAAAAAACTCCCGCCCCGAGCGCTCCATGCGGTCGAGTTCGCCTTTTTTGCGGCGGACGGACTCCTCCGGGTCAAGGGCGAAAAAGAGCGTGAGATCCGGCTTGAGGCCTTCGGTCGCAAAACGTGAGAGCGCCCGTACCTCTTCGATCTCCAGTCCGCGCCCGTAGCCCTGATAGGCGAGACTCGAGAGCACATAGCGATCGCAGAGGACGAGTTTGCCCGCGTCGAGTGCGGGGCGAATGGTCTTCTCCACGTGATCGGCACGCGCTGCGGCGTAGAGGAGCGCTTCGGTGCGCGCCCCCATCGCATGGTCGGGATCGAGTAAGAGACTTCGGATCTTCTCCGCCACGTCCGCGCCGCCCGGCTCGCGGGTAAAGAGGGCGTCGATGCCCTCTTCCCGAAATTCTTTTTCCAGCCGGTGTAAAAAAGTCGATTTCCCGGCGCCGTCATTCCCTTCGACGACGACAAAAAAACCTCTCATCGTTTGACCACTTCGAGTGCGGTGTGATCCTCTTCCATGCCCGTGACGTCCATGCCCTTTTCGATCAAGAGCTTGATGTACTCGACGAGTTCTTCCGTGATGACCTCGCCCGGTGTGACGAGCGGGATTCCGGGCGGATAGGGAATAACGAGTTGTCCCGAGATGCGCCCTGCCGCTTCGTCGAGCGGGACGATTTCTTTGTCCTCATAGAACGCGTCGCGAATGGACATCTTCGCTTCCATCTCCATCATCGAAAGATCCACGAGCGGGATTTCCTCCTCGGGCGCATGTTTCGAAATGTCGAGGAGCGCATCGTAGAGCGCCATGAGTTCCTCGCGCGTGTTATTGACGCCGACGAGTGCGAGTGCATACCAATAATCCGCCATCTCGAGGAGAATATTGTATTTCTCATAGAGTTCACGGCGCAGTTCGTTGCCGTTGCGACCGCGCATGTGGAAGATGATCTTGGAGCGATCCTTGTCGTAAATCTCGACCGACGGATCGTGATTCGTCGTGTAGACATAGAGCCCCGGGATCGTCTTGAGTTTCGCCGTCACTTCGTCGAGCGCCTCGATATGTTTCTTCGTCGCCTCGCGTCCTTCGTCGCTTGCCATATATGCGACCGCCGCCTCGACCGACTGCATGAAAATATACGAAGGAGACGTCGTCTGGAACGTGTTCATCATCTTGTGCAGCCGCTTGATATCGACTCTGTCCGTCCCGACATGGAGCATCGACGTCTGCGTAAACGCGTTCAAAGTCTTGTGCGCGCTGTGGACGACGAGATCCGCCCCGAGCGAAATCGCACTCTTCGGAAATTCGTCCGAGAAGGCAAAATGCGGACCGTGTGCCGCATCGACGACGAGGAATTTGCCGCGTTCGTGGACGATCCTCGCAATCTCGCCGAGATTGGAGCAAATGCCGAAATACGTGGGATACGTGATGACGACGGCCTTGATCTTCGGATTCCGATCCAGTGCGGCCTCCACATCTTGAGGCGAAACGCCGCCCAGGACATGCGCGTCGGCTTCATATTTCGGATAGACGTACTCGACGTCGAGCGCGTTTAAAATCGAGCCGTTGTAGACGCATTTGTGGCAATTCCTCTGAATGAGAATCGTGTCGCCCGGCTTCGTAACCGTCGCGAGCGCAATGTGCATCGCTCCCGAGGACGAATTGGCGGTGAAAACGCTGTAACGCGCGCCGTATTCCTTGGCAATGAGTCTGAGGCTCTCCGCGATGACGCCGTCCGGATGCTGGAGATTGTCCGTCCCGAACGTCTCGGTGACGTCGATCTTCGGGAGATCCTTGAGAAAATACATCCCGGTGTCCTTTTGTTTGTGCCCCGGCATGTGGAAACGGATCGTCCCCTGCTCGGAGAGTTCTTTTAAGCGTGTGTAAATCGGTGTTTTCATATGGCACCTCCTCAGTGATGGTTTCATTATACTAAAAAATCGCCCCGCTTGGCCACTTTTCGCAAACGGGACGATGGTTGACGACACAAAATCAGTTTATCGAGAAAAGGCAAAGTATGCACAGATCGCAAGGATGGCGACGACCAGGAGAAGCACATTCCGATCCACGCGTCCTCTCGAGAACACCAATCTGCCCTTCACTTCTTCGCGATAATCCATTTTAAAAACGCGATGAGTGATCCACGCCCCTGCGATGCGCGGCAATTGCGAAAACACGATGATATAAAAGACGGTTCTCAAGAGTGCATCCCAAAAGCTGCGTCCCTCCAGCGTGAAAATCCCCGGATAAACCCGGTACACAACCAGCACGATCGCCAAGAGCATTATGAGACCGGCAAAGATTTCCGTCCCACTGCGCGGACGCCTCGGATCGTAGAGCGACAGTTCTTCCGCCGTCGTTCCTTTCGGTAAGGGTTCATTCCAACGATACTGCATAAGTATCCCTCCTCTTCTGTACGCGGCGCGTTCCCTCGCACCACATTTCCTCCATCTTCAACGGTACGGTTCGCGATCCCTATCGATTTTTTGCCACTTGCCAAACAGTCCCGATGACCATGAGCGCAATATAGATTCCCAGATAAACGGTCTGCGATTGACGCATCCACACTTTCTTCCCTGCGACGGCTTCTCGATAGTCCATCTTGAAGATGTGATGATTGACCCACATAGGAAGCCAAGTGCCGACGATAAAGATTGCAATCGTTTGTAAGATGCCTACGTAAAGACGCCAACAATACGAAGTAGCATATAACGCACCGGTATGTTCAGGCATGTCGAAGAGCCAGTGGTAAAAGAGAAGCAGGATCGGTGCGGAGAAAATGAAAAATCCGGCAAGCTCAGGCCCGCCAAGCGGACGTCTCAAATCATACCGCGAGAGTTCCTCCGCCGTCGTACCTTTCGGTAAGGGTTCATTCCAACGATACTGCATAGGATCACCTCATCTTCCTTTCCGTTCGATCTCGTTTCTTGTCCTCACGGGGACAACTCAACGAATACGCTTTCCTATACTCCTATCATACCCCCTCGTCCCCGTTTTGCAACGAAATTTCGCTCCGAAAACAAAAAAGATGCCCTAGGGCATCTTGGGGAGTTGGAGAAACGCTTCGAGCGCGGCAGGCATGTTGGCGGCGGCGTCGGGATGCGCCTCGCCTTCGGTGCCGTCGTGGAGGACGAAGACCGTCTTGGGCCCGTCGATCGCGCGAAGTCTCCGGGCGAGTTCGTTGGTCGGGGGATTTTCCCAGTCGGCGACGAGTTTCGTCCAGTGGAAGGGAACGAGCCCGTGCGTGCGGGCAAAGAGGAGCGTCGTGAGCGTCCACGTGCCGTGCGGAGGGCGAACATATCGCACGTGCGCCAAGGAGCGAAGACCCCGGAGTCCGCGCGCGTGACTTGCCCATTCCGTCGTGGGAAAAAGTTTCGCGAGGAGCACGTGTCTCTCCCCGTGAAAGCCGATCTCGTGTCCGCGCTCCGTAATTTCGCGGATGAGTTCGGGATGCTCGAGTGCCTTCTGTGAGAGCACGAAGAAGATCGCCCGTTCGCCTGTCGCGTCGAGCAGGTCGAGGACGCGTTCGGTGACGCCGGGCGTGGGTCCGTCGTCAAAGGTCAAGATCCGCCTTATGACACGCGGACGACGACGGCAGAGGAGATTGGGGAGGGCAAAATAGAGAAAGAGTGCGAGGAGCACGCAAAGGAGAACGGTCCCGATACGTCCCGAGAAGAAATCCGCAAAATGATGGAACCCGGCGGCCAAACTCTCTCTCCATGCGCTCATGCAAAGGCCTCCAGATATTCCTGAAATTCCGCGGGATCGGCTTCGGCTTTGATGCGGCGCATCTCTTCGCGTTGTGCGAGGATCGTGTCGCGGTCGACGACCTCGCCGAAGGAGCTGCCGATCTTTTCCGAGTCGATGAAACGCGCATTTTTCTTCTCCTGCGGAAGGAACGGATCGATGTAGACGATCGGCGTCTCCGCCATGATCGCCTCGTAAGTCGAGAGTCCGCCCGCCTTGCCGATGACGATGTCCGCACGGTCGAGTTCCCGCTCCATATCGACAAAACCGAGAACGGTGACGCCGGGGATCCGCGCCTGTCTCAGCCTCTTGTAGAGCGACTTGTTGCGCCCCGTCACGACGCGCACGTCTTCGCCGTAGAGCGCGGTGATCGTCCGATAGAAACCGAGTTCTCGCGGCAAAAGTCCGAGTCCGCCGCCCGTCACGAGCACACGATGCGCCCGTTCGTAGGTGAGATGCGCCGCCGCGCGACGCGGAGAGAGCCCGACGACGACGATTTTTTCTTTGGGCACGCCGAATTTTTGCAGTTCGCGCTCCGTGTAGGACGAGGCGACGAGATAGAGATCCGTGCCCTCGTTCACCCAGAAATCGTGCGGTTCAAAATCGGTGATGCAGACAATAAGCGGTGTCGATAGCCCCCGTTTTTTCTTATATTCGGCGAGAAGCCACGCCGCGGTCGAGAAGGTCGCAACGAAAGCGTCCGGTGTGGCCATCGCGTCCATATGTCTTGCAAAACGATGAATGAGGAGTTTGGCCGTGAGCGCGTCTTTTTTCTTATGGCGATCGCCGGCGAGATACGCGCGATAGCCCATGCCCTGCGTGCGCATCATGCGTGTATACATATGGTACATGCCGTCCGCCAAGAGCGGAAAGAGAAATCTCGTGATGTCGATGCGTTCGACCCGGTGTGCGGGCGCTATCGATGCGATATAGTCCGCCGCGCGCATGTGTCCCGCGCCGAACGAACAGGTAAAGAGTCTGATGTCCATAGGGACCTCCTTTCTCCGGATGCTATCAATATACTGCGCAATCCTTCCTCGAACATTACAGTCATCTTACAGCGACAAAATGGCAAAAGGATGTCTTCCCATGTCAAAAACACGTAAAAAAAGAGCGCCTCGAGCTTTCGAAGCGTTCTTTTTCATTTTGGACGATTTCCCCGTCGCGCGTGCGCCGTTTCGTAAAAATTTTTCTACGCCTCGAGTGTCTGCCACAGGTCGCGAATTTCTTGTTTCGCCGCGTCGAGTTTCTCTTCGACGTCGCCTCCAAGATCGAGTCCGTCGACGGTGACGGCGTGGAACCGTTCGATGCCGTAAAATTCCGCCATGGCCCGCATCGTATGGACGCCGAGTTCGAGAGGCGAATCCGCGTAATTTCCTCCGCGCGTCGTAAGATACACGAGATCTTTCGCCCGCGCAAGGCCTTTTAAGGTGCCGTTCGGGACGACGCCGAAGGTGATCCCCTCGACGGAGATGTGTTCGATATAGACTTTTAGGATCGACGGGAACGAGAGATCCCAGAAGGGTGCGGCGACGATGATTCGATCGGCATCCGCAAATTCGTGCGCGAGATCAAATCGTGCCGCGTCGCGTTTTCCTTCCGCGAGGAGCGCGTCGCGTTCGGCGAGCGACGCTCTGTCAAAGGGAAGAAGTCCCATCTCGGAGAGGTGACGCACGGTCACATCATCTTCGAAGCGGAGTGCTTCGTCCAGGAGTTTTTTCGTGCGGGAATCTTCCGCCCGCACACAGGCGTCAATCGCTAAGGTCTTCATGTCCGTTCCTTTCTCCATGCTTCGACTTCGGCGCGTGTGGGAATCGAGGCCGCCGCGCCTTTTTTCGTCACGGCGAGGGCACTGGCCGCCGTCGCGAGATCCATCGCATCGACGATCTCCATGCCCTCGAGGAGCGCCGCGATCACATAGCCGACAAAAGTATCCCCCGCGCCCGTCGTGTCCACGGTGTCGACGGTGTACGCGGGACGCATGATGCGCGTCTTGCCGTCGTCGTACATCGCGCCGTCCGCACCGAGTGTGAGGAGCACGTCGGTCGTCGGGAAGCGCTCTCTGAGGCCCTTGAGAATCGACGCAGGTTCGTCCGCCGGAGCCGATGCGAGATACGCGCCTTCGATCTCATTGACGATGAGAAGATCCACGTGTTCGATCGGAAGATCGTCGAGCCTCTCGTCCGCCGGAGCCGCGTTCATAAAAATTTTCATGCCTTTCTCGTGCGCGAGTTCGATCACATCGCGCGTCGCCGTCGTTTCGTTCTGCAGAAGGACCGCCTCCGCATTCGTCTCATCGAGGACTTTCTCGACATACGCGCGGTCCATCGCGTCGTTCGCGCCACCATGAATGAAGATCGCGTTCTGTCCTGCCCGGTCCACTTGGATGACCGCGTGTCCGGGCGACAGGGCGACCGTTTTCAGAAGTCTCACGTCCACGCCCGCACCGCGGAGCGTCTCGGGCAAGAGCGTGTCCTCTGCACTCACACAAGCCGCGTGGGCGACGTGCGCGCCCGCATGCGCCAGGGCAATCGACTGATTGAGTCCTTTGCCCCCTGCTCCGATCGAATAAGCGCGTGTTTTCTGCGTTTCTTTGGCGCTTGTCACATGCGCAACTTCATAGACGTGATCCACATTCATACTGCCGAAATTGATAATCATGGCCCTCTCCTCCCTGTCTCTTTGCAACTCTTTTCTCGTTCCAAAATACCACAAAAACAGCGCCGAATCAATTTTTTACGCCGCCGTATTCGTGTTTTGCGCAATGGTTTTCCTCTTGCTTTTATTCTCGCGGGGGGGTACAATGAAGACGAAGTCGTAACACAATAAAGAAAGGTAGGAGAGTATCATGAAAATGAAAAAAATGGCAGCCGTTCTCTTGGCCCTGATGATGTTCCTCGTCGCATGCGGCGGACAACCGGCAGAATCCGGTGAAGCAAATGCATCGGGCGAAGCAAACGGCAAAGTCCTCAAGGTTTGCAATCTTGTCAACGGCAACCTCGGAGACAAATCGTTCTTCGACTCTGCAGAACGCGGACTCAAGGAACTCGAAGAAGCAGGACGCATCGAACTCAAGACCATCGAGATGGGCGCAACCGATGCGGACAAACCCAAATGGGAACAAACTTTGAACGAAGTCAGTGAATCCGGCGAGTACGACGTCATCGTCCTCGGCACGTATCAAATGCCCGAATTTTTGAAACCGGCTGCAGAAGCAAATCCGGATCAAAAATACGTCATCTACGACGCGGAGCATGTCGGCCTTCCGAATGTCGCAACCATCAACTTTAAACAAAACGACCTCGGATACGTCATCGGTACCATCGCAGGCTCCATGACGAAACTCACGGACGTCGAACGCATCAACGACAAGAACGTCATCGGTTTTGTCGGCGGCGAAGACGGCCCGGTCATCAACGACTTCCTCTATGGCTACATCCTCGGCGCACAAGCAGTCAATCCCGACATCAAAGTCGACACTCGCTACATCAACAACTTCTATGACACGGCAGTTGCCAAAGAACTCGCACTCTCGATGATCAACGACAAAGGCGCGGACATCATCTGGGGCGTTGCAGGACTCGCAGGCAACGGCGGCGTCGAAGCTTGCCAAGAAACCGGCAAAGCATGGTTCATCGGCGTCGACTCCGACCAGGAGCTCACGCTTCCGGCTGAACTTGCAGCCGTTACTTTGACCTCGGGCCTCAAGTCCATCGACAAGGCGCTCGTATGGTTCTTCGACGAACTCGACAAAGGCAACGAACTCTACGGTCAAGAGACGATCCTCGGCGCTGCAGAAGGCGGCATCGGCATCATCGAAGACAAGAACTATGAGAAATTCGTTCCGGAAGATGTCAGAAAAGCTGTCGAAAAAGCAATTGAAGACATCACGTCCGGTGCAGTCGTCGTCCCGTCCGCAATCGGCGAACAAGCCGCAGAAGGCGAGACCAAGACCGGCGCAGAACTTCTTCGCGATCAAATGCAACCCTAATCGGATCTTGCGTAAAGAAGGGGGAAGATCATTCTTCCCCCTTTTTTCTATCAGAACGCGAACACTTTTTGAAAAGGAGGGCGTATGAAAGAAGAATATGCTGTCGAGATGCGCGGGATCGACAAAGTGTATCCCAACGGCATCGCGGCCAACAAAGACGTCGAGTTCTCAGTCCTCAAAGGCGAGATCCACGCGCTCATGGGAGAAAACGGCGCGGGCAAATCGACACTCATGAAAATGCTCTTCGGCATCGAGGAGCCGACCAAAGGCGAAATCAAAATCAACGGTGAATCCGTCAAACTCTCCGGACCTCAATCCGCCCTCGCGAAGGGCGTCGGCATGGTTCACCAACACTTTATGCTCGTCCCGTCGCTCACCGTGGCGGAGAACATCGTCCTCGGCATGACACCGCGCAAGAAAGGCATTTTTATCGATTATAACGAAGCGGTGAAGATCACCGAGGAAGCGAGCAAGAAATACAATCTCAAAGTCGATCCCGACGCCAAAGTCGCGGACATCCCCGTCGGCATGAAACAAAAAGTCGAGATCTTAAAAGCGCTCGTACGCGGCGCAAAGATCCTCATCCTCGACGAACCGACCGCGGTCCTTACGAGTCAGGAGACCGACGAACTCTTCCACGAACTCAAGTTCCTAAAGAGCGAAGGCTACACGATCATCTTCATCTCGCACAAACTCCGCGAGATCAAGGCCTTAACCGATCGCCTCACGATTCTGCGCGACGGACGCACGATCGGCACCTACAACACGAGCGAAGTGAGCGAACAGGACATCAGCCGCATGATGGTCGGCCGCGACGTCGATCTCTCCGTCGAGAAAGACGAGGCCAAGCCCGGCAAAGTGGTCCTCTCCGTCCGCGACCTCGAGTTTACGAACGAATGGGGCAAGAAGATGTGCGACAAGATCTCCTTTGACCTGCGCGAGGGCGAGATCCTCGGCATCGCCGGCGTCGAAGGCAACGGCCAGGCGGAACTCGTCCAGATGCTCTTCAATCTCGCGGCTCCGCACGGCGGCACGATCAAAGTCCACAGCAAAGAAACGACCAAACTCTCGCATCGCAAGCTGCGCGAGGAAGGCATCACGCTCATCCCCGAAGACCGTATGACTTACGGCATCGCAGGCGACGGCACAATTGAGGAGAACATCCTCTCCGACCGCGCCCATCACAAGAAATTCAATCGCGGCTTACTCTTTAAGATGCCCGCCATCCACGCAGAATCCGCGACGCTCGTCAAGGAATATCAAATCCTTGCCAAATCGCCCCAGCAACGCGTCAAGATGCTCTCCGGCGGCAATATTCAAAAAGTCGTCGTCGCACGCGAATTCTCGGCCGAACCGAAACTCATCATCGCGGATCAGCCGACACGCGGCATCGACGTCGGTGCGGCGGAATTCATCCACAAAAAACTCGTCGAACTCTCGCGCGAAGGCACGGCGGTCTTACTCGTAAGCGCGGACCTCAACGAAGTCCTGGCGCTTTCCGACAGCCTCATGGTCTTTCACGAGGGACACATCGTCGCGTATTTCCCCGACACCGAGGGACTCAACGACGTCATCCTCGGCGAATACATGCTCGGCATCAAAGAGCAAACCCCGGAAGAAACGAGGAGGGTACTCCATGAAAAATAAACGACTTGCCCGGTTCGAAATTTTTCGCGGGGCAATTTCAATTCTCGTAGCGATCGTCGTGGCGGCGATTTTCATCTTCGCCATCAGCAAAGAGCCGTGGAAAGCACTCAAATACATGCTCTTAAGTCCGCTCTTTACGACGCGCGGCGGGACGTTAAACTTCAATCTCCAGAGTTTTTACACGATTCTTGCGGCGATGATCCCGACAATCTTCACAGGCCTCGGCGTCTGCGTCATGTTCTCGGCGAACGAGTTCAACCTCGGCGGTGAGGGCTCCGTGCTACTCGGCGCCTTCGTCGCATCGCTCTACGGCATCTATCTGGCGCCGGGTTCCGTCCTGGACCCCTATGTCGCCGTGCTCTTGGGCGGTGTCGTCTGCGGTGTCGTCATGCTCATCCCCGCACTCGGCAAAGTGAAACTCGGAGCGAGCGAGATGGTCTCGTCTCTCATGCTGAACTACGTCATTCTCTACTATGTCATGCACGCGCTCTCGACGAGATACGCGGACCGTTCGCAAGGCTCGCTCATGAGTTTTCCGATTCGCGAAAGTGCAAAGATCGGCGATCTCGTCAAAGGCAATTCGCATCTTACCTGGGCCTTTGTCGTGGCGCTCATCGCGACGGTCATCATCTGGTTCTTCATGTACCGCACGCGCTGGGGCTATCAGATCCGCATGATCGGCATCAACCGTTCGTTTGCAAAATACTCCGGCATGCGCGTAGGCGCGGTCGTCGTCCTCGCGCAAGTCATCGGCGGCGTACTCTCCGGTTTTGGCGGCGCACTCGAGAAACTCGGGCGTTTCCAGACTTTCCAGTGGCGCACACTCCCCGGTTACGGCTGGGTCGGGATCACGATCGCGATCCTCGCGAAGAACAATCCCGCCTATGTGCCGCTCGCAAGTTTTTTCATCGCCTATCTCAACAAAGGCTGTCAGCTCATGAGTACGTATTGTGACGTGCCGGCGGAGATGATCGACATCATCCAGGCCGTCATCTTCCTCTTCTTTGCGGCGGAACAATTCCTCGCAAAACATCGTCAGAAGATCGTCGTCCAGACCGCCATGGAGGAAATCAAGGCGACAGAGCCCGTCGACGGAGGTGAAGCTCATGCTTAAAGAACTGTGGCCGCTCTTGTGGCAGACTGAATTTTTCTTCTCGATCATTCGTATCACCGCCCCGATCCTCTTTGCGGCGCTTGCGAGCGTCGTCGCGGAACGCGCGGGGGTCACGAACATCGGTCTTGAGGGTATCATGATGGTCTCGGCGCTCTTCGGCACGCTCTTCAGCTATTGGACGCAGTCGTGGCTTATCGGCGTCCTCGGCGCGCTCTTTGTCGGCGTGCTCTTAGCGCTCATCATGGCATTTTTCTCCCTCAATCTCAAAACGGACATCATCCTCGCCGGTATCGCGATCAATATGCTGGGCGCCGGAGGGACGATCTTCCTCCTCTACGCCTTCACGGGCGAGCGAGGCAACACCGCGGCGCTTTCGTCCGCGAACATCCTGATCCCGGCCGTCCACATCCCGATCATCAAGTCGATCCCGGTTCTCGGACCGATTCTCTCGGGGCACTCGGTCCTCACGTACGTCGCATTTATTCTCGTCGCCGTCACGACCGTGCTCCTCTACAAGACGCCCCTGGGACTCAATATCCGTGCGGTCGGTGAAGACCCGAGCGCGGCGGAATCCGTCGGCGTCTCCGTCAACAAGATCAAATACATCGCCCTCGCGATCTCCGGTGCACTCTCCGGACTCGGCGGCGCGTATATGTCCATGTACTACTCGCAGAGCTGGAACGCCAATATGGTCGCCGGACGCGGTTTCATCGCCCTCGCGGCGGAAGCCATGGGACGCGGCGAACCCGTGGGCGCCATGTGGTCGAGCCTTCTTTTCGGCCTCGCACAGGCCCTGCGCACCAAAGCGGCGGGCCTCCCCGGCATCAGTTCCTATCTCGTGAGCGCCATCCCCTATGTCGTCACGATCTTAGGCCTCTATATCTACGCGGCAGCCACGCTCAAACGCTCCAAGACCCACGTGCACGCGAAGAAGGAGGATTGAGATGACGAAGATCATCCTCGACGGCGATCCCGGACACGACGACGCGATTGCCTGGACCCTCGCCCAAGCCGAACCCTCGCTTGAGATCCTCGGCATCACGACCGTCTCCGGCAATCAGACGATCGACAAGACCACCTACAACGCAAGACGCATTGCAAGCCTCGTCGGTTACACGGGACCCATCGCAAGAGGCGCGTCAAGACCCCTCATGCGCCCCGTCATGACCGCAGGCAGTGTACACGGAGAATCGGGCCTCGACGGCCCCGCACTCCCCGAACCCGCACCGATCACGGACCTACGCGCCGTCGATCTCATGGACAAGATTTTCCGCGAGACCGAAGGCAAGATCACCCTCGTCCCCACGGGACCGCTTACCAATATCGCCCTCTTTCTGCTCCTCTATCCCGAACACCGGGAAAGAATCGAGCACATTTCCCTCATGGGCGGCGGCATCGGTTTCGGCAACTGGACGAGCGCAGCGGAATTCAATATCCTCGTCGATCCCGAAGCCGCGAAGATCGTCTTCGACTCGGGACTTCCCATCACCATGGCGGGACTCGACGTCACCGAATCCGCGCTCATTTATCCCGACGAATTTGACCGCATCCGCACACACGGCGGACACGTGGGCGACATCATCGCCGAGTGGCTCGACTTCTTCTACCGTTTCCACGCGGAAAAAGGCTACGAAGGCGCGCCCATTCACGACGCGGTGGCCGTCCTTGCGATCACGCATCCCGAACTCTTTACGATGCACGACTATTTCGTCGACATCGACACCGACGGCGTCCACACGACCGGCGCAACCGTCACCGACATCTACGGAAGAAGCGGGAAAGCCCCCAACGCGACCGTCATCACCGACCTCGACCGCGAAGCGTTTCTCGAAGTCTTCCTCTCCCTCGTCGAACACTACAAGGAGGTGCGCGCATGAATCCGAGAAAAATCTGGATCGACTGCGATCCCGGCGTTGACGACTTGAGCGCCATCATCCTCGCGTACCGCATGGGACTCGACATCGTCGGCATCTCCTCCGTCGCAGGCAACGCGACCCACGAGAACACCTATCGCAACGCGCGCGACATCGTCGCCTTTATGGGCAAGACGACCCCCGTCTACGGCGGCGCGGAGAAACCCCTCATGCGCGAACTCGAGACCGCTCCCCACGTCCACGGCGAGAACGGACTCGGGAACCTCACCATCGAGCCCTCCGCCGCTCCCCACGAGGAGAAAAAAGCCTGGGACGCGCTCTACGAAGCCGCGTGTCGGTATGACGACCTCACCGTCGTCGCCGTGGGACCGCTCACCAATATCGCCCTCGCACTATTAAAATACGAAGACCTCGCCACGAAACTCGGCGAAATCGCCATCATGGGCGGCAGTGCCAAATTCGGCAACGCCACACCCAAAGCGGAATTCAATATCTACGCTGACGCCGAAGCCGCGAAGATCGTCTTCGACTCCGGACTCTTTGTCCACATGTTCGGCCTCGACGTCACCCTCGACGGATACCTCACCGACGACGAGAGAGCACATCTTGCGGAAGTCTCCCCGCGCGAAGGCGGACTTATCGCCCGCGCATTCGAACACATGGGTGACTTTATCCGCTCCCTCGGACTCCCCGGCGTCTGCCTCCACGATGCGCTCCCGATCCTTAACCTCGTCTACCCCGAGCTCTTTACCTCGGACACCGCACACGTCGACGTCGAGACAAAAAGTACGCTGTCTTACGGTGAGACCGTCACCGACCTCTACTCCGACAGACAGTACGAACCCAAAAACGCGCGCGTCTATCTTTCCATCGACCGTGAGAAATTCCTCGCCATCGTGGAAGAACTCCTCACGAAATAACCCGCGCAAAAAGGCAAACAAAAAAAGACCCGACTCGGGTCTTTTTTTCTTATCTCTAAACGCTCAGTTCGTGGATCATGGCGACGATATCAGGATCGGCTTCGACACAGAAGTCTTCCTCGATCTCGACGCCATTAGATATTGTTCTTTTTGATATTTTCTCTCTTGATTTTTTCTATGAATCCGTGATCTTTGCTCCTTCACAATCGGCCAACGCTTTTCCATTGCCTGCACGAGAAAAGATCCGGGTGTTAAATCGTATAGCAATATCAATACTTACAGAGCCTAGTTTTTAGCTAATTCCGGTGGATTATTAGTGCAGCAAGCTGAAATTTATGGTTCGAATGCGAGCAGGTTTCCAAGCGAGATTGAGAAGCCAAGCGACTGATACATATTTATATCGCAGTCGGCACAGCCAACAGTGAAAGAAGAAATACCGCTTTCACCGTATGCATACTGTACCAATCTACTTGCTATACCTTTATGACGATATTCCGGGCGAATATAGAAGTCCTCAAAAACACCGCTCGGCATATAGTCAAAAGTCGAGAATCCGATCGTAATCGAACAGCATCCGACCAACTGATTGCCTTCCAGAACTCCGAAAAAAAGAATCCGTTCTTCATCAATCGCTTTCTCCAAACGCTGTCTATCCTCAAATTTCGGTTCCTCTTCTCCGATTTCCGCTTTATATAGTTTTTGCAATTCCCACAAAGCATCTACCTCAAAAGTACCAATTCTCCTATAATCCATATCCGTCACCTGCCAATTCTCATTTTTTCTTCTTGACTTGAAAATTCAAGATCTAATTTTTGATCGTATTTTTGTGTTCTTGCAAAATTCATTTTCGCCTCAAAATAAAGTAATGATTTTGCATTCTTTCCATACTTCTAAAAAAGGCTGACTTAAAAGAGTAGCTTTTTCAAATAGCTCATCCATAGAAACAAAATCTTGCCCTTTTTCATGATGTGATAAAGTCACATATTTAGGTGAACCATGCTTTGACATAAAGAAAAGTTCATCTTGATACTGAAATTCTAATTCTCTTCCGTGATCAATTAAATAATCCAATGCACCCAGAGAATGATCGTGCAACAGCTCGTCTGCAATCAAATCATGAGCATTGAACATAATAAAAAACCTCCATTTTACACGCGCGTTTTTTGCGTTGGTGCTTGTTCCTTTTTCGTTTATTGCCGTATATTGCCCTTATTATACCATGGGTTTGCGGTGGGCAACGTGCGGGTGCGGAGCGTCTTCTTGTGTTGCGGGCGGAGAAAAATTTTCTATCAAAAAAAGACCCGACTCGGGTCTTTTTTTCTTTCGCTTAAAGTTTCAAATTCATATAATCAACGTCGATCAGTTTATCATCGATCTCATAATACCCTTCAAATGTTCCTATTTTTTGAAATCCGAATTTTTCATACAGATGAATCGCCGATTCATTGTCACTTCGAACGCCCAAAGAAAGGATCTTCGCCTTTGCCTCTTCTTTTGCAAATTGAATCAGGTGCTCCATAAAAGAAGTGGCGATGCCTTGATTCCAATATTTTCTTTGCACACATAGGCCGATGCTGCCGCGATGGGCCATTCTTTTCATATTCGAAGACGTGTAATTTGCCGTCCCGACAATCTTCCCGTCCACTTCTGCGACCAGCAACAGTTGGTGTTTGCTTTTGAATAAATTTTCCAAAATGATTTTTTCCTGCTCGACGGTATAGCGAAAACCTTCTTCTCCATAACTCATATTATCGCTTTCCCCTCCGCAGATTTTTGTATGGAGTAGAATTTGTTCTGCGTCACTGGGAACTGCTTCTCTGATCTTAAAATCCATGTTCTCTCCCCTTTCCGTTTCCTTGTTCCTAATTATGCCATGGCTCACGGGGCAACGGGCAAGGCTATTTCGATTCGCCCAACTGTTTGATGTAGATTTGGCAAGGATTCGCTTCGCTCCACAAAGTAGAAAAGACTTCCAGTTCTTTGTACCCCATGGATCGATAAAAACGGTTCGTGATGTCGTATTCTTCATAATATCCCGATTGTACGGTCTTTACCTGTGAGTAGGTGTAACCGAGTTTTCTTGCGAGCTTTTCATACGCCTCATGGAGTTTCGTTCCCGCGCCTTGTCGATGAAATTTCTTTTTCATGCCCATTACAAAAATCTCCGCGCAGTCTGCACTCGTCGCGTGAAGAACGATGAATCCTGCAAGTTCATCCTTGGCAAATGCTGCCAAGAAGGGCATTTTTTGCGATTCCAAGATATACTCTTCCGTGCTTTCCGGTAGACCGAACCATTCCGGCAGGTCATAGAGAACTTCTTTTGCTATGCTTCCTTTTTCCTCGGGAGCGTGGATTTCTTTGACTGTAAATTTCATTTGACCTCCATGTCTCATTCCTTATCCATCTGTTTTTGAAAATCCTCTTGCGTGAGTTCGAGATGAAGGATGCGATGGGTCGTCCCCGCGTCTCGGAAACCGACGGCTTTGTGGATGCGGTAAGCGGCGTCGCGATCCGTTTCAAACTCATTGTGCAACGAAGGAATACTATCCACGCGGAACGCGCGATCTGCCAACAGGTATAATCCCTGCTTGCCGTATCCCTTCCCTCTTTCGGACGCGTAGATCACAATGCCGATATCCCATCGGTCTTGCGCCGAACGATGATAATTGACATCGCCGACAAAAGCACCGTCGCTTTTGCGCTGCAGATACGCGTAAAATCGCTCGGGTGTTTTTGTGATCCAATGTTCTTGGATCTTCGCCCATTCTTCTTCCGAATGGGGAATGCATCCGTCCGGCGGAAACCACGGTGCATTGTAGGACATGGTCTCCGGGTCCGACAACATTTTTACATAAAACCAACCGTCCTCCTCGTGAGGGATATAGAGTCGTAGATCGTTCGCCATTTCTGATCCGTTCTTCCTTTCCTGTCGCGTATGTACTTCATGATACCATGGTGCGCGGGGCGTTGTCATCGGTCGCGTGTGTTTCCAAACAAAATTTCCACAAAAAAACGAGCCGATGTGGGCTCGTTTTTTTGCGGATCGAGAATTATTTGCCGAGTTTTTCGCCGCGGGCGATGCGTGCGCAGGCGACGAAGTGTTCGGGTTCGATCTCGATGAGTTCGGGGGTGCCTTGGCGGCAGATGTCGCAGGCGTAGTCAC
>QWCK01001452.1_pt1 | contig 34615 bp, 48 predicted proteins | sample 1972571 | NCBI WGS metagenome assembly QWCK01 (sample SAMN09866710, study PRJNA288562) | Human gut metagenome isolate term2_stool, whole genome shotgun sequencing... | isolation source: gut | host: Homo sapiens | place: USA: California | reverse complement strand
TTCATCAAAGTGAACGCCGCCCACAGAAAAAGTGAGATTCGTCTTTGCCATTCTTTCACCCCTTGCATTCTAAGAAATGAATCGCCGGGCAAGCGTTTTTGCCTGCAACACGACGGGCGACGCCATGGCCGCTCGTCCTCGGCTCTTCAGCTTTCATCTTTTCCTATCTTATCAAAATCGTTATGAAAAATCTAGTATTTGTCTAAAACGGACGTATAAAATGCGGCCCTCCTTTCGCCTACAGCAAGGGAAACAGGGGGCCGCCGAGTTTTTTTATTTTTATAAAATTTTTCTCCGGGAAAATTACCTCGGCTCGACGCGGGCAATGATTTCCCCTTTCGTTACGATGTCCCCTCCCGCCACTTCGTAGAATACCTCTCCCGCCTCCGGGGAGCAGACGGGCAGGGTCATCTTCATGCTTTCCATGGTGAAAAGCAACCGGCCTTTTGCCACGGGCTCATTGGACTTTACATGAAGGCGAATAATTTTTCCCGGCAAGGGCGCACGCACATTCACGACAATACCTCCCACAACTTTTCTCTTAAATCCGCAGGCCTTAAGACGGCATCCACCAAGCCGCTTTTTTGCGCCGCCTCTGCGGACAGATGCATGGCTTTGTAACTCGACGCATTTTCATTCTTTAAATGAAGGATACTCATGGCGAGCTCCGCCCCCATGACGCCGATACTCGCTCTCTCCAGTGCAAAGTAGGCATCGGCGCCCATTTCCTTACACCCCATGGCCATGTAGGCGCCGCCGAGGACCTTGCCCACGGCCACCGTCGCCTTCTTCCCTCGGTAGCGAAGATAGGCGTCGATCATCCGGCGGCCTCCGCCGAGGACGTCTTCTGCCTCCGACTGCGTGCCCGGCAAAAATCCCGGAGTGTCCGCCAAACTGATGACGGGAAGATGGAAGCTCTCGGCGAGGGCATAAAATGCCGCCGCCTTTTCCGCCGCCTCTTTATCCAACACCCCCGCCGCCACGGATGGATTGTTGGCAAAGATGCCGACCCGCATCCCCTTAATCCGCGCGAAAAGCGTGATGGCGGAAGGCGCCCATTCATTCCAGAAAGGTATGGCACTGCCCTCGTCGACGATACCCTCGATGAGGGACTCCACGCTCACTTCATCGTCCGTAGGCAAACTACTTGTCGGCGTCACCTGTTTCTGTCTTAAAAAAACCATGATTCGCCGACACTGCTCCGCCATCTCTTCTTCGGTATCGGACGGAAAATGAACCAAGCCCCGCTTCGCCCCCGCCTCGGCACCACCCATGGCCTGAAGGGTCGTTTCTTCGTAAATCGCCTTGGCGACGATCTTCGGTCCCGTAAGACATAGAGCCGACTGTCCCCTCACGGCAAAGACCATGTCGCAAAGCTCCGCCATATAGGCCGCCGCGCCGACACAGGGCCCGTAGGACAAGTACAGCTTCGGCGTATCCAAATCGTGAAGGGCGCGAAACACGGAACCCGCCGCAGAAAGGGAGAGCTGGCCCTCGCTCATGTCCGCCCCCGCTGACTGGCACAGAATCACCAGAGGCGCCCGGCCCTCCTTGGCCAGGGTCACGGCACGAACCAAAGACCGGCCTTCAAAATAGCCCAAGGCCCCGCCCTTTTTCGTCGGATCGAAGGCCGCCACCACCGCCGGCTTCTCCGAGATCTTCACCGTGGTCACGGACACCGCCGATTGATTCTTTTCTATGTAATACAAGCTGCCCTCGTCCACAAGGGCTTCGATCCTTTCCTGCGCATTCGTCAATGGCTCCACCTCCGAAATCATGATACACAAAAAGCCGCACGAGAACGCGCGGCTTTCTTTGGTGCGGGAAAAGGGACTTGAACCCCCACGTGATGACTCACACATGATCCTGAATCATGCCTGTCTGCCGATTCCAGCATTCCCGCTCACGATAAATTATTATAACACGAGTTAAAGGTCTTGTAAATAAAAACTAAGATAAGTTTCGCATAAAAAAACGGTTCATATAGATTTCCTACATGAACCGCTTGTGATTATTGGTGCGGAGAAAGGGACTTGAACCCTCACGTGATGACTCACACATGCCCCTCAAACATGCCTGTCTGCCGATTCCAGCATCTCCGCTCATCACAGGAGTAGATTATAGCATAGATCACATGGCTTTGTAAATCTTTTTTTAAGGAATCGTGGCCTTCTTTTAAAAAGCCCCCCTCCTGCAACAAAAAACCTCGCCGATTGCCTCGACGAGGTCGGGTTTATTTTTCTTCCGTTTCTTTCGCCGGTTGATTGCTTACAGTCACATCGTCGATGCCTTTAAAGACGTAAAAGGCGTTGGGACGCATGCGTCCTTTGACGCGAGGGCCGGTGACCAGGACGTTTTGCTTAAAGACCAGGGGAACATAGGGCACGTCGTCGCGAAAGATTTTGTAAATCTTGTCGATGGATTCCTTGCGCTCGGAATCCTTTTGGGCGTGGGCCAAATTTTTCAGCTCCTCGTCCATGGCGGGATTGCTGTAGCGACTGATGTTCATGCCGCCGATGCCGCCGGATGACAGGACCTGGGACAGATTGACCACGGCGGAAAAATCCATGCCCACCACGGCCACTTGGTAGCCGCCGCTTTGAAGAGCCCGGGCAACGCTGTCGGCTTGAGGCTCTTGCTTTTTCTCAGCGCCCTCCCCTTCTTCGGAGATTTCGCCGCCGCCTGCAAATGCCACGCGGGAGCGAATGCCGATTTTCTTAAGATCCTCGGACACCAGTTGTGCCTCGGTTTTCAAACGGTGATTTTCGCCGTTAGTAAGAATAGTCAAATTCAGTGCCTCGCCGTTTTTTCCCTCGCGAAAACCGTCGCCGTCCACGTCTTTGTAGCCCGCACGATCCAGAACGGTCATGGCGCCGTCCACGCTTAAATAGGATTCCTCTTTGGCGAAGGTGCCGGCGGAAAGCTTCGGGTTGATAAAGAAATTCGCCATGGTGCCTTGGGACAGGTAGAGGCTGTCGATGATGCGCTCCTTGTTGATGGCCAGATCCAATGCCCGACGCAACTGCACATCGCTCAAGACCGGGTCTTGGGTGTTCATGCTCACCACTTCCACCCGCTGGGTTTCGTAGGGCTCCACCTTGCTCATTTCGTCGCTCTTGTAGCGGTCCCATGTGTAGTCGTCCACGACGAACAGATCGATCTGGCCCGCATCGTATGCCTGCTGGATGGCGGCCTGATCGGGAAAGATCAAGCCCACGATCTCGTCTATATAGGGCAGATTGCCGTAGTAGTTGGGATTTTTCTCCAGGAATACTTTTTTGTTCTTCTCCCACTTCTTCAAAAGGAAGGGCCCGGAGCCCACCACGTCGAAGTCTTCCGGATCCAACATAGCTTCTTCCGAATAGATATGGGCGGGCAAAATCGGAAAGCTTAAGAGCTCCAGATAATTGCCGTAGGCTTGATTAAATTCGAAATCGATGTTTCGATCGTCGAAGATGACGGCTTTGGCCACCGTATCCAAATTCGTGCCGGCGCCGATGCCGGGGGTGCGCCGAAACAGCTGTTGGTAAGGCGAATCCTCCGGCGCGTGCTTCACGGCGTTAAAGGTGGCGGCCACGTCTTTCGTCGTAATGGGCGTGCCGTCCTGCCAGTAAATGCCTTTGCGCAAGGTGACGCTGACGCGGCGGCCCTCGTCGGATGTCTCCACGTGCTCGGCAATGGATGGCACCAAACGCCCGCTACCCTCGTATTCAAAGAGGCGGTCGAAGAGCAAGTGGCTCAACTGAAAATAGGAGCGGTTTTGCGTAAGCAATGGGTTCAATGTGTCGAAGTTGGTCAGGGGCACGGTGAGCGTCCCGCCGCCTTGGGCGCTTTCCGCCCCTTTTTCTTCCAGGACTTTTTTCGATCCTCCTAAAGAACAGGAGGTCAATAGAAGCAGACAAAGCAGAAGAAGGAGGCCCTTACATTTTTTCACCGGTCCACGCCTCCAACACCTCATCTACCTGATTATAAAGATTCATTAAATCCCCCGAATTGTCGAAAACCGCATGGGCCCGACTCTTCTTTTCCTCCAAGGACATTTGCGAGGCGATTTTTTCCTTGGCATAGGCTTCGTCGATGTTATCGCGAGCCATGAGGCGCTCAAGCTGCACCTCTTCATCGGCGTCCACGAGCCACACGGCGTCGAAATCCAATCCGTTGGCCTTAATGGCGTCATATTCTTCAAAAAGCAGGGGAATGTCGAAAAACACGAGGCCGTGAAAATTCTCGGACAGCTCCACCATGGCACGGATTATGGCCGGATGCATCAGATCGTTGAGCTTGCGGCGGGCCTCCTCGTCTTTAAAGACCAACTGCCCCAGCTTGTCCCGATCCAAGGCCCCGTCGGATGTCAGCATGTCGTCGCCGAATGACTCCGCAATTTCCTTTAATGTATCAGATCCCGGGCGCACCAGGTCTGCGGCAATGGCGTCGGCGTCGATCACCGGATAGCCCAGCCCCAGGAGATAGGCGGTCAACACGCTTTTTCCCGAGGCGATGGAGCCTGTAATGCCGATTTTATTTTGTTTCATACCAATTTTCCCCCGTTTCCACTTCTACTTTTACGGGAATCGCCAGAGGCAAGGCGGATTCCATGGTCTCGACCAAAATCTTTTTCACCCGCTCCCCTTCCATCTTGTCCGCTTCGATAATTAATTCGTCGTGGACCTGCAATAGGAGCTTGGCGTCCAGGTCTTCGTCTTTTAGTTTTCTGTAAACGGCCACCATGGCCTTTTTCATCATGTCCGCCGCCGTTCCCTGAATGGGCATGTTCAGCGCCACCCGCTCGCCGAAGGAACGGACGCTGAAATTTTTCGCCGCCAGCTCGGGAATGTAGCGCCGACGATGAAACAGGGTCTCCACATAGCCTTGGGCCTTCCCCGTTTCCACGATGTCTTCCATAAATTGGTGGACGCCGCTGAATTTATGCAGATAATTGTCGATGTATTCCTTGGCTTCTTTTCTCGAAATATCCAAATCCTGAGACAGCCCGTAATCGCTGATGCCGTAGACGATGCCGAAGTTTACCGCCTTGGCTCTGGAGCGCATGAGGCTCGTGACTTCCCTCGGTTCCACATGAAAGACCTGTGAGGCCGTGGTGGTGTGAATGTCCGCATCGTCATTGAAGGCTTTTTGCATCACCGGATCCCCGGAGATGTGGGCTAAAATACGCAGCTCGATTTGAGAATAGTCGGCGTCGATAAATTCCGCCCCTTCCCTGGGCAAAAAGGCCTTTCGAATGCGGCGGCCCGCGTCGGTCTTAATGGGAATGTTTTGTAAATTCGGATTGGTGGATGAGATCCTTCCCGTAGCCGTGATGGTCTGTTGAAATTGGGAGTGAATCTTTCCGTCCGGTGCGATTTCCGCCTTGAGCCCTTCCACATAGGTGGATTGAATCTTGGCGAGCTGACGGTATTTTAATATGCGGTCCACGATCACGTGTTCGCTACGAAGCTTTTCCAGCACCTCTTGATTGGTGCTGAAGCCGGTCTTGGTTTTTTTAATGGGTGTGAGGCCCAAGTCCTCGAATAAAACTTCCGCCAACTGCTTCGTGCTGTTGATATTAAATTCCCTGCCGGCATCGTCGTAAATGGCGGCTTCCAAGTCTTGGATTTCCTCCGCCAGATCAGCGCCGATTTCATCCAAGACCTTTTCGTCCACGAGAATGCCTTCGTGTTCCATGGACGCCAGGGTTTCCACCAGAGGCATTTCGATGGTGGAAAAAAGCGCCCACATTTGAAGCTCTTTTAACTTCTCTTCCTGGGCCGCCATGACTTTGGGAAGGAATTTGTGCAACCGCGACAGATAGCCGACCACGTCATCTTCCGCATCGAGGATGGCTTTTCTGCTCTTGCCCTTGCCTAAAAAATCCTCCGGCGAGGCAATGCTTTGGTTTTCGTAGAGGCCGATTAAGTGAGACGCCTCGAAATTGGATTTCGTCGGATCCAGCAAATACTCGGCGACGGATGAGTCGAAGGCGACATTTTTCGGTTCCATGCCGTAGTGAAAGGCGTAGAGAAACAGATCCTTTAAGTCGCTGCCCACGATGGCCACGTCGTCGTCTTCTAATAGCTCCTTCAGGCGCAGAAAATCCGATTCATCGGGCGACTTGACGATAAAGCCCTTTTCCTCCGTAGAAAGACAAATATAATCCACTTCGCCGCCAAAATAGGGCCTGCCCTCCGTCATCAGGTGAATCATCACCTTGTCGGCGCCGGCCATTCCCTTCACAGCCTCTTCCATGGATGCGATGGGCAAGTCCTTTGCCTCCGCCTCATCTTCCTCCCCTTGGTCGGGAAGGCGCTTCAAGAGAGTGAAAAATTCATACTGAGTGTAAAGCTCCCGCAGGGCGTCGATATCGTAGGGCTTTCGCTCTAAATCATCCAGAGTAAAGTCCAGAGGAATGGACGTAATAATGGTGCCCAGCTTTTTGCTTAAAAAGGCCTGTTGCTTAAACTCTTCCAGATTTTCCTTTCGCTTCTTGCCGCTAATGGCGTCGAGGTTTTCGTAGACCCCTTCCATGGAATGAAAGTCGTGAATCAATTTCATCCCCGTCTTTTCGCCGATGCCGGGCACGCCGGGAATGTTGTCGCTGGAATCTCCCATCAGTCCCTTGAGGTCGATGAGCTGCTTCGGCGTCATGCCGTATTCCTTTTCGATTCGTTCCACATCGTAAACTTCCAAGTTCGTAATGCCTTTTTTCGTCATGAGGACGTGAATGTCCTCTTCGATTAATTGGAAGTAGTCCCTGTCGCCGGTAAGCAGATAAACTTCTTTCCCCGCGGCGGCGGCCATTTTCGCCGCCGTGCCCGCCAGGTCGTCGGCCTCGTATTCCGGAGAGTCCACGGTTTTTACGCCCATGGTCTTTAAAATCTTCATTAAATAAGGCCACTGCTCGTCTAATTCCGACGGCGTCTTTTGCCGCGTGCCCTTGTACTCTTCGTAGAGTTCGTGGCGGAAGGTGCGCCCCTTTTGATCGAAGCACACGAGCAAATAGCCCGGGTCCATTTGCTCCACTGCATTTTCCATCATGGACACAAAGCCGTACACCGCGTTGGTGTAAAGCCCCCGCTTCGTCTGCAAAAGAGGCAAGGCGTAAAAGGCCCGGAAAAACAAACTGCTTCCATCTATAATTAAAATCCTGTCTTTATTCATGGCTCCTCCTTGCCCTTATTATACACGAGTCGGCGCAAATAAAAAAAGCAGAGACTCCTCGGAATCCCTGCTTTTAAAATCACGCCTACTTTGTAATGGTAAGCACCGTATTTAAACTTCTGCCAGGCGATGTAATCACCCGTCCGTTAGCATAAAGACCCGAAGAGGCGCCGCCGTCTAAATTGGTCGCTTCCACACAGCCCAATTGAATCATGGCATTGGCCAAGTTCGCTACCCGCGCCGTGCCCGTGACGATGACCACGGTTCCGTCGGCCTTCACGCCGATGGCGGAGCGACCGGCATTTTGATTGCGAATCTTTCCTTCGTAATTCGATGCGGCAGATGCGGCCACATTCTTGCCGTTTTTAACGAGTATGGGACCCGCCGCCACTAATGCCTCTGCGGTTTCACCTGCAAGACGTCCATCGCCTTTCAATACGACGGTGTCTTTTACCGTATCGCCCACGCGGATCATGGCATTAATGTCGTTTTTCGATACCGCATTGGCTGCAAAGAAGATGACGTAGCCGTTTTGAGGAATGGCGACATTGCTTCCGCCTCCGCCCATGGCTTTGACCACGCCGCCGGAAACCGCGGCATAGGTCCCTTGAGGTAATTTCACGGAACCGCCGTAATAGGGATTAAAGACGCCGATGGCGGTTTTGTCTTTCAGCCCCGCATTAGTGTACCATGCGCTGAACTTTCTGCGGCCCGCATCCAATTCATGGATCACCGTCGGTTGACCGATGATGTTTTTTCCGGATGCCGTGCGGACAAAGGCGCCGTCATTGCCGATGCCTTGGATGACCTGGCCCCTGCTGACAATATTGCCGTAAGGCACCTTCGTGCGATAGGCATCGAAGAAATTGCCGTTCACCGCCACTGTGGGCTGCGTCCTTTTAATCATGGAGCCGAAGGGTTCGGCGCCCACCAGGCGATTGTTGCCCTTCACCACATTAAATTTTAAATTGCGATGATTGGGCACCGTTACAATATTCAGCTGCACGCCGGCGACATTTTGTCGGCTGACGGTGACATTGGAAGATGCCGCGGCCTGCGGTTGTTGAGGAGATGCTACAGGCTTTTCCGGAAGCTTTACTACGGCGGGATCGTAATTACCTACGTGGACGACCCTCCGCTGTTCATCATAGCCGACCTGCTTGGTCAGAACTTTGCCCAAACTTCTAATTTGCAGATAATTATAGCCGGCGATCTTGCAGCTCTTGACATTAGCGGTAATGCCGTTGATCTTTACCTTGGCCTCACCCATAAAAACTTGGCTGTCCGGGACTTCACCGCCCACAACCTTGCCGATTTTCCCCGCCTCGTCGACGTAAGCTTCGCCGGGAACAATTTCGACCAACCGATCCGCCGCATGGTAACGCACATTATGTTTATCCCCGGTGTTATCGAGGGCCTTTAAAACATCACGCAGTTTAAAGTAATTGTGCCCGCCGATATTATAAGCGAGACAATCCACCACTTGATTGTTCACAACAAACGTTTGTGTCGTCGGTTTCGCCCCGTAGACCACGGTGGGCACCAAAAGCAAAGCCGCCAAAGTTAACGCCGTCAGCTTCTTTTTCATATGAACCTCCTTCTACTAATGATACTTCTACCCTCAGTATAGCAAAAAAAGATATATATAATCATTCTGATATAAGTCGCCGAAACTCTTTCATACTAAAATTTTGGCTCTAAAATACCTCTTGAAAAGTAAGCACCTTAGGGTGGCCCATAAAATTGGACTTAATCGGGTGAGCATTTTGCTTGCTCGATTTCATTTTACATAACATTCGTTCTATGCCATTGTCATCGTTGGCCGTGTTTTCCTCCCAACTCTGAATACACGGTCACCATACATAGAGAAGAGCTTGGAATGTCGATAGAATCATATAAATTATCATTAAATTTTCAATAATCTAATACCACATTACGACACAGTCTTCTATTTCGCGTCCGCCTTTTGCCATATCTCTAAGGGCATTTAATGCGTTTACCGCATAAGGGTATCCACTATATTCCCTTTTATCCTTCGGGCTAAGGCAGATTTCATAATCATCTAAGTCATTGCAATTAACAGACACAGTGCCAAACTCTCCCCAGTCTTCCGGATAATAGTCTGCTGAAATAACATTGTTTTCTTTTTTTACGTTCCTTAAGTGCAGCACGCTATTCACTCAACCTTTCTTAAAGTTGAATAACTTCCGAGTTTCTCTGTAATTTTCGTCCTACATCCTATACTGCATTCGATGTCTCTAACCATTTTACCCTATAGTTAAGGCTATGCATATTATACATATTTTGAGGCCGAGGAAATCTCGTCATGCTAGCCTCGGAATACTGTTTGTAAAAAGGCGCACAAAAAAAGACGAGGTTGCAATCAACTGCAACTTCGTCTTTTCATTTGGTGCCGAAGGCGGGATACTAGTGCATTTCTCACGCAATCCCAGTATTACCGCGGTTTATGCCAGTTTTTGCTATACAGGTTGGCTATTTGTTGGCTAACGATTATTATTTTGCATTCTTTCTCGTTGCTTATGCTCTTCGTAAGCCCTTTTTTCTTGAACACTAACTGCCCCCGAATCGCCGATTCTCGTGCCACTCTCATAGAGCCCGACAGCGGAGAGGCCGATCACCATGCCGGTGACGGCGCTTTCCGCAGACAAGCCCGCCAGAGCTAAGTTCATAATCATGCCTATGATAATGGCCACAATGGGGCTATATCGGCTCGGGAGCCCCGCAATTTTAAAGGCCTGTGTCAAACCTAGCGTTGCGCTCGTCAGTACAATGGCATTTTGCATGATAGTCCCCTTTCTTTTTGTCGTAGCGGTAAAGCACCGCCAACATCTCTTCCCGCGTCATATCAGCACCGGGACGGGTTCCGTCGCAAAGTCCTTGCTCTTTCCCCCACTCCCAAGCATCCTTCGCCCAATCGGATGTGGCATTTATATCTCTCGTCACGTACTTTTCAACTCCTTTATCGTATTGTTGTAAGCCGAGGCGTTCGATTAGTTGGATCAGCTGCTTTCCATAATCCAGCGCCGTGGCATAGCCGCAGGCCTGCAGCGCCTTCGCCTGGTCTTTATAATTCTTAGCGCTCAATACCGGCGCATAGTTCTTCCGTCGCCAATCCGTCGAAACAAAAAAGGCATCGTGATCCATGATCGAGTCGGCAAAACTGTCGTAGGCGCGGAAGTCGGCGACAATCTCGTAAACTTCCCCCGTCGGCTTTTGCTCTTTTGTCTTCTTGGAGTAGGTCTTGCCCTTCCAATCCGCCCCGGTCTTAATGCCAAAAAGATTATGGGCATGAGTCGCAAGTTCCGATTTCCCCCAGCCGGATTCCAGAATCGCCTGTGCAATGGTCACGGAAGGAAGGATATTAAGCACCTTCCCCTTTAGACAATCCACCACAGACTGAACGAATTTTTCCTCATCTAAAACCACCGGCGCCGTTTTCACCGGTGCCATTGGCTTCGCTTGTCCGAAGTGCTCCGCCATGGCACGGGCCACAGCATCAGCGGTCTTTTGTAAGTTCTTTCTATATACTGTGGCATCATTAATATTGTCATGGAAGGCGTGCTCAATAATCATATTGTGCTTAGCCAAGCCATGCCTTAAGATGCCATAGTAATTCGATCCGGCGGAGTTTCTCCGGTACTTCGTGCCGCGGTTCGGGATGCCTAAAGCGGTCGCCACATTGGAGCATATCTTATCCCCCAAGGTTCTCAGCGACTCTTTTGGATTAGTACTGTCCCACACTTCCACGCCGCGCACATTGCCGCCGCACGCATTCGAGTGGCAGGATATAAGCAAGTCATAACCTTTCCCCATGGCGCCGCGCGTCTTCAGCGGGATATCCGGAGCAATCGTTGATTTCGTCATGCCTACCGCAAAGCCGTAGGCCTCCAGAGCTGGCTTTAAGTAATCGCGGGCGTAAATGAAATTGCAGTCGCCCTCGTTGCAATAAGGGAGATCACCCACCTGCTTAAAGCCGCGGTTATAGGCGCGGCCTCCGCCGTGGCCTGGATCAAGTAAAATCTTAACCACCATACACCTCCAATCAAAAAGGCGGGTTTCCCCGCCCCATCATTTTCCCAGTGAATCTACCTTGCCCTCGATCCTGATGAGGATATCGTGGATCTCGTCATAGTTTTTGCTTTCTTTCAGCATTTCTACATCCGTTCGCATTTCGGCGAGTACCGCCTCCATACGCTCATGATAGGTTTTGCTGTCTTTGATTACACTCGTATTCGATTCAATCACTTTTGTGATCTTCTCAATCGTCTTCGGCGTTTGCCAAAGATACATTGCCGCAATGACAACCAACACCCCAAAATTAACTATAGGTTGGTATAGTTCGAGCATAGATCACCTCTTTCAGTAAAGAAAAAGAGGCCCATTATGGGCCCCAGTTATTCTGCTAATTCTCCAAGTCCTAACTGAATTAAAACCTCTTTCACTTTAGGTTGGATAACCTTCGGCACTTGGTCAAACGTCTTGTACCCACTTACAATCAAACTTGCATAAATTACTGCCATGTTTTCTTCTCCTCTCTTAAATCTAAACAACAAAAAAGCACTGCTTACCAGTGCCAATCCTAAGCCAATCTTACTTATCATCTTCCAAGGCTTTTTTAACCTGATCTCGGATAATCGTCGGAACCTCCTCTACCTTTTTAAGGCCTGCTTTGATTAAATATACGTAAATTTTTACCATGCTATTCCTCCTACTTTAAGCTACTTTCAAAAAGTTCCGCCATTGCTAACTTGTTTTCCGTATCCTTCTTGAGCATTTCTTCGTACATACTCGTCATGCCAAGCATAATGTCCGCCTTAGAGATTTCCGGCTCTTTGTCTTCCGGCTTCGGTTCCTCCTTCGGCGCACGCTCTTCATAGAGCTTGCTGATCTTGTCGGCGACTTCCTCGGTCACTTCCACCGGGTCATCCTTCGTCCCCACCTTGCCGGTCACTTCCAGCACGATATCTTCCGCCAGCTTTTCATGGGGCGGCACCCACGAAATCCAGCACTTATTTTGTTTGTCAAAATATTTGTACATTTATACCTCCTGAAATTTAAAAGCGAAGCCGGTTATAATGCCTGTATTATAGTGCGCGGTAATTGATGTGCCACCATAAATCGAAGCACGTGCAAAACTTCTTAATTGACCGTCTCCATCTAATATAGCAATTGCTCCGCCATTTGATTGATGTATTGAGACGGACCACATTTCGCCCTCGGGCACAGTTGCCTTTTGTCCAGATAATTCCAGGCTTATTCCTCGGTCCAATACCAATTTTTTAGGCATAGAGGGTCACCCCCTCTACTGCATTATTCCTCCACGATTCTAAAGGCGATGCCGTTGAGCACTGACATTTCCTCCATTCGGACCGCTGCGCCTCCGGCAAGAACTCGATCCCAAGAGTAAGCAGTGTTAAAATACGAGTCGGACACGTAAAACGACTCACCTCTAGCGCAGCGTCCATATCCCACTTTCCATAACTCGTCTTTCGGTACCACAACACTCGATTTTTGACTTTTTGAGATCCAAATCGTCCGATCGAAAACAAGTTTCTTAGCCATGAAGAATCACCTCCATGGAGTCGCTTACTCTTCGATGTGTTTGAAGGCGATACCGGATACAAACAGCCGCGAGGTCCCTGAATCCACTTCGAAATTGTACCCCCCCCCGTACAGATTCGCACGGGGCCCGCCATAGCCAGGACCGATGGATACTTTCCAAACCTCATCCTTTGGAATAGTGGCTACATTCTTACCTGTCAGGCTAATATTAATCACCCGATCATACTTTAGTTTTGCCATCATACCCTCCTTAACTTAGCCCAAGAATCAGGGCATAAATATCATCGTTGATTTCTTCCTTCGTCTTTTTAATGAGCTCGTCCACCTCAGCCCGGCTATACGACTCCGCCCGACTCAGTGCATCCGCCGGCGCATGAGGCGATTGACTGTGATCATAAGCGATCTTGCCCCTGTCGCCACGGTACGCCGTTCCACTGGTCTCGCCGAGCCCCAAGTGAGCACTGCGACTGTGATCATATGCCAGCTTTCCGCGATCCCCGCGATACGCCGTGCTCGATGTTTCGCCGAGAGTCAGCATGCCTTTCCTTATGCCGTCCACGATGGTATCCATAGATTCTTTGCTATAAGCATTGCTTGGTGCGTGAGGCGACTGGCTATGGTCATAGGCGATCTTTCCTAAATCGCCTCTGTATGCCGTGTCCGACGCTTCGCCGAGGGCCAGCCCTTTTTCCGCAGGATAAAGCAAAGTCTTCGGTACTTTTCCATTAGCATCCAGCCCGGCATAGCCACCCGCCGTGTCCTTATTTTCAATTTTTTCAAAGGCCGTTGTATCGATCATTTGATGGATATTCCCGGCAAGATCCTGCAAGTCTTTCTGAGTGGCCACCACGATGGAAGGATCCACCTTCAGCACCACATTGGCGGCATTGGAAAAACTTAAAATCATCCGAATCGTAATGTCTTTATAGGCGCCGAATTCTCCGATAGGCTTAAATGTTTCCGGATGCTTGGCAATGGCGATTAAGTCGCCGTCTTTATCTTTAATGCCGGCTTCGCGGATATAAAAACCGCCTACATCCGTCGGGATATAGGCTTCCGCTAAAATCTCATTTTTATTTTGCTGCCCGACTACCACCTTCGTCAGGCCGCCTTCCCACACTTGATTCTTCAGTGCGGTCTGGCTTTCTGAAATGTCGTAGTAGCTGCCGTCGCCGTCACCGACACAGAGATTGGTCAGCTCGACCTTTTTCCCAAGCGCCACGGCATTGGTAATCTTCTGCTTCCCGATTTCGGTGATCAGGCTAAAAAACTTCTCCTCCATTTACACACCCCTTTCTATGGTTACTGCTTCGTGCTCCGTATAGAGGCTTGCCGCCAAGTGATCAATCACCGGATGTTCCAAATCCTTCGGCTTCGGCGGTGCGATGGTAATCATTTCCCCAGCCACACTCGCCGCTGCGCCATAAAAATCTTTCCTGTAGTTCAGCTCGATCAACACGCGCACGCCTGCCGCCTTGATGCGGTCGATGATTTCATAAGGGATGGACTTCGCCAGTGGCCCGAGATGCAGCTTTATCGCAGCCGGTTCGTTGAGGTCGTCGTCCAGTGGCCATACCTCTTCCAGTCCGAGATAGATTTCCTTCACCAGTACGGACATGACCTCGTTAATGGTAGGTATATCACCTATGGATAAATTGGCAATGATCCTCGTCTTAATCAACAGTCGATATAGTTCATCGTCTTCATCGATGCGGAACTGTCCCACATTGGCACCTAAATGGTCGAGAGACTTTCCCTTCGCCTTGTCGATGTTCCGACTGGCTTCGATGGAATCTAATGTCTCATAAAATTCATCGTAGCTTTGGGTGTAGAGCACGTAGTAAAGATCTTTGTTCCTCGGCTTTCGGAAGCGTTCCGGCAATCGTCCCCATGCTTCTTCATAAAGTTTAGACATAGCGGATCATCACCTTACCCGGTGCCGTGCGGGCAATATGGTTGTTTGCGATTTCTACCGTGGCTTCTTTGTAGGTTCTTCCGTCCTTCGACAGCTCCACCTCCACATCGGCCACGCCGCCCATGCACATAACGGCGCCGATGACCTTGGCTAGAACCACATCATTCCCCAATTTCAGCCCGGCATACTCGATGCCGTCCTCGTCGATTCCGCCGATATAATTCAGCACGGCGCGCTTCACCGCATCGTCGCCCTTGTAGTTTTCGTCTTTTAAAAGCTTCAGGTTCACATAGACGTCTTCTACCTTCGCCCGTGTAAAGCCGATTTTATGCTTGCGGCCTTTGGTGTCTTCTTGGTCTACATAGTGATCGCCGAAAGCTTCGATGCCCGCCGCCTTGTTTTGGAAGATAGCTTCAGCCACTGCTTCATCGCTTCCTCCGAAGACATAACAGGCCACGGACTTCGGCGGGATGCCGTTCACGGTTTCCATGGTGACATTCTCCACGACCTCCGCATCCACAACGGAATCAATATCCAGTAGGGCTGCCGTCAAAGCCGGCACCGTGGAACCGCCGCCTCGGGAGTATGATTTTTTGTATCGTTCGCGGAATTCCTTGTCGGTTTCCGTGTCCAGGCCGCCTTCCGTCGCGTTTGTATTGACGATGGAATTAATGCCGAAGCTCGGATTGACGATTTCGGTCACGGCATTTTCCGCCACATTGGAGCTTTTCCCCGCAGCCACTGAAACAATGGCCACGTCCACCTGCCCATTGGTAATGACCGCATCGTCGGTGGTTTCAAAAATCACGCCGCTTTTCGTCGTTACCCGAAAGCCCTTCGGAATTTTCGTGCCATTCACGCCTTTAATGGTCAATATGCCTTTCGACTTCACCGCCGGGCGCCGGGTAATGGTAAGGTACTGGCCCACATTATCCAGGCCCGTTCCTTCCGATGAGTTCACGAAGGCGGAAAAATAGACTTCCTCGATTCGTTCCCATAAGCCGGCTTCATCCCATGCCATATTTCGGATCAGCTTCCCGAGAAAGGAGGTCTCCGATAAGTCGATATTGACGCCGAAAACCTCTTTCGCCCGGGACATACGCTCCGCAAGTGCTTCGGCATAGAGTTTGCGCCGGAAGCCGTAAGGCGTCACGCCGTAATGAATTTCTTCTTTTTCAGGTTTATCCAAGATTCACCACCTCCTCCATATACAGGGGATTATCTTCCTTGTCGATGATGACAAATTCGATCAACGCCTCTCGCGTCTCCGGATTTCTTTTCACCCGAACATCGCGAACTTCTTTGACGCGATCATCCTGGAAGCAACATTCCCTCAGGGCGAATTCGATCCCCCGGTCTTCTATGCCTTTTCCTGAAATGGCTGCATAGTCCAGGCCCATGCCGATATTTAAAAACCATTCCCCGACATTGACCGATAGGCGGTTCTCTATGTTCTGCCTGAGCTCTTCCTGCCCGTAGACGAGAATCAAATCTCCATCGACGACAATATCACCGCCTACCATTTTAAATGTGTTTTTATACATACTAAACAATCCTTGCACCGTCACTGGTTCCGTCGCCTTTTACAGCGATTTCCCTGCCGTTATAACTTGCATAGCCGACGAGTTCGATCTTCGGGCTTTCCAGTTTTATTCTTCCGTCTTGTTTTAAAACGATTTTCCCGGTGCCGCCCATGTTTTGGACGACGAGAGCATCTTTTTCTGCTACGGGTAGAGAGTCTTTTAAGAGAGTGATTCCGCCGATGCATACACAATCTGAAACATCGTGCCCTCTTTCCGTCTCCGCTGAATCTTCGCCTAAGAGAATGTTGTCCGTGTCGTTGTCCATGAAAAGAAGCACCACCATATCCCCTGCTTTAAGGGGGTAGTAAAGGATATAATCCCCTGATCTGACAGTGGCCACCGGCACATTTAGCACCATGGCATGGTCTTCGCTGGGTAGGGGAAGGGCATCGATTACCATGGTATTGGGATCAAATCGCACGACTTTAGCAAGTTTCGCCACGTGCATCCCCTTCGTGATTCCCGAAGCGAAGTCATTTAAAAATTGATTCGCCGCTTCCATCTACACCTCCTCTACCTTTAGTTCTGTATTGAAATCATTGGTATGCTTCCCGCTGATGACGCGGAAAGTTCCGTTCACAGACCTGGATTCAATTTTAATAATGGAGTCCGTTTCTATTTTCGGATTTAAAAGACAGACCACTTTCCAAGTCTTTTTCTCTTCCTTGTTCTTCTTTTTATCTTTTGTTTTTCCTCGAGCTTCCGTCTTATCTCCGGAATCGTCTTTGTTAAGCGTCGGGCTCCCGATCAAGCCCGTCTCGCCATTTAAGACGAACCCCGTATCATAGCCTTTTTTCTCGTCTCGTATCGTGATTCGGTTTTTGTTGATGAACATTTTAGAGTTCGTATCTTTTACGAGTTGCTTTAAAGAATTGGAACATGGCCCCTGAATCGTCTTGCCCAGCTTATAGACCTTGTCTTCTTTCGGCACTATCTCCACAATCTCATAGCCCATGACATTGGCCAGATCTCGCATGATGAAGCTGGCCTTCGTGCCTTTCTCGTAAGTCGCATTGAGCTCCGCCGTTCGCCAGGCTTTTCCGCCGTCGGACACCTTGATCTTCGTTACCTTGTCCAAGCCCTGCCAGTCCGTGTTCACATCTTCAATGTCGCCTGAAAGCACATTGGCAATGTTTCCCAATTCCTTATAACCGGCATTGACGATGCAGTAGCCATGCTTCTTGATTTCATTGATCGAATGATCCGACAGATTGTAAATAGTAACCTCGGACACATCCGGCTCTTCCTTATCTCCGAAGCTGATGTTCAGATCAATATCCAGCCCCCTGTCCCCGGTGCTTTCAAATTTCTTTCCGCCGGCCAGTACCTCGATCTCCCTAATCCAATACATAAAGGAACACATCCTCGTTTAAATTATCATAGGTAATACGCAGCGCCTGGCGGGTTGTATCGCCGGGCTTCACGATCACCTTTGGGATCCCTAAATAGGCGTAATCGTTGAAAAGCGGCACATCCAGCGTGATCTTTTCGCCGTACAGGATCAACTGATGATTCTTGTATAAGTCTACAGTGAAAAAATCCCCGACCGTGTTGTAGAAGACTTCGAACTGAAAGGTCTCGTTGTTCAACACGATTTCAAAGCGGTAAGGGATCTTCTCTTTTTCAATGTCGATGTATTTCATTTCCGCTTCACCTGCTTTCTCCCCTCGTTCGTCTTCCTCTTGACCTTGCTGGCCGTCTTTTTATCTTGCTTCTTCGACTTCGGATTCTTCACCGATACCTTAAATGTTTTAGGCACGGCAACCTTCACATGCTGAAGGGTAATGTCGTAATCGAAGCCCTTGGCGTTTTTGACGCCGTGCTTAGTATCAAAGCTGGTGATGACGACGTTCCCGTAAATTCCACGCCCGATATAGGTTAAGAGCGTGGCATTCTTCTGGTAATCTCGAATCTGTTTCAGCTTCGCCGGCGCATCGTCCACCATGGATCCCGAAAGCTTTACCGTGTAAGGCTTCGTCTTCATGTGGTCGGAAATATCTTCGCCCTTTTCGATGGCCTTGTTCGTAACCTCGGCTGGAAAAGATGGACTTTCCTCCACGACGGCATCCATTATGACGTCGCCAAGTTTAATTCTTGTTTTCTTGTCCATATCGTCACGCCCTTTGTAATTGCAAGTCCCTGAATAAGTTGCTGAATTCTTCCCGAACTTCTCGCGCAATAGCCATGGGGTTGTTTTCCCCGCCGTAAACATTAATGGTTACATGGGGCGACGTGTTGTTCACCGTTTCGGATTCCGAGCGATTTCGATTCACAGTTTGGGAATTCGTCGTGTTGACTTCAGTCAGCCCGTCTTTCGTCCCTCCCAGTTCACGATAGGCATTGGCGGCCGATTTTGTAAGGATGATTTCCCCTTCGTGCAAATTGGCCAGGTAATCGTCATGGGGCACGTAATCAAGCCCCGTAGCGTGGGAAGGCACACCTTTCCTTCCCTTGCCCTTGCCTTTGCCTCCACCGCCTCCCAGTTTCGATATGCCGCCCGCGACATTCGACACGATGGATACGACACCTCTAATCGGGTTGGACAGAAAAGATTTTACACTATTCCACACAGATTTTATTCTGTTCAAAGCACCCACAGCCCTGCTGGCCATGGATGTAAAATTGGCGCCCGTTACTCTTAAAGCGGCTAATAAGTATCCTCTGATACCGCCTCCCAAGGAAGCTGCCTCCGCTTTAATCGCTTGCCAATTTGAAATCAAGTAGGCACCTACGCCGACGACGGCCATAACAGCCCATCCAATGGGCCCTAATGCTGCTACAATGCCGGCAATGGCTCCGATCACAGAGCCCCCGACGGAAACGACGGTTCCGAGAACGCCGACCAGTGAGCCGACAAAACCGATTACACCGCCGATCACCGAAATAAACATTCCGACTCCGGTTACGATAGATCCGAAAATCGCAATCAAAGGACCTGCGGCAAGTGCCAGCATAGCCCATTGTGCGATAGTGGACTGCGTGGCGGGATCCAATTCCTGGAACTTCGCCACCACCTCGGAGATGGCGCCTGCAATTTCCACGACAAAGGGCGCCATGGCTCCTCCTAAATCCATGAGGGAGTTTTCCATCTTCGTCTTCGCCACCGCCCACTTTTCAGCGGGTCCCAACATTTTCATATAATTGGCATCCACGGCACCGTCGGAATTTTGCATCTCTTTCAGCATTTTGTTATAGCCTTCGGCCCCTTCTGAAAAGAGCGTCAGGGCCGCTTGCCCGGCCGATATATTGCCGAACATATCTGAAAGGCTCATGCCCGACTTCTTGGCATTTTCATCGAGGATTCCGAGCACGTCGCCTAAGCTTGTGCCGGATTTTGTCAATTCGGTAAATGATTTTCCCGTCGCTCCTCTCAATACCTTGTCCGCCCGCGTACCGGTGGCAGACAATTCGGCGATCATGCTATTTAAGTTCGTCGTGGCGATTCGGGCGTTTTGCCCCTTGGCCGTCAGCATAGCGTAGGATGCGCCAAGTTGATCCAGGTTCACCCCTGCAGCCGCAGCCATGGGGATGACACGACCGATATTCTTGCCCAACTCGTCTACGGTGATTTTCCCTTTATCCTGCGTCTTGACGAAAATATCGTGAATCTTGCTAACATCATAGGCCGCATCGCCGTAGGCATTTAAGGCGGTAGTCGTCGCATCCACGACGGTGGCCATATCCGTAAAGCCCGCTTTCGTCAGCTTCACGGCGGACTTGGTAAACTCCGTGACCTTCGATTGGTCAATCCCCGAAGACAGCGCCTCGTACATAGCCCCCGCCACTTCCGTTTGGGCGATGCCGTGGGCGTTGGATATAGCCTTTACATCCTTCCTTATTTGGCTTACGGGCAGCACTTCATCGGTGGTTAAGGTAGATACCTGGCGAATAGCCGTGTCCAATTCCATAAACTTCTTAACGCCCACGGCGGCCACAGCCGCAAAGGGCGCAGTGGCTCTCGTCACCTTTTTCCCGAACTTCGTAATATCTCTGCCCTTCGCCATCACGGCACCGCCGAATTTTTGGATCTTCGCCCCGACCAGCTGCATGCCGGAGCCGAGTGTCTGCATGGCGCCGCCTAAACCGCCGACCTTCGACTTGGCGCCGTCCATGGCCTTATCTACTCCTTTAATCTTATCGACACTATCGTCGGCACCTTCCGCCTTTATGCTAAAGATTAGTTCTCTTGCATCGGCCACTATCTATCCACCTCCCTTATCCTGTTCTTCCCTCAACAAAGTGTAGGCATAGTGAAGCCTATACAGCTCATCGGCCGAAATCGTCATGGCTTCCGTATAAGTTAAGATGCCGTCTTGCATTAAAAGCAGAGACGGCCGCCAGAAATCCTCGTAATCGTTGTTGATCTCCGCCCTTAACTCATTTACTTTCCCACATACTGGAATTCGATGCAGACCTTAACCAACTCTTCAATCTCCGGAATGGAGTCAAAGTCTTCGATTTTTTTCTTCGGCGATACGACAAAATGTTCCAGGCACAAGTCCATCATCTTTTCGTCGTCTACACCGGATGCCGCATCTTTACTTCCCCACTGCTTTCTCAGTCGGATAGCTTCCCGATTCGGAAGCTTTTGAATGACATATTCCGTGCCGTTGATTTCCACCTTTTTATTTTCGAATTTGCTTGCCATTTACTTCTCCTTATTTGTAATAGGGGATGAAGATTTCGAACTCGACTTCTTCCGCTTCCTTGGCGCGAACATAATCCGGCGTCTTCATAATGCGGCAGTTGCTAGATGCAATGTTCCTGCCGTTGTCGTTCATATCCACCAAAGAAAAATCGAACTCCTGATTATTCTTTGCCAGATCGCGCACAGCCGGTACGCAGGGCGACGTAGACATTAGCTTTACCTTCGCCTTCGCCGTCTTATCGTGATTGATCGTGTAGTTGACGATCCCGTCGACGCCGACCTTGGGGATAATGTCATCTTCGTTCTGCTCTACAGTCACCTTGCCGTCTTCGGAAAAGCCTGTCAGGTACATATTCCCCATTTGAACGACGACTTTCTCCGGATCATAGACGTACGTTAACTTTTCTGCCATCTTATGCCTCCTCTCTATTTACGACATCGTAGGTTAAAATACCGCTGATTTGACCCGTATGAATGGCACCTTGAAGCATGGCCGTCCAGAGGATGTAATCGTATTTTCTAAGGGCCACTTCATTGCTGTCCACATCTTCGCGAACTTTATAATCCACTCTGTATTGCCCTTCTTCCACGATGCCCATGGCCACGGCTTCCGTCAGAACCAATTCCGCCACGCCGACCAGCATGCCGATGCCCCGGTTCGTGTAGGGAATCTTGTCCTGTGTCAACGCCAGACGCTGCATGCGCTCTTCCATGCGGAAGCGGATCCAGTATTCGCCGAGAATGACGTCGATATATTCGCCGGATAGCATCTTTCCTTCAGACGTTTGCAGCACACCCAGCTTTTCTACATAAGTGAAGAGGTTGCTTTTGTGCAGCTCATTGACTTGCGTCAGAGAAACATTGGCGGCCTTTACGCCTTGTAACGTCTTAAACTTCGCCGTTTTGCCGCCGATCTTGTAGGACATGACCACGGCCAAAGCTTCCGCCACAAAGCTTTCGCTGTCATCGTGGTACATGACGAATGTGTTATCGTAAACTTCTTCGAAAAGCTTTTTCGCATCCTCGTAGTCGTTAACCGTCACGGCATAGACCTTATTGTTTACCTGGCATAAATTGGACAGGCCTTTAATGGTTTCCACAGAATTATCCGTACAAGTCAGGAAGAAAAAGTCACCAGTCTCTTCCAACACCTTTTTAAAGCCCTCCACGGCGGCGCCGTTTTTCCCTACCACCGCCACTTCTTGGGGCTGCGGCTTTTGCATAAATAAGCGGCTCGCCATTTTATATAGCTTCGATTCCGTGCTGAATTCCTTCACGTTTTCCGCCGTAATGTATTTAAAATTAATGTCTTGGCTCGGGTCAAAAATAAGGATTGTGCCGAATCCCCTCTCCGAGACCCCCACCGTCTTTCGCTGAATATTGACGGGAAAATCTAAAATCATAGGTCAACTCCTCTCCTCGTCTTCTTTTGATTAAATTTGTAGTGTTCAATTGTCTCTGTCCGGTTTTCAATTCGATGCACAATTCTGAATTCCACATCGAAGCCCACCCGGTACTCGTAGTAATCGGCAATGTAAATCGACCGATCGGTCATATTGCCCACGGTTACGACCTTTATATTATTCTCTGCGAACAGCTGCCTCGACTGAAAGAGTAACCACTCCCACGCCTTATAGGCCCATTCCTGACACGCCACAATGTCGTCGGCATAGGCGTTAAAACTCATGATCACCTTCGGCTGAAAAGTGATTTCTTCGATGTAATCATGTTTGAAATCGGGATTCAGTGAAGGCTCGAAGTGCCTGCTTTCTACGCCGTCTTCGCCGACGTTCTGCCGCAGCGTCATAAACTTAAAGGAATAAAAAGGATACGGCGGCTTTTTGTGGGGATTATCCGTATCCACCACGACCAGCCCCGTATCCTCATACATGCCTTTTACTACAAGCTGTCTAAGCGTCTTGATCATTTCGATTGGCTCTTTCCATAAAATAAATATGCAGGTTCGGATCATAGTCGGAATAGTCCCGCTCGCCTGTAATAGTGTAGGCCTTCACGCGGCCGTCCTCCATCCGGTTCACGATAGACGTACCCTTATCTAAATGGTAATAGCAATAGAGCTTCCGGCTATCCTGATTGAACAGCCCGCCCTCGTCATGCCTTAAATCCTCATTCGAAAGCGGCACAATGGCAGCGGGCTCCAGGCGCAACTGAAGGCTTCGCCCTTCCACATAACGCCCGCCGTCGTCCATATCGTAGTAGCCATCTTGTTCTACCTCGGCCAAAACCGTGCCCCGACTATAACGGCGAACCAGCTCGCTAAAATCAAACATCACTTCCCTCGAATCTCATAACTGATTGAATTCACCAGGCGACCGCTGTCCACCAGGGGATTGGATTTCCCGCCTTTGTTCATAATGGTAAAGGACGAATTCGGCGGACTCTTCACGTCGGTGATCAAAAAGGACTGAATCGCCTGCGCCGCAGCCTGGCCGATGATTTCGAAAAACTCTCGGCCGCTTAATCCCCCGGTGACGACGGATTCAATTAAATCTCCGTAGCTTTCGATCTCGCCCTTCTTCGCATCGAAACCGGCACGAACAAAGGAACGCTCCGGAATATTGATTGTCGACTTGGTTAGCATAATTCCCCAATTGTAGAGAAAGAAGCCGCGCATTTTCGGCGTTACGGGAATGTTGCATCCGTATTCGTGCACATTGGCGATCATCAGTATTTCGCCTCCGGCACTGGATGTCACGCCCACAACCACCTGATACTTCTCCAATTCTTCCAGTCGCTCGATGATCTCGTCCACATGGGAGATATCAGATATTACCGCCACGATAATCTCTCTTCTTCTTGTTCGACAGGATATAGGCGCGCCGGTACGGGTTCAGCCAGTGGCGGATATAATCGGGCAAGCCGTCTCCGGCCACTTGATAGGTCACCGCCATATCCGACAGCTTTTCAGCGGCAATGTTAAACTTGCCCGGATCTGTCTTTACCAGCTCTTCCAAGGCCAGGGCGACACCGGCAGGCAGATCTTCTTTGAAAGACAGATTGCAATAGTCCTCAATTTGGCCTAAATACAGGGCCCTTAACCTTGCCTTCTCCTCTTCCTTTTTCGCCCGCTCCTGCTCTAAGAGCTTGTCCATGCCTTTTTCGTCCATGGCTATGATTAAGCGGTAACGGCGGCTAATTTAGCCTTTACGACGGCCTTTTGGTTTTTCTCGGGGATGTATTTTCCGAACTTGCCTGCGGACTGAATAGCCACACCTGCGAAGTCTTCGGAATCCAACATACGATAGATTTCAATGCCCACGCCGGCGACGCCTACATTGTCTGCCGCAAAGATGATATTTTCCCCTTTTTGGAAGTACTCATCGGCAAGTTCATCCAAGATAAAGCCCTTGAACTTATAGTATTCGTTGTCGTCAATGTTGACGGTCGATCCCTTGCCTGTCGTTACCAGCTTGGAGTCCATGATGAAGTTATATACATCGGAGGTGACATATGCCACACGTCCCACGTCCTTGGAGACCTTGTTATTCACGAAGATCTTGGATGCCTCGTTGAATGTCTTGACCACATCTTCCTCAGTCAGTTTACCGGTAAGGGTTTTGTGGGCTGCATCGGACAAAGCCTTGGACAGGAAGCCGTTCATTTGCTCTACCCAAGCTTCAGCGTGCAGTGCCGCTCTTTCTTGAACAACCTCTTCCGCATTGTCATTGACGGTGAAATTGTCTACGCCTTCGTGAATGGCCAAGGGCTCTTCATAAGGCACTTGCTTATCTACGGACTTGATTTCTTTTCTTTGACCAAAGCGGTTCGTTGTTCCCGTTCCGGTACCGAAGGCCACGTTTTCGCCCATATCGTACTTTTGAATGACCACATCGGTATCGGAAATCTTCAAGTCGATAAAGGAATCCTTATTGGTGATCCCGTCTTGTACTTGCAACTTGCCGCCGAAAGTGTTCAAAAAGTGCTGTCTCTTCTCAAATACATTTGCTAAAAGTCCTGCGTATTGTTTTGTAAAAATTTTAATTGCCATCGTCTCATCCTTTCTTGTACTTATCTTTCAGTGTCGACCATACATCCGCCTTGGAAGCCTGCGCGGCCACCGTCGGCGTTTTCCCCTTTAGGCGTTCTTCCACCTGCTTTTGAATCATGGACTCGAAAACCGGCTTAAAGGCCTTAATGTTTTCATTCGTCGATTCAGCATCCGCTCCCATTAAGAAGTCTTTGAATTCAGACGGAATCTTCTCCTCCGCCAGGCGGCTCATGGTGTCCCTTTCCAGGTAAACCCTGGCAAGTTCCGCCTTCGTCGCCTCCAGCTCTTTATCTTTTGCTTCCTCGGCTTCCTGCTTTCGCTCATCCTCCGACAACTTCGCCAGTCGCTCCGCCTCTTGAATGGCCGATTCGATCTTCTTTTCCGTCTCTTTCTCAGCCTTGCTGCGCTCTCTGGCCAGTCTCGCTTCCACAATGGCGGTCACTTCATCCTGTGTAAAGACCTTGTCTCCGCCTTTGTTCTCTTCTTTTTGGTCGCCTTGACCTTCTACTGCTTGTTTCGCTTCGGCCTCTTGCGCATCCAATGTCGCTTCTTGGTTTACATTAACTGCATCTTTGTCCATAATTCTTCATCCTTTCCCATTTTTAAATCTTGTTTTGATTCCCCCATGCTTCTTTTACGCCTGGCAAGTAAAAGGCAATAAAAAAGCACCTCCGACCATCGGCCGGTGTGCTTAATAAAACTTTTCCATGAACTCGTCGAAATCGTAACCTCTCGATTCGATATCGTTCTTTATCATATCGATAACCTCCCAGTAACCCTGGTGCCTCCCTTGATTGAATGCATCGTCTTCCTCGCCTTCCGTATCCTCATTTCGCTCAATAATCCGTTTGACAATGGCCGCCAATGTGGATTCTGTCCAGTTCCAATCATTCATCACCGTCACCTCTTTTCTTTAAAATATCTTTGGCATCGCGAATATTTTTCTTGAAGTTGGAAACCTCTTTTTCCCAATGTTTCAGTCGACCGGATTGAACGTTCTCCGGCATTTCATGCCAGTCTTTGTAAAACCGTTCGGGGTGTCGCAGCTTTTCTTCATGTTCCCGAATGCGCCTTGCATCGGATCGAATACCCTTTTCCAGCTGCCTCGATGTCTGTACTTCCTTATCTTTATTCCCAAAAAGTTCCAAGTCGAATACTATTTCACTTGTATTATACCCGCTTTTATCGTCGGTACCATCATCGATCACCGGCTTATACTCACAATAGCAGCGGCAATTTATATCCTCTTCCGGAAAGCCCGTGTCCTTGGGATAGAGGCATGTGGCGCCGCTGGGAAGTACGAATTCTTCCTCCAACTCCACCTCCACACCTTCCATGGCTTGGTGCGTAGCCCTCACCGCTTCGTCCTGCATCGTGCGCCACACCTTCATCACCTTAATCTTGGAATTCTTGTTGATCTCGCTGAAGGTGTCAAACTTTGTGTCTTCCAGCACTCGGGCCCCTTCGGTCCTGGCGATTCTGACCACATTTCCCACATCGCGTCCGAAGCGGTCCCGGAGACTCTTCCCCATGGTGGTATAAGTATCTCCACGCTCCAATCTCGCCTTAATAATAGAGTGAACGTCATAGACGAAATTGTCGCCGTAGTGGTCGATCCGCTCCGTCCATATTCTGCCCGCCACTTCCTTGTTAATAACGCGGCTCGGGTCGAAGGTCTTTTTTACAGGGACAACACTGTCCGCCGCCGATGCCTTGCGGGTATCTTGGGCGATCTGCTTCAAGGTGTTTTCAATGGCGCCTGTGTTCGTCCGGTACAAGTCCAGCATAATATCCGCCGTCTTCTTGTCCAGCTTGGCCACGTCCTCCCTGGAATAGTTCAGTTCGCCGTCTACTTCGACATCATCATAGATCTTTTCCACTTCTTTTCGCAGTCGCTTAAAGGATCTGCCGTAATTTTGAACGATGCCCTTTTCCTTCTTCTTGATCAGTCGCTCATACGACTTCTGAATCTTCAGGAACTTCTTGTCCATCGTCTAGCTCCCTTTTAAAAGACTCCGCATAGGCGTCCACTTCCTGAGCTTGCCGCTCCAACTCTTCCTGAATGTCGTCCATATCCCGCAGCTTGGAATAGGCATAGGTCTTGGAAAGCCCGGCATCTAAAGCCGATTTCACTGTGTTGATATTGTCCAGCTCGTTGTAAGGCTTGTTGTCGTTGAATACCAGAGAAATGTCCCGATAATCGAAATCGGCGGAGCCCTTGATATTCAAAATGGCCAGGATCAACTTCAAACGCTTTTGCAGGGCCGTCTTAAACTTCCGCTGCTTTTGGCTGATAATTTGATCCGTGGCGAAAAGCTTGTACTTCATGGACTCCCCGGAGACATTCCCGGCGAAGTTCTCGTCGCTCATGTTGGGCACCTTGGCGAACTTATGAATGTCCGCATCCAGGCGGTTCTTGTAGTTTTCAAGGGCCGTGTCGTTGATCTCTTTAATAAGCCATTGGGCCCCTTGCCCGTTGTCCCCGGCCTTATCCAGGAGAAGGACACGATCCTCCATCATTTGGTTTACATCGTCGGAGTCGGTCTGCGGCATCCCGAAGAGCACCAGGAGGGCATCCGTGAATTCTTGGAAGTCGTTGGCCGTGTCCGACTGCGCCAGGTTCAAGGCATCGATCAGCGACAGTGTCCGCTCGAAATCGCCGATGCCTTCGTCGTTGTTCAGAAACTCGATCACCGGGATTTCCCCGAAGAGATTGGCCGATTCTTCCATAAGGGTTAAATCGCCGCCCGCCATCAGGTACTCTTTCACGGCATCCTTTGTGTAAAGCGTGAGGAGCTTGTCCTTTTTATCCGCTTCTAAATTGTCCACGGTCACATGATCCCGAATATAAAGACAGAACAGTGGCTCCGGCTTAATGCGGTCATCGTAAACCATGACCACATTCTCCGGCTCCGCTTCGTTAAAGCGGACGCTTCCTTCCTCGTCTAAGTAGACAATTTCATAGCCTCGGCCCTTAATGCCGCACATCTTCGCCAGTTCCGTGTTCTCGTCCTGCTCGTCGTTAAGATCGAAGACGTCTTGAACCGCTGCCATGATCTCTTTGTTTTCTTCCGCCACTGTGTAGGAAATAGGCTTGCCCACAAACATGCCTAAGAGAACATCCACGATATAAGACGGATAGTCCAGGGCCAATTTATTATTGGCTTTGTGGCTGTCCTTTTGCCGCTCCGTAATCTTCGACTTGCCCTCGTAGTAGTCCTGAAGCACGTGGAACCGCTCCACTTCCTTCTCTTTCATCTTCACCAGGGCCTTAATCAGGTCCTCGGTGACCTTCGTCTCCGGCGGCAAATACACCGTCTTCGGCAGCTCAAAGTGCTCCGTAATATTGCTATCCATTCTTCACCTCCTAAAGACCCAAGGCCTTCTTCGACATCGTCTTCAGCTTTCCCGTCTCCACGCACTGCAAGCTGTAACGCAGCGCGTCCATTAAGTGATTGTCCTTGTCCTCCGGTTGATTGGTATACTTCCCCGACACCTTGTCTTTTTTATAGGCGTAGGAGTAGAACTCCTCCTTGGCATTGACGCATCTGTCGCCACAGATAATCCGGTAATCCTGAAGCTTGCTAATGCCTGAATTGACACTGTCTTTCCCCTTCCTGGATTCTCGAATCCTCTGAATATCGTGTTCCCGCTTCAGCTCATAAATCAATCGGCCCTCGGCACAGTCGGCGATAATCGTCGACTTGCCATAGCCTTTTCGCCGTATCATGGCGGCGATGTCCGAAGTGGTCATCCCCTGCTCGTAGTGTTCATCCACGACGTAAATTCGCTTGTTCTCTTCATCCAGCCAAGACACAATTAAAGCCGTCGGGTCATGCTTAAAGCCGAAGTCCAGACCGATTAAAAGCTTAAAATGCTTCATGTCGATTTCCTCATCATCAATGGGCCGAAACTCCACGTTCTCATAGACCAGACCTTCTGCCACGCCCCAGTCGCCGTCACAGACAATCTTTGCCCGCCGGGGATTGGTACGGTAAAGATCTGTAAACCGCTTTCTGTCCTGCTCGTCCAACCATTCATTCATGCGAAACGTCGTCGTCATGTTGAAGACGTCCTTCCGCTTGGAGTCTTCGTCGAAAAACTCCCGCTTCAACCAGTGATTTTCCGACCACGGGTTAAAGGTTAAAGTAATTTGCTTGTAGAAATCCGGGCTGTCGTAGGATCCCCGGATCGACTCCACCGTCGTATCGAAGGCATCCATGGAATCCAACTGATAGGCCTCTTCGAACCAGGCCCAGCAGAGGATGCCCACGTCAACCGAAATGGACGTAATCTTTAAAGGATCGTCCATGCCGCGGAACAAAACCTTTTGTCCCGTCCGCTTCACCGTGATCTCCGGCATGGATTCGTTGAACTTAAACTTGTCGTAAACCCCAAGCCGATTCGCCGCCCACTTTAAATCCGTGTAGGTGGACTGCTTGTTCGTATTGGAAAACTTCCTAACCACCAAGAGATTGGCCCAGGGATACTTCAAAAGATCGTGAATATAACAAAGAGCCGCTGTCTTTGACTTCTTCGAACCCCGGCTCCCCTTGACGACTCTGTAAAATTGTCGGTTATGGTAAAAGCGGTTATAGCCCTTCCCCAGAGCTTTCACCATACTCAATCGCTTCTCAATCATCCAATGGCACATCCTCGATGAAGGTAATAGCCACACCGCCGTCCAAGTCCACCTTCTCCGTCCATAGGCCGTAGCGCTTACCCAAAAGCTCCCCGGCGCGGATGCGGTCCTTCATGGAAACCTCCATGTCGCCGATGGACTGCCTGCCGTTGCCCTGCCCGATCAACACCGCTTCCTTCGTCTCGCCTCGCATCACCGCCGAGAGAAACCGCAGCACCTCTCGCTGCTGGGCAATCGTCTCTTCATCCAGTTCTTTCATCCGCTCTTCGATGTAGGCCTTCATCGCCGGCTTTTCGAAGAGACGACTCGCCGCAGCGTAGGCCGTTTCCTTTTTCTTTACGCTCTTGTAGTACTTCAAATAACTTTTCGTCTTGTCCAGCGTGACGATATATTCATCCGCCACCGCCTTTTGCTTGTCCGATAATCCTATACCATCACCCCCTTATGTATCACGGCTAAAACCCACCCCGCGCGATCAAAGTGCCGTGTTTCGCGCCCCGCTCGGAATAGGAAACCATAGGAGATCGAAAAAAGTACATGCCTACTCTGAAATAACAGAACTGCTGTGCTAAAAGCCATATCCGAGCCACCTCAGGACATAAAAAAAGAAACCTCCCTGGGAGATCTCTCTAGTTATCCATGCTACTATTATGCCACGGCAAAATCGGACAAAACGGACAAAATTATTACTACCTATAGGAGCTTAAAATTTAATCATTTTATTGTGCTAAAGTATGCCAACCAATTCTGTAGTTTTATCAGCATACACCTTAAGAATGCAATATCTCCGTTGCTTTGGACTGTGAACCAGTTTCGCATAAATCAAAGGATTTTCAATTCTTAGAACTTGTTCAGATTTCAGTTGCCGTTGAAAGTATCGAAGACCTTCAATTGTGTTATCGTACACACTTACGTCATTATTTGAATCACCGGAGCTGGCATGACCCATCCCCAATGGCATTATGTATTTATATTTGTGTTCTTTATCTTTGATTCTGTATAACATTAATACTCCGTGATTTTGAGCCTTTTTAATATTCTCTTTTGCAAAACAATCTTCATCTACTGCACTTACTTCAGCAAGCATATATCCATCTAGCAGATTGGGCCAGTTATCATATACCACTTGAAACAAACTATCGTCATACCAAGGCTGTCTTACATGATCTTGAATTCTTAAAAAATACAAATTCCGATGGTTATAGTCGATGTATGCAATTGCTAAATCCCCGGTTCTTTCAACCATCCCACTGCTTCCAACACGACTTCCTAAATGAAAATGTAGAATAGACCAGTTGTTAAATAGATGGTCATTATAAGATAAGTCACTACACCTTTTTGATAGAAAGCACTCCCAACTTTCTCCATCTCTTATTATCCCGAAAAGTTTTGATAAACTGTCCTCATATCTTCCTTTTTCTCTTTTAAATTCTTCAGATTCATAAATATCAAATTTAATTTTTCCACGGTTTGTCTTTCTCAAGTATGTGAAGAACCTAATATATTTTAAGTCTTTTGGTTTACATGGAATCTTTCGCACGCCGCATTGCTTCATATTTTCATCTAAAAGCTCATGGAAGTCACTTGTCAGATCGATCTCTCTATTCATCTTTCACCTCTTCCCTACTTGACGGCAATAGTCTTAATGTCATTATATCATCGTAGACTGAAGATATATCTTTCAACTATCTTCCTTGCATAGCTTTCATCCATGCTTCCCATACTCATACTAATCTTCGCCCAGCTCCAACCGTCGACATAACGCCTTTGAAAGATCATCCGTGTTCGACTGTCTTCGATGGACGAAATGAAACGCTCGATCTCAATGACCTTATCGATACACACATCCAATCGCTTCTGTAGAATCCGCTCCAAGCTGCTTTTTCGCGGGTCTTCCCCCTCAATTCGAATATGTATCTCTTGATAAGGAAACTCGCTGTTGGACGCACGCACACGATCCGTCAACGTCGAATTCAAATGGTCGATCCGCTTTTGCAGACTCTTGATTTCACGTTTTAAATACCGGTACTCCTTTAGCTTCGCAGCGTCCATGCCAGCTCCTTCCTTATGCTTTGTTAATCCTCTCCGTCTTCCTCCCGGAGCAACTTGTCCGCCCATAAGCGTGCCTCGTCCATCCGCTTTGTCCGAATAGACCAATACCGTTCATGTACGATCAAAAGATCCTGCTCCGTATAAAAATGCTTTTTGTTTTCTTTCGCATACTCTCTGGCCGCTGTCTTCGTCGCATAACCTCGATCATACACTTCTTGGATAAACGTCTTTTCGCCATAATTCATGCCGGTTCCTCCGTGTAAAAGAATTCAATAAGAACGTTCGTTCTTTTTTATTATCTCTTATTCTACCTCAGAGGTCAATACCTGGAAACTAACGATCTAAAACGGCACATCCTTTTCGTTCACCTCGTAATAGCCCGCCTGCCCGTTCATTGGCGCGAAGCTGCCGCTGTTTCCGTTTCCATTCTCCTTCGCACTCTCTACGAAGTGGAGCCGGTTAACAATCACATCGGTGGTATACACCCGTTCGCCATTCTTCTCGTAGCTTCCCGTCTGTATCCGTCCTTCCAAGGCGATGCGATTCCCTTTGTGAAAATAATTGGCCATAAGCTCCGCCGTCTTTCCAAAGGCCTTGACGCTGATAAAATCCGCCGTCGGCTGCCCTGCCGCTTCCGTCTGCTGCCGTTTCTCTTTCGTCATCCCCCGATCCACGGCCACGGTGGTGAAACAATTGGCCACGCCGCCTTGGCTATACTTCAACTCCGGATCCCGTGTCAGACGACCGTACAAAATCACTACATTCATTTTTTCAACTCCACCTTAAAATCGCGGTACAACTCCGGCACCCACTTGATATGCTCCTCTTTCCACGTTTGTCGCAAATCCTTCTTCCGCCTGCAAGCGAACCAATGTCCGCCCACCTGCGTCAAATATTGCTGTTCCCCGTCCGTGGTAATCAGTCCCGGAAGCGGAAAGATATATCGCTTCTCCTCCTCACGCTGGTCAAAAGGCGTGTGCGCATACTCGATAAAAGCATCTAAAAGTTTATGGCGTTTATCAGGATCCAAATCGTCAAAGAATAGCTCACGAATATGCCATTGGCCAAACCAATCAGGAAACGTCACCAATACCTGATTCCCGTTGTAATATGCGGATAACACCTCTACTTCATCTGGCTCGCTTCGATCATAATCAAAGTCCGCCTCGAGTCCAAGTTCCTCAATTACCCTTACCAATTCACTCGTTTTCATTTTTTCGTCCTTTCCGCCTCATAGGCCGCCAGTCTGGCCACATAATCCTCGGCCTTGTACAAGTCTTCCAGCCCGCCCTTTAGAGCGTAGCGGATCAGGTACTTGAAGGCATTGCCCCGAAGAAAGCCCACATACTGCTCTTCCCCGAGAAGCTTCTCAAGAATCGCCATGCTGTCCGACCCGTCCTCCAGAACATAGTGCGCCGGTGTCATAAAATCAGTCATCGCCTTCCACCTCTTGGACATACGTTTTATAAGCTATGTCTGTTATAAAGTCCCAAAATTCTTTTGTACAGCCAATGTCAATGCCTCTTTTCTTTATAAATCCTTGCTTCTCATAATTCTCCAGCAATTCTCTTTCTTCTAAGGTTATTTTTTCTCTCTCAATCATTTGATCCATAAGCGAGTATATTAAATACGGGAATAACCGTATCTCCAATAAACTAGGATCTCTTTTCAAAAATTCCTCAAACTCTTTTTTGACGAGTTCAACATGTTCTTTTCCACCACGATTTTTTTTAATTATTTTCATCATTTTTCCCCCATGCTGTCCGACCCGTCTTCCAGAACATAGTGCGCCGGCGTGTTGAAGTCTGTCACTCCTCATCATCCTCCCCGTTGTACAAATCGAGGGCATCGCCTATGCCCCGTATAGACTGCCCCAGAATCACACAGAGAGACTGCACCCACGCAATAGGCCGCCCCGCCATCACCTGATGCATCTCGTCCTCCGTTAGATCGGAGAAGCAGCGGTTCACCCACTTTCCGTCCCGCTCTACCCTAAAATAGACACCGTCCAAGTTCCGTTGAATCATTTCACCAAGTCCTCCTCTTTCACGAAGATGCCGTCAATGGTCTTGCCCTTGCGGTCCTTGATCTTGTCATAGGCTTTTTCCAGACACTCTACCGGACTTATTTCTAACTGCTTGCATAAAATCACGAGAGTAACAAAGACGTCTCCCATTTCAAGCATGGCCTTCTTTGTTATCCTGTCATGCTCCGCTTTAGGAATCTTTTTCTGTGGATTTTCTTTGTAGTATTTTCTGTATCTCGTCAGAATATCCATCTCCGTCTTAAACTCGAAGACCTCTTCCATAAACTTCATGAACTGCTTGTCCGCATTAGACGGATCCACAATCCCCTTTTCTTCGCCCCACGCTTCCACTTTCTTGATTAAATCGTTCATCGCTTACTCCCTTCAAACCCGCATAAAACCTTAACAAATGTTAACTACAACAGCTTTCCTTGCTCATATCCTAGAATCTCGAAAGCATCGTCAATGCTCCGCGCGATGCCGTAAAGCACCTTCGTCGATACATCCGACCGCATAAAATCAATCTGCGGCTGGGAAACCCTGCCCGATGCCGTCTTCACCTCGATGAAAAACATCTTGCCGTCCGCCTTTCGGTAGCCGAAGAGATCCGGGAAACCCTCCGGCAGCGCTCGCACAAAACGCTTCCCGTCCGGACTCTTTAAAAGCCCGCTGGTCGCCACCCAACAGCGGCCCAGCCCCGTGCCGTTAATGGCATCGGCAATCTCCCGCTGAATCTTTCCTTCCTTGCCTCTCAAAGCACGCTCCCTTCTACACATCCCCGTCCCTATGAACTACATCCTTAAATCGCCTACGGGCCATGGCATTCAGTTCTTCGGCGGAATAGTCGTCCGTCCGCCGCTCTGATGTCTTCGCCGTGCTTGCCTTCTTGTACGTCCGATAGTTCCCGGCAAGCAAACGGGCCATGAACGTCTTGCTCGGCTTTCGGTGCACGTCCAAATTCTTTTTGAGATACTCCGAAGCCTCCACCTGCTCCACCACACA
>QWCK01001451.1_pt1 | contig 34670 bp, 31 predicted proteins | sample 1972571 | NCBI WGS metagenome assembly QWCK01 (sample SAMN09866710, study PRJNA288562) | Human gut metagenome isolate term2_stool, whole genome shotgun sequencing... | isolation source: gut | host: Homo sapiens | place: USA: California | reverse complement strand
CCAAGGAAAAAGAAGCAGAACTCATGGAAATTTAAAGAAACAAAGCCCTATTCATTTGATGGGGCTTTTTTCAAGGAGAAAAGATGGAAATGAAAATACCGCATCACGTTGCGATTATTATGGACGGAAACGGACGCTGGGCGAAAGCAAGAGGCTACGCCCGAACAAAGGGACATCAGGAAGGGATGAACCGCGTGATCGACATCGTCCGTTATGCTTCCGACAGAGGTGTCGAGGTTTTATCACTATATGCTTTTTCTACCGAAAACTGGAAAAGACCGGCGGCGGAAGTCGGTTTTTTGATGGATCTCTTGGTCATCTATTTAACCCGCGAATTGAAAAAACTGCATGAAAACAACGTTCGTCTTCATATATTGGGAGATGTTCTTGCGTTGCCCGAGAAACAACAATCCGCCATCAAAAATGCCTTGGACCTTACCAAAGACAATACCGGAATGCAATTAAACATCGCACTCAATTACGGCGGGAGAGATGAAATTTTGCGTGCAATTCACAAACTTGCAGACAAAGAAACGGACATGCGTACGCTTTCTGAGGAAGAGTTGATGAATGCGCTTGACACAGGGAAGGACGGAAACGTTGATCTCCTGATTCGTCCCGGTGGAGAAAAGCGACTCTCAAATTTTCTTCTTCTTCAAAATGCCTATGCGGAAATTATATTTTCCGATGTTTTGTGGCCCGATTTTCGCGAGGAAGAGTTTGAGCTTGCCTTAATAGAGTATAATAAAAGGGACCGACGATATGGAGGTGTCAAGTGAGCAATCTAAAAACAAGATGTATCGGCGCAGTTTTTGTGGCCTTGTTTGTTCTTCTCATGTTCGTGCATCCCTATGCACTCTATTTTTGTTATCTTTTTTTGGGCGCTTGCATGCTTATCGAACTGGGGAATGCAGTCCATATGAAACCTTGGATTGCTATTTCCTTCCATGCGATTTCTCTGGCCTTTATGTTATGGAAAGGTGAATCCGGCCTGCTATATTGGTTTATACTATTGCTTTCATTCACAATCATACGAGCTGTGATTGTATCTTCTCGAGGGGACGTAAATCCTGAGAGCATTGAGAATATGAAGCTCAGTCTCATGATGAGTCTATATATTACAGGCTTTTTCTCCCCGATTGTCTTTTTTTCATGGCGTATGATTGCACTGTTGCTGTTATTGTCTTTCGGCACGGATACATTCGCTTATTTCATCGGTTGCCTCTACGGGAAACGCAAGTTGTGTCCCGCAATCAGTCCCAACAAATCTGTTGAAGGCGCAATTGGCGGCGTTTTGGGAGCGGCCGTACTCGGAGCTTTGTGGACGTATTTTATGTTGCCGGGAACAGCCGTAGGATTTTATTTTTATCTGCCGGTATTATCCATCCTGTCCGAGTGTGGAGATTTATTCGCTTCCATCATCAAACGTAAGCATGGAATCAAAGACTATTCCAATCTCATTCCGGGACATGGCGGAGTACTGGACCGTTTTGACAGCGTTTTATTTGTTACCGCCATTCTATATGTGTGCTATCACATAAACTTGTAGGAGGATTTGCATGCTGAGTGCTGTTGTCATTATTGTCGTATTCTTGATCGTTGTAACATGGCATGAATTCGGTCATTTCATTATGGCGAAATTGTCAGGTGTCCTAGTCAATGAATTTTCCATCGGCATGGGTCCCACAATTTATTCTAAGAAAAAGAATGAAACCCTGTATTCCATCCGCGCACTTCCGCTTGGAGGTTTTGTTTCTTTGGATGGGGAAGAAGAACAGAGTGAAAATGTACGCTCATTTCATAATGCGCCGTTACACAAGAGAGCCCTCATTATTGTTTCGGGTGCTCTGATGAATTTCATTCTCGGGTTTTTGGTACTTCTATTGCTCGTGGGTGTTCGAGGAAAAGAGGTGCCTATCATTGCTCAATTTACGGATGAATCGCCGGCCTATGTTGCGGGGCTTGAGACAGGAGATCATATTCTGAAATTAAATGGACATGAGATTGATACATGGCAGGATGTACTTGAAGAGATGTCTCAAAATCATGGAGAAACCGTGCAAGTTACCGTTCAACGTCACGAAGAAGAAAAAAATGTCTCGGTAGAACCGATTGAGTCCGAGGGTCGTTATGTAATCGGCATTTATCCGTCTATGGCGCGAGTATCGGTGGCAGAGTTGTTTTCCACCGCCGCTTCCACTTTTGGCGCCATGTTTATGTCTCTCATTGAATTTTTGCGCATGGCTCTTAGAGGAAAGGTTTCTATGGGCGATGTATCCGGGCCAATCGGGGTGGCAACGATACTGGCGGAGGCGGCTCACCGCGGGTTAATCGATATTCTGTTTTGGCTTGCTTACATCAATATCAACCTCGGCGTCATCAATTTGCTCCCCATTCCGGCGCTGGATGGCGGCAAACTCTTGTTCATTGCCGCAGAAGCAATCAGCGGCAAGAAAATTCCCGTCGAGAAAGAAGCGAGTGTGCATTTTATAGGATTTATACTGCTCATCGGCGTGATGTTGATGGCCACGTATCAAGACGTTATGAAGCTGATTAGGTGATTTGAATGCGTAGAAATACAAGAAAAATCAAGGTCGGGAATCTCTATGTTGGAGGAGACGCGCCCATTTCCATTCAGAGCATGACAAACACGCCAACGGAAGACGTAGAGCGCACGGTGAATCAGATTCAAGCGCTTGAGAGGGTCGGCTGCGACATTGTCCGTGTGGCCGTGTCAAATGATGAAGATCTGGAAGCTTTACCGGCCATTAAGGCGAATATCCATATTCCTCTCGTTGTCGATATCCAATACAATGCGCGACTGGCGGTTGAGTCTATTCGAAGGGGTGCAGACTGTTTGCGTATTAATCCGGGGAATATCGGTGGCGAAGAAAAAACCGGACTGGTCGTAAAAGAAGCCAAAAAATATGGTGTGTCGATGCGAATTGGCGTCAACGGCGGTTCGACAGGGGCAGACCTTCTCCAAAAATATGGCGGTCCGACATCAGATGCCCTTGTGGAGAGCGCCATGCGTTATGTAGAAATGATGGAGAGAATGAATTTTCATGAATTCAAACTTTCGTTAAAATCAAGTGATGTTGCGACGATGATGGATGCATACCGAAAGATTTCAAAACGCACCGACTATCCCTTGCATCTAGGCGTCACGGAAGCGGGAGCGGGGGATACAGCCATCATTAAGTCGGCAATCGGAATTGGCGGATTGCTCATGGAGGGAATCGGCGACACCGTTAGAGTCTCGTTAACACAATCCGTAGTGGATGAAGTACGCGTCGCCAAAGAGATTTTAAGAACCGTAGGTTGCTATCACCACGGTGTCAATTTGATTTCATGCCCCACCTGTTCGCGTACCAAAATTGATCTTGTGTCCATTGTTGAGGAAGCCCGCGAGTGCTTACACGGTGTTTCAGAGCCAATCACGGTTGCGATTATGGGATGTCCTGTGAACGGACCCGGTGAAGCGCGTGAAGCGGACTTCGGGATTGCAGGGGAAAACGGGCGAGGAATTGTGTTTGCAAAGGGACAAGTGATCCGACGGGTTCCGGAAGAGCGGCTGCTTGACGCTCTTCTTGAGGAGATACGAAAGGGGATCTGTCATGACTCTTAAAGATTTTTTATCAAAACACGGGTATCCGCGACCCGATACATCGGACGGCGTGCTCAACAGTCGACTGGAGAAAGTTTATTGGGATGGAGTGCAATGTTTTGATGTTGTCATAGATACCAATGAGCCGCATGATCACTTTGATTTTTTTCTTGATCTTCTAAAAGAAAAATTTCCCGATGCAACGATTGAATTACACTGTCACCCTGTAGAAGAAGAACCATTTGACCTTATGAAAGAGCTTCGCTCCATGGTGCCGGGGGCGAGCGCATTTGGAGAACCTTCTATAGATGATGGAAATATTGAGATTCCCGTGACAAATACACTCCTCTATGAGACTCTTGTAGATAAAAGGGTCGCTGAACAACTCGAAGAAAAAGCCGGACATCATCATTCTCCATGTAAAATTACTTTCTCCCTTATTGAAGATGTAGAAGAAGATTTTTTTGAAAAGCAACAACAGATTGCTGAGGAAAAAGTAAAATCTTGGGGAGATAAGATTGCTCAAGCCAATCAACAGAAAAGTTCCGATGAAAAAATTCAAAAAATTCGAAAGACTTCTTCTCTACGAAAAAAAGAGTATCGAAATATCGATGCCATTCATGTCGAAGACCTTAATTCAGATATACTGGAATGCGCGATTGAGGGCAAAATTTTATCGATTGCGGATAGAGATTTATCGACGACGAAAAGCAAACTCGATAAAACCGTCGTAACAATCTATGTGTACGACGGCACGGGAACCATCGCGTGCAAAATGTTTATCAAGAATAAAGATAGAGATGCTTTCTTCTCAGAAGTAAAAGAAGGAAAGTACTACCGTATTGCCGGGAAATACATCTACGACAGTTGGGATAAAGAGTTCCAAATCTCGATTCTCGACATTTTGCCGATTGCCTCGAAAGATAAAATGGATGATGCCCCGGAGAAGAGAGTTGAACTTGGAATTCATACGAAAATGAGTCAGCTCGACGGTCTGATCGAACCGGATGAACTTTTTGAGCGGCTCAAGGTTTGGGGACATACTTCGGTCGGTATTACGGATATCGATTGTGTACAATCTTTTCCGGATGTAGAGAAAGCAGCGAAAAAACACGGACTTAAGCCGATCTACGGTATGGATGCCTTTGTGACCGAAGAAGAGAACAGAGTCCTCATGGATGCGGTCATCGGGGAAACGTACAATCGATATGTCGTCTTTGACATTGAGACGACCGGATTGTCACCGCAGTATGACAAAATTACGGAGATCGGTGCTGTTTGTATTGAGAACGGACAAGTGACGGGTACATTTTCGGAGCTCGTGAATCCGGAGCGCTCCATTCCCCGAAAAATTGTCTCCCTTACGGGTATTTCGCCGGAGATGGTCAAAGACAAGCCTACGATTGATGTCATTTTGCCGAAGTTTTTTGAGTTTTGTCGAGGCGCCGTCCTCGTTGCACACAACGCAAGTTTTGATACTTCGTTTATCTTCAAAGCGGCGGATGATATGGGATTGGATCGAACATTCCCATATATCGATACGCTTGCTTTGGCGCGTGTCGTTTTGCCGGAGCTTAGTCGTCATCGCTTAGATACGCTGACGAAGTATTTTAACGTCAGCCTGGAAAACCACCACCGAGCATATGATGATGCTCATGCAACGGGCGAAGTGTTCTTGTGCTTGCTTCAAAAGGCCGGATACAAGCCGCCTTATGAAATCAGCGCAAGCTTCAATCGGCAATTTGATCTATCGAGGCTCAATCGATTCTCCGGCTATCAAGCGACGCTTTATGCGAGGACTCAAGAGGGGATTTACAATCTCTATGAGTTGGTTTCAAAATCACACCTACACGGCATGTATGGACGTGCAAAGATCGACAAAAAAGACCTTATTGAACATAGAGCAGGCTTACTGATCGGCAGCGGCGGCTTCGGTAGTGAAATTTGGAACGGAATCCTCAGGGTCAAAACCGATCATGAGCTTCTGCAGATGATTTCATTTTACGATTTCATTGAGGTTCACCCGCCATCTACGCTCTATCACCGTGATGACAAAGAAGTGCCGGGAGACATCAAGCAATATGAGAAGCTTACGATTCGATTAATACAGCTCGCCATGCGCGCACAAAAACCTGTGGTCGCCACGGGAAATGTACGGTACCTCGATCAATCCGACGCCATTGTCCGCATGATTCTTTTCTTGGGAGGAAGACCGAGGCGATTTGACGATCATGCGCATAGTCTTTATCTGCGAACGACCGGAGAGATGCTTGACGAGTTTCGCTTTCTACCGGAAGAAATTGCACGCAAAATCGTAATCGACAATCCGAGACGATTGGCCAACGAGGTTGAAGACGTCCATGTCATTCTTCCGGGTACGTATTCGCCCGTGATTGAAGGCAGCGATGAAAAATTGCGTGAGCTTTGTTTTGAGAAAGCTCATGAAATGTACGGGGACGAACTTCCTGAAATCGTCTCGACAAGACTGGAGAAGGAACTACATTCTATCATCTCCAACGGGTATTCCGTGCTTTATATGATTGCTCAAAAGCTTGTCCACCAATCGAACGAGGACGGCTATCTTGTCGGATCCAGAGGGAGCGTCGGATCATCGTTTGTGGCCACCATGGCGGGCATCACGGAAGTCAACCCATTGCCGCCGCATTATATTTGTCCCAATTGCAAATACTCGGATTTTGATACCGATGAATTCGTACATGCGGGGCCGGACCTTCCGGATAAAACATGTCCCGAATGCGGCCATGATCTCGAAAAAGCCGGTTATGAAATTCCTTTTGAAGTTTTTCTCGGCTTCGACGGTGACAAGGAACCGGATATCGACTTGAACTTTGCAGGTGAATATCAAACGCGTGCGCACAAGTATACGGAAGATATCTTTGGCAAAGAAAATGTCATTCGCGCGGGCACCATCGGCACTTTGTCCGACAAGACTGCTTTTGGGTACATTCGTAACTTTTGTGAGAAAACACAAACCGAGCTTTCTCGCGGAGAAATCGAACGCATGCAAAACATGATCGTCGGCGTCAAACGAACGACCGGTCAGCACCCGGGCGGAATTATGATCTTCCCAAAAGATCATCCGATCCATCATTTCACCGCCCTGCAGTATCCGGCTGATGATCCGAAAAGCGAAACCATAACAACGCACTTCAGCTATAAATCCATCTCCGGACATGTCTTAAAACTTGATCTGCTCGGACACGATGTTCCGTCGATTATCCGTATGCTCCAAGATCTCACCGGAATTGATCCATTGACCATCCCGATTGGTGATAAAGAGACGATGGCAATTTTCAAGAATGACGGTACAGAACTTACCGCGCTCGGCATTCCGGAATTCGGCACAGATTTTGTCATGGGGATGCTTGCGGCAACGCATCCGACGACGTTCGCGGAACTCATCCGTATTTCCGGGCTTTCTCACGGCACGGATGTATGGCTTGGAAACGCACAGGATCTTATCAATAGCGGTACTACGAACCTGAGCGGTGTCATTGCAACGCGCGATGATATTATGACGTATCTTATTCACCGCGGCGTAGAAAAGCTCACCGCCTTTAAAACCATGGAAAGCGTAAGAAAGGGTAGAGGCCTGACGCCGGAAATGGAACAAGCGATGATCGATCAAAAAATCGATCCGTGGTACATTGACTCCTGCAAAAAAATCAAGTACATGTTCCCCAAAGCGCATGCGGTTGCATATGTCCTTATGAGCTATCGCATTGCTTATTGCAAAGTGCACTATCCTGAAGCATTTTATGCGACGTTCTTCTCCACAAAAATCGACGATTTTTCACCGGCTATTCTTTTGGGAGCACGTTCGGTAGATGCACGTATCCTCGAGATCGAAGGGAATGAAGAGCGCACGACGAAAGAGGAGCAAGAGCTCTCGGTTCTATATGTTGCGCGCGAAATGTATGAACGAGATATTTCTTTCGCACCGCTGTCTTTTGAGGCTTCGGATCCGTGCAGGTTTACACTGGGTCAGGAGAAAAAAATTGTGCCGCCTTTACAAGCGCTTCCGAGTGTGAGCGACAGTATTGCGCGGAAAATCTCAAGCGAGGTCAAGGAAGGAGAGTTCTTGTCAATTGAAGACCTTCAAACTCGTACCAAAGCCAATCGCAATGCAATTGATGCTTTGCGAGATGCAGGTTTATTACAAGGACTGAGCGAAACCAATCAACTTTCTTTTTTCTAATTGAAAAGCCTCACAAGAAATTTCTTGTGAGGCTTTTTCTGTATGTGCGGAAATGCGGCGTTCGTTGACTTTCAAATGGTTCAAGACTATACTTTAAATGAATGATTTTATGCATGTTAAAGGAGGGGAACGTTTTGTTCGGAATGGGAAACTTACGTAGAACCGATTATTGCGGCAACTTACGTAAGGAAGATATCGGCAGAGAAGTTACACTCATGGGTTGGGTTGCAAAGGAACGCGACCACGGCTCACTTACGTTTATTGATATCCGAGATTATACGGGAATTACACAGGTTGTCATCCATGAAGAGGATGATTTTTCAAAAGATGCAAAATCCGTACGTAGTGAATATGTCATTGCCGTTCGTGGCGTTGTCGAAGAGAGAGAATCCAAGAACCCAAACATGGAGACCGGCGATATTGAAGTGAGTGCGAAGGAATTTCGAATTCTAGCCAGCTCCAAAACGCCGCCGATTTACGTCCGCGATGACGACGATGCACAGGAAAGCTTGCGCTTAAAATATCGCTATTTGGATCTTCGCAAACCGTATTTACAAAAGAATCTCCGCGTTCGAGCAAAAGCCATGGCCGCCTTCAGGCATTTCTTGGACAGTCATGGATTTCTTGAAGTTGAGACTCCGATTTTGACGAAACCGACTCCGGAAGGAGCTCGCGATTATTTGGTTCCGAGTAGAGTCAATCCTCATATGTTCTATGCACTCCCGCAATCTCCGCAGCTTATGAAACAGATGCTCATGATCGGCGGCACGGATCGATACTATCAACTCGCGCGTTGTTTCCGTGATGAGGACTTGCGCGCAAACCGTCAACCGGAGTTCACACAGGTTGATATTGAAATGAGCTTTGTGGATGTAGACGATGTTTTGTCTATGAATGAAGAGCTTATCAAACATGTCTTCAAAGAAGTAAAAGACATGGACATCGAAACCCCGATCCGGAGAATCCGCTACAAGGACGCGATGGAGAAATACGGCAGCGATAAACCGGACCTTCGATTCGGAATGGAAATCGAAAACTTTGATGCGCTCGCAGATTGTATGGATTTTCAAGTCTTTACCGAAGCAAAAGAAAACGGACGCATTGGCGGCCTCATTGCAAAGGGCGCCGGCAGTAAGTATTCGCGCAAGGGCATCGATGCCTTAGAGGCGCATGTGAAAACCTACGGAGCAAAAGGCTTGATTTGGGTTCGTTGTGAAGAAGACGGATACAAGAGCTCCATCAATAAATTCATGAATGATGAAGCATTCAACTATATGAAGGAGCGCGGCTTGGAAGTCGGCGACATCCTTTTTATCGTCGCAGGGCCATATAAGAAGACACAGGAAAGCCTCGGTGCGCTTCGCGTACTGCTCGGAAAAGAAATGGAGCTTTATGCTCCGGATGCACTTGCAATGGCCTGGATCGTTGAGTTCCCGCTTTTCGAATATGACGAAGAGGAAGGGCGTTATGTCGCAATGCACCACCCGTTCACTTCGCCTATGATCGAAGATCTAGATTTCCTTGAAACGGAGCCTGAGAAAGTGCGTGCAAAAGCATACGATATCGTCATGAACGGCGATGAAATGGGCGGCGGCTCCATTCGTATCAACACGTCCGATTTGCAGCGTCGAATGTTCAAGGCATTGTCTTTGGACGACGAAACCGTTCGCAGGAAATTCGGTTTCTTCGTAGATGCTTTTCAATATGGTGCACCTCCGCATGGAGGAATCGCATACGGATTCGATCGTTTTGTCATGCTCCTTACGGGCACCGACAATATCCGTGACGTCCTAGCTTTCCCCAAAACACAGTCGGCAACTTGCCCTCTTACGAACGCTCCCTCCATTGTAGATGAGGATCAACTCCAAGAGGCACACATTCGTCTCTCGGATGAATAGAAGCGCTTTTGAGAGGACGGAGGCGCTCATAGGCAGCGTAGGTATGGATCGACTGGAGAATGCCACTGTGGCTGTTTTTGGCCTGGGTGGCGTCGGAGGAACGGCTGCGGAGGCTCTTACCCGATCGGGCGTCGGTAGACTCTTTATCTATGACGCCGATTCCGTAAAACCCTCCAATCTCAATCGCCAGATCATTGCCACCTATAAGACCGTCGGCATGCCCAAAGTGGAAGCCATGGCAGAGCGTCTCTATTCAATCAATCCCGAGATTGATCTCGTGCTTCACCATGTGCGTATTACGCCAGAGAGCGAGATACCTTGGAAAGAGTTTGACTTTGCAATCGATTGTATTGATACCGTGACGAGCAAACTTTTTCTCATCGAAAATGCCCGACAAAACAGCGTTGAAATTGTGTCTTCGATGGGCATGGGGAATCGCATGCGCCCGGAATGCGTAACGATTACGGATATCTCGAGGACACATCATTGCTCTTTATCGCGGGTTATGAGAAAAGAACTCCGACTGCGCGGCATCGAGCATCTGACGGTTGTTTTCTCAACGGAGGAGGCACTGCCCATTGTCGTGGACACCGAATACGCTCGACATGCCCCTGCCTCGAGCTCGTTTGTACCGCCCGTTGCAGGCTATATGCTTGCCGCATATGCCGTTCGTAGATTAGTAGGAGAAGATGCTTAATGGAAAAAAGAGGAATTGTCTATCGTCTTGAAGGTGCATACGCATGGATTGCATATGTAAGAGAAAGCGCATGCGGATCCGATTGTGCATCGTGTAAGGGATGCGAGTCCATCGATATGACGACGCGTGTTTTCAATGATGTCGATGCACGCATCGGGGACATCGTGGCTTTGGAAGCGGACGCTCCCAGAATGGCGCGTTTATCCAATATGTTCTATCTCATTCCCTTTGGATTCTTTTTGATCGGAGTTGCTCTTGCTTATGCGGTTGGACCGATTTTTTCCATGCATGTGGAGGCTCTGGCCATGGTGACCGGCATTGTCCTTCTGCTCGTATCAGGCGCTATTTTGCGAAGACTGGATCGAACATTGGGGAATGAACACACCATTCAAATGCGAATTATACAGAGAAAGGATGAAGAATAATGGATTTTTCTGATCTTATGAAACATGACCCTGAGATTTATGAGGCAATTGAGTCGGAGCGTGCGAGACAAAATTCGCATCTCGAGCTCATCGCCTCTGAAAACTTCGTCTCCAAGGCTGTCCTTGAGGCCATGGGTTCTTATATGACGAACAAATACGCCGAGGGTTACCCCGGGAAAAGATATTATGGCGGATGTGAGTATGTAGATATTGCTGAAGATTTGGCAAGAAAAAGACTCTGCGAATTGTTTGGAGCGGAGCACGCGAACGTTCAACCCCACTGTGGTGCCAACGCCAATCTCGCTGTATTTCTCGCGGCCGTTAAACCCGGCGAAACGGTTCTCGGTATGAATCTTTCCGAAGGCGGACACCTTTCGCACGGCAGCAGTGTCAATATCTCCGGGCGCTATTTTCATATTGTGTCATACGGTGTCGACCCGGATACCGAATTGATTGATTATGACGAGGTTCGTGAGATTGCCAAGAAGGAACAACCGAAACTCATCATCGCCGGTGCAAGCGCGTATCCGAGGATCATTGATTTTAAGAAATTCAAGGAAATTGCCGACGAAGTCGGGGCGCTCTTCATGGTCGACATGGCGCATATTGCCGGCTTGATTGCCGCAGGACTTCATCCGAGTCCCATTGGACTGGCTGATTTTGTCACGACGACAACGCATAAGACTTTGCGCGGACCCAGGGGCGGTGCCATTCTATGCGACAAACAAAATGCAAAACTCGTCGATAAGAATGTCTTCCCGGGCTTACAGGGCGGACCGCTCATGCACGTGATTGCCGCAAAAGCCGTCGCATTCAAAGAAGCGCTGGAACCGAGTTTCAAAGACTATCAAGCACAGATTCTTGCCAATGCAAAAGCCCTTGCTGACGCTTTGAAAGCGGAAGGGTTGAGACTCGTTTCGGACGGGACGGACAATCACATGATGCTTGTCGACACCAAGTCCATCGGCTTGACAGGAAAAGCAGCCGAAGCGATTCTTGCTGAATGTAATATTACGGTGAACAAGAACACCATTCCGAACGAAACGGAGAGCCCGTTCGTTACCAGCGGCATTCGCATCGGTACACCGGCGACGACCACCTGCGGACTCAAGGAAAACGAAATGACGATGGTCGGGAAATTTATCGCCGACGCTTTAAAAGGCGCACGCCCGACAGCAGAAATCAAAAAAGATGTCGAGGAGTTGATGAAGAGGTTTGCTCCTTATCGCAACTAATTTTCAAGGACGCACAAAATGTGCGTTCTTTTTTTGCGAACGAGTCATTTCAAAATCGCCATACTCTGTGATAGAATCAAATTGAAAGGGGGATGCCCTATGAAAAAAGGAATTGTATCAATCGTCGGCAGACCCAATGTCGGGAAGTCCACGTTATTCAATAAACTTGTGCAAAAGAGAGTGGCCATTACGGAGGGAACGCCCGGCGTTACGAGAGACCGGTTATATCGCACTGTCGAATGGCAGAATCATTATTTTACTCTGATCGATACAGGCGGCCTTGAGACCTCCAGTGAAGACGTATTTCTCAAAAATATTCGCAAACAGGCCGAACTGGCCATTGATACATCTGATCTCGTCTTGTTTGTCGTTGACGGAAGGGCCGGCGTTCAGTCCGAGGATCTTGAGATTGCAAAGATTTTGCGTCGTTCGGGGAAACCTACGCTCGTGGTTGTCAATAAAATTGAGCATCCCGTCATACCGCACGAAGTCTATGAGTTCTATGAGATGGGATTTGAAGACATGGAGATCATCTCGGCGGAAGACGGCCGCGGCCTCGGGGATCTTTTGGATAAAATCTTAGAGTATCTGCCTGCTGCAACCGAGGACGAAGATGAAGAACAGACGAAGATTGCCATCATCGGGAAACCGAATGTCGGCAAGTCATCTTTAATCAATCGGCTATTGAACGAAGATCGTATGATCGTCACCGATATTGCAGGTACGACGCGCGATGCAATCGAAACGACCATCACCCGTAATGGGAAAGAATACTTGTTTGTCGATACCGCAGGCCTCCGCAAACGCGGGAAAATTAAGGAAGATCTTGAAAGATACAGCGCAGTACGTTCACTGAGAGCAATTGAAGATGCCGACATTTGCCTATTGACGATTGATGCACAGGAAGGGGTCAGCGAGCAGGATTCCAAAATTCTGGGATATGCTCACGACAACGGGAAGGCCTCCATCATCCTCGTCAATAAATGGGATCTGATTGAAAAAGATAACTCGACCGTCAAAACCTATGAGAACAGGATCCGAGAGGAGCTTGGGTTCGCACGTTATGCTCCGATCCTCTTTATCAGTGTCGAAACGGGGCAGAGAGTAGAACGTATCTTTCACTTAATCGACGCCGTGGAGAACAACTACGCGATGCGTATTGAGACGAGCGTCTTAAATCAAGTGCTCCGAGAAGCGGTTCTTACGAGTCCGCCACCCAGCGACAAAGGTGTGCGTCTCAAAATCTTTTATATGACACAAGTTTCTACGAGACCGCCTAAGTTTGTTTTCTTTGTCAATCGCAAAGACTTGTTCCATTTTTCCTATCTCAGATATATCGAAAATCGCTTGAGAGATACATTTCATTTTGAAGGTACGCCGATTCAGTTTGAAATAAGGACGCGTGAAGAATAATGAAGTATATTATTCTCGCCATCGTCAGTTATCTCATCGGTTCCGTTTTATTCGCATATGTCTTCGGCAAACTCATTTGCCACAAGGACGTTCGCGACTATGGAAGCCATAATCCCGGGAGCACCAATGCCTTCCGCGCATTTGGTAAAAAAATCGGGACTTTGGCATTCGTATTTGATTTTCTCAAAGGAGCATTAGCCACGTATCTGGGATACTCCATTTTAGGTGAAAAGGGGATGTTTTTGGCGGCGCTTATGGTCGTCATCGGACATGACTATCCGGTTTTTATGCGTTTTAACGGAGGAAAGGGCATCGCAGCATCTGCAGGATCGCTCTTGGTCATCGATTTTCGTTTGCTGCTCGTGGCGGTGAGCGTTTTTCTAATCGTCTTTCTTGCGACACGTATTGTATCGATTTCTTCCATGCTTGCCGCAGTTTCTGGAGCCATAGCGGGACTCTTTTTCGTTCCGTCATGCTATGGAAAATGGGTTTTGGTTTTTCTTGCGCTCATGGCGCTGTGGAGACATCGATCCAATATCGAAAGACTCTTGCGCGGAGAAGAGAAAAAATTCAGCTTATAGACTCAATGCCTTGTGAAATCAAGGCATTTGTGTTATAATAGTCGCGTGGGATTAGAGGATTTTCATCTTCAACATCGGAATGAAAAACTTTGGAGAGAGTGGGTTGTCCCACTCTCCTTTATTTAGGGAGGGATTATGCAAAAAGAATTGATCAATCGCCTATTCGCACAGTATGTTGGGCCGCTCGAAAGCATGGGGTATGCACTTGTCGACATTGAATGGACGACGTTTGATCGCAGAAGGACTTTGGCGTTCTATGTGGATCGTCTGGATGGCGGAATTACAATGGATGAATGCGAAAAGATCAGTATTTATCTCTCTCGTGAATTAGACAATATGGAAGAACTGGATTTTTCTTATGATCTTTCCGTTTCATCCCCGGGACTGGACCGTCCGCTATTGACGGATGCGGATCTTAGGCGCAGTAAAGACAAGTTACTGGAGGTCAAGTTATATCGTAAGATAAATGGGAAAAAGCATTTTGACGCTTTTCTGGAAGATTATGATGAAAAGAGCATCACTGTTTCCTATGAAGGGAATAGCGAGATAATCCAAAGGAGCGATATTGCAAAGATGACACAGAAAATTGTTTTTTAGGAGGTAAAATGAACACCGAATTTTTACAAGCTTTGGATGATATCCAAAGAGAAAAGGGGATCAGCAAAGAAGCGATTTTCGATGCGATTGAGCGCGCACTGCAAAAATCCTATGAAAAGAATTACGATGACAACCAAAACGTGTCGGTCAATATCGATCACGACACGGGAGCCATCGATGTCTTTTCTGAGAAAGTTGTTGTCGAAGACGTTGAAAACCCGATCACCGAGATTAGTTTGGAGAAAGCACGTGCAATCAAGTCCGGTTATGAGCTGGGAAATATTGTCCTGGAAAAGGTAACCCCGCTTGATTTTGGGCGCATCGCCGCACAGACGGCCAGAAACATTGTCCTTCAAAAAATCAGAGATGCCGAACGTTCCATCATCTATGATGAATTTGAGCAGCGTGAACACGAGATTATTACCGGCATCATTCAACGGATTGACAGAGGATATCTTTATATCGAACTCGGCAAGACGGAAGGTATGGTACCGCCCTCGGAGCAAGTCCGAACTGAACACTACAGGCAGGGAGATCGCATTAAACTCTATATCTCCGAGGTTCGCAACACGGCCAAAGGCCCGCAAGTAATCTTATCCCGTGCAAATGCAGGACTCGTGGTTAGACTTTTTGAACTTGAGATACCCGAGATTGCAGATGGGATCGTAGAGGTCTATTCCGTCGCTCGTGAAGCAGGTTCTCGAACCAAAATCGCCGTATTCTCAAGAGAAGAGAATGTCGACCCTGTCGGCGCTTGTGTCGGTTTCAAAGGAAGCCGCGTACGTACGATTGTCACGGAACTGGGCGGAGAAAAAATTGACATCATTGTATGGGACAAGGACATCAAAACATTTATCAAGAACAGCTTGAGTCCGGCACAGATTCTCGATGTCGTGATTGATGAAACGATGAAATCAGCCGTTGTCATTGCACCTGAGGATCAGTTGTCCTTGGCGATCGGCAAGGAAGGGCAGAACGCACGCCTCGCTGCAAAACTCACCGGTTGGAAAATTGACATCAAGTCGGAAGCGGACGCCGAGAGATTAAACCTTCATGATGTTTATTTAAGTGACGTGGAAGAGAAAGAAGAGAAAGAAGAGGAAGAAGATTTCGATATGATGTCGGATCCCTCAGAATCTGAGTCCGAATCTACGCAGGAAGAAGCGACTAAAGAAGAACAAAACATCACCGGGGTTGAGGAAGATGGCGAAAGTGCGTAGAGCGCCCATTCGCAAATGTATCGTTTGCGGTGCGCAAAAAGATAAAAAAGATTTGATTCGGATCGTAAAAAGCAAAGAGGAAGGCATCTTTGTCGATCAAAGTTATAAGCGAAATGGGCGAGGAGCCTATGTCTGCAAAGATAAGGCATGCTTCGAGGCTCTCGTTAAGACCGGGAAGCTCAAACATGCGTTTAAGACGATGATAGATGAGCGTATTTACGACGAAATGAAGGAGATCATTGAGATGGAATAGTGCAGGAGGTGCATGATGAAGAAAATGAGAATTTACGAACTTGCAAAAAGTGTGAATAAAGGGACCAAAGAAGTAATCAAAGACCTTGCGGGAATGGGCATTGAAGTCAAGAGTCATATGTCTAGCTTGGAAGGTGCAGAACTCGAAAAAGCAATGAAGTTTTATGAGGCCGGAAAAGAACCCTTGAAGAGTGAGACCGATCAAAAAACGGAAAAAGGACAAGAGCCAAAAGCACAGCCCAAGAAGTCTCAAGAACCAAAGACAAAGAAGAAAGCGGAAGAACGTCCGGAGACTCGCTCCAACGCTCCGCAACCTTCGCAGAAAAAAGAAAAGGCGCGGGCAGAAGCTCCGGCAAAGAAAGAGAAAAACAATAAGCCCAATAAGCCCCAAAAGCCGCAAAACGCAAAAGCTCAAGGGAAAAAGGAGTCAAAAAAGAAACAGGATCGTCCCGCAAAACCCGCACCTGAAATCAAAGAAGTTGAGATTGAAGACGAGATTACGGTTCTCGACTTTGCGAAACTCATCAGGAAAAGTGTCGCTGAGGTGATTTCCAAATTGATCACGCTTGGCGTGATGGCCAATCAGAATCAGAAGATTGACTTTGACTATGCCAGCTTGATCGGTGATGAGTTCGGCGTTACGGTCAAACTCAAAGAGCAAGAAACGGATTCGGATGATCCTTATGGATTGGATTACGAGGATCGCGAAGAGGATCTGGTCCTCCGTTCTCCTGTCGTAACCGTTATGGGGCACGTTGACCACGGCAAGACCTCTCTTTTGGATGCCATCCGCAAGACATCCGTAACCAAACGCGAGGCGGGCGGCATCACACAACATATTGGTGCATCCACCGTCAATGTAAACGGGAAACGCATTGTTTTCTTGGATACTCCGGGACACGAAGCCTTTACGGCAATGCGCTCCCGCGGTGCCATGGTGACCGATATCGCCGTACTTGTCGTTGCGGCGGACGACGGCGTTATGCCGCAGACGATCGAGGCCATCAACCATGCGAAAGCTGCCAATGTACCGATTATCGTGGCAGTCAACAAGATGGACAAGCCGGAGGCCAATATCGACCGCATTCGTCAAGAGCTCACAGAGCAAGACCTGGTTGTAGAAGCATGGGGCGGCGATGTGATTGATGTGCCTGTAAGTGCTCGCAACGGCGACGGAATCGACGATCTCCTGGAAATGATCCTTATGGTAGCGGAGATGGAAGAATTAAAAGCCAATCCAAACCGAAAAGCTGTCGGGACAATCGTTGAGGCGCAACTTGACAAAGGGCGCGGCCCCGTCGCAACCGTATTGGTTCAAAAGGGTACTTTAAAGTCCGGAGATATGGTTGTAACCGGGAAAGCAAGTGGACGTATCCGCGCGATGTTTGATGACAAAGGCAAGAAAATCAATAAGGCAAAACCCTCCACGCCGGTTGTCATCTTGGGACTCTCCGATGTACCTGAAGCAGGGGATATGATTTATGCCGTCAAAGACGAAAAGACAGCACGCTCGATCGCTCAAGCTCAAAGAGAGCACGAACGTGAAGAGAAGATGAACGCAACGAGCAGAGTTTCTCTCGACGATATTTTCTCCAAGATTCAGGAGGGCAATCTCAAAGAATTAAATATCGTTATTAAGACCGACGTTCGCGGAACGATTGACGCAGTAAAACAATCTCTGGAGAAACTTTCCAATGATGAGGTGCGCGTCAACATCATCCATGGCGCCGTCGGCGGTGTAACGGAATCCGACGTCATGCTTGCCAGCGCATCGAATGCGGTTATTATCGGTTTTAACGTACGTCCGACGCAAGTGGCAATTGATATGGCAAAACAAGAAAATATCGATATGCGCACCTACAGAGTCATCTACGATGCAATCAACGACATCGAAGCAGCCATCGAGGGTATGCTTGAGCCGAAATACAAAGAAGTTGTATTGGGCAGAGCTGAAGTTAGACAAGTCTTCAAAATCCCCGGAGCAGGCAATGTGGCCGGTATTTATGTCAAGAGCGGCGTCATCCGTCGTAGCGCATCCGTACGCCTCATGAGAGATAATGTCGTCCTCTACGAAGGAGAGATCAACTCTCTCAAACGATTCAAAGATGACGCGAGAGAGCTTGCAACCAATTTCGAAGGCGGACTTGGCCTTGAGAACTACAATGATATTAAGGTTGGAGACGAAATCGAAGCCTATGTCATGGAAGAAATCAAGTAGGTGATTTCATGAGAGATACGAGAGTTGCACGCATTGAAAGCGAAATCATAAAAGTTGTTTCCAATGTGATTGCACATGAATTAAAAGATCCGGGAATCGCTCCGATGACGAGCGTGACGGAAGTTAGAGTATCGAGAGATGTTTCGTTTGCAGATATTTATATCAGTGCATATGGAAGCGACACGGATGTCAAAAAGACGATGGAAGCGCTCGAGCGATCCAAGGGTTATATCCGTTCAGCCATCGGCCGTGAAGTGAAACTTCGTTTGACACCGGAGGTTCGCATCCATCTTGATGAATCCATTGCAAACGGAGTTCGAATGAATAAAGTGATTATGGATACCATCCGTGCCGATGAGGAGAAAAAGCGTGCAGAAGGAAATGAAACGAGCGATTAATGCCATCCAAAATAGTGAACGCATAGCCATTGCATCCCACATTGCTCCCGATGGAGATAATGTGGGTGCAGTTTTGGCATGCGCTGCTTTTTTAGATGCTCTTGGGAAGTCGGTCAGTGTCATCAAGACAGATGACATCCCTGAGTATTTGCAGTTTTTACCGGGGATCAATCGATATGAACACCCGTATGATGCCACGACTCCTTATGATCTTTTTATCGCTCTTGACTGCGCGGATCGTAAGCGACTTGGCGTTGCGGAAGAGTTTTTCCTGAGCGCTCGGAATACTTTACAGCTTGATCACCACAAGACCAACCCCGGCTATGCTCAGATTAATCTTATCGAGTCCGAAGCATCTTCAACCTGTGAAGTGCTCTACGAGCTCATCACGGAGATGGAGCGCCCCATTACTGCCGAAATGGCGACTGTGCTCTATGCGGGAATCGGCATGGATACCGGACGATTTCTCTATTCCAATACTTCCAAAAGAACTTTGGAAATCGTAGAGAATCTCATTGAGACGGGTTTTGATCGAAACTCGGTCAACCAAAAGCTCTGGCAATCAAAAACCCTATCTGCCGCGAAACTCTATATGAAAGCACTATCCCGGGTGAAGTTTTTTGAAAACAACACTGTTGCAGGTGCATGTGTTACGCTCCAGATGGCAAAAGAATGCGGGACGGGCGTAGAGGACACGGAAGATATCGTGCATTTTATCCGTGATATTGAAGGTGTTCGGGTTGCTTACTTGATCAAAGAAAAGAAAGATTGTGTCTATAAGGTCAGCCTGCGTAGCAAGAATGATGTCGATGTTTCAAAAATCGCACAATGCTTTGGTGGCGGCGGACATGCACGAGCTTCAGGCCTCACTTTCCACAGCGAAAGAGAAGAACTTGAAAGTCGTCTGCTTGCAGAAATTCGAAAATCCCTATGAACGGAATTCTTGTAATTGATAAAGAGCAGGGCTGGACCGCGCAGGATGTCGTATCAAAACTTCGTGGCATCACGGGAGAGCGTCGCATCGGCCACACAGGTACACTGGATCCGATGGCAACAGGTGTTTTACCGATTGTAATCGGGAAAGCCACGAGAGTCTCCGACTTCTTGATGGCGGATGACAAAGAGTATCTGTGTGAAATCACCTTTGGACAGGCTACGGATACGGAAGACATTTGGGGCAATGTGATTGCGACTACCGATCTAATTCCAACTAAGGAATCTTTTCGTAGAGCGCTATTATCTTTTGAAGGGCCGGGGCTGCAAACGCCGCCCATGTATAGCGCGATCAAGATGGGCGGCAAAAAATTGTATGAACTGGCGCGTGCCGGAAAAACCGTAGAGCGCCCGCAGCGAGAAGTCGTTTTTCACGAATTGGAACTCATTGAGTTTTTCGATGATCATGCGAAATTTCGAGCGAAAGTCTCCAAAGGGACCTATATTCGCACCCTTTGTAAAGATCTGGGAGAAGAGGTTCATTCCATGGCCGTAATGAGTGCACTGAGGAGGATTCGCAGCGGCTCGTTTTCAATAGGAGATGCGATTACAATTGGAGAGTTTGAGAGTCTCAGTAGAGACGATCAATTGAAAAGACTCATCCCGATGGACCAAGCGCTCAATATGCCATCCCTGATACTCGATATAAAAGAATCCGAGAGAGTGCTCCAAGGACAGCGTATTCCGACAGATGCCCGGTTTCAAGATTGGGTGAAGGTGTACGGCGATTCGACTTTCCTCGGACTCGGGAAAATTACTGATGGCGTTCTGCATGTAAAAAAAGTATTGGCGAGGTAAGAATGAAAATAATCAATCTAAATGATGAAACATTTAACGGTGCATGTGTAGTCGGACTGGGTAATTTTGACGGTTTTCATATGGGGCACCAATCCCTTTTTCAAAATGTGTGCAAATTGGCTCGCGAACTTGACGTCGCACCCGCCATTCTCATTTTTCGCTCCCACACGAAAAGCGTCGTAAAGGGGAAAGTGCCGCCGATTCTTACAACCTTTGAAGATAAAATTGCAATTGCCGAGAAATTGGGCTTGGACCTTGCCTTCATCATTGAATTCAATAAAGAATTCGCGGCAAATACGCCGGAAGAATTCATTCATAAGGTTTTATGCCAAAAAATTCATGCAAAAGGCGTTGTCGTCGGCCCGAATTTTCACTTTGGGAAAAATGCTAGCGGAAATACCGATACGCTTATCGAGTTTGAAAAGCGATACGGGTATCAGACACTTGTCAATCCTCCCGTATATTACAATGACGAAATGATCAGCTCGACGCGCATCAGAAAAGCCTTGGATGCAGGAGATCTCAAAACGGTTCAAGCATGTCTCGGGCGGCCATATCGCGTGTACGGCCGAGTCATTCATGGCGCTATGAGAGGGCGTGACCTCGGTTTTCCGACGGCAAATATTGAGTTGGACGCTCCCTATCATGTACCTCGAGAAGGTGTGTATCATACGTATACGAGTCATAATGGGAAAAGATACAACTCCATTACGAGCGTCGGCACGAATCCAACATTCGAACAGAATGCACGTGACATCAAAATTGAGACACATCTCATTGATTTTTCGGAAGCAATCTATGACGCACGTGTGCGGGTAGAGTTTATGGAGTACATTCGTCCGAATTATAAATTTGAAGAAGTCGGGATGCTGATTGAGCAAATGAAGAAAGACAAGGAATTTGCCATCAATCACGCATAATGGCTTGATTTTCTCCACAACACCTGGTATACTGAACGTTGTTACCGAAGCGTTGGTATGCGTTTCTCCGACGGTGCCGATAGCTTTGGCGAATTTTAATTAATGGAGGCTTACTATGATTACCAAAGAACAAAAACAAGAGATCATCAAAGAGTATCAATTGTTCGAGGGAGACACCGGATCTTCCGACGTCCAGATTGCCATTCTTACGTACCGCATCAATGATCTTACGGAGCACTTAAAGGCAAACCCCAAAGATCACCATTCTCGTCGCGGACTTTATAAGATGATCGGACAAAGACGCGGGCTCTTAAACTATTTACAATCCAAGGACATTGAACGTTACCGCGAACTCATCAAAAAACTGAAAATTAGAAAGTAGAAGGAGCGGACACCCCGCTCTTTTATTTTTATATGAACAAGTGTCTAAGAACGATGTAGGAGGAGAACATGATGAAAGAATTCAAATATTTACTGAAAGGTGAAGAACTTACCGTCACCGTCGGTAAATATGCAGAGCAGGCAAATGGCGCCTGCATGGTAAGACATGGAGATACCGTGCTTCTTGCCACCGCAACATGTGCGAAAAAGCCGAGAGAGGGCATTGACTTCTTCCCCCTCAGCTGTGATTTCCAGGATAAACTTTATGCCGTCGGTAAAATCCCCGGCGGTTTCATCAAGAGAGAGGGGAGACCGACCGATCGCGCAATCCTTATTTCGCGTCTAATCGATAGACCGCTCCGTCCGCTCTTCCCGGATGGATTCCACAATGAAGTCCAGGTGATTGCAACTCCGTTTTCGGTTGATCAGGATCACATGCCCGACGTACTTGCAATGACGGGAGCGTCGATTGCACTTACGATTTCCGATATTCCGTTTGCAGGCCCCACCGCGGCAGTGAGTGTCGGTTATGTTGACGGGGAATACATCATCAATCCGACAGAAACGGAAAATGCGGCATCCGATCTTCATCTCACGGTGGCAGGCACTAAAGATGCCATTATGATGGTGGAAGCAGGCGCGAACATCTTATCGGAAGAGCAAGTCTTGGAAGCCATCCTCTTTGGTCATGAAGAGATCAAAAAGCTCTGTGCTTTTATTGAGGAAATTCAAGCTGAAGTCGGCAAAGAAAAGATGGAGATTGTACTGCCTGAGCGCAACGAGGCGCTTGAGTCGGACGTGCGTGCATATGCAACCCCTAAGATTATCGAAGCACTCAAGAATACGGAGAAAATGGCACGTCAAAAAGGCATCGACACTGCCAATGACGAGACAAAAGAACATTTTGCAGACATCTATCCCGAAGACGGCAATGTCATTTCCGGACTTCTCGACGATATTTTTCAAAAAGAAATTCGTCGCAAGATCATCCACGAGCATGTTCGTCCGGACGATCGTGCGCTGGATGAAATTCGACCGATTACATGCGAAGCGGGCGTTATGCCGCGTACACACGGTTCAGGACTCTTTAAACGCGGACAAACGCAAGTCCTGTCTCTATTGACTCTGGGAGCGCCCGGGGATGCGCAGATGCTCGACGGCATGCTTGATCAAGATGAAAAACGCTATATGCATCAATACAATTTCCCGCCTTTCTGCGTAGGAGACACAAGACCGCTTAGAGGCCCCGGAAGACGTGAGGTCGGACACGGACACCTTGCGGAGAGAGCTCTTTTACCGGTCCTTCCGGATGAGAAAGACTTCCCGTATACCATTCGTGTCGTATCCGAGGTCTTGAGCTCCAACGGCTCTTCTTCGCAAGCCAGTGTTTGTGGTTCTACGCTGAGCCTCATGGATGCAGGCGTGCCGATCAAGGCTCCGGTGGCAGGCATTGCAATGGGACTCATCGAAGACGAAGAGACAAAAGACATTGCGATCCTAACGGATATCCAGGGCTTGGAAGATCATTTTGGAGATATGGACTTCAAGGTTGCCGGCACAAGCGAAGGCATCACCGCAATCCAAATGGACATCAAGATCCATGGCATTTCCAAAGAGATTCTAACGGCCGCGCTCGAACAAGCGCGTAAAGGCAGACTCTTTATCCTTGGCAAGATGCACGAAGCCATTGAAGCTCCGCGTGCAGATCTTTCCGCTTACGCTCCGCGCATCCTGACCATCCAGATCGAACCCGACAAAGTTCGAGAAGTTATCGGGCCGGGCGGAAAAGTTATCAACGACATCATTGCAAAAACCGGCGTAAAAATCGACACGGAAGACGACGGCTTTATCACCGTAACCGGACCTGACGGTCCTTCGGGAGAAAAAGCAATCGAGATGATTAAGGCGATTGTAAAGGAAGTCGAGCCCGGGGAAATCTACGAAGGTCCCGTTAAGAGAATCATGAATTTCGGTGCTTTTGTAGAAATTGCAAACGGCAAAGAAGGACTCGTTCATATTTCCAATTTGGCGCATACGCGTACTGAGAAAGTGGAAGATGTGGTCAAGATTGGAGACATTGTCCGTGTTGTCGTAACGGAAATTGACAATCAAGGACGAATCAATCTCTCTATGAAGGCTCTCATGCCGAAGCCTGAAGGATTCAAAGAAGAGGACAATCGTCAAGGACGTTCGGATCGTGACAACCGCGGAAACAGACGCGGGGGACATGATCGCAATCGTCGAGAACATTCTCCCAAGCCTTACGCATCGAATGATGAAAAATCATCAACTCACGGAGACACGAATCCTTCAAAGAAACCATTTTATCGAAAAAAACGCTTTGAAGGGAAAGAAGAATAAAATCACTTAAGAAAAACATAGCTCGTCTATGTTTTTCTTTCAATTCAAGAAACGGAGGTAAATATGCAAATTAAATTTCTCAATCGATCCAAGCACGCGCTACCGGAGTATAAAACAAGCGGTTCTTCAGGAATGGACGTACGAGCAAATCTCGACCATGCAAGCATTACGCTTGAGCCGCACAAGACTGTCTTAATTCCAACCGGTTTGTATCTGGAAATCCCGCAAGGATACGAAGTTCAGATTCGTGCCCGAAGCGGTCTTGCCCTCAAGCACGGGATTAGTCTTGCAAACGGCATCGGAACTATTGACAGTGATTACAGGGGAGAAGTCGGCGTCATCCTCATCAATATGTCGGACACTCCGTTTGAAATCTGTGACGGCGATCGAATTGCCCAAATGGTCGTTGCACGTGTTGAAAAGATGGAACTTGTGGAAGTGAATTCCATTTCTCAAACGGAACGCGGTGCCGGCGGATATGGCCACACCGGTAGATAGGCTATGGTATAATAAAGGCATAAGGAGGGATAGGTTCGAATGACTTTTCTCCAATCTGTTTTATTAGGTTTCGTACAAGGTGCGACTGAGTTTTTGCCTGTCTCAAGCTCCGGTCATCTTGCGGTATTAACGAATATTTTCGGCGTCAAAGAAGGAAACCTTTTTTTTGCTGAAATGCTTCATCTCGGTACGTTACTTTCTGTGGTGGTTGTTTTTCGGAAACGGATCCGAAGACTTATCGTAGAATTTTTTCGCTATTGCAAGAAAATTTTTCGTACTCGTGATTTCAGATTTGAAAATGTCTATCAGAAACTATCGATCCTTCTCATTGTTTCGGCAATTCCGGCAGGATTGGTAGGCGTTTTTTTGAATGATTTTTTCGAATCCGTGTTTACAAAGCTTTATATGGTTGGTATCGGTTTTTTAATTACGGGATGTATGCTATTTTTTGTAGGGCATATGCCGGGAGGAAAAAGAGGTCCGCGCCAAATGAACGTTGTAGATGCTTTATTTGCCGGAATCATGCAGTCCATTGCCATCCTTCCGGGAATTTCGCGCTCCGGCTCGACCATCGGTGCACTTTTGACCCGAAAATTAAATCGAAAGCTTGCGACGGAGTTTTCCTTTCTAATGTCGATGATCCCGATTTTTGGCGCCGCACTCTTAGGTATTATAAAAGCGGTTAAAAATCCGATGGCTACGATCGAACTAAACTTTTCACTTCTTGCCGGAGTTTTGACATCTTTTGTCGTCGGCGTGTTGGCAATCGGCATGATGGTACGTCTTTTACGCGAGAAGAAACTTTACTATTTTAGTTATTACTTGATACCTCTCGGCATTTTTGTTGTTTTTGCCGATCTTGTAGGAATTGCATAGGAGGAGAGAATGGCTCGAAGGGATACGCAAAAAAGAGCGCGTGGAAAAACCAAAGCAAAAAGAGATTTTCCTTATCGACTCGTCATCATTATCATCATCTTGGCCATGATGGTATTTTCATTCCTTCCCGGGACAGGCGTCATCGGGAAATATCTGGGGAATTTTTCGAGGAATTCTTTCGGTGTTTTTGCGATTCCCGTGTATCTATATCTCTTAGCGATTTGTGCATTTTTACCTGCTATTAAGACAAGACCGAGATTCCGTAAAAATGTAATCTACATCGGACTTCTCTTGATGATGCTCATGGTTTTAATTGATGTCACGATCATTCCCGCTGCAAGCTTTGCAAAGAGAATGGAAGGGGCAAAGCACCTTGCGCAAGATTCCGTCGGAGCAGGTCTCTTAGGAAACTTAATCGGCTATGTCTTCGCCGTATATTTAGGGAAAATTGGTAGCTTTTTTATTTTTGTCATTTTACTTTTCTTTGCTAATCTATCCTTTTTTGATTTCACTTTGAAAGAATTCTTTGCCATGACGCAAGATCGAATGTTTGCCTGGAAAGAAAAACGAGCAGAGAAAAAGGCACAGAGAGAGAAGGAAGAGGATGTCGTCTATGATGAGCATGAACCGGAAGATGACCGAGAAGTATCCTTGGAAATGCCCGGGAATGAAGATCTGTTAGACGACGAGAATTTCTTGACGGGAGAGGCCGATCATTTTGTCATTCATAATCACAACGAATATCCACAACCTTCTTTTGCAGAGGAAGCATCAGAATCGGGTGATAAACAGCTCACTATGGTTGAGCCCGAAGAGGATACGAAGGCATCCTCTTCAATAACTACGGAAGAGGAGAGTACAGACGTCTACGAATCTCCATCCATTGAACTCTTAAGTGAGATCAAAGGTGGCGGTGAACACGACCACAAGGAGCTTCAAGAAAATGCGCGAAAAATTGTACAAACGCTATCAAGCTTCGGCATTGAAGGTAGCATTCAGCAAATCAATCAGGGGCCGACGGTTACTTGTTATGAATTAAGTCCGGCTCCGGGAGTGAGGGTGAGCAGGATTGTCAATCTTGCTGACAATATTGCACTCAACTTAGCCAGCTCCGGTATACGTATTGAGGCGCCGATGCCCGGAAAAGCAGCTGTCGGAATCGAAGTGCCGAATCAGAAAAAAGATATGGTTTCCATCCGTGAGCTTCTCGACCATTCTGCTTTCAAGAATGCCGACTTCGCACTTCCTTTTGCCGTCGGCAAAAACATTTTCGGAGCACCGATCATTGCAGGTCTTGAAAAAATGCCGCATCTACTTGTAGCGGGAGCGACCGGATCCGGCAAAAGTGTTTGCATCAACACACTTATTTTGAGCATTTTGTATACCAAATCACCATCCGAATGCAAACTACTGCTTATCGATCCGAAAGTTGTAGAACTGTCGGTGTATAACGGCATTCCGCACCTCATTTCTCCTGTGGTGACGAACCCCAGAAAAGCAAATAACGCTCTTGGCTGGGCTGTAGGAGAGATGGACAGGCGCTATCGTTTGTTCGCAGAAGAGGGTGTGAGAGATTACATCGGTTACCGGGAAAAAGCAAAGAAGAACGGACTGGAAGAAATTCCGTATATCGTCATTATTATCGACGAGCTTGCTGATCTGATGATGGAAGCTGCTAAGGAAGTTGAGGCCAAGATCTGTCGTATTGCACAGCTTGCCCGTGCGTGCGGCATTCATCTCGTGCTTGCAACACAGCGCCCCTCGGTGGATGTCATCACGGGCACCATTAAAGCAAATATTCCTTCAAGAATTTCGTTCCAGGTATCTTCACAGATTGATTCGCGCACCATATTGGACGGATCCGGAGCGGAGAAGCTGCTTGGCAAAGGTGACATGCTTTTTTCTCCGAGCAATTTGTCAAAACCTGTCCGCGTACAAGGCGCATTCGTTTCGGATGACGAAGTCCAGCGTGTTGTTGATTTCCTAAAATCCGAGCATGAGCCGAGGTACGATGCATCCGTCGAAAGAGACATTGAATCCGATACATCCGTCCCGGATCGAAATGCGGATGAGGATGCGGACGAGCTGATTCCCGACGCGATTGAAGTCGTGTTGTCTGAGGGACAAGCAAGCGTATCGCAAATTCAACGCAAGCTAAAAGTAGGCTATGCGCGCGCAGGGCGAATTATTGACACACTGGAGACGATGGGAATTGTAGGACCTCATGAAGGCTCAAAACCGCGTCGCGTCTTGGTCGGCCCGGAATATCTCGACGAGCAAAGGGAGGCAAACGATGAATCTACCCAATAAGTTGACACTGACAAGGATCTTACTCATCCCGGTGTTTGTAGCGTGTATGGAGACGATCGGAACCAATCATTATGTTGCTCTCATCGTCTTTGCGATTGCATCCTTCACGGACTTTCTGGACGGCAATATTGCACGCAAGCGTGGACTTGTTACCACATTTGGAAAGTTTATGGATCCGCTGGCGGACAAATTGCTTGTCCTATCCGCATTTGTCCTCTTGTCTGCACACGGTCAAGTTCCAAGCTGGATTACGATTGTCATCCTGGCAAGAGAGCTCGCTATTACAGGATTTCGAACCATTGCAGCATCCAAAGGTGTCATCCTTGCTGCCGGAAAATCCGGAAAGATCAAAACCGTAACGCAGATGATGACGATCCTTATTTTCTTGGCAAATGACTTGCCTTTCCTGGGCTTGTCTTTTTCACTTGGAACGTGCTTTATGTATTTGGCATGTGCTATGACGATTTATTCCGGAGCCGAATACATCATCAAAAATATCGACGTTCTCGATCTGGAAAATATTTAATCTGACTTCACAGAATAAACGTGTCGCAGGGCGATAGCATTGAAAGGAGTTTTGTATGGCTAATGTAATTGACGAAAACAAGAAGAAAGCTTTGGATGCCGCTTTTCTAAGGATTGAAAAGCAGTTCGGCAAGGGGAGCGTAATGAAACTTGGCGATCATCCTGTTGCTCAAATTCAAGCGATTTCAACGGGGGCGCTTAATCTCGACATCGCGCTTGGGATTGGCGGATTGCCGCGTGGTAGAATTACCGAAATCTACGGACCTGAATCCTCCGGTAAAACAACCGTCGCGCTCCACGCCATTGCAGAAGCTCAAAAACAGGGCGGCATGGCAGCTTTCATCGACGCTGAGCACGCTTTGGATCCGATCTATGCACGCAATCTTGGTGTGGATATTGACAATTTGATTGTTTCACAACCCGATACCGGCGAGCAGGCTTTGGAAATTGCAGAAGCCCTGATTCGATCCAATGCCATTGACATCGTCGTCATCGACTCCGTAGCTGCTCTGGTACCCCGTGCAGAAATTGAAGGGGAGATGGGGGATGCTCATGTCGGTCTCTTGGCACGTCTCATGAGCCAGGCTCTTCGCAAACTGGCAGGCGTCATCAATAAAACGAACACCGTACTCATCTTCATCAACCAACTGCGCGAAAAAGTAGGCGTGATGTACGGGAATCCCGAAACAACACCCGGTGGCCGTGCGCTGAAATTTTACTCCAGCGTTCGCCTTGATATTCGTCGTTCCACGATTATTAAAGACGGAGATCAGAATATCGGCAATACGACCAGGGTTAAAGTAGTCAAGAATAAAGTAGCTCCTCCTTTTAAAATGGTAGAATTTGATATCATGTACGGAACGGGCATTTCCAAAGAAAGCACTGTTCTCGACATGGCTGTCCAAGAAGGCATTGTCGAGAAAGCGGGGTCTTGGTATAGTTATGGCAATGAACGCTTAGGCCAGGGCAAGGAAAAAGTGAAAGAATATCTCAAGGAAAATCCGGAAGTGATGGCAGAGCTGGAAGCAAAAGTGCGCGCGATTTATTCTCCGGCCACACCTGCGGAAGAAGAATAAGATCTCCCTAGTGAGATCTTTTTTTCAATGTTATGAAATTTCTTTATATTACCGACACGCATTTGCGTTATTATGCGCCACGATCGCGCACTGATTTATTTTTTGAAACGCTAGTAAAAAAAATGGAAGAGATCGGAGATATTATTCAGCGTGAGAATGTCACCGCCCTGCTCCATGGCGGAGATTTATTCGACAGGCCGGATGCACAGATTGCCGTAGCCGGTAAATTTGCCTCCATCCTTATGAATTACGGTGTACCGATCTATATCATCAGCGGAAACCACGATAGTTTTGGCCAAAACCCAAGCACCATCGATCGAAGTATGCTGGGACTCCTTGCTTCGCTCGGCGTTGTTCACCTACTGGATAACGAAAGTGTCCTGCTTGAAGAAGGAGATCTTCACGTTGAAGTACACGGAACGCCCTTTCATTTTGATTTGGATCGTGATCCGAAAAATTATTTCTATGAAAGAGATCCACGCGCCGATTACTCGCTCCAACTCGTGCACGGTTTCCTTCTGGACCGACCATTTATCAAGGGGATTCACTTCACCCTGATCGATGAAATCGAGAATACGAATGCCGATCTTGTGCTTGCCGGACATTATCACAGCGGATTTCCAGTGACAACAAGAAAAGGAACTACCTTTATCAATCCGGGAAGCTTGGTACGGATGAGCAATACCACGACGGAGCGTTCGAGAATTCCAAAAGCGATTTTAATCGACCTTAAGATAGAGGACGGTACTGTTGTGCATAAGATAACGGAGATCCCGCTCCAATCTGCAAAACCGGGCGAAATGGTGATGGTGGACAAGGATCCGATAGATTATAAATTTAAGAATCAAGCGATTGAGTCATTTGAAAAAATGATCCAGAAGGATCCGATTTCTGCCGATACAAATCTTTTAACGGCTTTAATCACCATAGCAAAAAAAGCGGAGATCCCATCAGAGATTCTGGAAGAAGCGGAAAAACGTCTCGATCGTGCGCAAAAGGCGGTGCTCAATGACCACGAAATTTAAATCGATTCGCCTTGAGAATTTTCAATCCCATGTGGATACAGAGATTAAGCTCAAAGACGGGCTGAATGTTTTTATCGGTCCGTCCGATTCCGGAAAATCAGCGATTTTTCGTGGAATCAAATGGGCTCTTTTTAACGAGCCTGCGGGAACCTTTTTCATTCGCAATGGTGCCAAAGAAGCGCGCGTTTCCATTACTTTTGATGATGGGAGAATGCTCGTGCGCGGCCGTTCCACCAACAGCAACTACTACGAATTGCATGACGCGGACGAAGTGCTGCGTTTGGAATCCTTCGGCGTCGGAGTGCCCGAAGAGGTGACCAATTTTACCAATATCAGAAAAATGATCTTAAAAAATGGAGATGTCTATACGCTATCCATGCAAGATCAATTGGAAGGCCCCTTTTTATTGACCGGTACGAGCGCGCAAAAGGCCACCGCTATCGGACGTCTGTCAGGTGTTCATGTCATCGATTATGCCGTCGCAGAGCTCGCACGGGAACTCAGCAGCTCTAAACAGGCGACAAAGCGCAATGATGAAGAGATTCTTAAAAAATCTGAAGCTCTTAAGGAATTTGATACACTCGAAGAAGAGCGCATAGCCTTAGAATCGGCCATAGAAGAAGCAAAAAAAATAGATGATAAAGAAGAATTGATTCGTGATATTCGAGCAATCAAGCAGTCACTTCGTGAAAACGGCTACCGAACGCACCGTATTTCCCTTTTGCTTGAAGGATTGAGTTTTCTCGAAGAGGCAAAAGAACGCACCCGAAGCTTAGAAGGGAAAAAAGCTACTGTCATTGTCCTCAAAATGTTGAAAGAAAATTCTTCCAGATTGCAGAGAGAAGAGAAGAAAAGTAAAGAGCTTCTAGCGGCATTAAACGAACTGCCTAGAGTACAAAGGGTTTATGAAAGAATCCAAACGCAATACCGTGAGTGCAATGAATTGCGTGAATCCTTTAAAATAAGAGATAAGATTCTTACGTCGACAAAGATTCTCGGGATTTATGCTTCGCTGGAAGTTCAAGGGGCACAAGAGCACATGGGTACTTTGCGTGAGAAAGAGGGCCGTGTACTGGAACTCTCTCGTCTTAGAGATCAATTGGCCGAAAATACGAGACGAAGAAACATTGGGGAAAAGTACAGGCTTGCATTCAGTTCCTTTGCGGATACTGAAAGCGCTTTGGAAAGAATAACGTCTTTGGCTAGCAGGAGGAATGATCTCTTATCGATCCAAGATCGCATGAAGAGCATCACTCTTGACGCCTCCCAAAACCAAACTGATTTCAATCGCTGGAATCAGTATCAAATGTCTCTTGTTCACAAATATGAGAGCGTATTAAAAAAACTGGGACGTTGTCCGTTTTGCATGCAGCCGATTGATGAACATGACGTGATGCAAATCTTGTCTGAAATAAAAGGAGGAGAAGATGGATTACTCGAAGGAACTGATTGAATTAAAAAAGAATATTGAAAAAGCATCAAAGTTCAAAGTGGAAGCACAAGTAAGACTTGAGGCATTGGATCGAGAACGCGCCAAACTTCTTGAGGAGCTTAAAAATTACGGCATCGATCCGGCCGAACTGGATACGGAAATTGAACGTCTGGAAAAGGAAATCGAAGAGGGGATTGAAGAAATCAAAAAATTACTGCCGATGGACAAATTAGAAGGCAAAAATGAATAGCCAAGAGATTCACAAGCGAATAGAAGATGCGAGAGAACGATATGTTGAGCGGTCTTATCAAAAGAAATCGATCGAAGCGTACATCGATTCCATTAAGGCAGAGAACCATGAGGAATACGAAAAACAAGAGAAATTGGAAATCCTTCTTTCACTATTTAATCAAACGGCGCAATATGCAAGACAGGATACCAAAGAACAGATCGAGAAGCTCATCAGCGAATGCCTCCGCATGATTTTTGAAACGGATATCGGTTTTGAAATCGAGCTTACGGAAACGAGGGGCAAAGCCGGTGCAGAATTCTACGTTACGGAAGAAATTGACGGAAAAAAAGAATTCTATAAGCCTGAACTATCGAGAGGTGGTGGAGTCGTCGACAGCGTTTCTCTTGCACTTCGAATTGCATTTTTATTGAAATTGGGAGATCTCGCCGACGGCCCACTGATGCTCGATGAGCCTGCAAAACATTTGAGCGATGACTTTATTATTCAAATTGCCGAATTTCTCAAACAAATTTCCAAAATGACTGGCCGTCAGATTCTCTTTGTTACCCATAATGTGCACCTGGCTGAAGCCGGAGATGCGACGTATTTTGTGGACAAAAGAATGGGTCAAAGTGAAGTGATTGTCAGCGAACTTGACAGTCTTTTGCATGAAGGATAAAATGATAAAGGAGTATATCGATTTATCGTATATTCATAAATTCTTTTGAAATTTGAAAACTGAATATGAAGGAGGTGTATTGTGAACTTACCCATGGTTATCGGGTTGGCTGTTGCAGCTCTTGTGATCGGCGGCATTATCGGGTACTTGATTCGTAACTATACGACGAATCAGAAACTCGGCAATGCAAACGAACTTGCAGAAAGAATTATTCGTGACGCAAATTTCGAAGCGACGACCACGAAGCAAAATGCAGAAAACGAAATCAAAGCCAACCTATTGGAAGCAAAAGATGAAATTCACCGCTTGAGGCAAGATCAAGAACGAGAAAATAAAGAGCGACGTTCTGAAGTTCAACGAATGGAAACAAGGCTTCAAAAACGTGAAGAAAGTCTTGATCGTAAGTCCGAAGGACTCGATCTAAAAGAGGAAAAGCTCGCACAACGCAACAAAAAGCTGGAGTCCAAAGAAAAAGAGTTGTCGGATCTTATCGAACGACAAGCATCCGAACTCGAGCGCGTTGCTGAACTTACACGAGATGAGGCAAAAGATGCACTTCTTGCCGATGTACGAAAGGACGTTGTCCACGACACTGCGCTTATTATTCGTGAAAATGAACAGAAAATTCGCGAAGAATCGGAAAAACGTGCTCGTGATATTGTCGTTTCCGTCATCCAGCGCTATGCCGCCAACCATGTTGCGGAAACCGCCGTATCGGTCGTTCCTCTTCCGAACGAAGAAATGAAGGGCCGAATCATCGGTCGAGAAGGACGCAACATTAGAGCTTTAGAAACGCTCACGGGTATTGACTTGATTATCGACGATACCCCGGAGGCTGTCGTTCTATCCGGATTTGATCCCGTACGCCGCGAAATTGCACGTATGGCTCTTGAGAAGCTCATTACGGATGGACGCATTCATCCTACACGTATTGAAGAAATGGTTGAAAAAGCGACCAAAGAGATGGACCAGATCATCAAAGATGCAGGTGAGGAAGCGTGCATTGAAGCCAATGTGCACGGCTTGTCTCAGGAAGTTATTCGTCTGCTCGGACGTCTCAAGTTCAGAACGAGTTACGGCCAAAACGTCTTACGCCATTCGATTGAAGTCTCCACGCTCTCTGCCATGCTGGCTCAGGAACTGGGCGCAAATGTTCGTATTGCAAGACGCGCAGGTTTACTGCACGATATCGGAAAATCGATCGATCATGAAGTTGAAGGCACGCATGTCGAAGTCGGCGTAGGTGTTCTCAAAAGAAACAAAGAGAATCGTGAAGTTATTCACGCAGTTGAGGCACATCATTTTGACGTAGAGCCTCAAACAATCGAAGCCGTCATTGTGCAAGCTGCAGATGCGATCAGTGCTGCAAGACCCGGAGCACGTCGCGAGTCGCTTGATTCTTATATTAAGCGTCTGCAAAATCTCGAGCTGATTGCCAACTCGTTTGACGGCGTTGAAAAATGCTTTGCCATTCAGGCAGGCCGTGAATTAAGAATCATGGTTCAGCCGGAAAAGATCTCTGAAGACGAAATGACGATTCTGAGTCGTGATATTGCAAAACGGATTGAAAACGAACTTGAATATCCCGGACAGATCAAAGTCAACATCATTCGAGAAACACGTACAAGTGCAATTGCGAAATAAGAGAAAAACCTGATGGAAACATCAGGTTTTTTATTTTGATCTTTTCTGCCATTATTTATAAACATATAACGATATGCCTCCAGTCTTTAAAATCGATTCTGAGGCGTTTTAGAGCCTCGTTTTTTGAAGTAAAAAAAGAGATATCAAAAAAACAGAATCC
>QWCK01002253.1_pt1 | contig 34754 bp, 28 predicted proteins | sample 1972571 | NCBI WGS metagenome assembly QWCK01 (sample SAMN09866710, study PRJNA288562) | Human gut metagenome isolate term2_stool, whole genome shotgun sequencing... | isolation source: gut | host: Homo sapiens | place: USA: California | reverse complement strand
GTGGAAGTTGGAAATCGGAAATATTGATTTTGAACATCTGTAAAAATAAAGACGGTGGGGTATTCCATAAAACACTCCGCCGTCTTTGCTTTTTTAAACCCAGACCGGTCATAAATAAGGAGAACCACTGTGGTGGCTGCGGGCATACTGATTGACTGTAAACCGGTTTGCACTTTGATGCCGGCAGTAAAGCAAATTCGCCGTGTTTGCCGACCAAACTCGCCGTGTTTGCCGACCAAATTCGCCGTATTTGCTGACCAAACTCGCCGTGTTTACATTCTGGTTGACTACAAACCAGGTTGCGAATGGCGCATAATGCTCCTGCAATGAAAAGAAAACGTAATAATTACCATTCTTTTTCGCTTACGGTTAAAAAAGCATAAAGACATGCAACATTATCCGTTTTGGCACGTCTTATTATTAACCCCGTGCGGCGCATCTGCCGCATGGCATTGACATGTTAATTCAATTTTAAATTTAAACAATGTAAGTTATGAAGAAATTTATCTTTGCAGTGGCGCTCGCCGCAGGCATCATCGCCCTGAGCAGCTGTGCCAGCAAGAAGGATCTTGAAAACTGCAAACTTGAAAACAAGGACCTGACAAGCAACCTGCAGGACACGAAGGAGCAACTCGCCTCTGCGAACACACGCGTGAGGTCGCTCGAAGACCAGTTGCGCCAGGCGCAGACCGCGTACCAGCAGCTGCAGATGTCGCTCGACAAGAGTCTCTCGAACGCAAGCCAGAACAACGTCAGCATCGAGAAACTTGTTGACCAGATCAACGAGTCGAACCAGTATATACGCCACCTGGTGGAGGTGAAGTCGAAGAGCGACTCGCTCAACATGGTGCTGACGAACAACCTGACGCGCTCGCTCACGAAGGACGAACTGCGCGAAGTTGACGTCCAGGTGCTGAAGGGCGTTGTCTATATCTCGCTTGCCGACAACATGCTCTACAAGACAGGCTCGTACGAGATAAACAGCAGGGCAGCCGAGACACTGTCTAAGATTGCGAAGATCATCATGGACTACAAGGACTATGACGTGCTCGTAGAGGGCAACACCGACAACGTGCCAATATCGCGCGAGAACATCCGCAACAACTGGGATCTCTCCTGCCTGCGCGCTTCGAGCGTGGTGCAGTACTTGCAGAGGAACTACGGCGTTGACCCGAAGCGTCTCACGGCAGGCGGACGCGGTGAGTACAACCCGGTTGCCACCAACGGCACAGAGATTGGCAAGCAGCGCAACCGCCGCACGCAGATCATCATAACGCCGAAACTCGACCAGTTCATGGATCTGATCGACGAGGCTCCTGAAGCAGAGAAGTAGTCACGTCACAATAAAAAGAATGTCCCGCCAGTCGTATGGTGGGACATTCTTTTTTTATTGTCACACAGGCGTACAGATGCTTGCAGCGTGCCGCGCGTCACACGCCATGATAAGCCGGGGGACGGGCTGCCGGGACGAGATGGGGATAATCTGTGCTGTGATGACCGGTTTGGGCTGGAAGACGCCGTGTAAGGCAAAACTGTATCAAGACGGGGCAACATGCCGTTTGGCAAATGCGACAAGTGCCGGGAGGCTTTATGATGTCTCCCGGCACTTGCCTTATGTTGAGTCACAATGTGTCCCTTTTACAGTCCGCGCGACTTGAGCAGCGCCGATGCGTCTGGCGACTGCATTCCGGTGAAGTCGGTGAACATCTTCATCAGGTCGTCGGTGTTGCCACGGCTCAGCACCTTTGTGCGGAATGCCTGGCCGACGGCTGGGTTCAGCGCGCCGTGTGCGGTGAAATACTCCGCGCAGTTGGCTGCAAGCACCTCGCTCCACAGGTAGCTGTAGTAACCGGCTGCATAGCCCCCGCCCCACACATGGTTGAAGTATGACGTGTGGTAGCGTGGAGGTATCTGGCTGTCAAGCAGCCCGATTTGCCTCAGTGCTTCTGTCTCGAAGTCCTTAGCCTTGTCTGCGGTCGGTATCTGCGATGACGGCAGGCAGTGCCATGCAAGGTCGGCGCATGTTGCGGCGAGGTTCTCGCCCATTGCGTATGCCGAATGGAAGTTGATGGACTCTATCATCTTGTTCTTCAGTTCCTCCGGCATCGGCTTCCTAGTCTGGTAGTGCTTGGCAAAGTTTGCAAAGACCTCCGGCACTACCGCGAACGACTCGTTGAACTGCGACGGCATCTCCACGAAGTCGCGTGCCACCGCCGTTCCGCTCAGCGTGTTGTAGTAGCAGTCGGACAGTATTCCGTGCAGCGCGTGTCCGAACTCGTGGAACATCGTTGTCACCTCGTCCCATGTGAGCAGTGTGGGTTGTCCCTCGGGAGCCTTCGCGCTGTTGCACACATTATATATTATAGGCAGTTGTCCGCGCTGCCTGCTTTGTTTTGCGAAGCCGTCCATCCATGCTCCGCCGCGCTTTGTGGGCCGGCGGAAATAGTCGCAGTAGAAGAGAGCCATCGTTTTCCCGTCCTTGTCTGCCACCTCAAACACTTTCATGTCCGGGTGGTATGTCGGCAGGTCCTTGCGCTCCTTGAATGTCAGTCCGTATGCCCTGTTTGCGGCGTAGAACACTCCGTTGATGAGTACGGAGTCGATGTTGAAATACGGTTTCACCTCGTCTTCCGAGAAGTTGAACTGTTCCTTCTTCATCTTTGCCGAGAAATAGAAGCGGTCGTAAGGCTCGAGTTTGAAGTCGCCGCCCATTGTCTTGCGTGCGTAGGCCTCTATCGCCTTCGTCTCGGCCTCTGCCTTCGGCTTGTATTCGCTTATCAGTTGTTTCAGGAAGGCGTACACGTTGTCGGTGTTCTTTGCCATGACGTTGTCAAGCGAGTATGAGGCGTAGTTCTTGTATCCCATGAGCTCTGCCTTCTCCGCCCGCAGTTTGGCAATCTCCACGATTACCGGGAAGTTGTTGTATTTGCCCGTGCCGTCCGCGCGGTGTATTGAAGCCTCGTAAACGCGGCGGCGCAGGTCCCGGTTGTCGAGGCTTGCGAGTATCGGCTGCTGCGTGGTGTTCACGATCACGATGCAGTATGGGGCTTTCCCGCCGAGGCTCTCGGCATCCTTCTTGCACTGTGCTATGTCGGCCTCGCTCAGTCCTGCGAGTTCCTCGCGGCTTTTCACCCACACCGCAGCGTCGTTTGTGGCCTTCGGCAGCATGTTGCCGAAGTCCTGCTGCAGTGCTGCTATGCGGTTGTTTATCTCCTCCATCCGTGCTTTCTTGTCGGCTGTGAGCAATGCTCCGGAGCGCACGAAGCCCTTGTAAATCTCGTCGAGCAGTTTCCTGTCCTCGCCCTTTAGCGAGTTGCGCTCGTTGTCATAGACATATTTCACGCGCTCGAAGAATTTCTGGTTGAACGATATTTCGTTCTCCAGTGCCGTGAGCAGTGGGATTGCCTCGTCCTCCGCCTTTCCGAGCGTCGGTGTCTTGTTGGCGTTTGTCAGTCCGAAGAATATGCTGGACACCCGTCCGAGCAACTGTCCGCTCTCCTCGTATGCCAGTATGGTGTTCTTGAATGTCGGCTTCTCCTTGTTCTCAACGATTTTCCTTATTTCCTCGCGCTGCTGTTCGATGCCTGCTTTCAGTGCCGGCAGGTAGTCGTTTTCCTTGATAATCCTGAAGTCTGGCGCGCCGAATGGCAGCACACTCTTTTTCATCAGCGGGTTTCCGTCGGTGCCGTCCCCGTTGCCGTTTCCGTCTGCCTGTGCGGCTGATGTCACCATCACCGCCGTTGCAAGTCCGGCTGTCAGCAATGTCTTTTTCAATTTGTTATTCATAGTCTGGTAAATTAATATGTGCAAAAATATGAATAAAAAACGATATAATCAGCACTTTCGTTTTTTTTAACTATAAAAGGTGAAATGGTGAATGACTAAATGTGCTGGATTTACTGATATGGCATTGATTGCCAAATTTCTCAATGTGTTATGCTTTGGCGGGCATAGGCGAAAGTCCGATATGCGTGATGCTGTTTATTTGGGTTATACAATAACTTGGTTGGCGAAAGGTCTCAATACAGTAGTCAAAGCGTGGGTTGGACGTGCGCTCGCGTCCAACCCACGCTTTGATGTTATGCCTTATTCCCGTGGATTGCGCACGGGCTTAGACTTAAAGTGCCTTCAGGCCGCGGACCATTCTCTTCAGTCCCTCGGCAAGTATTTCGCGCGGGCATGCAAGGTTGATGCGCAGGAACGCCTTCTCGCGTTCGCCGTAGCACTCGCCGTCGCAAAGCCAAACCTTGTATTTGTTGTACAGGTAGTCCTTCAGTTCGACAGACGACATGCCGAACGCCGAGCAGTCAACCCATGCGAGGTATGTCGACTCGTGCGGCGACACCCACAGTTGCGGCAGTTCCTTAGCGAAGAGCGACACGGTGTAGTCGTAGTTGCCCTGAATGTAGTCGTTGAACTGCTTTAGCCACTCTGCTCCTCCGTCGGTGTAGGCAGCCTCTGCCGCAACTATGCCGAACGGATTGACATGGCAAATCTCGAATATGTTTATCGCGCGGTCTATGCGGTAGCGCAGGTCAGGGTCTGCCACGATGATGCTTGCCGTCTGCAGTCCTGCCACGTTGAACGCCTTGGATGCTGCCACGCAGGTGACGCTGTTCCTGAGGAACTCCTCGCCGAGCGAGGAGAATGGCGTGTACTCGTAGCCTTCGGGAACGAACTCGCAGTGGATTTCGTCAGAGACGACCAGCACGTTGTTCCTGAAGCAAATCTCACCGATGCGCCTCAGTTCCTCGCGTGTCCACACCCTTCCCGACGGGTTGTGGGGGTTGCAGAGCATGAAGATCCTCACTTTCGGGTCGGCACATGCCTTCTCCATCCCTTCCCAGTCTATGGTGAAAGCGTGTTCGTCCCTGCCGTTCTTCCTCTCGTCGAGCAGCAGGGGCAGTTCCTCCACGATGGCTCCCTGGTTTGTTATGCTCGAGTAGAAGCAGTTGTATATCGGCGTTGTCATCAGCACCTTGTCGCCGGGGAGTGTCAGTGCGTGCATTATTGCCGACACTGCCGGCACCACGCCGATTGTCACGATGAAATGCTCGCGTTTCCAGCCATTGGCCCCGTGGCGGTCGTGGAACCAGTTGATCACCGAGTCGTAGTAACTTTGCGGCACCAGTGTGTAGCCGAACACCTCGTGTTCCATCCTTTTCTTCATTGCCTTGGTTATTCCCGGATAGACCTTGAAGTCCATGTCGGCAATCCACAATGGCATTACGTCTTCTGCGGCCTCGTCCCACTTTATGCAGTCTGAGCCGCGCCGGTTGATGATTTCATCGAAATTGTAGTTCATAGTTATTTTTTTAGGTTTGATATTCTTTTGCACAGAGGCTTACTTCCTCTTGATGATCTTGCAGTCGGCTGGTTGCCTCACGAACTCGTCTATCGTCACGCGCCCTATGCGGTCGGCTGTCACGATGCCTGTCCTGGGGTTCTTTATCTCCGTTATTGCCCCGGCTATGTCGGCATGGACGTCAGAGTCCTCGAACGCGCGGTCGCAGTCCTCGCCGAACGTGCATTCCTCCAGCACAAGTTTGTCGGCATAGCACAGCGGCTGCTCGCCCGTTATGTGGCATCTCACGAGGCGGACGTTCCTCGAGTGCCACGCGAGGTACTCGCCGTTCAGCTCGCTGTCGTATATCGTCACGTTGTCAACCTCCCAGAACGAGTCCTTGGTGGTTATCCTGGCGTTGTGCACCTCCACGTTCTTGCAGTACTGGAACACGTATTTCGAGTCGCTCGTCAGCCCGTCGGCATACACGTTCTCGCAGAACATGAAAGGGTATGTGCCGCCGTGCAGAGTGACGTTCCTTATCTTCAGGTCTTTGATTTTCCAGAATGTCTCGTCGGCATCGTTGAACACCACGTTCTCCACCGTCACGTTGTTCATCTCGCGGAAGAGCTTCGGCGCGTCAATCACGCAGTCCCTCATCACCATGTTGTCAGAATACCATATCGCCGAGCGCGACCCTGGCTCAAAGCGGCAGTTCGTTATCAGCGACCCGTCAACGTGCCACCACGGGTATTTCCCGATGAACAGGCAGTTGTCGGCCTCAATGTTCCGGCAGCATTTTATACCGGATTCCCCATCGGTTATGGTTACATTTTCGAGCCGCGTGTCATGAATGCCGAACAGGGGTCTCTCCCCTCCGAATTGTTTCCCTGCAATCCTTTCCACTTTATGTCTTTTTTATCCGTGTGCAAAGTTACAACAAATAAAACAAAAAACTTGTAACATTTTTCCTTTTTAATGATACATAATACGGGGAAACGCGCCATTTATGTGCTAAAAAAGCATAAAAAGACATACGCTTAAAAAGTTTTTAGTAATTTTGTCACAATTATTGCTGAAAAATACTTTTGGAAAAACATAATATAATATTAAAACACTGGAAATGAAACAACATGATGTTATGCCGGCTGACGGTAAGTTGGGAATAATGGTGGTTGGCTGCGGCGCCGTGGCAACAACATTCATCACGGGTGTCCTCATGGCACGCCGCGGGCTTGCCAAGCCGGTTGGATCGATGACGCAGTATGACAAGATCCGTGTCGGACGCGGAAACGACAAGAAGTATCTTCACTATGGGGATGTCGTGCCATTGGCAAAATTGACCGACATTGAGTTTGCCACCTGGGACGTATATCCGCAGAACGCCTACCAGGCCGCGATGTATGCCGAAGTGCTCAACGATAAGGACATCAATCCTGTTCGCGAAGAACTGGAGAAAATCGTGCCGATGAAGGCTGCTTTCGACAAGAACTATGCCAAGCGCATCGACGGCGACAACGTAAAGGACTGCAAGACACGTTGGGAAATGGTCGAGGCTCTGCGCGAGGACATACGCAGGTTCAAGGCCGAGAAGGGATGCGCGCGCATCGTTGTAATCTGGGCTGCGTCAACCGAGATATATGTGCCTGTTGACGAGAAGGCGCACGGCACGCTGGCTGCACTGGAAAAGGCTATGAAGGCCGACGACCGCGAGCATGTCGCGCCGTCGATGTGCTACGCGTACGCGGCTCTCTCGGAGGGCGCGCCGTTCATAATGGGAGCGCCGAACACAACCGTCGACATTCCCGCAATGTGGGAACTTGCCGAGAAGACTAAAATGCCCATATCCGGAAAGGACTTCAAGACCGGCCAGACACTCGTCAAGAGCGGCTTCGCGCCGATCATTGGCACACGCTGCCTCGGACTTAACGGATGGTTCTCGACAAACATCCTCGGCAACCGCGACGGCCTTGTGCTTGACGAGCCGGCAAACTTCCGCACGAAGGAGGTGTCGAAACTCTCGACGCTCGAGACGATACTCAAGCCCGACGTGCAGCCGGACCTCTACACCGACTACTACCACAAGGTGCGCATCAACTACTACCCGCCGCGCAACGACAACAAGGAGGGATGGGACAACATCGACATCTTCGGATGGATGGGCTACCCGATGCAGATAAAGATCAATTTCCTGTGCCGCGACTCCATACTCGCAGCGCCGCTGCTGCTCGACCTCTGCCTGCTCAGCGACCTCGCGGCACGCGCCGGGCGGTATGGCATACAGCGTTTCCTCAGCTTCTTCCTCAAGTCGCCCATGCACGACTACACCCGAGGCGAGGAGGCCGTCAACAACCTGTACCAGCAGTACACCATGCTGAAGAACGCCATACGCGAAATGGGAGGATATGAGGCAGACGAGGAAATTGACTGACTCTGACGACAGACAACATGGAACGAACCCACGGCGCATACTGAAATGGCTGTGGGTTCTTTTGGCACTTGCCGCGCTTTCATGGCTGGTGTGGCTCGCGATGCCGATGACCGGGAGCCAGCGGCAACGCAACCGCGTGGCGGTGGACTACCAGTCGTGCTTCGCGCTGGTGTCGGGCAACGACACGCTATTGTATATTGGCGAAATGTCTGACGACTGGACACGCACGAGCGTATCGGTGGAATACGGCAATCTGACACCAAGGCACGAAACACTCAACGGCGTTTGGCACAATAAGTACATGCTCGTCCCATCGTGCCACGGGCGCATACTGACATTCAACCCCGACCACAAGGCGGACAGCATCCTGAAGGTGGTGAACGACACGCTGCCAAGGCTCGTCAGACGGCAGGAAACACTGCTGGCGGAGAAAAGCAAAACGCTCGGGCGGACGGTCAGGGAACTGATGTATTTCATGCGCGTGCACAGCGTTATTGACAACGGCTACCACGTCGTGGCCGCACATTACACGGAGGTGGCAGCCGGCAAGGAACTGATAGACAGCGCGCTGTCCGCGCTGAGGTCGGCAAGGAACAGGCCGCTGAGGATGTGCGTCGTACAGCGTTTCACGGCAGTGTGCAAGGACGGCGAGGGGAAAACACAGCGGTATGTCTGCGACATGCAGAGAGACGACCCCCCGCAACTGCTCTGCACCATACAGACACGCAGCAGGAGAAAGCCAGCCCACGCCTTTGCCACCTTCAGCGGCAAGCCGGGGCAATACCGTGCGGCACCGCAGCCAGAGTTCACATACATGGGCGAGACAGACAACGGGAAACGCAACGGTCACGGCATATATTCCGACCGCGCGGGGAACTACTACGACGGCTTCTGGGCCGACGACATGCGCGAGGGCTTCGGCTGCTCGGTTGACTCCGCAGGAAACGTGCGCGTGGGACTGTGGAAGGCCGACCGATTCCGTGGCGAACGGCTGAATTACAACACCGAGCGCATATACGGCATCGACGTCGCGCGCTACCAGCACGAGAGCGGCGGACGCTCTCACCCGATCGCATGGGACAGGCTGCGCATAAGCAGCCTCGGGGTGAAAACGCCAAAGACAATCACGGGAAAGGTTGACTATCCCGTCTCGTTCGTCTTCATAAAGTCAACCGAAGGCACCACTGTGACAAACAGGTACTATATTTCCGATTATGCCGCAGCACGGAAAAACGGGATACGCGTGGGCGCTTACCATTTCTTCTCGACGAAAAGCAACCCGAAGGAACAGGCAAGGCATTTCCTGCGGCACACGAGGTTCACAAGGGGCGACCTCCCTCCCGTGCTTGACGTGGAGCCGAGCGACGCGCAGATAGCGGCCATGGGCGGAGCGGAAACGATGTTCGCCAACATAAGGACGTGGATGGGCATTGTGGAGAACGCCACGGGAGTGCGCCCGATACTCTACATAAACCAGATGTTCGTCAACCGTTACATGCCGCTGGCGCCCGACATCGCGGCGGCCTACGAGGTGTGGATAGCGCGATACAACGAGTTCAAGCCCGACATGCACCTCGTTTTCTGGCAACTGGGCTACGACGGCAGGGTGACCGGAATACGCGGTGACGTTGACATCAACGTCTTCAACGGCTACCGCGACGAGTGGGAAGGCTATCTCGAGAGAAGGACTTTCGGCGGCGGTCGTCGCTGAGCGTCCATCCCTTTCAGTATTCCCGATTATGGCAGGCCTGCCGTGGCAAACAATATAATTTTGGCACTTATGTCCAAAATAAGATGAAAATAAGATGTATATTCATTTCCAAAAATGACTAATGTACATAATATGAAAAATAAAAAGTCCACCGTTAAGGACGATGGACCATGACCTAATGTTTTCACAACGGAATAATCCTTATTGTGATTTTATAATCCGCAAAACGAAACGTTCCGAAAAAATAAAACGAAGCGTTCTATCTCGTAAAACGAAATGTTCTTTTTTAGGTTCCCCCCAATATAAAAAAACGCCTCAGATTTCTCTGGGGCGTTTTCAATTTGGAATTGTACCAGGCTGAGGCACGGAGCCTGATTGCTTTCTGCTCCTGTTTCACCGAGGAACAGCACATAATTCTTCGAGTTGCGCTTCTCGTTGTTTATCTTCGCAATAAGTGGTGGAAGTTTCTCGAAATAAGTTGGGTAACTATTGACGAGCACGGAACCGCAATAGTCCCACCAGTTAATGCCTGCCTCGCGGTATTTTTCTACCTGTCGCTCTCCTTGCATGAATAGTTGCAGTTCGTTCTTCAGCTTTTTTCTGGCAATGCCGTGGCTTTCAAATATATCAAGCAAGTCGGCAGGTGTAAGCGTGAGTTGCTCGTTAAGGCAGTATTTAATATTGCCTTTTTTGTTATGCTGCATCTTTCCTGTGCGCATAATCTTTTCTAAGATGTCGTGATACTTGTTCATAGTCTGATAGTGTTTAATTGGTTTTTGAACGGTGTTTAACCAGCCTTTTTATAGAGCATCATGTCTGTGTAGGTGGCATTATAGTTCATGTGGGCATTGAATTCCACTTTCGTACATTTCTCAAATGGATTACCCACGGTCTTGTTTCTGCCTATCCAATCGCACAATTCCAATATGGATGACTTGTTGCTCGTGAAATATACAAACGAGTGTCCTGCGAGCACAGTCAGCACATCAAGGTAGTCGGCAAGTCTCCAATACATCTTATAAGTACCGACTTCCGTACTCAGATATGGAGGGTCTACAAGAAACACAACACCTGGTGTATTTTTGTACTGATTGAACACTTGTTTATAGTCTGACGACACAATTGTCAACCCGTCCAGATAGTCACAGCACAAAGGATAATCTGTTGAGCGCACATTATTGTACAAAGCCTCTTTGCGCATCTCATCTATACTCAGACGATACTTCATGGAGAACATAATGGAGGAAGATATTGTAATAAAGTCCAGATACCCATAACACTCCTGATGTTCTCTCAAGCACTCAAATACCTGTTCTCGTGCTTCTCCCGTGATAGGCTTATGTTTTGGTATTTCACGCACAATCTCTCTTAGTTCCGCAAGCAGCTCGTTTGTCTGTGGTATATGTTCCAGCCTTAGCCTGTACCCGTCAAAATCGTTATACACCACAGTGGAGTCTGGCTTCTGGAACTTATTTCTCAGAAAAGAAAGAAACTATGTAAGTGACCTTATCCCCTCGGTTAAGCATAATCATATATTCGATGTAAAGTTCTATGTACCGGCAATCGCCAAACTTGACTCCTGCGCTCTGAAGCCTTTTTATCAGTTCCCTGTTAAAGTAAAGTATTTCAAATAGTGTCATATTCAATTATTTTTCGTACTTTTGCATCGCCAATCATTTTTAACGATGAAAAAAGCCCATAAGATGTGACAGAGGGCATTGCCCCCGGTCAGCATCTTATGGGTGTGTTGTTAAAATGATTGGCGTCGTATTAACAGGCCGGGGGCTTTTTATCACCCCATCCTCCACACAAGAACAATACTGTAAATACTTTGTTACATCCGCAGATATGCCTTGCATGTGGTAAATCACTGCAGGGCCATCCACTGCTCAGGAGGAACGCTATCCGGTGCGTCGTGCCTGCGATCCACTTCACGCGCGCCGTTTTCTATCATTGTCTTTTTAATGAATTCCTTATTTTAGATATGGATAATACACCCCGGCACCGGTTGATGGCAGCGGCTGTATGGCGTAGTCCTTCCTGCCCTGTGTCACCGTGAACTGCACCGATATTCTCTCCACCCTCGTGACGCGGCTGCCGTGGACGTAGTACACGGGGAAACTCCTCGTCAGCGACGTGGACGGGTTAAGCTCCGGGCGGTTCAGATAGCCAACCTGTGACGTGTACGCCCCTATCCACAGCGTCACCTCGCCGGGAGCGTTAACATAGCCGATGCGGCATATCTCCGTGCCGGACGGCAGCCCGTCGCTTTGGTTTATGGCGTTGCTGTCATAGTACTTGCCGTCGTCGTCCACCCCGGAAGGCACGAGCACCAATGCGCCGTCGCTCTGCTTGAGGCGTGCCTGCGTGAAGCGGAAAGCCTGTAGCATCGCGTGCAGGTCGGCGGTCTCGCCAACATCGCCATCGCACGCAGTGTACAGTTCCTCCGCGCCTATGCCGCCGCCGAGCTCCGCCACCGTGCCGAGATAGCGCATCGGCTGCGCGTCCCCGAAGCCTGCCTGCACGCCTTTGTTTATCAGATCCACCACGCCCATTCGCCCGAGGTTGTAGGCTGGTGTAACGCCGTCGGGCATCATGAACATAAAATACGGGAAGCCGTCGCTGTCCTCGCCAACCCTTATCATGTCGCGCCCGTCGGGTCTGACGAACTTCGTGCGCGCGGCGACGAGGTCTATGCGCGAATCCCTGCCGCTGAGGTGTATGCCCGCCATCTCGAGGTCGTTCACCTTTGCGCTGAGGTCAACGCCCTCCGCGTTCTGGCGTATCAGCGTCTCCAGTTTCTCGGTGTGTGTGTTGCCGTCCTTGTCGACGTATGTCACCTGCTTGTTCGAAACGGCCTCCATAACGTCGTTTCTCACCGTCTGCTTCCAAGTGCCGAGGAGATTGGCCGCCCAATTCAGCGTCAGGTGTATCTTCTGGCTGCCTATCCCGGAAATCTCCACGTCAACACTGCCGGATGGATAGTAGTTGTCACCGCCAACGCCCGCCTGCGTGCCAATCCCGCGTATCTTGACAAGACCGCCGTCGGCGTATGCCGTGCAGTGCGTTCCCGTGACCTTGCTGATGGTGTAGTCCCTTCCTGCGGCGAGCATGCGCGTGCCGCTCATGCCGATTACCCTCGCGCTGAAGCCGCTGGTGTCAACCTTGAGCGTTTTCTCGTCCTGCTCAAATATTACGGTCGCTGGAGAGAGGACGAACGACACGCCGTCCGCGCCAGCCTTGCCCTCTATCCTGCCCATGTCGGTCCATCCCCTGCCTGCTCCCTGCGAGTTCCAAAGGTGGCCGTCGGCACTCGTCAGGTAGTTCTCGCCTGCCGGGGCTGGCGAAGCGTCAAAGTAATCCGGCACGCCCTGCCGGATATTGCCCCGCCGGAACGTCACCACCGTCGGGGCTGCGCCCTTCCTCTCATTCTGGCTCACGAGGAACTTGTACTGCCAGGAGAAATTGGTACTTGTGAATGCCTCGTAGTCCGCCCACTTGGCGAAATGCCTGTCGGCTGGCTTGAACTCCAGCGACTTCCCCACGATGCGCACCTTGTCGCTCCATGTCCTGCCGCCGTCATAGCTGAAGTGCGCGAACACGTCGCCCTCCGTGAACACTTCGTGCCACGTCCCGTCATCGCCCGTCACGGAATACTCCGCAAGCATCGACCGCGCCGCGCGCTGCTCAATGACAGGTATCGTCATGTCGGCAGACAAAATCCTGCCGTTATGGGAAAATTCCGCATGTATATGTATAGGCGTGGGGTGCTCCCTGCCGTCGCTGCCCGGGGCGAACCGTGCCATCCACATTATCGCGACACCGTCGCCCTCCACCGACAGGCGGCTGACATACATGCCGTCCGCCGGAGCGCCTGCGGAATGCCCGTCGAGGAACACGCTGTGTCCCTTGTAACTCACATATGTCCCGGCGCCCGCAAGCAACAGTGGGGATACAGCCACTCCGCCTGCCGAGACACTGAAATGCCCGGGCATCTGTCCGAGGGAGTCCCCGGAAAGGACACCGTCACTGTCAGCATCCAGCATGACGCAACCCGTGTCGCATAGAAGCACCGGGGCGTCTGCGCCGTCGAAATTCTGTATTATAGTAATCTGGCCACGGGCCAGGACTGCCACTCCCATAGCCTCACTTCTTCGTTATCTCACACACTATCGTGGTCTTCGTGCTCACCTCCGAGGCAAGCACGGTTATCGGGTTGCCGGACTTCACGTTAGAGGTCGCCCCGTTCCAGTTCTGGGCTCTGCCGTCCTTGTCGAACTTCGTCCACTTGTAGTCAAACTTGCGGCTGGCGGCGGGCGTGCCCTCTTCCTCAATCTTGCTGCCGCCCTGCCACACGCGGGCGTTCACCGTCGTGCTGCCAGTGCCGTTCACAATCTTGTCGCCCGTCGGGCAGTAGAGCTCAACAACGTAGGGGTCGGTCCTGTCCTCGAACGTCACAAGCGCCTCGGCGGTAGCCGCTGCGTCTGTGACACCGCTGTCCTGCGCAACGCACCTGAACGTCTGGAAATTCAGCACGTCATCAGGCTTCACGGTCAGGGTCGAACCGCTCGCCCTGCCCTGCGCCACCGCCTTCCACGAGCCTGCCGCGATGTCAAACTGCTGCCATGTGTAGGTAACGTTCGTCGTGTCCTTCGTCGCTCCACGGTAGGCCTGGGCCCTGACAGTGAGGTCGCCAGCAACCGACTTGTCGAAGATGTTGCCCTTGGGGCATGTCAGCACGACTTGGAACAGCGCGCCGCTCGACACGTTCCGGATGACCGTGAAAGACCCGCCGATTTTTGACACGATGTTGTCCTCGTCGGTGTAGTCCGCCTCAAACGTCACGTTGAGGTTCGCCACGAGGTTGGCCTTGATGGTCAGCTTACCGTCCGCCCCGACGGCGTATGACGCGTTGGAAGAGCTCGCCGTGTAAGCAGTGCCGTTTATCGTGTACCTCACATTCGTGCAGCGCGCGAGGTGGTCGTTCGCGTCGCCCGTCTCGTAAACCTTCGGCGTTATCACGTTGCCGGACTTCGAATAGTCGGGCATATAGACGTGGGTGTCCGGGTTGTACGACTGGGAGAATCCCTGCGAGGGGACAAAATAGACCTGCACGCTCTTGGCGTCGTTCAGGTCAACAATTGTAATCTGGTTTCTTGCCGTTGTTGCCATTTCTTCAAAATATTTATTGGTTTCACATATATAATATACAGTCAAAGTTTGCCTTGCCGAATATGTCCTGCGCGCCGACCGTTATCACGCGCCCGGCGCCACGGTGGCGGTTGTTCCACTCTGCGTCATACTCAGCGTTGCCGCTGTCACGCTCCCACGAGTAGGCCGACGGGGGGAAACTGTCCGATATGTCCTCGTTGCCACGCTCCGCAACGGCCGTCAGCGTTATGCTGCCCTGACCGTTGCGGATTATGTTACCGCCCTCAATGCGCAGAAGGACGGGACTCTCACCGTCATCACCCTTGTCCACCTGCAGCAGCCAGTCGGGGTTGCCAGGCGAGGGCTCGGATGTCACGGTGCGCCCGTCGGACGCGGCGCACAGCCAGATACGGCCGCCGTGCGACACGCGGTCGAAGTACCAGTAACTCTTGCCGCGGACCCACTCCCCGCGGTCAGTAACCACCGGGAGCACCTCGCCGCTGTTCGTCATCAGCCGGTAGTTGCGCGTCGAGAACACCACACGGCGGGGAGACACCACAGACACCATCTTGCCATCAAGCGTGTACGAGTTCACACCGTCATAAGAGATTATCGCGGGAGCGTCCTCACCCGTCACCACAACATATATCATCGACATGCGGTCAGTGTCCGTACGGCTGCCCATCTGCACCAGAGCGTCACCGGCCAGGGGGATATCGCTGCCCTCCTCGCAGTCTGCCTTCGAGAGGTCGACGTAATCATCGCCGACAGCCGTCACCAGCCGCCAGTAGGAACGGTTCGACACGCCATCATAACTGCCCTCGCGTATGTTGAAAGTCTGGCAGCGGGCCTGGTCGCCCGCCTTCCAGAGGTTCGTGGTCGCCGTCGTACCGTCATCCGAGCAGAAGCGGCAGCGGTAGGCATAAGCCATGTCCTCGACACTTGTTATCCTCGAACCGCACGCAGAGAACACCATGTTGCCACCAACATACGACAGGCGGCGGATCTCAAGCTCGCGGAAAACGGCCTTCCCCCACACGACAAGGTCAGTCACCGAAAGGCGGTACTTGCCGTCATTACGCCGCTCAACTCCGAAGCCGCTCTCCGTCAGGGAGTCGAAGTCATACGACCGCAGCACTTCAGACACCACGGAGAGCAATTCCGCGCGGCCATCGCCGTCGATGCCCTTGCCGTCCTTGCCGAAGAGCACACCCTTCAGGAACGTCAGCACGCCGGAGGCGACATCGTCCCTCGACTTGCTCAGGAACTCCTTCAGGCTCCTGAGCGCGCTGAACAGGTTGTTGTCCGTCGCACGGGTGTCGTCACCCGTACGTATCAGGTCAGGGAGCGATGCCAGACCGTTCCTCACATACTCCCTCACGTCAGCGAGGCTGTCGTCAACCCGGGTCATTGCACCACGGCTCAGCGCATCGCCAATCTCAAGGTCCATCTGCCCGGGAAGGTTCACACGGCGGCTGATGCGCGTTATCCGGCTGCGGCGGTAGCCCGTGTCCGGAAAATACTCACGGCTCTCCAGACGGACCCTGCGACCGACGGACAACTCGGCACCGCTCTCTTCCATCCATACATGGTCCGTGGGAGCCTTGTACCGGCTCACGTCCAGCGCGTGTTTACTGTTGTAATCGTACACCGCGCTGAGCAGCTCTTTCTCCGCCAGGACATAGTACTCCTCCGGCATGCGGATGTTCCACAGGATATACTTGTCGCCCGCCTTAGGCACCAGCGTGCCGCCGGGCAGCTGCGTATCGTCATCGTAGGGCCATATCGTGATAAGCTCGAACTCACGTGTGTCGCTGTTGAAATTGACCTCGAAGTAGTGGTCATTGCCCGTGCCCAGACCAGCCAGCTCGCTGCCCTCCTGGAACGACACACGCTTCACAAGGCCGCCTATCTCGTAGTCGTTCGGGTCGAAGGGAAGGTCGTTGTCCCGGAAGTAGTATATCGTGAAGGGCTTGCCGTCCTTGTCGTTTACTTGGCTCTGGCGCACGCTGCCCACGACACCAACGCGACGCGGGTAGATGTCGGCGAAGGCTCCCTGCTCGTAGTGGTGGATGATGCCGTACCGCTCCACGTTCACGTCCACATACTTCGCACCGCCGGGCAGCATCAGCCGGCTGTGACCGTATTTCTCAGGGTCGATATTCCGGGTGCTGCCTATAGGGAACAGACGCGTGTAGAACTTCGCACCGTCAGCCGTGTCGCGGTCAAGGGCCGTCAGACCTTTGTCGTAACCCAGCGAAATCTCCTCGCCGTGCTCACAGCGGCAAAGGTTCACAGTCTCACCGTCTATCCACCATTCCGCACCTACGGCATCCGCCAGCTCCTTCAGACCGTCATCGCAGTACTTGCCGATATAGTCGATGGTCACGTTGTCCATGCCCTCAACAGCACCCACCTTGAAGTCGGCCATGCCGCCCATACCGGCGTTGATGTTAGCCACAATAAGGCGGACATGCTCCGCAGGGCGCGCCGTCAGGGAGAACACCGCCTCGCCATCACCGTCTGTCAGGTTAAGCACAAGGAAGCGTTTTATCAGGCTCTCCACACCATAGAGCAGCACGTTGTAATCCCATTCCACACTGCTCTTCTCCGAGGGCACATAACGTTCCAACGCACGGTAGCGCTCACCGCAGTAGTCCACATAGTCGTTCACGTCAAAGGGCACGAACTCGTACAGGGTGAACGAGAGCTTCAGCAGGTTGTCACCCTGTATCTCCTTGTCCTGAGTGCTGCTGTCGTCAGGCTCTATCCGTGCCTTCGCCTTGCCGTGGCTGTCATATAGCGTAAGAAGCATTCTTATGTCGTTTTAATGGGGTTTGAATAATCGTGCAAATGAGTGCAAACAAGCTCGCTTGATTTGCCGAATGTAGCCGGTTATCAGTTTACTAATGATGTTATATTATCGGTTCGGGCTCGCGGAACCTCACCTTGTAGCGGCCGGCCTGCACTCCCTCCTTCCACAGGTAGGTCAGCGACCTGTACCCGCTGCAGTCCAGGTAAAAGACCTTCAACGTCAGACCCAGTTCCGTGAAGCTTATCGTCAGCCAGCCGTCCTTGCCTGTTTTCAGGAAGCGGATAAACGCCATATAATTCGCCAGCCACTGCTCCCGTGTACGGGCATATTGCGCGAAGTGAAGCGTCACGTCGCGCTCGGCATTGGCAGGCAAAAGTGTCCGGGAGTATTTCTTGCCGTCATGCTCCCGTATGTCCACGCCAACATGCTCCTTGGCCTTGCTCGGCGCAAGGATGGCGTTAAGGTTCTCACGCCCGCCCTTCTTCTCCTCCGTCAGGAACACGCCGTACTTTTTCCAGATGTCAGTGCCGTTGATCAGCACCTGTCCGCCCAATATCTTGTCCATATTACTTGACTTTTACGCCATCGCGGGTTATTTTTTTCATTTCTTCCTTTATGTCTTTCAGAGATTGGGCACTGCTGCCCGTATTGTCCTCGATTTTCTTCAGGTGACCCTGCGCGTCACTCATCCTGACGGCAATGTCCTCCACACGGTCGTCAATGCTCGCCCAGTGCATCTGCCCGCTCACGAAGAGCCCCTCCAGCTTTGTTCCCTGGTCCTGGCTCATTGTCATGAAGGCACCGCTCCTGCCTGTCTGCGTCGTGCCTCCGGTCTTGTCAGTCTCCTTGATGATGCCCTCGTTCCTCAGCTGCTCGATGTCGTTCTTCGCATCCTTCACATAGTTCTCATACTCCTCCTTCAAGGCATCAAGACGCTTCCGGTACTCCTCGTCCGTAATCTCGCCGTTCGTGCGGGCCTCGTTCAGTTTCGCAAGGTTCTCGTACCACGTCTCGAGGTTCTTCTGGAATTTCGCGCCGACGAGGTTGTTCACCGCCATACGGTTCACCATCTCTTGCCAGTTATCGGCTATCTCGTCAAACACCTTCTCCGAACCGTCAGCCAAACCATATAGCGAATTGAGAAAATCGCTGAACACATTATCCTTTGTGGTGGTGGTAAGGTTCTCATACAACGCGTCGGTTATCTCCTGCAACTTCCCCGCCTGGTCAATATAGTCATTCAGCCTCTCGGCCAAACGTTCTCCATAACCGCCCTTGCCGGTCTTCATTATCTGCTCCCACATATCCACGTTCGAGCGCAGCATCTTCATCTCTTCCGGGGTGAGATTCCAAATATTGCCGTCCCACTTCCTGCCCATCTGCCTGCCCAGGCGCTCGATCTGTTCTTCATTAAAACCACCCCAATAGTAATTCCAACTGTGGTGCGAGCCATGGTAACCGGCCTGCGCCTGTGCAATATCCTTATAATTATCGGTAGTCTCCTCCTGTAGTTTCTGAGCATCTCTCGACACACGTATGGCAGCCGCACCTCGCGCACTCTTCATCTCGTCCGTCAGGTCTTCTATCGCCTGCTCGAGCAGCTCGTTACGCTTCGTCAGACGATGGATACTCGCCGCTACCTCCGCAGCGTTCGAGTTCGTAAACCATTCGCTCGGGCCGCCGCTACCCAGCAAGCCCAACGTCAGTATGTTGCCCACACGACCCAAAACACTGTCCAAAAGACCGCCCACGCCTTTCACCACGATGCCCTCCAGCACCTTGAAGAGATTCTCCGGCAGGTCGAAGATGGCGTCTATCAGGTTGCCCACGGCGTCCAGTATGCTCACAACCAGGTCATCAATCCATCTCAGCGAGATAAGTTCCGTGATGGAGTCCAGCACGCCCGTAACGAAGTTCTTGATGCCGTTTGACAGGTCGAGTATCAGTTTCGGTATCTGCGCCACGATGCCGATGACGCTGCCCATGCCGCCCGACAGCACGCTCTCGATACCGCCGCCGATACTGCCCAGCGTACTGCCCATCGTTTTCGACAGCGTGGTGCCTATCGTCTTAGCCATCCCTTCCCCCATCTGCGGAAGTATGGAGTCCAGCGTTCCTTTCAGCTGGTCTATCTGCCCCACAGACTGCCGGATGCCGCCAAAGCCCTCCGCGCCCTGCCAGCCCTTGGCATTGCTCAGTGCCGTAGTCAGGCCGCTCGTGAAGTTCGCAACCTCGTCGGAGGTGCGGTTCAGTGCCGTGCCGAAGTCCTCCATGTTCTCGCGCGCTGTCGCCGTGGCGTCGCCCAGTTCCTGCGCCTTCTGCTCAAGCGCCTTGTACTCCTCTTCCGTAATCTCTCCCGAGGCGAGTTTCTTCTTGCCTTCGTCCATTGCCTTCACGGCGGCTTCCTCAGCCTTCGCGGCGCGGTCGTAGGCGGCCACGCCGTCCGTGAACTGCTTGATGGCATCGTCTAATTTCTGCCATGTCGCGCTCTGGTCCGTGCCCACATACTTCCGCATCTCCTGTATCAGGTCCGTAACCTTCTGCTGCGTCTCCGCGTCGGCGTTCCGGTATTCCTCCGTCTCGACGTATGCGCGCAGCCGCTCCATCATCGGCTCCATCATCTCCTTCGTCAGGTTGCCCACGCCGCTGAAGAGGGCGCTCCAGTCGATTCCACGGCTGATTTCCTCGAACTTAAGGCTGGCCTCGCGTTCCTGCTGCTCCTTCAGGATTTTCGCCTTCTGCCATTTCTTCGTCGTCTCGCTCACCTCGCTCGCGTCAACCTCCGCTATCTGCTGCGCTGTCTCCTTGGCGATGGCCAGTTTCTGCTGCTGGAAAGAGCCGTAGGTCTTCAGGTAGTCGCCCATGGCCTGAATCTCCTCCCTGCGCTGCTCCAGCATTTTCTTGCGTTCCTCTTTCTCTATCTCTTCCTCACCGTCCTTTTTCTTCATGGAGGCAAGGGCACGGGCTGAGGCAAGTGCTTCGGTCTGTTCCTCGGAGAGATGCCCCTTTTGTGCATCGCGCCATTTCTTTTCCTGCGCGGCGAGTTCCTCCATTTCCTTGTCATAATTTTCCTGGATTTGTCGGCGTTTCTTTTCCGAGCCTTCCTTCAGAAGGTCTATCTCTGCCTGGCGGTTCTTCTGCTGGAGGGCGAGCAACTCGGAAGCCATGCGTTCTTCCTCTTTTATTGCATTGCCTTTATTGCCGGTGCCCTTTCCTGGGGGGGTGTGGCCACCGATATTAAACTCTTTTCCTATTTCTGCACTCTTCCTCATCAAATCTTCTGCCTCCTTCTTATATGAGTCCCGCTCTTTTTCCGCTGCGGACAGGGCTTCTTCATATGATTTTTCGTTTGCATCGTGAATAGCTTTACTTGCACTAATGGGCCGGATACCTCCTGCCCCGAGGAATGCAAATCCTTCTTCGAGCCATCCCATGTCCGTTTCCGCATTGCCTGGCTTCTGCGCTTTCAACCTGGCCACCTTCTCATCGGCTTCCACGGCCTTGTTCACAAGTGCCTGCGCCTCGGCCTGGAGGAAAAGCATCTGTATGTATTGCTCGGCTTTCTGGGTAAGTACATCGTACCATTGCGCCACGGTGTCATAATAGCCGAAGGCCTCGCCGAACTTGCGGTTCACCTCCTCGCACTTCTTCTTCTCCTCTTCCTTGGAGCCGGTGAAGTTCTTCAGGCTCTCCCGCGTGGTGTCTATCTCAAACCGGGTCTTGATCATCTCTGCCCGTCCCTGTGATTCAATCTCTACACGTTCCTGCGCCTTCCTTGCCGCTTCTTCCTGTGCGTCGGAGTATTTGTTCCAAGCCACGATGAGTCCTGTGATGACAACTGAAAGACCGAGTGTCAGCGTGGCCATGAGTGCCGTTGCCGCAGCGTTGGAAATACCCAGTGAGGTGGCAAGGCGGTAGTTGGCAGCCGTCAGCAGGTTCTTGGCTTTCGTGACGGTTACCAGCCGGAATGCGCTGTCCTTGTTCAACGCATTGAACAGCTGCTGCAGCCCCATCGTTATGGCCATCACGCTTTGCACCCGCGCCTGTACCTTCATCAGGTTTTCATTCTCCCCGGCGAAAAGGGACATCACGCCCGTGGCGGTGGTGAATGCGCCCGACAGACCGTTAACGCCGGAGATGAAGCCCTGAAGGTCCGCGTCGTCATCGGAGAGGATACGGGTCTGCTGGCGCAGGTCTCCGAGAGTGTCCGAGAGCAGTGCAGCCTTCTCTGCCATCTGCCGGTACTCCTCGGTGTTCTGCTCACCGTTCAGACGCATTTTCGCCATGTCGTTCTGCAGTTCGCGCAGCTGGCGCGACAGGCGCTTGTTGCTTTCCTTGTTCTTTTCCTGCTCTGCCGTCAGCCCGGCAAGAACGCCCTCCTCCTCGGAAAGGGCGCGCTTCGCGGCCTCCAGTTCAGACAGGGCGGAGGTCTTCGCATTGCCGGGAGCGGCTTTCTCGTAAGCCTTCTGCAAGGCGCGCACGTCTGCCTCCACCTGCTTCACGACGGCTTTCTGTTCCGTTATCTTATCGGTAAGGCTCTTGCTCGCCGCTGCCGCCTGTTCCTCAGAAATGGTTATCTTGCGGTATTCCTGCTCCAGTTGCGCCACGCCCTGTTTGGCCTGCTGGTGTTCCTTCTCCAGTTGCTGCAGTGCGCCTGTTTCCTCGGCAAGGACTTTCTTGCATGCGCTGATTTCTGCGATCAGCTCCTGCTGGCCTGCACCCGGCTTCATGGTCTGAAGCTTGCGCTGCATCTTGTCCAGGTCGGAGTTCACACCGTCAATCACCTTGCGCTGCTCGGCTATCTTGTTGTTGATGACGAACGACGCGCGGCGGGCTGCGCCAAGCAGCTGCTCGACGCTCATCTTGCTCTTGTCAAGTCCCGCCGTCAGGTTGTCACGCATCAAAAACTCTATCTCTACCGGTTTCATTCGCTATTGTTTTAAGTTGCTTTGAAAAAACGCCACTATATCGCTGGCTTCACCTTCAGGGCTTTGTGTGCTGCCGTTGGCTTGCTTGCCATCCACATAGCGGGGTGCGTCACTCAGCATCATGATTAGTGTCTGGAAGTTCACGCCGTTCAGGATATAGTCCACGCTCCACCCCGTGGCACTCGCTATCTGCCATATAAAACCGAAGGGGCTATGGGAGCCTTCCCAACGGCTCTTTAACTCCCCCTCTTTCCTTGGCTCAGTCTCAGCCGCATCGGATTCGTCATCTCGGCTGATCTGATAATAGTCGTAAAAGACTGCGTACCCATCAGCAGCACAAACTCCCTGAAGGCTGCCTTCTGGTACTCCCACTTCATGCAGTGCCTCACAAGCCACGACAGGACACACAACGGAAGACAACGGTAATCCATCGTCAGGGCGATGATCTTGCCAAGGGTCTTGCCATGCCTGGCAAGGAACTGCATCTGTTCCTTATGGTCCATCGCTTCCAGTTCAGCCGCCGTCGTGTCCATAGTCAGGTAGGCGTGCGCAATCTTTATCTGGCGGGCCAGCGTCGGGCGCTTCATCGTCAGCCGGAATCGCAGCGGCTCTTTCCTGAATGGTATCCTTAAGTCCTTGAGGGGGAGGGAAACGCCCGCATCAAGCAGGGCTTCCGCTCCCTCTCTCTGGATTTTCCTGATCACTTGCTCGTCCATCAGCCTTCAGTGGTGTCGTTGATCTCGTAAGGTGCTCCGCCGTTCTCCGGCTTGTTAATCTTCAACTGGCACTCAACCTTCGACACCTCCGTCAAAGTCAGCTTGCCACCGAGGTTCGCAAGAATGGTCCCGTTGGGAATGGTCATCGTCTGACCGCTCACAAAATCGATTGTCCACTTGTCCCTCAATTCCACAAGGGAGGAGGGGGCTTTCCAGCCCGTCACCTTCTCGTTACCGCCGCTGCCGCTCTTCACCAGTTCACCGCCGAGAACTGACTGCAGATTCTCATAGTTCAACTGGATTAGGTTGAACGTCGGCGCTATACGTCCGTTCTGTTGCAACAGGGTCAATACCGGCGCGTCCGGAACCTGCTCGGCTTCCACATCAACGCTCTCCGGTTTCGAGCCGCCCCAGTCCCAGCTGCCCTTCTCGATGTAACCTATCAGAGTGGTTCCTTTCTTCACGGCTGCGATGCCGTAGATAAAATCTTTGTTCTTGTTCATTTCTTTTTCAGTTTTATGAATGTATATACTATTCCGATAACTCCCGCCAACAGCCCGGCCAGGAAGTATTTGAGCCGCATGAGGAAGCCGTTACCGGTACTTTCCTCCGCCTCCTCCTTATGCTCAGCCTTGCTGTCGCTCGCAATTTTGAGTTGCCGTTTCAGCGTGCTGATGGTCTTGGCATATCTGGCGCACACCAGTTCCAGGCTGTCGCAGCCGGCTTCAATCACCAGCCGTTCCGGCTCATCAGCCGTCGGCGCCTTGTGGCTCACCTTCACGCTCGCCTGACCTTTCCTCGCCGTGTAGCCCGCCCCTTGGGGCAACAGGCGAAGACTGTCCAGGTTCAGTGTCAGGCTTACCGTCGACATCGGCACCTTCACGGGCATCTGGCTCGTTTCGGTGATGCTCACCGCCTCGCTGTCCCTTGCCTCGAGAGTGCTTCGCACGACTTGACTTTCCCTCGTCAGCCTCTTCGTCGAGCGACAGCTCGCCGCTGACAGGACAATTAGCGCGAAGAGGGCAAACCTGAATAGCCTCGATGGCGCGGGAGAGGCGGTTGAGCGCACGCCGTGTCCGGCTGTTCTCGACTCCCAGAGCCTCAATCTGTTCTTTCGTCTCTTCATATTTCTTCTGTGTTTCAACCAGCAGCGTCGAGATGTCCTCGTACATCGTCTTGTAGGTGTCGTGCACCTCCTTGGCGGTCTTGGCCTCCCGCGCCTTGCGGTTCGCAATCCACGCAATGGCGGCACCGATACCGCCAGACGGGATTGCCCATTGCAGAATCTGTAATATCGTGTCTGCCATTGCTTGTATATTGTGAATTGTAAATTATGAATTATGAATTATGAATTATGAACTCCTATCTCGCGCAGCCACTTGCTAACGTCAAACGAAGGGCACGCCTTGCCCGGATTCAGGTCGTGGTGCCCCACAATGCGCACATGGGGGAAACGGCGGTGGAAGTCCTGCACATAGCGTTTCAACGCATCACGCTGAGCTGCAGTACGGGTGTCTTTGGGCTTCATACCCTTGTCACACCCGCCAACATACACCACGTGACGGCTCACGCTGTTGTAGCCCGCCGCACCGTTCGTCACTTCCCAGGGGTCCACCTGAGCGTCCTCGTTATTCTTCACTAAACGTTCCACGCGACCGTCCAAATGCACCATGTCCGTGTAACCCACCTGCCGCCAGCCACGGCCTCCCTTGCTTACCGGGGAGGTGTGCCAGTGGCGTATCTCCGCAGAGCTTACCTCACGGCCTTCGGGCGTGGCGGTGCAGTGGATTACCAAATACTTCATCGGCTTACTCATCGTCTTCAGGGTTTAATCTTTCAACCGGTTTGTCACCACCACAGGCCGTTACGTCCGGTTGGCCTGATTTCACAGCCTCGCCGCCTTCCTCCTTACCGAGGATATGGACGGCAGCTGCCTTACCCTTGAACTCCTTGCACAGGCCACGGTCTATGAGCGACTGGGCGCGGTCTTTGTCTTTCACCTCCAGAATGGTATCCGGGTCATACACTGTTACATGATCGTCCCTGTCACGGAACGCACTTGTTACTTTCAGTTTCATACGCTTGTTATCTGTTTTATGGTTTACTTCATCCCTCAGGAAGGCTGGGGTCCTTGTAGCCGCTCATCATCACCGCACCGGCATCTGCCTTTTTCGGCATACAGATGAAGTAGTGGCGGAAGTTGATGAGTGAACGCTGGTTCTGAGGGTCCGTCGATGCCTCACTGTAGTACATCTTCGTAGAGCCCGTAGCCTTGAACACACGAGGTACATGGAAGGCGAAAGAGCACTGGAACTCACCGGTCGCAGCACTGGCGCCAACGTCTTTCTTCTTGCCGGCAGTGGTGTAAACAGGGTTGTTCGCAAACTCATAGATGTCAAAGCCGTACAGCCTGCCCACCGTGCCGTCATTGCGGTTGATGTTGTACTGTTCCTTGAACACCTGCGATACTTCCAGCAGGTCGTTCGCATGATCGCTGCAAAGAACTAAGCGACGTCCCTGGGCAGGGACTTTCAGCTTGTCCAGCGCACGTTTCAGGTTCAGCAAATCGGTCGGCGTCATCTTCAGGCGGCCCGTCACCGGATCACGCTTGCCCGTGGTCTTCAGCACGGGAGTGGTGGCACTGTCTTCCTTCGCACACAGGGCGTGGGCAGACTTCGCAAACTTAGAGTCGCTGATCGCATTGCCGTGGCTTTCCTTCACACGTGTCATCTTGTCATAGCTCAATGCGTAGAGCTCGTCATCGGTAATGGGTGTTACCTTCGTCTGGAACTTGTCCAGCTTGATGGCGATGTCCTTGTCCTCCAAAGCCTGAAGGGGAATAGGATAGGTCGTGTTGTTGATCAATACGTCAGGGTCCACGCCAACCTCCACAAGGTGGATGACATCGTTGTTCACGATACTCGAACTGTCGGGGATACCGTCGAGGAAGGTAGCCTCCAGTCCACGGCGAAGGTGTTTCACCAGCTCACCAGTCCATATCTCCGTATAGACACCCGCGCGCAGACTGCCGGCAGGGGCAGCCTGTCCGATAACGGCAGCAAGCACATTCATGCCGACGGCACCCGTAAAAGCAGGGACACCGGCAGCCAAGGCAATACTGCCGCCTACAAGGCAGTTAAACATAACTGCCATTAACATTCCAATCATTCTTGTCATTGTTTTCTGATTTTTGTTGTTATACATTTAGATTTCACAATTGTCGTGCAAACGAGGGCAATCAAGCTCGCTTGTTTTGCCGAGTGTAGCCGACATTCGCGATATTATATATCGCAGTCAATGCCGTATTCAGCCTTGTACAGCTTCTTGTACTGTGCAGGGTTCTCTTCACGCAGCTTCTCCAACTCTTCTGCAGGAACCTCGCTCAGCTTTTTGTATTCGGCATTTCCTCCAGACGGGGCTCCGCCCTGATTGCCTACGATGGAACTCAGCTTCACCTGTGGCGACATCGCATCAAACGTCGCCTTCAGGTCTTCGGCACCGAGCTTCTTGCCCAGTTCCAAAAACTGCTGTTTCTTGTCCTCACCGATCTTCTTCTCGGCAACGGCGGCGTTCACGAGGGTTTCAATACGTGCGGCACGCAGCGTGTCGCATTCCGCGCGCAGACTCTCCGCCTCCGCGTCTTTGGCCTTCAGCTTTGCCAATGCCGCACTGATGGCAGCTTCGTCGGCATCCTTGGGCAAGCCCAACTCAAGGGCTAATTTCTCTTGATCCATTTCTTTTCTTTTTTTATTGTTCTTAATATGCAGTGGCGGCAACACGTCTGCCGCGCCCTTGCCCAATGTCAGTCGCACACCGTCCTTGTGAAGCGCGATGGCGTCGTCATTCGCGCCGATGTCCACCAACGACACCTCGAACAGTTTGCTCTTGGTGATGGTGGGGGCGGCCTGTCCCGATACAAGGAATTTCGGGTCATCGCTGGTCTCAACAATGTCAATGCCCACACTCACCATCTTCAACGAGCCGAACTCCCACTGCTTCTTGCAGCGCTTGCTCAACTCAGTGGCCTCGTCAAAAACAAGTTCGCCGGTAACATCGCCGTCCTCCACCTTCAAGTCTTTCACATAGCCGATTACCTGACCGCGCTCGTGCATGTACAGCAACACGGGATTCCTGTTATACTGTTCCACATTCATGCCAGAGGTCAGAACTCGAGTACCGTAACAGTTCAGACTTTCATTACTGATTCTTACTCTCTTTTCTTTGCTCATTTCTTTCGATATATATGTTGTGCTATAGCACAACTGAATTCTTGTTTCTTTATCTGCAATGGACGGCCATAACCGACCATTGACGATGCAATATTAATAACTAAATATCTGACATCCAAATAATTGCGAAAACACTGCGGTATATACCGCGCCGCCTTCCGCATTATTTGTTACTCTCAGCGAAAAACATCAACTTTGCACTATATTAAATACATATCCAAATATTATATGAACAGAAAAGATACAGAACAGAAAAAGAATATCGGAAGGTCGCTCTACCTCTCCGGTATGGAGCAGACGGAGATTGCAGAACAAATCGGGGTCTCCAGGGTCACAGTATCAAGATGGTGCACATCAGAAGGGTGGAAGGAGGCACGGGCGGCCAAGAATATCTCACGACCGGAACTGGTGAACAAGCTCCTGCTTACCATCGACGGTTTGATAGAGAGTGTGAACAAGTCAAAGGACCCGACGCTCATCGGCTCGCTGGCTGACAAACTCTCAAAACTGTCGGCAACAATAGAGAAACTCGACAAAAAGGCGAACGTTGTAGATGCCATTGAGGTGTTCATGGCTTTCAACCGCTGGATACGGGACCAGGCATCATACGACCCGGAGATTACGCCGGAACTCATCAAGGCCATAAACAAGTACCAGAACAAGTTCCTCATGGAGCGTATGCAGCGTCCCGAAGAATTATAGTGCAGTCGAATATCAAACCTGATCCGACCGATTAGCCTGATTACCCTGATTCCTAAAATAATAATCATGACATTATCAGAACTCAAGAAGATACAGCAGGAGTGGCAGGAGCACTGCCGGCAGATTCAGTCCATCACGGACACGAAAAGCCTTGTCCGGGAGAGTTCCGTGCAGAAAGAGAAGCGCATTCGCAGGCTGCAGAAGGACTATGCCGCATTCTGCGAATACTATTTCCCTCATTTCCTGCAGCTGCGCGACAAGGTTACGGGGGAGGTTATCCGTACCATACACAACGCGCCGTTCCACAACGCCGCAGCCGTCAAGGTAAAGAACACGCCGAACCTCAAGGCGGTATTCAAATGGCCGCGAGGACATGCCAAGTCTACACACCTGGGCATATTCACACCCCTGTGGCTCATGTTCCAGCCAAATGGCGAATACAAACACGGTGCAAACCGAACGCAGAGCGGAACTCCTTCCGGCTTTGCAGAGGCGCAGCCCGTGTTCAAGCAGACTGTAAGTCTGATTAACTTCATGGTGCTCGTCGGAAAGTCAGAGGATAGTGCAGTCAGGCTTCTCGGCGACATTCAGGCGGAACTACAGTACAACAAGCGCATCATTGCCGACTTCGGCAAGCAGATGTCGATGGGCAACTGGACGGAGGGGGAGTTCACCACAAAGGAGGGGGTATATTTCCTTGCGTGCGGACGCGGGCAGTCGCCGCGTGGTCTCCGCAAGCGTGAGGCACGGCCTGACTATATCGTCATCGATGACCTTGACGACGACGAGCTCTGCCGTAACGAACGACGTGTGCGCGAACTCACCGACTGGGTGAAGGAAGCGCTTTTCGGCGCACTCGACGTGGGACGGGGGCGGTTCATAATGGTAGGAAACCTTATCTCGAAGACATCCGTACTGGCAAACATCTGCAGCACAAAGGGCGTGCATGTCTCAACAATATATGCCGTGGACAGCCAGGGCAATCCCGTATGGCGTGAGAAATGGACCAAGGAGGAAGCCCGCGAATATGCCGACTTCGTGGGTTATCGTGCATGGAACAAGGAGATGATGCACAATCCCATCGTCGAGGGAACTGTATTCCGGCATGAATGGATACGTTGGGCAAAACGACCGGCATGGCGCGACTTCTCCGAATTTGTACTCTATATCGACCCGTCGTGGAAAAGCAAGAAGACTAACGATACCAAAGCGGCAAAACTCTGGGGAAAGCACAAAACACATCTTTGGCACCTGCGCGCTTTCGTGCGCAAGGCCTCTGTTGCCGAACTCGTACACTGGTGCTACGACCTCTACGAGTGGAGCCGGGAAATAGGCATCGCCATACGATTTGCCATCGAAGCAAGCTTCATGCAGGATATTCTACTCGATGAGTTCACAACGGAGGGAGAACTACGGGGCTATCAACTGCCCATCACGGGCGACACACGCAAAAAGCCGGACAAGTTCCAGCGCGTCGAGGCAATCAGTCCGCTATGGGAAAGGGGCTTTGTCTATTATGACATCTCGCAGAAGGAAGACCCGGACATGCAGGCCGGGGTCGAACAGACACTCGCATTCGAGAAAGGAATGGCTGGCAACGACGATGCGCCCGATGCGGACGAGGGGGCAATATATATCCTGCAGAAGAATACAAGGCAACAGATTTATAAACCGAGGTTCGGAAAACGAACGACCTCAAAAAACTTATGGTAAATAACATGATACGGCTTATAAAAGAAATTATCTTCGGCTTACGCTTCAAGCGTGCCGTCAGGAGGGCTGACCGCTTTCACCATGTCACGCACCGCAAGTACATGGTGCTTGTCATCAACAAGAAGCTCGAAGTGCTTTCCAAACAGGAGGTGAGAAAGTTTGTGGCTGGCGGCATTTTCCAAAAGGGAACAACCGTCGGGGATATTGAGAGTAAGGCATTATATATAACGATGTAGAATTATGTTTGTAACAGATCAGGATTATAAAGTAGTAATAGGAGAACAGGCACTCAAAGTGGTCTCGCAGATAAGCGCAGAGAACCGGGCAAACGCAGAAACGGAGGCCGTAGAGGAGATAGCAGGCTATCTACGGCCTAAGTATGATGCCGGCGCCGTTTTCAGCGCATCGGGAAAACAACGGAACAAACTCGTCGTAATGTACACTTGCGACATCGCAATATACCACATGACGGCATCAACACCGCAGAAAATGGGAATGGAGATTCGTAAGGAGCGATACGAACGGGCAATAAAATGGCTCGAAGGGGTGCAGGCAGGAAAAATCGTACCGGACCTCCCGCTCGCGATGGATGAATACGGAGAACCGGTCGGAATGCCCATGGTTTATGGATGTCAGAAAAAACTAAAACATAACTGGTGAGCAAATCAGGGAAGAACGCTCATCGCTCTCCGATCCCACACGATTAGCCCGGTTTGCCCGGTTTGCCTGGTCTCCCCAATTAATCCCAATAAAATTTTAAAATTCAAACATCATGAGGAAAAACAATAAAACACTCCTGCAGACGCCTTTCGGCACGCTTCGGCTTGCAAGGAACGATGCAAAGCGGTTCCACAAGACGGTAATGGAACTGCAGAGAACCACCGATTCTCTCACACGAAAGGATATCGGGGACTGGCGCATTGCGTGGCAGATGGCTATCAACGTTGACAACCCAAACCGACAGCGGCTATATGACATCTACCGCGATGTGGACGTGGACCTGCATCTTTCCGGCTGTATACGGCAACGAGAGGGATTCGTCATGTCGCGATCATTCAAACTGGTCAACGGGAATGGAGAGGAGGACCGGGAGGCTGCAAAATACTTCAACACATCATGGTTCAAGCAACTCATGAAGTTCGCACTCGACGCCAACTACTGGGGACACTCGCTCATAGAACTCGGGGAACTCACAACCGACACCAACGACCTACTATGCTACGACGGGGTGAAACTTATACCGCGAAAGCATGTCATTCCGGAATATGGAAGGGTCGTTAAACAACTCGGGGATGACTGGAAGGCGGGCGTTGACTATCATAAACCGCCATTTGCAGACTACATCATAGAGGTCGGACAGCCGGACTGCCTCGGACTCTACCTCAAGGCGGCAACGCAGACCATACCAAAAAAGAACGCACTCGCATTCTGGGACACATTCGCAGAGATCTTCGGAATGCCAATGAGAATAGCACGGACAACATCACGGGACGATAAGGAACTCGCCAAGATGGAGAAGATGATGTCGGAGATGGGCACCGAGGGATGGGGCATATTCCAGCAGGGGACAGAGATAGAGGTCGTGGAGTCAGGCAGGGGAGATGCATTCAATGTATACGACCGGCGCATTGACCGCGCCAACTCGGAACTATCCAAACTCATCATCGGGCAGACAATGACCATTGAGGACGGTTCCTCGCTCTCACAGTCGGAAACTCACCTGCAGGTCTTCCAAAACCTCGTCGAGGAAGACTGCGACATGCTGCGGGATATGGTCAACAACCAACTCCTGCCGAGAATGGTTAAACACAACTTCCCGCTCAAGGGAATACACTTCGAATGGGACTACAGCGTCGACTACACGCCAGAGCAACAGGTGGCATACGAGCAACTCGTACTGAACAACTACGAGGTGGACCCGGCTTACTTCGAGGAGAAATACAACATGCCCGTGGGCGAGCGAAGACAACAGGCGCCAGTTCTCGCCCCCACAGACCCCGACGGTGGCGATGATGGCGAGGGAGACGATAAAACACCCAAGGAGGACAAGAAAAAGCGACAGGAGCAAAATGTGCGCCCTTTTTTCGACTAAGCCCCTCCGCTTACGAGGGGCTGCACAAACGTTACGCCCAAATCTTAGGTCACGGGAACAGCAAAGCCTCTTTCAGCCGAGAGGAGGAAGAACGGATAAAACAAATACGCCGGGAACTCTCCACGCTCTTCGAGGGGATGATGAAGGTCCTGTATAAAGTTGAGGGGGCACAGTTCCGCATCGAGATCCTCAAAACAACAAAAATACAGGGATTCATAGAGGCACATGCCGAGGCACTCGACTCTTCTTTCCGACAGGTGGAGATGTCAGACATCATGCGCCGGCGTCTCGAGCGCTCAAACTATATCTTCTCCGGAATCAAGACCTTCCACGAGCTCAACGAGGCGTTCCCGTCACTCATCGATGAGAACGGCAATCGAAAGTCATTCGAACAGTTCCTGAATGACGTTCAGAAGATAGACAAGACCTATAACGCAAACTACCTCCGGGCGGAGTATAATTTTGTGCAGGCATCGGCACAGATGGCGGCCAAATGGGAGGGCTTCATGCGCGACGGCGACCGCTATAACCTACAGTACCGTACTGCAGGCGACAAAAAAGTGAGGCCCACACACGCCGCGCTCAACCGGGTAACGCTACCCATCAACGACACGTTCTGGGAAGAGTTCTACCCGCCAAACGGATGGAACTGTCGCTGTACCGTCGTGCAAGTCCTAAAAGACAAATATCCCGTTACGCCGCACAACGAGGCTATGGCACTCGGAGAGGAAGCAACGGGCAAGGACACAAAGGGCATCTTCCGGTTTAATCCCGGAATAGAACAAAAAACGGTGCCCGACTACAACCCATATACCATCCGCCGCTGTAACGACTGCGACCTCGCAAAGGGTAAGACCACGCTTGCTTTCGTACCAGACAATGAATTGTGCGCCGCATGCAAGCTACTTCGGTGTATCAAAGATGTTCAAAATGAACACATCGAAAAGAATCGTTCCTTATATGACAAACTCATCACAGATGATAAATATAAAGATGTTGCCTTTGATGAAAAGAACGGGGGCATAAAAGCCACCCATATTGGACACAACTTAGGCAAAGACAAAGGTTGGTATGAAACCACAATACAAGATGTTGGATATCAACATGGGCACTCTGTTATTTTAGAGGAAGAGCCTCAGAATGTGTATAAAAGAAAGAGTTGCGAGGGATTTTGGGATAATCTTAAATTCGAGGTCGCCGGTGCAGAAAGTGGAACATCTAATAATATTAGAAATGCTCTCAAACATTGTGCATCTAAACCAGAAGCAAAAATCGCAGTCTTATTCTTCCCTAATGGTAATTTCTCAGTGGAGAACTTCCAAGCTGGTCTTGCAAAATTCAATGGTCTCAAGGGAACATCCCAGTATAAGAAGTTTGATTTGATTTACTGCATACAAGGAGAAGAGATTGTACAAATAAAAAAGCCAAGTTAGAAAACTTGGCTGGAACGAGAGCGGGTCTCTAAAGGTTACCCCATCCCTCGCACTGCAAAGATACAAAAAAATCCGTTACCTCCAAAAAAAGTAACGGATTTTTTCAATTATATCAATTATTTTTTCTTCTTGTCTATCTTCTTCATCTCCCTAAACTCGGTTTTCAACGTTTTCGTTAAGCCAAATGAGCAGAACCGAGCTTGCTCGAGTTATGCCATGGCGAGAAAACGAAGGATGAAATCCAAGGCTTTCTTTACTTCTGGTATCTGACGTTCTTGAGGAAGTTGCTCTGGCTTCCTGCCAGTGTTCTTGATGATAATGTCACGAACTTCACGGCCAACATCAAAATGAGTTCCCTCTAAGGCGGCTTGACCATGGATTGACTGTGATTTTATCCTCTCTTCCGTCTGAGTGATGCGGAACAAATTGGCTGCCAGTTCTGTTCTGCCCATCGTCTCAAACAGCTTGTTTTTGTCAACGCCACGTCTGCGCGCAAGTTGCACGTTTAGCATATTATACATACCACGATAACCGGCATTCGTAAACTTCGCGTAGTCTTCAACACCCGCCGGGTGGGCTGCGGAATTCAAAGACTTGTTACCCTCCTTAATCTCGTCGCGAAATAGAAGACGTTCAACGTCAGACTGCTTTTCTATATAGAGTTCAAACTGGCGAGTCTGAGTGGCAAAATAAGCCTGAACCATGGCAACCTCTGGTTTCTTGGGGTCACCGTTCATCGCTATCAGATAACACGCAAAACGGGTGAGTTTATAGTCTGTCTGAGAATGACCATCAATATCTCGAGTAACCCTGATGATATTGTCAAGATAATCAATATTCAAGGAAATGAAAGCCTTGGTAGCACGGTCTATCACTTTCTTGAACGAACACATCTCGGAATAGCCGAGCATAAGCATGAATTCAGAGGCCCACCAATAGGTAATGCCATTCTGGTTCTTGAAATCCTCAAAAGACAAACCGGATATATTAGGTAAATTTTCCATATCTACAATTCTTTACAGAGCGGTAAGGGGATGTTGTTTGGGATGAAAAGACATCAAGTATCCTCATTCCCGCGGCCTCCTTTCTGCAGGAACTCTGCCGCCTTTTTTAATGATGCGGCAAGTTTTTTTAGATAGTCTTTGTCCATCCTTTCTATTTCCATGCGCCACTTTGGACTCTTCTTCCTATAAAGGCAAAGCGTCCCGTCGTCTTCGCTGTACGCGAAGCCATACGGCTTGGAGAACGCTTTGTCACCGTGATGCCTCACGGCCCAGTCCCCCATCCCACGCATGATGCGCGAGAGTTCATCCGCCGACGGCACAGGCACGTCGTCGAGAACCGTCACCCTTTGCGTTTCGTTGAAACGGCCGTCCTCGAAAGATATGCAGACACCATTTTCGGTGTCTGTGAGAATCCAGACGCTTGGATTTTCCCGGCTGGGCTGTATTGAGACCTCTGCAAAACCTTACCCCATTCTCTATCATTCTTTTTTTTGAGCACTATTGGCTCACCTGCAGTCAATATTTTTGATTTTTAGGCTGTATAT
>QWCK01001446.1_pt1 | contig 34760 bp, 23 predicted proteins | sample 1972571 | NCBI WGS metagenome assembly QWCK01 (sample SAMN09866710, study PRJNA288562) | Human gut metagenome isolate term2_stool, whole genome shotgun sequencing... | isolation source: gut | host: Homo sapiens | place: USA: California | reverse complement strand
AAAATGGAGTATTCAAGGAGTGGATTCCAACTTTAACGAAACAAAGGTGTTATCCAATACCTTTTGCTGGTTGTAAGTCGAGTTCTTGAGGAACGACTACGTAAAGTCTCATGATTTGATGCAACTTTGCATGGGGGCTTGCAAAATCATTCAGAACCCATTGGGGTATGGCACGTTTTAGGATACCATACCCACTATCACATATTTATCAAAGAACTTAAATCTTATCAGTTAGGATTTTTTCATTCTTCCGGCTTCATATTGGTATAAACGTTCTGAACGTCATCAAAATCTTCAAGTCTTTCAACCATTTTATCGATGGTTTCTCGTTCTTCGGTCGTTACCTCTTTCAAGTCGTTGGGAATGCGAGTGAATTCTGCTGACGTGATTTCAAACCCTGAGTCTTCCAAATGCTTCTGAATTTCTCCAAAACTCGTTGGCTCACCGTAAATTGTAATTTCGCCCTCTTCATCGTCAATGTCATATTCGTCATCAACGCCATAATCTATCAAGTCAAGTATAAGCTCATCCATATCAAGCTCCTCCTTCATTTTGAAGCTGAAGACTGCTTTATGGTCAAATAAGAAGGCTAAAGACCCTTGGGTGCCGAGGGTGCCGTTGAACTTGTTGAAGACCGAACGAACATCTCCAACCGTTCTGGTAGTATTATCGGTCAGCGTATCTACAAATATGGCAATACCATGCGGTCCATATCCTTCATAGGGTACTGCTTTGTAATCGCTGGTATCCTTTCCCATTGCGTTCTTAATAGCGCGCTGTATATTATCCTTCGGCATATTTTCACGTTTGCAAGTAGCAATGATTGCGCGCAAGCGTGGGTTCATTTCAGGTTCGGGACCGCCTGCCTTTACGGCAATTTGTATTTCCTTACCTAATTTTGTAAATGTGCGGGCCATGTGACCCCATCTTTTCAACTTAGTTGCTTTACGATATTCAAATGCTCTTCCCATTGGAATGTTGTATTAACGGAGCTCTGCTCCGAGTTTATTTGTTAGATTTTTAATTAATTTCTGCATGATAGCATCAATAGCCTTATCATTTAATGTCTTAGTCTCATCTTGAAGCACAAAATTAACAGCATAGCTCTTCTTCCCTTCCGGTAAATTCTTACCTTCATAAACGTCAAAAAGCTCAACCTTTTTTAGAAGTTTCTTCTCGCTCTGACGAGCTATCTCTTCTATTTGAGCAAATTCTATATGCTTATCCAGCAAGAGTGCCAAATCGCGACTAACACTTGGATATTTGGAGATTTCGGTAAATTCTACCTTGTTTTTACGAATAGTCTTCATCAATCCTGACCAATTCAGTTCCGCGTAATAAACCGGTTGTTCAATTTCTATCTTACATAAAACTTTCTTGCATAAGACACCCATCTCTACAAGTTTCTTTCCGGAACGTGTTTCTAAAGTCAAGCCTTTAGCAAAAATATTATTGGCAGATGTTTTCACAACTAACATATTCCTTGCTACGCCCAATCTCCTAAAAATATTTTCTACATATGCTTTTAGTTCATAAAAAGAAGCATCCTCGTTAGCATGCGTCCATGAGCCTTCCACATGTTTTCCTGTAATCCATAACCCCAACTGGTAGTTCTGATTATAAGCCTTTATAGGGTTGTCCGCACTCCATTTTTCCTTATCGTAGGTATAGACATTACCAAATTCAAAGAATCGCAGATTATTTGATTTTCTGTTTACGTTTCTCCGAATGCTTTCCAAGCCTCCGAAAAGAAGTGTTTGGCGCATCACGCCCAAATCACCGGATAACGGATTCATCACCTTAACGGTATTGGACCATTGATATTCTTTCAAGTCATTGGCTTCATAATAGGACGTTGCCGTTAATGAATTATTCAATATTTCATTAAATCCGGAACCGACAAGCTGCTCACTTATCGCATTTTCTTTATGATAATTCTTATCAGCCTCTTCGGCAATCGTTAGCGAAGACTTTAACGTTGAGGGAATTTCCACATTATTATATCCGTAAATACGTAAAACATCTTCCACGACATCACATGCTCGCCATACATCCACACGGTAGGGAGGCACTTTGATATCAAGTCCTAAAGCGTCTTCGCTTTCTATTTTCATTTCCAAACTTTCAAGGATGCTCTTGATAGTTTCAGCACCAAGTTGCTTACCTATCAGTCGATCGGCATACTCATAGTCCAAACGTACCGAGAATGCATGTATTTTCGTTGGATATTCATCGCGTATCTCCATGCTTATTTTTCCTCCTGCCAATTCCTTACAAAGAATGGCTGCCTGTTTTAACGCGTAAATCACGCCATCGGGGTCGATACCTCTTTCAAAACGAAAACTAGCATCAGTAGACAAACCGTGTCGCCGTGCACTCTTGCGAATCCATGTCGGATGAAAATAAGCACTTTCAAGAACAACATTTTTAGTAGTGTCGTATGTTCCACTACCTTTACCTCCAAACACTCCCGCTATGCACATTGGTTCCTCTGCATTGCAGATGGCAAGGTCATGTGCGCCAAGGATATGCTCTTCACCATCAAGAGTGATAAATTGTTTCCCCTCATTGTTGTCCTTTACGATAATTTGATTTCCGGTAACCATATCAGCATCAAAGCAATGCATGGGCTGACCGTATGCCATCATGACATAATTAGTTATATCAACAATATTATTAATAGGACGAATACCAATAACATTCAACTTATCCTTTAACCATTGTGGACTTTCTTTTACGTTACAGTCTGTAACACTCAAGCAAGCATACCTCTTACAAGCCTCATTGTTTTCAATCTTTACATCAATTTCAAGATTATGGTTATCCACCTTAAACTCATTACAATCGGGTCTGTGAAGAGATGTCTTGTAACCATTCTGTTTCAACCACGCGAACAAATCGCGCGCAACGCCATAATGACTAAGCGCATCAGCTCTATTGGCAGTAATATCTATTTCGATGAGCCAGTCGCTTTCCAAGTTATAGTACTCAGCTGCCGGAGTTCCAATATTAGCTTCATCAGGTAAAACGATAATGCCGGCATGATTAGTGCCAACACCTATTTCATCTTCAGCACATATCATTCCGAAACTTTCAACCCCTCGTAACCGGCTTTTCTTTATGGTGAAACTTTTATCTCCTTCATAAAGTGTGCAACCCACATCAGCGACAATAACTTTCTGACCGGCTGCAACGTTTGGTGCTCCGCAAACTATTTGCTGTGGTTTTTCCTTACCAAGATCTACCATCGTAATGTGCAGATGATCGGAATTGGGGTGCTTCTCACACGTAAGCACTTTTCCTACGTACAGTCCTTTCAATCCGCCACGAATCGTTTCAACTTCTTCAACCCTCTCAACCTCCAAGCCGGTTGAAGTCAATGCTTCTGCCAACTCTTGCGGTGCGAGTGAAAAATCCACATATTGTTTAAGCCACCTATAAGAAATATTCATATTTAAAAATTATTTTTGTCAGAATTGCTTGATTGCATAAAACAACGTGCAAAGTTACGAAATATTCTCAGGATGCCCAAATCAATGGTCGGTTTTTATGAACTGAGGGGTACTCTTTTATTGCACTTCGTTTTGGAACTTGCACACTTCGTTTTGGAACTTACAGTCAATTTTTCTAAAGACAGTGGCGTATGCCTGTTTTACAGCACTTCTGACAGTTTGCCTGTGTGCGAATCGATGATAAATCCTCTCACCGTAACCCCTCGTGGCATCAGGGGATGGCATTTAATAGTGTTTACCGTGAGTTTTACATCTTCTTCTACATCATCGAACCCACTGAAAAACCTTTCAAGGTTTACGTGTTTGGCAGCCTTTTGTAGAGACTCATCGCTGATACCTTCCTGTTTCATAAGGTCTATAAAGTGTTGGGCTTTCATCCGACAGAGTCCACAATCGGAATGGTGAACCACCATAATCTCCTTACACTCCAATTCATATACAGCCACTAATAATGACCGCATAACTGAGTCGTAGAGAGAGAGCATGGTACCGCCAGCCACTTTAATAAACTTTGCATCACCGTTTTTCAATCCCATGGCTTTGGGGAGTAGCTCGGTAAGACGAGTATCCATGCAACTCAACACTGCTAATTTTCTGTTTGGTTGCCCTGATGTGGCATAATTTTCATATTCTTTTTGTTCCACAAACCGAATATTGTATTTCAATATTTCTTCTATCATAGTGGTATATATCTTTTGGACTCAAAAGTATAAAAATTTTCTTTAAAATTAGATTTCAGAGTAAAATAAATCTAAAACTTTAGTTTTTAATAGATATACCTCTCTCGGATCGAATGGCATAACACTTTCAGCCTGCAAAATGAGCTATAAGTTTAATTTTGCACATCGTACCTCAAAATCAATCTCATAAAAATAATTGAATTAGTAATTCGAAATCATAGTTTTTCCAACGCGATAACCTTGACGATTCCTCCTTCTGAAACAAATGTTTGAAATAAATGGAAGAAATGAGAAATCGAAAGAATTATTCAATCGAACATGATATACATAACACTTAGCATCTGAAACCTTAGCTTTTGATACGCAAAAGCTAAGGTTCTACTCTGCTAAATGTAAGATGCTGATATTCAAAAGATTGTAAATCGCAAAAATCCTGTTTATGAAACCGGATTCGAACAATGATTCAAAAAGACTTGTTAGATATCCAAATCGGGAGCTTTCTCGGCGCCTTTCGCTGATTGAAACTTTACCATTTTATCAAATCCAAACAAATGGGCGATCAGGCTGTTCGGAAAATGTCGGATGGTACGGTTATAATCCTGCACCGATTCATTATATTTCCTGCGAGCTTCATTGATACGATTTTCCGTTCCTTCCTCCTGTTTTTGTAAAGCGAGGAAATTCGCATTGGCCTTTAGTTCAGGATAGGACTCTGCCACTGCGATTAGTCGGGAGAAAGCTTGAGCAAGTTGAGACTGTGCCGTCTCAAACTTTTGTATGCTTTCCGGTGTAAGATTGTTGGCATCCAAATGGATTTGAGTGGCAGCGTTGCGCGCCTTTGTAACAGCCTCGAATGTTTCTTTTTCATGTTTAGCATAGGCTTTGACGATTTTTGCCAATTGAGGCATCATGTCTGCTCTTCTTTGATAGGCTGCTTCAATGTTGCTCAAAGCCGTAGTGGCAGATTCTTCCTTATCCACCATGCCATTATAGCCAGAGAAGAGCCAAAGCCCTATAATCAAGACAACTCCAATAACAATTAATAATGTTTTATTTTTCATATTGATTTTAAATTAAGTTATTCTCTAATGGAAACACAACCTACCACCCACCACCGGCACCACCACCGCCAAAGCTACCACCACCGAAGCTACCTCCGCCGGAGAAGCCTCCTCCAAAATGTCTGTCGTTAAGATGCCCGGGGTTGCCCCATATCATCGGACCAAAGCCACCGCCTCCTCTTCCATGTGGTCCGCCCTTTCCTCCATTGTTCTTTCCATAGAAAGCCCAAATCAGCCAACCTGCAACAATGATGATAACCACAATGGCATAAGCATCAGAGCCATCGGCATCATCCGTGTCTTGAAAGAGTATCTTGCCTGTCTTGAATTTAAAATAAATAGTCTTGGCAGTAGAGAGCAACGCCCTGTCAGCATTATCTTGTCGCATATTTTTGACAATACATTCACGACCTATTAAATCACATTCAAGGTCGGTTAAGTCGGCTTCTAAGCCTTCACCCGGTGCAATGAAATATTTTTTATCATCAACAGCCACGACCACGACCAAACCTCTGTTGGTTTTCTTATCTCCAACCCCTTGACGATTGCCAATATCTTGCGCGACACGAAATACATCTCCATTCAAGACGCGCGACACAATGACATAGACAGTCTGTATTCCCGTTTCCTTTTCCAATTGGTGAATATAGAAGTCGGTGGAATCTTTCATATCCGGGGACATAATACCCTCGGGATCGCAAACATATTTTCGAGCATCTCTCAAATGAACCATGGGAATATCATTGGCAGACCACTCCTTCGCCTGAAGAAACTGACTCGCCAAACCTAACAATAGAATCACTAAAATTTTTGCTCTCGACATATACATGAGGATGTAAAATGAAAGTCCATTGCAAAGGTACGACACAAAAGGCACTAAAAGAAGAAAATATTGAAATAATCCAATAGTGTCCTAAATTTTCTTCATTCATCCACCCAAAGCTTAGCTTTCACTTTCCAAAAGCTTATCTTTTACACTGCAAAAGGTCATGAATTGGAATGTAAAAGCTAAGCTTTTAAATCGCAATTAATATCATCCTGATTATCAATAGATTACGAAGTATCTTCCCAATACATTTTTTGTAATATAATTTCATGATGCCGGGCAGGTCGAATGTTCGCTGTCAAGCGTCTGTTTACCACCACCTGAATATGAATTGGAGGTACACGCCATATATGATTGAAAGAAAACACATCACGCCTTATGATTTATGCGATGTTTCGTGAGTTTTCGAAAAAGTGTTTAGGAGACTATTGGAAATAATCACCGAAAAAAGCAAGAAATTACTTCACAATCCCTACGCAATAACTCATACTAATGCTTGCATCTAATAATGAGTATGGTACGTGTTTGGACTGTCAATCGATACCGATTATCCAATCTCTGTCCAACAACCCAGACGATACGAGCTTTTGCGTCGCAAAGCACAAGCTGACGGCGTTTTTCAAAGACATTCATCTTGATATCAGTAAGAAAATCACTGACGAGTTTGGTACCATTCATGCCAAAAGGCACGAATCGATCTCCTTTCTTCCATGGACGCAATAGTAGCGGAAATTCTATCTTATCCCTGTCAATTGCAATTTCCAAGAGTCCATCGGGGAGTTCAAAGCCTTCTTCAAGCTCCGCCGCTTTCACTTTCAGTACAGTACCTTTGGAATAGATATAGGTTCCCATCTCCGGAATTTTCATCTCTTTCTCAAAAGGCAAAATAAGAGGGGATACGATTATTTCATGCCTGTCTATCAACAACTCATGGCTTTCCGATTGCCAATGCTTACCCGGTTGCGTGCCTAATGATTGGGAAATTTGTTCTATCTGCGAAGGGGTAAAGCCAAAAGGCGAAAAGATATAATAAAGCAAATAATTAGGTGAGCAAAACTCTTCAACCGAATTAATATCAAGATGAACAGGCTTCGATAGCAAGTTGGGATACCGCAAGGATTGCAGAAAGCAATGCAAGTCGTCTTCGTTTCCTTTAATTACTTTGCTTAAATAATTACTTATAGACTCTTCCACGATTCGATTGGCATCAATGGAAAAAGAAGACAATTTCAACAAAGCTGAAGTTACTGATGGGTTCATCTCTTCTAATAAGGGCATGAGAACATTCCTTACCTTGTTGCGTTTGAAATCAACGTTGAAATTGGTGCTGTCGGTAACAAAGTCTTGGTGATTTTTTCTTAGGAAAGTCTCGATTTCATGTCTTGTGCAGTTTAATAATGGGCGAATGATGATTCCCTGCTTTGGTCTTATTCCCACCAGTCCTTTTACCCCCGTACCGCGGATGATGTTCAGCAATATCGTTTCGACTGAATCTTCCCGATGATGGGCAACGCAAACACCGGAAGCCCCAATGTCTTGAAGTAAATTGGCAAAATATCTGTAACGCAAATCGCGCGCAGCCATCTCAACACTTACTTTATGAGTTTCGGCATATAAAGCTGTTTCAAAATGAATTACATGGAACGGAAGATTGAGTTTCTGAGCTAAAATTTTGCAAAACGCTTCGTCCCGATAACTTTCCTCTCCTCTTAACCGAAAATTACAATGAACTATTTCCAATCGGTAGCCAAGTTGATGCAAGACATATAAAAGTGCCACGCTGTCGGCTCCACCAGACAAAGCGACAAGATAAAGTTTCTCTTTATCTAATAGCTGAAAGGATGTTATATACTCACGAACTTTACTCAACATACAATACTAAGCCTTTGAGGTACTCCCCCTCAAGATGATAGATATTGATGGGATGGTCTGCCGGCTGATGAAGTTGATGTAGTATGCGAACCCTCCTACCTGCCTGTGTGGCAGCAGTAAAGACAGCTTGCCTAAACTGTTCCTTAGTGACAACTTGCGAACAACTAAATGTAAATAAAATGCCACCATGTTTGATCTTCTCAAGCCCTTTGAGATTTAAACGTATGTAGCCACGTAATCCGTTGCGCAGCGCGGAACGATGTTTCGCGAATGCCGGCGGATCAAGCACCAGTAAATCGTACTTTCCATTATTCTCGTCCAGATATTTGAAAGCATCCGCACAATAAGCCGTATGCCGCAAATCGTTGGGGAAATTTAGATTTATGTTTTCATTTGTAAGTTCTATTGCTTTTGCCGAGCTATCCACAGAATGAACCAATTTTGCCCCTCCACGCATGGCATAGACCGAAAAACCTCCTGTGTAACAGAACATATTCAATACGGTTCTATTCTTGGCATAGAACTCAAGCAACCTTCTGTTATTCCGCTGATCTATAAAAAAACCGGTCTTCTGCCCTTTCAGCCAGTCTATCTTGAATTTTAATCCGTTTTCTATGGCAATATTGTTGTCTGTTCTTCCATATAAGAATCCATCCTCTTGCTGCAAATTGGCTTTATATGGAAGTGTAGTCTCACTTTTATAATAAATGCTATCTATCTGTATACCAAAAACTTTTATGATGGCATCAGCGACCTCTTTTCGGTTAATGTGCATGCCAACGGAATGAGCTTGAACCACACAAGTTTTGCCATAAACATCCACAATAAGTCCGGGAAGATTGTCCCCCTCGCCATGTACCAAACGATAGGTTGTATTTTGCAATTCGGGAGCATTGGCGGACTTGATAACCCCAATAGCCTTACGCACTTCCAAGGCTGTCCTGATTCGTTCTTCCCAAAATCGAGCGTCAATGGTGATATCTTCAAAGGATAATACTCGTATAGCAATGGAACCTATCTGATAATGACCAATGGCGATAAACTCATCATGACTCGTAAGCACTCGCACAATTTCACCCTCTTCAATATCTTCGGCTTTTCGTGCCACCGCTCCTGAAAAAATCCACGGATGATAACGATGGAGACTCTCTTCTTTTCCTTTCTTCAGATATATCTTTTTATACATATTCTTTATTGGTTTGCGAGATTAAAATTTAACGTTTCCCCCTCGGATAGCGTTTCATAGTCTTGCGTGGATGCCAATTCCTTCAATCGCTCATATATTTTTATACATGCCCAAGCATCTGTTGCCGCATACAACTGTTGCTTTTCTGTTAAGGTTTTATTTTCCCAATTGGTCAGCTGCTCTCTTTTTGAAATGCGTTGATGGAACAAATTAGCGTAAAGTTTTTGCAAACTTAAATCTTCTATTCCAAACTCATGGACTATATCTTGGAGATCTACAAACTTCCCTTTTTTAAATTCCCCTCGTTGTCTCAACATTAAAAAATCATCATCAAGCGACAGACCTATCTTCAGCACTTTAGTATCCTCCAGCAAACGGATGAGACAAGGGGATAAGCCTAATCGGTTTAACCGGAAAAGGAAGCAAACTTGGTGAGTACTCACTTGAAAGAGCGCGACCTTATTATGCTTACCTTTTTTAAATACAGGACGTGTCTCCGTGTCAATCCCCAAAATATTTTGTGCCATTAGATAATCCACGGCTTTCTTCGCTTCCGGCTCGGCAGATATGACTATTATCCTCCCCGGGAAGACAACCCTTGGAAGCGCAGGTATGAGTTTTTTATTGAACTTACTGTATATCTTTGTCAGCATGAATTATGTTTTCAATTGCAAAAGTAGAAAAAACTTCGGATATTTTACCTTTTTATGGCTTAAAATTGCTACTTTTGCAGTAAAATATACATAATAATGGTAAGAAAGAAAACTGAGCGCAAACCTAAGACATTTAGTGAAGCAATCGGCATCAATTATATCATCAACGATAAAACAAGTTTCGTATTCGGGCTTATCCTTCTATGCTTTGCGGCGTTTATTTGCATCGCTTTTATAAGCTATTTCTCCACAGGGAGTGCTGACCAGAGCTTGGTTACTGCCTTACGCCCGGGAGAAATTGAAAACAGTGGACAGGAATTCCAAAACTCCTGTGGTTCCATCGGTGCCATATTATCTTATTATCTCATCTCAAAATGTTTCGGAATACCGGCTTTTATCATTCCGCTTTTTATTATAATTTGCAGCGTTAAAATGATAAAAGCGTATGAAAAAACCAACTTATGGAAATGGTTTTTCGCTATGGCAATTATCATGATTTGGAGTTCGGTTACATTTGCTAAATTCTTAACGCCGGTCATGGGCGAACAGATTTTTAATCCGGGAGGAGATCATGGGGCTTTTTGTGTTCAATACTTGGAAAATATAATCGGCTCTCCCGGACTCATAGCCCTCCTTATCATCATTATGGTGGCTTTTCTTACTTATCTGACATCAGAAACCATAATTATCGTCCGCAAGCTGTTGAACCCCGTTGGCTACATACGAGATAGAGTAAAATTTACCATTGTTAATCATCCTACGGAGACAGAGCGCAAAGAAGATGACTCTAACCCGGAGAAAGCAAAAGCCAACTTCATTGATCCGCTTCCGCAAACGGTGGAGTTTTTAGATGACGACATCCCTCAAAACGATAAAAGAGAAATAACTTCTAAAAAGAAGTCGGATGATACGGAAAAAGACACAGAAGTAGGGCTTCAGATTCAAGACACGAAAAAAGAAGAAGAAGCTGTGGGAAAGACGGTTGCCGGGCAAGCGGACTTATCAACCCCCATCAATCCTCACGAACCTTTTTTGCATTGGAAGTACCCAACGTTGAACTTGTTGAAAAACTATGACTCCGATGCTCAAATCAGCTATGTGGACAAAGAAGAGCTTGAAGCGAATAAGAATAGAATTATTAAAGTGTTGGATGATTTCGGGGTTCAAATCCGAAGTATTAGAGCCACCGTTGGCCCTTCAATTACACTCTATGAAATAACACCGGCGCAAGGAATCAGAATATCCAAGATAAAAAACCTTGAGGACGACATCGCCTTGAGTTTGGCAGCTATCGGCATCCGTATCATCGCACCGATGCCCGGAAAAGGAACAATTGGAATAGAAGTTCCTAACGCAAAACCATCTATTGTGTCCATGTACTCCATTCTTAACTCAAAGAAGTTTCAAGATTCTACCATGGAGCTGCCCATAGCGTTAGGAAAAACTATAACCAACGATGTGTTTATGGTGGATCTTGCCAAAATACCACATCTTCTTGTAGCCGGCGCCACGGGACAAGGAAAGTCAGTGGGTCTGAACGCTATCATCACTTCCCTACTCTACAAGAAACATCCCAACGAATTAAAAATAGTTCTTGTTGACCCCAAGAAAGTGGAATTCAGTATCTATGCTCCCATCGCCAAACCGTTCATGGCTGCGGTTGAAGAAAATGAGGAAGAACCTATCATCACAGATGTGCAAAAGGTAGTTAAGACACTTAAAGGTCTTTGTGTGCTCATGGACGAACGCTACGACATGCTGAAAGCTGCGGGAGCAAGAAATATCAAAGAGTATAACAAGAAATTCCTCACTCGCAGACTCAACCCGGAAGAAGGGCATCACTTCATGCCCTATATAGCTGTTATTATCGATGAGTTCGGCGATTTAATCCTAACAGCAGGAAAGGAGATTGAAATGCCCATTACTCGTATTGCTCAATTGGCACGTGCTGTAGGCATTCACATGATTATCGCAACTCAACGCCCTACTACTACAATTATCACCGGTAATATCAAAGCCAACTTCCCGGGAAGGATTGCTTTCCGCGTTGGTGCGATGATGGACTCAAGAATTATACTTGACCGACCGGGAGCGCAACAATTGGTTGGACGAGGAGATATGTTGTACTTAAATGGCGGAGAGCCCACCCGTGTTCAATGTGCGTTTGTGGATACACCCGAGGTGGAAAATATATCCAAATTCATAGCTTCACAGCCCGGTCCAATACAACCATTGGAGATTCCGGAGCCAATTTCTGAAGATGGAATAACGGGTGGAGATGGTTTTGATTCACAAAATATGGATCCACTGTTTGAAGAAGCTGCAAGAGCTATAGTGCTCAACCAACAAGGTTCCACCAGCATGATACAACGTCGTTTTTCAATTGGTTATAACAGAGCAGGCAGACTAATGGATCAGATGGAAAAAGCCGGAATAGTTGGGTCAGCTCAAGGTTCCAAACCAAGAGAAGTACTGATAGGCGACGAGACAAGTTTGGAAACTCTGTTGTCCAGACTTCATGGTAGATAAATTTTTTAATGTACAAAATAATGAAAACAAGAAAAATACTATTTATCACATTAGGGCTATTATTGTGCACGAGTTTATTTGCACAAAATGCCAAATCCGTTTTAGATAAAACTGCTGCTATTGTTGGCAGAAAAGGAGGAGCCGCAGCAAACTTTGCCATTAACAGTCAGCACTATGGCAATATCTCCGGAACCATCGCGATTAAAGGCAATAAATTTAAGGCTGTTACACCTCAATCTACTGTGTGGTATGATGGAAAAACGCAATGGGCATACATGAAAGGCACCAACGAAGTAAATATTTCCACACCTAACGAAGCACAGCGATTGTCGATGAATCCATATGCCTTTCTTTCAATTTACAAAAATGGTTATAACCTATCTATGAAGACAGGCGCAAACTATCAGATACATTTAAAAGCCATTCACCCTGCCCGTAGTGTACAAGAACTTTATATTACGATTACCAAACGGTATCAACCGCAACAGATTAAGATGTTGCAAGGTGGTAAATGGATAACCATAAAAATCAGTAATTTCAAAGCCATCAACCAATCAGATAATCTTTTCAGATATAATGCTAAAGAGACAAAAGGCGCGGAAGTTATAGACTTGAGATAAAGGTTATTCTTGAACAGACTGTGAATAAACTTCTTTAGAGAAAAAACTAAATTCCCTCTTCCTCAGAAGCCTCAAGTTCTGTTTTGGAATTATGTTGATAATCATCGGTATCGAGTTGCCCAGCATTTGTTATATGCACGGTACCAAGATTATTAATTGCGACATCTATGGGAATAAACTCATCGCTGTTTGGGTCAGGATCTCCGATACTGGCTCCAAATTTAATATGGTTACCCTCCACTTTGTCAAACATAAATCCGGCGAGAATCCAATGCTTTGCGTATTTACTGTTCGTGTAGGTTTTAAAATCACTCTTTGAAAAGGTGCGACTAAAGAAAGTGCTTCCATTTTTTCTAATGATTTTCAAATCAATCTTGTTATCATAAAATTTTCTTCCGTCTTCATTTGAAATCATTGGCAGACTCTTATCCGCATATCTATGAATTATTATCGTAAAAGTGTTTCCCATCCATTCTATGTCTTTCTTATATTCAAAATTGGATAATTGCTGGGGTTTATAAGAAACTTGGGGTTTGGGCGCAATCTTGGTTATGATTACATCTGTTTGTTTTTCTTTCTTGCACGAGAAAAACATCAAGGCTAAAATCCCTAAAAAGAGAGTGGGCAAAATATTTCGTTTCATAATTATAAATAATTCAATGCAAATGTAACACTTTTCTTCCACAAGCTTGCAATTCTTCTTTAATAATCACAATAAATTTATTTTGCAGAAAGCGATAAAGCAGAATCAAACAAGGTTATAGACCTCACTTGGAGATTTTCGTTTCAGTACTTCCAGTCCAAAATCCTTACCTGGGCGCAGTCCGCTATCATTTAATATTGTTTCTATAGTCTTACGCGCAAGTTCCGGATGATTATTTTCATCGCTTAAATGACAAAGCCAGACATTTCGAAGATTGGTAGTGGCATTTTCGACAATGGCAAAAGCGCAATCACGATTACTCAAATGACCATTTTCGCTGCTGATTCGTTCTTTAAGATATTGAGGATAGGGTCCGGCTAACAGTTTCTCGGTTTCATGATTTGCTTCAATGACAAGATAATTCGCACGAGCAATGTAGTTTTTTATTTCCTCCGTAACATGACCACAATCCGTTACAATAGTAAAAGCAACTTGTTCATGTTTTACATAGTAGCCAACACAATCTTTGCTGTCATGAGGTACGTTGAAGGGAGTTACTTCAAATTCGCCAATCTTCTTAGGTTTCCCCTTTTCAATAAGTTTTATCATGGATGGCTCCAATGCTTGACGTTTAATTCCTTGATGAACAAGCGAAGTAGAAAAAACCGGAACCATCAATTTTCGACTCAGCGAGCCCACAGATTTAACATGGTCGGTATGATCATGCGTAAGAATAATATGCCGCACCATGGATAATTGCAGCCCATAACTATTGAAATGCTTTTTCATGGTTCTGACACCTACGCCACAATCTATCATTAAACAATCGGTCTCGGTATATAAAAGATAGCAATTCCCACTACTACCACTTCCTATTGATAAAAACTTAAGCATTGAAAAATTTTTACGCAAAAGTACTAAAACATTTCAATATGACAAAATTTTCGCTTGGCTTATTCCTCCAATTTGCATGCTACATGGCAATAGAGTCTTAAATAATTTTCAATCTACCCATACAAAGTTTACCTTTCACTTTCTGAAAGCTTACCTTTTGCAATACAATAGGTCATGTTTTGAAGTGCAAAAGCTTAGCTTTTAAATCACGATTTATATCATCCTGGTTATTAGCCTGTTACAAAAATCACTTTTAATGCTGTTTTTGTCATGTAATTTTTCTATATTTTGATACAATGGTTCGTTAAAATAGAGATAAAGGTTGCGCAGTTTTCCGCTGCCGGCCAAAGAGCTCTTTGATAATATATCCCTATGTATGATATTTTAACTTTGGTTTTGGGGTTGTTTGATAACAAGAAACGTGCACGTAAGGGTGGAAAACGGCGCGTTGCCCCCACTTTCTCCACCTTTCTTCCCTCTGCCGTTGAGGGACTGAGTTGTTCCACTGCCGAGAACTACAGAACGGCATTGCGCTCGTTCCGTCGTTTCAACAAGGGAAAAGACCGGTGTATGTCGTCCGTCAGTGTCGCCACGGTGCTGGAATACGAACGCTGGCTTCACGACAATGGCGTGAGTTTCAACACGTCCTCTTGCTATCTCCGTTCGCTCCGAGCCATCTACAACAAGGCGGCGGAACGAAGATTGGTAGGAAACGTCAATCCGTTCAAAAAAGCCTTCACGGGGAACGTGCCCACCGTCAAACGCGGCATGGACATTACGAACGTGCGTCTGTTGCAATCACTGTGTCTTCCGGTGGGTTCGCACCTGCAGCTGACGCGCGACTTGTTCTTGTTCTCGTTCTATGCCATGGGGATGCCATTCACGGATATGGCTTACCTGAGGAAGTGCAACATCTGCGACTCACTGCTCGTCTATTCCCGGCGGAAGACGGGAAAACGCGTTACGGTTCGGATAGAGCCTTGTATGCTCCATATTATGAAGCGATATGCAGTTGCCGGCACGGATTACGTGTTTCCCATATTATATAAGGTGAAAAATGGAAAAACCCTTCCCATTGATTACAACACAGCCTTAAACAGCTACAACCGAGACTTGAAACATCTCTCCAAGGTGGCAGGCATCAAAACGAACCTTACCTCTTATGTTGCTCGTCACTCATGGGCAAGCTACGCTTACGCTCAAAACGTATCGCTATCGGTCATTTCCAAAGCGCTCGGACACAGCAATCCTCGCACCACACTCGTGTACGTAAACGAACTCACCGATGACAGAGTTGCAAGAGAAAATAAGAAACTTTTGAAAGGGATTTTTCGCACGCCTCTTGGCAAGAGGTGTAATTATCATTGAATTTGGTGCAAAACTAAGCATTTTTTGTAACATATACAAATGTTTTTTATAGAAAATTACAATTATGTTCATTTTTAACAAATCAGCAAGCTCCGAAGAGCTATTTACTGCACTTTGGTACAACTGTCTGCTATGGCGTATTTTGTGCTGATTTCCCATTCTTTTTCTATCGGAAAACTTTGTCGAAAACCTCACTTTGCACACCTCTTGCCAAGAGGTAATCAAATTTAAGCTTATAAAATGCTGCCTTGAGAGCTTACTCCCGGGCATAAAACATAACACAGATAAATATGTATGTCATGAAAAGACTTTTATCTCTATTCCTATTCCTGACTGTGATGGGCTTCGCCTATGGTCAGGCTCCGGGAGCGCGTGGCGGAACAGATTCCGTGCGCGTTTACTTCCGTCAGGGTGATGCTCGCCTCGACCCGCTTTTCCGGGAGAACGCGGTACGCATCCGCGCCTTCACGGAACGGTTCTTAACCTTGGTTCAAGACACCACGCGCCACATTCTCGGCTTGCGCATTACGGCAGGAGCCTCCCCCGAAGGTGGCGACATGCTGAACATGCGGCTGTCGGAACGCAGGGCGGAAGCCATCCGCCGATTGGTACGCAACTATATGCTCCGCGATGTGGCATGGTCGTACACCGTACCCAAGGGTGCCGACTGGGAGGGGTTGGAACGCCTCGTCCGTGCTGATGTTTACATGCCCTATCGCGATGCGGTGCTTTTCGAGTTGCAATTCACTCCCGAGTGGGTAACCCGAAAGGGACGAATTGTCGATGGTCGCAAGAAGCACCTCATGGACATGGAAGGCGGACGCGTTTGGCGTTATCTCGAGAACCGCTACTTCCCCGACCTGCGTGCCTCTACGCTGCAAATCTGGTACGAGAAAGACGAGCAAAAAGTTGTAGAGAAACGCACCGAGGTGGTCAAGAAGGACACGGTCTATATCATGCCGCAAGGCAAACCGGAGATAAAAATAGAGGTAAAGGAAAAGGAGCAGATAAAAGAGGTGCCGACGGTCGTTCCGGAAGTGGAAGAAGTGAAGAGCACCGCCAAGCCGTTCTACATGGGGTTGAAGGCAAACCTGCTCTACTATGCCGTGGCAGTGCCCAACATCGGCGTTGAGTTCTATCTCGGTCGTGGTTGGTCGGTTGCCGGCAACTGGATGTACGCTTGGTGGAAGAGTGACAAAAGCCATCGCTACCACCGCATCTATGGGGGCGACCTTGAGGTGCGTCGCTGGTTGAGCTATGGCAAGAAGCCACTCACCGGTCATCACATCGGTCTCTATGGGCAACTCCTCACCTACGACTTTGAGTGGGGCGGTAAGGGCTATATGGGTGGCAAGCCCGGAGGCTCACTTTGGGAAAAGCCCCACTACGGCGGTGGCATCGCCTATGGCTACTCCGCCCCCATCGGCTATCGCCTGAATCTCGACATGACACTCGGCGTAGGTTATCTCGGCGGTACGTACTACGAATACATCCCAAAAGACAATTTTTACATTTGGCAGGCAACGAAAAACCGCCATTGGTTCGGTCCGACGAAAGCGGAGATAACCTTGGTATGGTTGCTCGGGCACGACAATACAAACAGTAAGAAAGGAGGCAAACAATGAAAAGCAAATCCACCCGAATTTTCGTCAATTCTCTTGGCTCGCTGGCTTCCGGCATTGCCGTGACAGCCCAGCTCACTTTTATCTTCGTGTTCCTCACCGGACTGTTGTCCTCCTGCAATCATAAAGACCTCTACGAGCCGGATGCCGGTTTTGCAAAGGTGAACGTAGTCTTCGACTGGAGCAAGGCTCCCGGTGCCACTGCAAAAGGCATGGCACTCTATCTCTTCCCGGAGAATGGTGGCGAGATGATTCGCTACGACTTCGGCACCGCAACCGGAGGCACGGCTGACATTCCCTATGGCAACTACCGTGCACTCTTCGTGAACAACGATGTTTCCGATGTGCTGCTGCGCGGTGCAGAGGGTTACGAGACTTTAGAGGCTTACACGCGCCCTTCTTTCCTCTTGGAACCGCTGGGTTTTAACGTGAACCCCAAGGAGGCAAATCCCAACAACGAAGCGGTGGCATTGGCTGCCAACCGCGTGTGGATGGGGCGAGACATACACGTACAGGTGTTTCCTCCAACCACCGGCAATAATGGCGTGGCAGCTCCGCAAACCCTTGTGTTCTATCCCGAAGAGGTAACCACCACCTACACCGTTGAGATTCGGAACGTCACGAATGTGAAGTATGTCTCCGCACAGAGTCTGTCGCTCTCCGGTCTGTCAGGCAACTACTTCCCCGCCACCGCCAAGCGTTCCGCACTGCGCACCACCATCCCCTTCGAGGCACAGGCTTATGAGCAGTCGCAAACCATCATGGGACAAACCTATGGCTTCGGTTCCTCCTTGTCATCGAACAAGATACACACACTTGTGCTCTACGTCATCCTCACCGATGGCAGCAAGCACTTCTATTCTTTCGATGTGAGCAAGCAGGTGAACGAGGCTCCCGACCCGAGGAATGTGCATATCCTCATCAGCGGACTGAACCTTCCTCAACCCATTGACAACGGGGGTGCTTTCAACCCCACCGTGGGCGATTGGATTGGAGAAGAAGTGGATATCGACCTCTGAACGAGAAAAAGGCGTTATGCCACTTCAATGCGAATCAGAATGTCGAGGGACTTAAAAGCCATCGGAAGAACAAAGAATAACAAACAAAGAAAGAACAAAGAACGAATTACGAATTACAGAAAATAAGAAGCATGTGATGTGGCTGTATTATTAATTCATCATCAATTCAATCAGAGTTAATCTATTTATTTATCAATTTAAAACATTTCAAGACATGAAAAAGAATCTATTATTTTTCGCCGCAGCAGCAGGAATGCTGGCTTTGGCTTCGTGTTCGCAGGATGCCACGGAAGGGGTAGATAATGGCAGTGCCATTAAATTCCGTCCGTCCATCAACGGCATAACTCGTGCCGTGCCAACAACAGTAGCCAATCTCAGCTCTTTCAATGTGACCGGCTTTGTTGAAGGAGCATCAACCAACTACTTCACCAACTGGCAAGTAAACAAGAACGGAAGCGTATGGGAAACCGTAGGCAACCAATATTGGCCCGCTACCGGTGCACTGAAATTCTTTGCTTACGCACCAACAAGCGGTGTTGGTACCGTCAGCATAACACCGTCCGCACAGACCATCAACGGCTTTACGGTAGAAACTCAGGCTGCGAACCAAAAAGACCTTGTAGTGGCTTACAACGCCGGTACGAAAGCTGCCAACGAGAAGACGGGTATCGCCTTGAACTTCAAGCATGCCCTCACGCAGATTGAAATTCACGCAAAGAACGCCAAACCTTCCGAATTTCAGGTTGAGGTGTTGGGCGTGAAGTTGGGCTACTTCAACTCTCAGGCAGATTTCATCTTCCCCGTTTCTGTTTTACCGGGTACGCTTCCCAGTCAGAACTGGAAAAACCCAACAATGGCAAAAAGTTGTTACTCCGACCTCGACGCCGCTGTAACGCTGACGAATACGGCACAGAACATCACAAAGAGCAACTTCATGGTGATACCGCAGAAATTGACTGCGTGGAGCAAGACCGCAAGCAAGGACGGAGCTTACCTCAGTGTCCTCGTACGCATCTATAAGAAGAATGGCAGCACCCTGACACAGCTTTATCCAAAGACGGCAGGCAAGTATGCTTACACCGCCCTCCCCATCGACTCGCAGTTGCTGCCGGGTAAGAAATACACCTTCGTGCTGAACTTCCTGCAAAACGGTGCCGGCAACATCGACCCGGATCCAACCAACCCGGACAACCCCGATCCCGTAGATCCGACACCGGGTCCCGGTGGTGATGATGTCTTGGGTGGTGCCATCAAGTTCACCGTAACGGTTGATGATTGGACGAACGAAACCCCTATCAATAAGAATTTCTAAACTCTCTCAAGAAGTTACAACAGTAATTCTTATAGGGTGCCGGGGGTTGGACTGCCCCGAAAGCGGACAGGGAGGGCGCAAGCCCTCTGTCCCCCGACACCCACACAATTGTACAGACAGAGAACATAACGATAAAAATAAAAAACAGAAGCAACATGAGAAGAAAGATTTTTATCTCAATTGATAAAGCCTTAAACGCCGTCTTGATGAGCTTGCTGACGGCAGGTATGGTAGGTGTCGCAGTTTCTTGTTCCGATGATTTGAGAGAGGAAAACGGCAACGGCACATCCATCGACTTTTCAGTCAGTGTGCCTGACAATGGTTATAACTCCAAGACTCGCTCGGGCTTCGGACAGACGGGCAAGCTCATGGGGCTGACAGTTTCAAACGTCAAAGGTGCAACCTCTGACGAGGGAAGACCACTCTACCTGCACACCATCATCACGGATGGGTTCGGCACGGATGATGGGCAGAATGTCACCGAGCTGTCCGACGATAGCACAACGGTTCCCGGCACGCGCGCCACTCCCGTGACCAGTGCCACAATGTATTCGAACGCTACTGCTTTCGCCTCCGCCTACCCCAAAGATAAGAGTTGGGATGGGACGGACAATCCCGGTTATTTCTTCGATTTGCAGATTTCGAAGTCGAACGGATGGAACACCAATCAGCCCTGGCCGGGAGCACAATGGAAGATGGCCTTCTTCGCCTACGCACCCCATCACTGCCCCGGCGTGAGCCTGACCACAAACACCAATTCGCCGGGCGCGCCAACATTCCGCTACACCGTACCTAATGATGCGAAGCAGCAGACCGACCTGCTTACGGCTTCCGTTACCAATCTTGCCGGAAATAGCAAAATGGCGGCACCGCTTCGGTTTCGCCATGCGCTCACCGCGGTGCGCTTTGAAACAGGCGATGCCATGAGACCCGGCACAGTGAAGAGCATTACTTTCAAGGGCGTGTACGGCACTGCCGTTCACCGGATAGGAGAAGCAACATGGAGCGGTTACACTAACGTAAGGAACTTCAGTCAGACGCTGAACGTGTCCACCTCCGTGCCTAACGTGGCAGGACAGCCTATTACGCCGAAAGAAGGCACGTTTATGATGATACCACAAAAATTGCCTGTGGGAGCGAGCATAGAGGTTAAATACGTTGATAAACTCTCGGGAGCGGAACGAACACTCACGGCAAGTATTGCCAATACCACATGGGGTATGGGAAAAACCGTAACCTATCGCATATCAACGAGCAGTATCGCCGTCGCGCCCACGCTGATAGTTACACCCCCAGCCAACTATACTTATCAGGGAGGCACAAAGCCCTACAAGGTAACGAGCTATGCCACAGTAGCAGGTGGCGGAGTTACAAAGACTGTCCCCGTGGCATGGACGACAGAGTATTCTACCAATGGGGGAACAACATGGAGCAAAACAAAACCGTCATGGCTCACTGCGTTCACCGGAGGAGGACAGGGAGGCACAACCGAAACTTCGTATAACGCTACCGTAGCACGACAAACTCTTATACCCGATCCGAAGGACACGCACACTGTGGCATTGCGCAACGCAACTGCTAAAACCAACTGGAACCTTTCCAATGCTTCAGGTGCTAATGCGGTTCAGAATACGGCGAATTGTTATATTATCAACGCATCGGGTACCTACCGATTGCCCTTGGTTTATGGTAATGCCGTGAAGAACGGAACTGCGAACACTTCAGCTTACACCAGTTCTAAAACCGGTACGATCGTACTGAAGACGTTTATCAATCATTTGGGAAAAGACATTACCAACCCTTACATTTACAACAATGCCAGCTGCACTCCGGCAAATGCCACACTGGTATGGCAAGATGCGAAGAATCTCGTGAGCAACGTGAAACTCTCCGCCGACAAGCACTTCATTACATTCAGCGTAGAGCGAGCTTCCATCCGGCAGGGCAACGCAGTGGTAGCCGTGCGCGATGCGTCGAACAACGTGATGTGGAGTTGGCACATTTGGGTAACGGATTATAAATTAGGAACGGGACTGAAGACTCTTACCAATTATCAGGGCAATAAGCGAGTCATAATGTCGCAACCTATCGGTTGGTGCAGCGGAACAAAGGATTCCTATGCGGCGCGCAAAGTCATGATTCGCTTCCGCCAATCGCCTCCTTCCGGCTACAATTACACGAAGGAGCAGACCATAACTTTAAATCAGTTGGGAAACACCATCACTTACATCGGCAACAACACCCTCTACCAATGGGGACGTAAAGACCCTTTCCCGGGAGCTTTAGGTGTGGGTGATACCAAATACTGGTATGATGCCACAGGTAAAAAACATTCCGAAAATCTTCCAACAGAGGAATTCTCGCTTGGAAACGCGTGTATCACTTCCTGCATCAAAAAGCCAGGAGTGTATTGTACAAATGAATTTATGGATAAGCAATACTTGAATCTTTGGAACGTAAATAGAGATATTAATGGCATTAAAGACCCACCAGCAGATCCGAAAATGTGGGTTGATATTCCAGTTGTTAAAACGATATACGATCCCAGTCCCATAGGCTTTAACCTGCCGCGGCATCTAACTTTTACCGGATTCTCCAAGATCTGTACAGAGACACGTAACCCATCCGAGTTTAACACCACCGGCACATACAACCGTGGCTGGAGTTTCTATGTTAATCCGGGTAACAAGGCTGAAGGAGCCATCTTTATTCCAACGTTATTTATTCGCGACTCATCAGGTAAAATAAGCTGGGACCCCATATATATAGAAATTAGCGGTAACGCACCGGAACACTCTCACTTTTGGAAAGAAAGCGGCTATAATTTTTTACCCGAGCGTAATAAACGAGGAGCCTATCTTTGCGTGGCAGACAAATATTGCAATCCCATGAATGCCACACACCCAACATTTGGTTTTGGTGTCCTACCTGAGAAAGAATAAAGAAAGAAGAACAGAGAATATGCAACTTATTCAAAAATCAATCCCCAAACGTCTCTATAGAGGTGCCGACAGCGTCTCTATAGAGGCGTTAAGTGTGTCTCTATAGAGACGTAACACACAACTCTATAGAGACGTAATACACAACTCTATAGAGACGTAACGCACAGCTCTATAGAGACGTAACGCACAGCTCTATAGAGGCGTACGAGGGGGGATAATTTACCGTAAAATAAAGACATAAAAGCATCAGGTGAACACTCAAGGACATCAGGTGTAAAGTAAAAACATAAAAACATTAGGAGGGAAACAGTATGACAGTAAGTTACAAACTCGTCAAGAGAAAGAATCCACAGAAGAAAGGAGATCCTGCAAAATGGTATGCCACCCCGAACAGCTCGCGTCCGCTGCCACCCAAGGCCATGACGCGCTCTGCAACGGCAAACACCACGCTGGCGCCGTCGGAGCTGGAGGCTGCGATGGAGCTGTTGGCGTCATTCATTCCGCAGCAGTTGCAACAGGGACACACGGTGAGCGTTCCGGGATTGGGCAATTTCCGCCTGACCTTCAGGAGCAAGGGTGCATCGGAAATCAACGATTTCGACCCGATTCGGATGATTCATTCGCCCCGCATCCTCTTTACGCCGGCTGCCGAACTGAAGGATCGCGCGCTGCGCGGCTTGCGGTTTGAAAACGGCGGTGTGCTGGAGAACAAAGTGAACTATGCTTCCCTGGCCGATTACAACAAGGCAAAGGGTCTGACGGGTGATCCGGGAACAGGCAATCCGGGAGCGGGTGGTTCGGGAACGGGTGGCGACCCCAATCCATAACGCGAAACTTACGGAGCGTTGCCACGGAGAGCGACCGGAGGGTTTCCGCCGATTGAGATGCGTGGCAACAGCCTCGGAAAAGAAATGGGTGGAACAGCGGTTCTTACCTTTAGTTAGATGATAATTTAAGTTACAAAAAGTAACTATTCATTTTTTTTTGTAACCAGAGGCGGACTGTCGTGAGGACAGCCCGCTTTTCTGTTTTTACGGATGGGGGTTTCATGGCTTTGGTTTTTCTTCTCCGTCGGTGGTCAGCAGTATTTCCTTGTTGCCGTAGCGTGCCTCGAAGTATGGGGGCGATTCGCGCAGGGCTATGCTGTCGTATTTGAAAGGAGTAACGGGGGTGTCCTTCCCATCGGGTAGCACCAATCCCATCTTGCCCTCGAGTTGTGCGATGATTGGCATGGTTCGGAGGTCGTCCACATAAACATAGCAGGTGCGCAGAAATTCATACTTCGGACTGAGGATGACATTTCCCCTGTGGTCGATGATGCCGAATTTCCCATTGCGTTCCACCACCTGATGTTGCTGTATGTAACATTCGCGTATCATTTTCAGATAGCCCACCATGCGTCGCCTGTCGTTCACGAGGGTGAGGAAGTAGTCGAATGTGTCGGCATAGTTTGCCACTGCTCTCACCAGCACCATCTTGAAGTCTAATCCTTTGAGAGCTTTTCTGTTCAAGTCGAAATACAAGGCTATGGCTTTCTCCTTTTCCTCGAGCGATAGTTTTTCCAACTTCTCCTCCACCCTCATCATTTGTTCTTTCGAACCACTCATGCCCTTGATGTAGCGATGGATTTGTCGGCTCATTTCCTTGCATGCGAAATGTCTTATCTGCCTTTCCTCCACCGGGTCGGCATATTGATTGATGATATTCATTTGTTCGTTCATGGGTTTTTCCTCCCTTCGTGATATTGTTTCATGCAAGACACCCGGACAGAAATTGCAGAAGGGTGCGCTTGCCGTAAGGTTGCGTTCTGCCACTGTTTACGTGCAAATATACATGAAATTGCGGAAGAAACCAAATTATTTTTGTACTTTTGTATTCCTGTTTTTAATATGCTTTGACAAAAAGCCCATGAAGTTAGACAAGAATCCATCTGAAAGCCACATAGAGATGCGAGGAGTCCGGGTGAACAATCTGGATAATGTGGACGTGAACATTCCCCGCGACCGTTTCATCGTGATTGCCGGCGTTTCCGGTTCCGGGAAGTCGTCGTTGGCGTTCGACACCCTATATGCCGAAGGACAGCGACGCTACGTGGAAAGTCTGTCTGCCTACGCTCGCCAGTTTCTCGGCAGGATGCAGAAGCCCGAAGTGGACTTCATCGAAGGGTTGCCGCCCGCCATCGCCATCGAGCAGAAAGTGATTGCGCGCAATCCTCGTTCCACGGTGGGCACCTCCACGGAGATTTACGAATACCTCCGGTTGCTTTATTCGCGCATTGGCAGAACCTTCAGTCCCATTAGTGGAAACGAAGTGAAGAAACACTCTGCCGGCGACGTTGTGGAGAAAGTTCTCTCGTTTGCCAAAGGCACGAAATTCTATCTCCTCGCTCCCCTTCAGGTGCACGAAGGGAGGAGTGTGAGGGAACAGCTGGAAATGGCGATGCAGCAAGGCTATGCACGGCTCTTTGCGGATGGCGAAGTGGTCCGGATAGACGATTGGCTCAAAGACGGGGAGGAAGCAGAACACGGCACTGCCGACGTCTGCCTTGTCATCGACCGTCTGACGGCAGATGACAGCCAAGACGCCGTGTCGCGCCTCACCGACTCGTGCGAGACCGCATTCCACGAGGGAGACGGAAAGCTGCGCCTCGTGGTTCTGCCGTCGCGCCTCACCTACGAATTCTCCACGCGCTTCGAAGCAGACGGGATGCAATTTGAAGAACCCACCGACAATCTGTTCTCCTACAGTTCTCCGCTCGGTGCCTGCCCCACCTGCGAAGGCTTCGGAAAAGTGATGGGGATTGACGAACGACTCGTGATTCCGAACAGTTCGCTGTCGGTTTACGAAGGTTGCGTGCAATGTTGGCATGGAGAGAAGATGAAGTCGTGGAAAGAAGCCTTTTGCAGACTTGCCGCCAAAGACGATTTCCCCATCTTCAAGCCCTATTACGAACTGACTCGTCAGGAGAAAGATGCCTTGTGGCACGGACTTCCCTGTGAAGCAAGCCTGAAGCCCGACGAAAGAGTTTGCATCGACTCGTTCTTCCGAATGGTGAGAGACAACCAGTACAAAATACAGTATCGGGTGATGATGCACCGCTACAGGGGAAAGACCACCTGCAAGGATTGTAACGGCAAACGACTGAAGAAGGAAGCCACATGGGTGAAGATAGATGGGATGGCTATCACGGATTTGGTGGAAATGCCCATTGCGGCACTGAAAGACCGGTTCGACCATCTGGAACTGACCGAAACCGAGCTGAAGATAGGCAAACGCCTGTTGACGGAAATCAAAAGCAGGCTGCAATTTCTCGTTGATGTGGGATTGGGCTATCTCACCTTGAATCGTGCATCGAACACACTGAGCGGTGGCGAGAGCCAACGCATCAATCTTACCACATCGCTGGGTTCATCGCTGATAGGGTCGCTCTACATACTGGATGAGCCTTCCATCGGGCTGCACAGCCGGGACACCGACCGTCTCATCCACGTGCTGAGAGAATTGCAGACCATGGGGAACACCGTGATAGTGGTGGAACATGACGAGGAAATCATCAGAGCGGCAGACTACCTGATAGACGTGGGGCCCGATGCGGGCAGACTGGGTGGAAAGATAGTTTATGCAGGACGCATCCCGGAGAAAACAAATGATGAGCAGAAGAAGCAAAGGCTGTTGAAAGAGTTTCCGGGTTCGCACACCCTGAAATACCTCATGGGGGAAGAGACGATTGAAGTGCCGAAAAGCAGGAGGCAATGGAATCGGTTCATCGAGATAAAAGGGTGCAGAATGAACAATCTGAAAGGGATTGACGCCACCATTCCACTAAACGTCTTCACGGTGGTAACAGGAGTCAGCGGAAGCGGAAAATCATCGCTGATAAAAGGTACACTCTACCCCGCACTGAAGCGTATGCTGGACGAAGTGGCAGATGTGCCGGGCGAATACGCCTCGTTAGGCGGAGACGTGAGCAATGTGCGACACGTAGAGTTCGTGGACCAAAACCCAATAGGCAGAAGCACACGCTCCAACCCTGCCACCTACGTGAAAGCCTACGATGAAATCAGGAAGCTCTTCGCCGAGCAACCACTTTCCAAACAGATGGGGTTTGCGCCGCAATACTTCTCATTCAACACCGAAGGCGGCAGATGCGAGGAATGTAAGGGTGCGGGCGTGGTAACGATAGAAATGCAGTTCATGGCAGACTTAGAACTCGAATGTGAGGCGTGCCATGGAAAACGCTTCAAGAAAGAAATCCTCGATGTAACTTTCAACGGAAAGAACATCAACGACGTGCTCGACATGACTGTATCGGAAGCCATCGCCTTCTTCGGGAAATACAAGAAAAAAACCATTGTGGAAAGGCTCAAGCCCTTGGAAGACGTGGGGCTGGGATACATAAGACTCGGACAAAGTTCCTCCACCCTGTCGGGTGGCGAAAACCAAAGAGTGAAACTTGCCTATTTCATCGGACAAAGAAACCAAGAGCCTACCCTATTCATGTTTGACGAACCTACCACCGGACTACATTTCCACGACATCAAACGACTGCTGGGTGCTTTCGATGCCCTGATAGAGAGGGGGCACAGCGTCTTGGTGATAGAACATAACTTGGAAGTGATAAAGTGTGCGGATTACATCTTGGACATAGGTCCGGACGGAGGCGACAAGGGGGGGAAGTTGGTGGCGAAAGGAACACCGGAGGAAGTGGCGAAGAACAGCAACAGCATAACCGGAAAATATCTGCTTGACAAATTGTAGCCAATGAGAGGGTGAACCATGCCTCACCCATAAGTTTACGATGGACTAAAAACCCACAGATTGAAATCGACGAGTTTCATCCAATAGTGTCCTGAATATTCTTCATTCGTTTATCCAAAGCTTACCTTTTGCGTTCCAAAAGGTAAGCTTTTGCAATGCAAAAGGTCATGAATCGGAGTGCAAAAGCCAAGCTTTTAAATTGCAAATCATATTACTCTGATTATCAATGGATTATGAAACGCTTCCCGGATGCGGTTTTTGTAATGTAATTTCGCGGTTCCGGTCGGGTCGAATGTTCGCTGCCAAGAGCCTGTTTATCATTACCAGAATACGATTTGGAGTCATGAGGAGATATGTGTTATTCAACATTGGAACAAAATACATCAAGTCTCATGATTTGATGAAACTTTGCGTGGGGCACAAAATTATTTAGGAAACTATTGATTATTATCAGTATTTTCAGATAATACTTTGCCATATAATGTTTTCTTATTAACTTTACAATCAGAAAATCTAAGCAACTGCTTCCCATGAACAAACCATTAACTGTATATAAGGCTTCCGCGGGCTCAGGGAAAACATTTACCCTGACCGTGGAATACATTTCCATCCTTGTGGCAAATCCGGAAGATTATCGAAAAATCTTGGCTGTTACATTCACTAATAAAGCTACGATGGAAATGAAAGAGAGGATCATGTCACAACTCTATGGCATAGCCAAAGGGCTGAAATCTTCGGACGATTATTTTCGTCAAGTAAAGGAGCGTACTCGCCTCAGCGATGTCGTTATAAGAAAAAATGCGCAAATGGCATTAACTCTGCTGACTCACAAATACAATAATTTTAGGGTTCAGACAATTGATTCTTTTTTTCAACATATTTTGCGTAATCTAGCACATGAGTTAAATCTTACGGCTAACCTGAAGATTGACCTTAACGATGAGCAAATAGAAGCTAAAGCCGTTGATGAACTTGTAGAAAACCTGGAACAGGGACAGCCGATACTGTCATGGATTCGCGATTATATCGATGAAAACATAGAGGATGACAAGGGATGGAATGTACTCGGGAAAATAAAGGAATTTGGGAAAAACATATTTAAGGAATTCTATAAGGAGCACGAAAAATCGTTCAACATCTTATTCAAGGACGAAGATGCTTTCAATAATTATACGAGACAACTGCGACTGCGCAGAAATCAGCTTCAGAAAGAAATGAATGATATTGCGCAAGACATCGTAAAGGACATTTGCCATAATCACGTTGATGACAGTTCTTATTTCACGCGCTGGCTGTATGCCTATATCAACAAACGAGTAAACGGAAAGATAACAAATGAAAACACTCCAAAATATGTTACGACTTGTATAGAGAATCCGGAAAAGTGGACAAGCTCTAAATGTCCATTGCTAGAGAAAACGACAATTAGGGAATTGGCATCGTCGAAACTCTGTAAAAAACTTCAGTTACTCGAATCGAAACGTCTTGAAAATTGGAAAGAATATCAATCCATCGTCCTTACGTTGGCTCATTTGTCTCAACTAAGGTTGCTTCACGCAATCTCCAACAAAGTAAACGAGATAAATAGAGATTCCAATAGGTTCATGCTCAGCAATACACAGTCGTTAATCAAGGAGTTAATCGTCGATTCAGATACTCCTTTCATTTTTGAGAAGATAGGAACCAGGCTGAAACATATCATGATAGATGAGTTTCAGGACACAAGCACCATTCAATGGTCGAACTTTAAGAATCTATTGGAGAACTGTATCGCGCAAGTCGGATCCCAAAATCTCATCGTGGGAGATATTAAACAAAGTATATATCGCTGGAGACAAGGCGACTGGCAACTACTTCATAACATTGATAAAGGTTTTCATCAGGAAATTATTCAAATAGAGTCGAAAAGAGAGAACTACAGGTCGGAAGAAGTTATCGTCAATTTCAATAACGCCCTATTCGAGCAACTGGTAAAAGTAACAGAAACCGAACTGCGAAGCGATGGTATAGAAGAAGCCGAAATATTGAAGAAAGCTTATGAAGACGTGGAACAAAGGGTGAATAAAAAAGGAAGCAATGGATATGTAACCATTGACCTCTATCCCGACAAAAAAGCGACCTATCGGGACAATGTTTTACAGCAGCTGACCGATACGGTGAAGGAATTGTTGGAGAAAGGATATAAACAAAACGACATTGCCATACTTGTACGCTCGAAGAATGTTATTCAGGATATTGCAGATACATTCATTCGTACATTTAAGGGAAAAATAAATTTAGTCTCCGATGAGGCGTTCCGTCTGGACGCTTCGCTATCGGTAAACATTTTGATAGACGCGCTTCATCTCTTGACGCATCCTGACGATATGCTGACAAGGGGAAGACTTGTGAAAGCTTACCGACAGAAAGTGCTAAAACAAAAAGTTAAGGACAGCGAGCTTTTAGTTTGTCCCACTTGCCCCACTGTCAAAGGAGAAACCGTTGGAACAAAACAGGATCTAAAACAGAAAAGTATCGAAAGACAGAAAAGAAAATTAAATAACTCGCTTCCTGAAGAATACGTGGAAAAGCGAGAGCAACTCTTGGAAAAGCCTTTGCTTGATTTGGTTGATAAACTTTTCATGCTTTTTCGGCTTGATACGCTCAAAGAACAAAGTGCTTATGTCTGCACTTTTTATGATACGCTCGCGGATTATTTACGAGAACCCCCGGCTGACATAGACGATTTCATCAAAGAATGGGAGGAAACCATTTGCTCAAAAACCATACAAAGTGACGAAATAGAAGGAATTCGATTGATCACCATTCACAAAAGTAAGGGATTGGAATTTCCCAACGTCTTAGTCCCATTCTGCGATTGGACACTGGAACTGAACGATATTATATGGTGTGAAACCGATGACAAAGCCACACCTTATAACAAACTCCCACTCATACCCATTGATTATTCCAAAAATGCGATGATGGGTACTGTCTTTGATGAAGACTACAAACATGAACACTTTCAAAACACCATTGACAACTTAAATCTACTTTATGTGGCATTCACGCGCGCAGGAAGGAATTTATTCATAACAGGTAAGCGTATGAGTGATAAAACATATAAAGAGAAAGCAGCCGGTGGAACTACCAAAAACCGGTCGCAAGGCATTGAACTTGTACTGAGAGCGGGAAAGGATGACTCGCAAGATGTCAGAATAATAGAAAAAGAGCTAAAAGGCAGTATTCTTGATATCCCAAAATCGCAAGATGAAGTCATACATTTTGAATATGGAGAATTGACTTCACCCAACAAAGATATCAACAAAGAAAAGGACGACAATCCATTTCTTACTTCTGTAGCTACTCAATACATCCAAGTGGAAACATTTCCACAAACCGTTTCTTTCAGACAGAGCAATAAAAGTCAAGAGTTCGTGAACGAAGAGAACTCCACTGAACTTGACAGATCCAGATATATTAAAGTGGGAAATATTCTTCATGAACTTTTCGCCACAATTTATACGCTTGACGACATTCCGGCAAAACTAAACGAATTGAAACAAGAAGGGATTATCTACAATGACGAAATAACTACCAATGAACTCAGAGAAACCATCGAAAAATCATTGAGAAGCAATCAGGTGAAAGATTGGTTTTCAAAACGTTGGGAATTATATAATGAATGTACCATCCTACAATACGATGATAAAAATGAGGAGTTAATAGAGCAACGCCCCGATCGAGTCATGACCAACGGAGAAGAAACCATTGTGGTGGATTTTAAGTTTGGGAAAGAGAGGAAAGAGTACAAAGAACAAGTACAACGATACATGCGATTATTAACAAAGATGGGTTCAATGAATGTTAAAGGATATTTATGGTACGTCATGAGTGGAAATATAATCCAAGTAGCAGTATAACCTTTTTTACCTTAGTCAGCACTTATAATGAATACATTAATATCACACATAGCTAAAGATTTAATAGCGAAATACGGCACAAACCTTGCGCACATCGCAATAGTTTTTCCAAACAAGAGAGCCGCGTTGTTTCTGAATCAAGAATTGGCAAAGCAAGCCGGACGACCGATATGGAGTCCTGCCTACATAACCATTTCCGAACTATTCAGGCAACAATCCGAACTAACCGTTGCCGATCCGATAAAAAGTTTGTGCGACCTTTTCAAAAGCTATGTTACCATAACTGGTCGAAATGATGACTTGGACGAGTTTTATGGATGGGGACAATTACTTCTTTCAGATTTCGATGACATTGACAAGAACATGGCAGACGCGAAACAGGTCTTCAAAAACGTTCAGGACATTCATGAATTAGACTCCGTGGATTATCTCACCGAACATCAGAAAGAAGAGTTAAAACGATTTTTTGCAAACTTTACTGGCGACACAAGTATATTAAAAGAAAGGTTTATTACACTATGGAGCAAATTGTATGATATCTACGATGATTTCAAAACGCGTTTAAGAAAACAGAACTTGGCATACGAAGGTATGCTCTACCGCGAGGTAGTTGAAAAAAATAACTTCCCGAATCAATTTGAAAAGTACATATTCATTGGATTTAACGTTTTACAAAAGGTAGAACAATGTTTATTTTCCGCACTACAAAAAGAAGAAAAAGCAGTTTTTTATTGGGATTACGATAAATATTATCGAAAGGAGATAAATGAGGCAGGCACTTATATCAACCGCTGGCTTACACGTTTCCCCAACTCTTTAGACAATAACGATGATTCCATATACAATTGCTTTGAAAGCAAAAAGGACATTCAATTCATTTCTGCGCCTACCGAAAACCTGCAAGCACGATACATAACAAAGTGGTTGCGAGAAAACAACAGATACAAAGATGGCAAAAAGACAGCCATCGTGATGTGTGATGAGAATTTATTGCCTACCGTGGTTCACAGTGTGCCTCCCGATGTGGAAGACATCAATGTAACAACCGGGTTTCCCCTTCTACAAGCTCCCATCACATCGATGATTTCTCAACTTATCTCTCTGCAAACCGATGGCTTCTCCTTGAAGGAAAATGCTTTCAAATTGCACTATATCAATAGGGTTTTGAGACATCCATACGGTAAATATATATTGCCGGATGCTGAATTCACTCTTCAAAAGTTCAACAAAGAAAAAGCATTCTATATCAGCAGAATAGATAATTCAGAAATAAGATTTGTACCCCATGATGTTTCTCACATGCCTGAGTTCGTCGCTTGGCTTGCCAAGATAACACGAGACATAGCCGTGAATGGTACAAAACAAGACACACATCTTTTTCAAGAGTCAGCTTTCAGAATGTACACACTCCTAAATCGCGTTTCAGAATTGATGGGACAAGGTGATTTGGTAGCGGATATTACTGTTTTCAGGCGGTTACTTTCACAACTAACAGCCTCAACCAACATTCCTTTTCACGGAGAGCCCGCGAAAGGCGTACAAATCATGGGATTGCTGGAAACGCGCAACTTAGACTTTCAGCACGTACTGTTATTATCGTGTAACGAAGGAAATATGCCCAAAGGAGTGGATAACGTATCATTCATCCCCCATTTCATAAGACAAGCCTACGGACTAACCACAATCGATAATAAAATAGCGATTTACAGTTATTACTTTCATAGTTTGCTTCAACGTGCCACAGATATCACCATCCTCTACAACAATTCCACACAGGGCAGCAAAACCGGAGAAATGAGCAGGTTTATGCTCCAACTCCTTGTAGAGACAAATCACCCCATCAAACGTATTGCGCTGAAAGCGGGACAAGAACCCATGCAATGGCAGGTGTCACTCATAGAAAAAGACGAAATCATCGCAAAGAAACTCAATGACATTTCTTATATCTCTCCAACAGCCATCAATGCGTATCTGCGTTGTCCCATAACATTCTATTATAGATACATAGCGGGATTGACCGAGCCAATGGATAACGATGAGGATGATATTGATAACAGGATGTTTGGCAATATTTTCCATTGTGCGGCTCAACTAATGTATGAAGAGCTTTTACCGAAAGATAGAATAACAAAAAAAAATATCGAATACGTTCTAAAGACGGAGAAATCGGCAAAATCTTTTAGCGAAGGAAAGAGCAATGGGACATTAGACAGTATCATAACTTCTGCATTCAACAAAGAGCTTTTCCGGCTTCCCTCCACATCAAAAAAGAAACCAAAACTTAACGGATTACAAGTATTGAATCAAGAGGTCATAAAAAAATACCTCCGACGGCTTCTTGTTCTGGATTTGAGAATTGCTCCGCTAAAAGTTATCAAACATGAGTATGATGTTTATAAAACCCTAAAGATAAAAATTGGTGATGAAGAAAAACAACTCACCATTGGGGGGAGAATAGACAGGTTGGACGAAATAAACTCCAACACGTCAATGCCAAGACTCAGGGTAGTAGATTATAAGACCGGTAACAAAGTGGCAGCCGAACTTAACAGTGTGAGCGACATATTCAATCCGGACAATGTACTCGAGAAAAAAAGTGATTATACATTACAGGCGTTGCTCTATAGCATTCTTACAACCGACGAAGACAATAAATATAACAAGGGGCATTTACCTGTAAGTCCTGCCTTGCTATTTATACAACACACCAATGCCAATGACTATAGCCCCATACTGTCGCTTGGAGGTAATGAAATTGAGAATGTGGCAGACTATGCAGAAGATTTTTATAAGCACTTGAATGGAGTCTTAGAGGAAATTTATAACATGGAAATACCATTCAAACCTACCAAAAATTTGAAGACCTGCGAGTATTGTCCTTACAAGCAAATGTGTGGCAGATAAAATCTTGAGAAACTGATATTCATCAGGCTGCTAAAACAAAACCGTGAATGATGATTATTCCTCAAAAAGGCGCCGTGGGAAAACCTCGAAAAAAGAACAAATGAAGAAAATTTATAAAGTATTGAATATCAGCTCCTAACAAGTCCCTTTTCAAAAGCTTACCTTTTGCATCACAAAAGCTTACCTTTTACCATTCAAAAGCTTACCTTTTGGATCGTAATACCTAAGCCATTGAAGCACGTCAAACCTATCGCCTTGCAGTCATGACACTTTACAACAGAAAAAAATATAAATCAGTCTTGAAGAAAACAAGGCGTATGGCAGAACCATCAAAAAACTTCAACAGACAACTACAAGCCACGGCTCTTTCATTTAAGAATGAATTGAATACATAACTTCCCTTACCCGACTCATGTATGAGTCGAGGAAAATATTGTGTCTGTATATCAATAAGTTA
>QWCK01001443.1_pt1 | contig 34779 bp, 36 predicted proteins | sample 1972571 | NCBI WGS metagenome assembly QWCK01 (sample SAMN09866710, study PRJNA288562) | Human gut metagenome isolate term2_stool, whole genome shotgun sequencing... | isolation source: gut | host: Homo sapiens | place: USA: California | reverse complement strand
TTCCTCGTTATTTTACCATCTCGCTGCCGCTCGATGGGTTTTCTCGTCAAAACTCCATTTGCGCAAGCGCATGGAGTCTTTCCTCGTTATTTTACCATATTTCTACTACTTTGTGGTTGAGGATATATGAACACCACGCTTGAAACATATCCATAAATTAACGCTTACCAAGCCAGCTTCTTTTTCAGTTCCAGGGATCACTGCTTGCCGGAACGCGGATCCCACCGAGCAGCATCTGCTGTGTGAGGAACCACTCCCCGGTCGATTTCTTCTGCCGAAGCTCAATGGGGCGAGGGCTGTCCGCTCCGCCGCTCTTTACATAGAGCTTTAAGTACCCCTGACTCTCATTGTCCCTGCTGTAGGGCGTCTCGATAATCACGATACTGTACGGAACACTGGGCTGATAATCATTTTCCGGTGTCGCCCCCTCATAGTAGGAGCGCGGCACATAGTCCTTGTCAAAAAAGCGGTCTCTCAGAAACTGCTTGTCATAATTGGAGAGCTCTCCCGGACCCATCAGAAAATTCAGCATGGCTATCGCATCGTCCTTATTCTTCGGATATCTTGCCAACGCGGCCACAACCAATGCAGCTGTCATATGCGGATCTCTGAGTGCTCCCTCCTCCATGGACTCAAGATCTTTCAGATTCTGCGGGAGACGATCCATCTTTACCGGATATCCTGTGCTTCCACCTGCCATTCTCTTTTCTGCTCCTTTCACAAAAACTTTATCCCAGTCAACTTCTGCTGCCTGCACATCCTCCTGACCGGCAGAATATTCTTCTGTATATGCGCTGTTCTGACCTCGAAATTTTCTCTCCGCCTTTACATCCTGAGTTCCAGAAAGGAACAGCATGAAGATTACTGCCAGCATAACAGCAAACGGCCTAATCATGTATCTTAGCGATCATATCCCTGATCACCTGATGGGTACATTGCGCGAGATCATTAGGATCATTCTCACCGCTGCCGCACTCAACACTCAACTCCAAACCCTCGTATCCGCCTATCTTTTTCCCAAAAGATATATAATAATCCACCTTTGCTCCTCCCAGAGGCATATTAGACTCTATGATCTCCTGCACCTCAAAAGTCCCAATCTTCTCTTTCTTCTCCTCTACCTCCGTATCCATCCCCTTCGAAATATCCAAGATCATATCATAGGCCATTTGCAGTGATTCCTTCGTCGGGAACGGTTGAATATCAATGTAGACCATATAAATATCCGAGTCTAAAGACACAATTCTGCTTCCGTCCTCCCGCTTCAGAATATTATCCGGATAGGGCAGGAAAAGCTTTCCTTCATCATTGATATCACAATCGACAAAAGTTGCTGCAAAATCAAAATATCCCAATTCTCCGATCGGCGCCCCTTCCATGGGTTCCATCTGAGCAAGAGCGCCGCCTTCCGAGCCACCTGAGATTCCAGCCTCGGCTCCCTCAAATGTATCCGGCATACTCTTTCCCGCCTCTATCATAGGAAGGTACCAGTCGTAATAACCTGCGGGCAGCTCCTTTTTCTTCGCCGCAACATCATCCCAGCGCTCGCCCCAGGGCTTCATATATACTGCGTAAGAGAGCTCGTCCCCATCGCTATTATAATCTCCAAGAATCTCTATAAAATGCTTATAACCCTCTGCTTTATTCTGCTCCACAGTTGCAGGATCAATGATCCAGTCCGCATGCCCGATCTGACCATCCATAAAGTAACCCGACTCCGAGACAGCAGCCCCGTTCTCAGAAATCCCTCCCTGAGCTGTGATCGTCAGCACCGTCTCAGAGACAGGATCATTCAGCGGCAGATCCTGATCCCATATCACCATGCTTGCCTTTCCATCTGCACCAAGCTTAATACGGCCCATGCAATCATATCGAACGTCTTCAAAACCTGCCCAGTAGCCCTCTCCCGACCGGACCTCCCAGTAACCGTAGTAATCGCCGTTCCAGTATTCCTGAATCCCCTTCTCTGCAGAATCCTTTCCCGCAGTCAGTGGCTTTTTACCCTTGCTCTCTTTTTCCTTTGTCTCTTTCCCCTTTGTATCCTTTCCTTCAGTCTCTGCAGTGCCCGCACCGGATGCAGCCTCAAAAATCATTTCTGTTTCATCCTGAATCAGAGAAAGCCGGCCATCCTTCATTTTCAGTACAAAGTTTTCCTTTTTCCCCTCATCTTCCAGGGAGCCCTTTCCTTCTCCTTCACCAGTGGCCCCCCAGGTCACGGGACATGTTTCTCCCATCATTTCCAGGCTGCCTGTGCCATCCTCCAGAAGAGAGAGACTTATCGTCATACCCATCTCCTTAAGCATCTGCATCATATCTTCATCTACGGTATCGTCCTCATCCGATCCGATCATCTCTCTGGCATCCCATTTCCCTACAAAGGCTTTTTTATAATCCTCCTTCCCCTTTCCGGATCCACCTCCGCAAGCCATAAGGCCAATGACCATCACAATGGACAGAGCAATACTCATCCACCTTTTCAAGCTGCTCTTACTTCCTGTATTTGCCATCCCGTCTCCTTTCTTCGCTTTTGTCCCGCAAAGGTTACTGTATATATTCCATGAATGTTTTGTAAACAGTCTACCAGTTTGGTATCTATAAAATCTATGGTACCCGGGATACTTTTTGGCTATTTGGGCAGAAAACAGGCAGAGATGAGCCTGTCAAAACAGGTACACCTCTGCCTGTATGATATTTGTTCTCCCTCCCGCCTACAAAACAGGTCTCAGAAGTCGTAACAGTACTTACAACGGACTCGAAAGCCACTACAGCATAATCACCCCACGGCTTTTTATTCATTTTTACTTATTCCAATAGAAAATATATTTAATTATCTAAAGAGGTGAATTCTGCGCCCAACAGTTGCAATTCCTCTGCGTGGGCCTTCATTCCCTCAATACAGATACCAGATACTTCTTTAATATCCATGCCCAGCATCTCACAGCCTCTTAGAATTAATGGACGATCACATTTTGCGGCAAAACGCTTATCCTTCCATTTTTTCATAAAGCTCTTTACTTCCATATCCTGAATACCATGGGGCCGCATCCGGGCGGCTGCCTGAATAATTCCGCTTAGCTCATCTACGGTAAAAAGGCTCTTCTCCATATTGGTCAGCGGCTCAACTTGAGTGCAGATGCCATACCCATGGCTCAGGATAGCCCGTACATCCGCCTGTGGTACCCCTGCCTGCAAAAGAGCTTCCTCCGTATGGGCCAGATGCTCTCCGGGATATTTTTCATAATCATAGTCGTGAAGATATCCCACCGCCTCCCAGTGCTCTTTCTCCTCACCGAAATGATCTGCCATCGCCCCCATACAGGCTGCGACATTTGCCGCATGAAGCTTTAAATGCTCCTCGGTGACCATAGTATCATTCAGCCTTCTGGCCTCCTCTATCGTTAATCTCTCCATAAACATACCACCTCCTCGCATCACATTTTCCCGCTCTCTCATAATAACAAAGAATGTCCGCAGTTACATCGTATTTCTTACAGACTTCTCTGATAGTCATCCCTTACTCTTCTGACTTTTCTTTAAGCCTTCTACAAGAGTTCCTGATGATACTCGTCAGCTGATTGCCGATCTGTATCGCAATAAGTACATGAAAAGCAGAGAGACGGCGTGATACCGTCTCCCACAGTATTCTCAGGCAGATTCTTTCTTCTTTTTCCAAGGAACATCCTCGTCCCCTGCCTTGAAGTTATAGACCGGCTTCATGATGTCGATGATATCTACGGTGTCCCGAATCACATCAATGATGTCTTCCAGCGACTTATACGCCATCGGTGCTTCATCAATCGTGCTCTCGCTGACGGAAGTCGTATAGATACCCACCATGGAAGCCTTGTACTCCTCCATGTTCAGCGCCTTCTTTGCTTCTGTTCTTGACATCAGCCTTCCCGCGCCGTGAGGAGCAGAATAATTCCACTCAAGATTCCCTCTGCCGGATGCCAGCACCGATCCGTCACGCATGTTGATGGGGATCAGCACCCTCTCTCCCTCGTGAGCAGCGATCGCTCCCTTTCTCAGGATCATCTCATCGGTATCAATGTAATTGTGGATGGTGTGGAATCCATCCGTTCCGGTAAGGCCGGATCTCTCCAGCAGGATCTCCGCCATCTTCTCCCGGCTGCGCTTCGCAAACCGCTGGCAGATCTCCACATCGTGCAGATAGTCATCCAGGAAGCTTCCGTACAGCCAGCAAAGATCCGGTGGAACGGTAAGTGCCTTCGCGTGGAACTCATGGTCCAGCTCTTTCAGAGCCTTCTGAATCTCCGCGCGTCTTCCCTGCTCCTTATAGGTTCGTATAATCTCGTCACGCTTATTGAAATACTCCTCTTTTCCCATATGGAGATCGACTGTCAGATTCTGGTAAAGCTCCGCTACCTGCTTGCCGAGGTTACGGCTGCCGGAATGGATCACCAGATAGAAAGTACCGTCCGATGCCTTCTCAATCTCTATGAAATGATTTCCTCCTCCAAGTGTTCCCAGGGAACGCTCCAGTCTCTTTGCATTCCGAAGTGAACGGTAGCAGCGAAGATCGGTCAAATCGAAACGCTCTATCCGTCCCTCCCAGACATTCATTCCCGACGGGATGTAATGCGCCGCTGCATCCACCTTCTCAAAATCAATTTCTTTCTCGTTTATTTTTACGGTATACATTCCGCAGCCGATATCCACACCTACGATGTTGGGGCAGGCCTTATCGGTCACGGTCATCGTCGTTCCGATGGTGCAGCCTTTCCCGGCATGGACATCCGGCATGATACGGATCCGGCTTCCCTCTGTCAGCGGATAGTCGCACATGCGGCGGATCTGATCAATTGCGCCGTCATCCACAACCTTTGCGTAACACAGGGCCGTATTCATCTTGCCCTTGATCTCAAACATCTCTATCTTCCTTTCAGACCGCACCGGGATTGTTCGATCCCGGCGCGGCTATCTTTCATCATTGAATCCCTATGCGGCTATGCAGGCGTAACGCTCACTCTGCAGAACCTCCAGCATAAAGGTATATGGGTTCAGTTCCCCTCCCGCAATCATGGAGAATAATCTCGGTGTCACTCCGGAAACCAGCGCTACCCCCTGTTCATTCTTCGTCACCGGCTGCTGACGGTTTCTGGATGCCACGTTCCAGAACACCACGTCCGGGAGCCTGTAACCGGCCGCTTTGAATTTGGCTCTTGCGTTTTCATAGTTTCTCGCCGAGGCATGATCTACACAGCTGTCAAACTCCATATCGGAAATGATGACCAGCTTTGCCGGCAGTTCCTCCTGGGTCACGTTGTTCTTTACCGCCGCGTTCAGAATCAGGTTAAAGACCGCTTCCAGGTTGGTATTGGCAATCTCGTTAAAGGATGCCGCATAGCGCAGCCTGTCGGCAAAGGTCTTCCCCTTGATCTCGATCAGCCTCGGATGCTCCGAAAACTCGATAGAGTGATTATGGAAAAGTCCATAGTTTCTCTCAGCAAAGTACAACCCAAGAGAAAGCGCCACCGCTGCCGGGAGCGGCTTCGAATCCATGTACATGGAACCGGAGGTGTCAACCACGGCCAGCATATTTTCCTTGCCGCCAAAGTCCGGCAGGGAATTCCAGGTCGCGTTCAGCACTTCTTTTTCCTCTGCGCTAATCTTACGCATAAAGCTTCTGTTACCATCCCCATATCCATGGAAATTCCAGCCCAGGAACGGCTCCACAAGCTCGTAAGGAGCAACATTGTCAGCGTGCAGCTTTGCCTCTCCTGTATTCACACGGGAGATAAACGCCTGATAACGATCTCCGTCATTGCGCAGGAAGGCTTTTCTGTATTTATACATCGCCCGGGAGGGCTGCTTCTCATAATCAAAAGTATAATCCTTCTCCCGGAGCGCATTCTCCAGAATGCTGATATGAGCGCGAAGTGCCACGACAGCTTTGCGGTAGTCCTTATCGGACAGCCCAAGCGCCCGCGCGACCTTTTTTCCCTGTTTCACCGTCTCCGCATTGGACGCGTTCACCGACGGCAGCCACTTTGCCATCAGGGATACCGGACGGCCATTCATCAGGTTTTCCAGATCTGCGGCAAACTGTGCACGGATCAGATCCAGCATGTCCTTTTCACAGGATGTTCCAAAGAGCGCCAGCAGGTCATCATAGCGACCATATTCCGCAATATATTTCATGTTCTTCTGCACCGTCTGCGGTTCATTTACCGCCAGCCAGTGCAAAATTGTGCGGAACACACGCCGCTCTCCCAGTCCGCCGCGAATGTCGCGTGCGAAGAAAAGGAGCTTCATGGCATAGTCCCGGTTCTCCGTAAAGGCACGCATAAACCGGGTCACGATCTCTTTATCGCTTTCACGCCGGAGTGCGCCGATGGTCGCAAACAGATCCAGACAATCGGAACCTGTTGTTTCATAGGTTGCCGCACCATTCTCCGTGTAAGTCTTATTCGCTTCGTTCTTCAGATAATCCAGCATGAAAGTCACTTCCCTTCCGTAAATATTAAAATCAAGGCACCATCGTTGTATCGGGATTCGGACCCGCGCCACCCGGCCAAGCCGGGTGCTCTAACCACTGAGCTATACATTCTTTGCTGTTGGTGCCTTTTACAAGATGCGATTTTTGGACACATGGCCGGGATTTCACCGACCGACAGCCTGCTTATAAGGCAGGTGTTCCTTAGTGGAACTAACGTGTGAGATCTCCTTAAATTGCTGTTCGCATCTTTAAGACAATTTGCAAGGCACCACCAGGACTTGAACCTGTACAGGTACGGCGAACCGTCCCTTCTCCCAATGATTTTGCTGTAGGTGCCTTTACAAGACGCGAATTATTGAGTGCATAAACGGACTTTCACCGTTTCAGCCCCTGCCCCGAAAGCAGGTGCTCCCTTATCGGAGCCAATGCAGGATCTCAAATTGCTGTATGCGTCTTTCGATGATGCCATTCTACCTTTCGGGATGCTCTTTATCACGGAAAAAAAGTTGCGAGATCTCAGATCCCACAACTTTTCTGCTTCATCAGCCGCTCTTTTATCAGGGCAACGAAAGATTCCGGCTCTACGACCCGTATCATCGGCCCGAAGGAAAGGATCCGGATAACAAGCTCGGTTTCATCATCCGCGTCGTACTTCACCGATACCAGATATTTGTTATCCTCCAGCCGCTCCGCCGATTTCTCAAAATGCGCGAAATGCAGGAGCACCCGTTCCAGGGCATTGCGCCGGTCTGTCAGCTCAAATGTCACCGTCCTGATGTGCTTTGGAGGAACATCGTCCGAGGGCACAAACGCGACAGCACATGGCCGGATACTGATGATCCGTCCAAGGTTTATAACCTCCCCAAATCGCCGTCCTTTCCCGATCAGCCGGAACTTGTCATCCTTTTCTGAATACTCCAGGTATTCCGGCATCATGGTGGTCTTCCGTGTCCGCCCGTTCTTCCGACTCCTGCTTTCCACAATAAGAGGATAATGAAGCCGCAGGGCATTCAGGATGATTCGGAAATGTTCCTGATAAGTCTCATCCTCATAGGGATCCCCATCCGAATAACTGTCGAATACAGCTACATCCTCCGGTGTAAACAGGGGTTCCACTTCCAGAAAATCCTGAAGAGTGATATCAAACAACCGAAATCTCGGATCGAGCGATATCGCCTTCAGCCACCGCTTCTGCAGGTTGGTGAGCGGCATGGTCGGCGAATACTCTATGATGGATGTTCCATCCGCATGAAGCAGCTGCCAGCGTTCTTCCCGTAGTGCCGGAAGCGCATTCAGCCCGCTTTCGGAAAATGCATGTCGTCCGATGATATCCAGCAGTTCACTCTGTGTGACCCGATGTTCCGCCGCAGCTGTAAGCACCGCCGCCATCGCATTGTAGTAGGCGCTGTAAAGCTCACTGAAAATCATGCTTCCTCACCGTCCTTCAACCCATACATCAGATACATTTCCTCGATATCCTGCTTAAACTGCTCTTCAAGTTCAGGATCGGAAAAATGAATCTCCGTAATCCGACAGATAAAAGTCCGGATCCACGGCACAAGCTCGCTTGCATCATAGACATCTGCAGAAAAACGGCTGCTACTTTCAGATATATGTTCCACGGTTCCGCAGCGCTTCTCCCGTTCCAGCCGCTGATGAATATGCTCCTCATCAGGTCCATACCGCACCGTAAACTCCACATGCTCCAGACGCTGTCCGGACCGGCTCTGTGTACTGACGCCCCACATGTGCGGAAGCATTCCCTTCAAAGTTTCACGGTGCTCATCAAACGAATCGCATACCTCATCAATCTTTACGGAAAGGATATTGTCTGTCCGGAATGACGTGACCCTCTCAAATCGGGGTACATATGCCATCAGATACTGCCGCCCGCTCTGGGTGCTCAGCATGATTTTCAGCGGCACCACATGATTTTCCTGTATCCGATCCCGCCGGCGGTTGATTGACTCAATGGTGATGTAGCGCTTATCCTGCATCGCCATGAACAGCGAGCAGACAATCTCCGAGTCCATGACTCCGGTAATGTAATGGTGCTTAAACCGGAAGTGCTCCTCATGTTCCCCGGTCTTATCCAGCAGGAAAGAACCGACCACCCCGCAGGGAACCGCTTCCGAGAAGAAGTCCAGCACATCCGTATCCGACATGGCTGCATCTTCAGCCCTCCGGTAATACATGGTTTTGCCCCGCTTTTCGGATACGATAAGGCCTTCGCTGACATATTCCTTCAGCTTCTTCCGAACCGTGGACTCATCAAACATCCTCGGCTCAGAAAAAGAGGACAGGCGCAGATCGATTTCATCTGTAATGTCCGCCAGCGTCATCCTGATCTCCGGAGAATGCAGGATATCAAGCAGGATAAAATGCAGCGTGATATTCCCATCTGTAAAGCTCTTCGCCTTCCATGCCTTGTATAGAGGATTGTGCCCGGAGATCCGGCTGTCGATGGAAAGAAATACATTCTTTCCATCCGCTGTCTGTCGAAATCGCATATGGTCTCCGAGCCAGCTTTCCAGTCTGCGCCGCTCATCATCATAGGAACGGGCGCTCTTTTTCGTAAATTCCTCGCGGCTGCGGAACCCGAAGACATAGAACTCCCGCATGTAGTCCCTGATGCGGTTGAAATTTTTAATCAGCTCTGTATATGCCATCTGGCTCCCACCACCTTTGTATTATTTATTTTTCAGTGCCCGAACTACATTCTGATAGGTTTCATGCATCCGTTCACTGAAACAGGATATAATCACCGCCATACCATAGTCTTCGTTCTCCGATAACCACTTACTGATGGCTCTTAATGCAATTACTGCCGCTTCCTCTGCAGGATATCCATAAACGCCTGTTGAGATTGCAGAAAAAGCAATAGAATGAATATCATATCGCTTTGCCAGCTCCAGGCTGTTGTAATAGCAGCTGTAAAGCTGCTCAGGGCATTTCCGGTTGCCTTCCTCATAAACTGGCCCGACCGTGTGAATAATGTACCGGGCTTTCAGTTTATATCCACCGGTAATCTTCGCTTCTCCGGTATTACATCCTCCAAGCGTCCTGCATTCTTCCAGAAGCTTTGGCCCGGCCGCCCTGTGTATGGCTCCGTCAACTCCTCCTCCGCCAAGAAGTGTCCGGTTTGCCGCATTGACGATGCATTCCACATCCAGTTTTGTGATATCTCCGACATCAAAGTAAATATGATTGTTCGGTCTGGATGCATCAAGCACCATTTTCAGCATATCCTTATTCAGGAATATGGGATTCTCCCACGGATTCAGAATCAGCCCTTTCTTTTCTTTATCTCCAAGTGCCACTTTGACTATATCTTTCAGCAGCTGATTGATGGACGATGAGCCTTCTCCTTTTCCTGCCTCGTTGTAATCGGTAAAGGCAGCATACCAAATTCCTCCGTCATGATCCGTAAGAGCCTGCGGTTTCATGCGAATTTCTTCTGAAGCCTGCAAGGTATCGCCCACCTTTACCTGGTTCAAATCACCCAGCATATCAAACGCTGACTGAGACATCTGAACCGGCAGGATGATCTCGCCACCTTCTGCAATTCTTTTTGCCATCAGATTCAGCAGGTTAAGATAGTTCTCCGCGCTGCCATCCTCATGAACTGCCTTCATCGCAGTGGCGAGCTCTCCATTTCCAAAATCATCCTCTGCGTGATCCTGAAATCTGCCGACAGCTTTATCAAACTTTTCCAGCACCGCCAGCATATCCTCTTCCAGGCGGCTCCGGCACTCTGCCATCATTCCAATCGGCACACCGTAAAACGCTTCCGCAATGCTGCCTGCAATACATGTGAGCGTGTCGCTGTCGCCTCCAAGAGAAACCGCTGTCCGGATCACATCTTCAAAATCATTCCCTTCCAGAAAGGCCGTGATTGCCTCCGGAACTGTCTCCTGACAGCTTTCCACATGATGATAATTCGGACGGATTTCATCACAGGTGCGACTCAGATCATATCCGAATTCCTGCGAAATGTATGTGCGTATCTCTTCCTTGGAGGCATGATTCCTCGCCATAAAGATCGCGCAGGCCGTCGCTTCTGCTCCTTTGATTCCCTCCGGATGATTGTGTGTAACCTCCGCAGTCAATGCCGCCATCTTGCGGGTGGTCGCAAAATCATCGTAAAGCCAGCCCGCAGAAGAAACGCGCATGGCGGCACCGTTGCCATAGCTCCCATACGATCCCATTTCATCTTCTTCCAGCCAGGTGATGAATCTCGCTCCATACCCCGCATAAGGATATTTCCTTCCCCAGCGACGCATGGAATCAATAAGCAGCGACTTGACTGCGGTCTCATCATTTTCCTTTCCCTGATCACGAGCGTCCAGCAGCGCCTCCGCTACAGCGATCGTCATCACGCTGTCATCTGTATATCCCGATCCCCTGCTGAACAGCGGAAACTCTTTTGTCTTATCCCCCTGATCGAATTCATAAGGGGCACCGATCATATCACCAAGTAAAGCTCCGTACATTGTCATCCCTGCCTTTCTTTATTTCCAGCTCCGATTACATCTCAAGTACAGCGAATCGCTGTTTCAAAAAGGCCGCTTCGCGGGAGACACTTTTCATTTAAGCGACTCATAAGAAAAGATATGACACTCTGCCCCAGCCGCTTTTGCCTGCTTCTGCATGTTGCCGGTTCCGCGGCTCTCTCCATCCCAAAACGCCGCAACGACAGGAGTTTCTTCTTTTGCGTATTCCAGCATTGCACGGTTCCGAATCGGACCGGCTGCTCTCCCATACTTTTTCCATTCTGCCGGAAAAACTGGGATTTGGATCCCTTTTTCTGCCGCATACTGCTCAGCGAAGGTATCCGCACCTCTTGCATGACCGGAAACAAGCCTGATATTTTCGTAATATGTCATCTACCTGTCCATCTGGCTTTTGAAATAATCATAATCGTTAAAATCTACACCACCGCAGACAATCATCCTTGTTTCCATCTGAAGCCCTCTATACTTCAATCAGACCGCGTATCACGGTTCCCACTGCAGCTTTCGTAACATTATCGACAGAATGCGCCGTTCCCGATGATAGTACTTCATTGGAACCATCGTGCCGGCAAAAGGCTTGTTCATCGCCACGGAATATCCCATCCGCTTAAAGGCATTTTCCATATAATCGGAAAGCCACGACGGTGTATGGTATCCGGGATCTGTACCAATACATATATCCGGCCTCAAGAGAGAGCTTTGACCGTTGGACGCCGCTTCATACGGCAGCTGGTTTGAGGCAAAAGAATGGCAATCAATCAGCAATGCCGTTCCGGACTCCTCTCTGATCCGTGTAGTAATGTCAGTTAAAGCATCATGATGCCGGTCATACCATGCCAGCATCTCATCCGTATGAAAATCCGTTACACTTTTCAGCGGCTTAAGCGCCGAGGTAACTCTGTAGCAAACACCCATTCCCATTGCTGCCATCGGTTCCATCCGGTCATCCCTGAACCGTTCCACATCGCATAGAAGACGGCTGTATGGAAATATAATCCGATTTCCCATCGGGATATCAGGAATCTGAAAAAGCTCATTAGTATAGGAATCTGTCATCCTCAGGAGCTCCCCTGTCAATGGCTCATCGTCCAGATAAAAGATTCTGCGATATTCTTCCGGAATATATGTGCTGTTGTGTGGGATGTGCAGAATGATCTGATTTGGGTCAAATACGGTAATGCTCATTTGATGTACTCCTCTCTTGATTCATAGAGAGTGCACATCATTTGATTTGCCCCATCGTCACGACGGGTTCTTCACCCATCGTTCAAGCTTTAGCACCTTACCTTCTGGCAGGTTGCTGTGCGGTCAACGAGCTTGTCTCTCGCGCACTCTCTATAGGTGATATGAAATTTTACTTTCAGTGGGAATTATTCGTTCCCACCGACAATATGTTCTTCGTTTACATAGCAGAGCACGCCTTTAGGAAGTACATAAAGGACCGTACCCTCTGCAGTATCTCTGATTTTGTCATAGAGTCTGCCTGCGCTGTAGCTATCTCCTGCTACTGTATAAGGACTGTTGGCAACATAACCGACATGACCGAGTCCTTCCAGTTCAACCTTGATGGCTTCCGCATCGACTTCATTATCCGGTTCTTTGACAAGCCGCACTATCATTTTCGGTTCAAAGAACTCCTGCCCATAATGATGATTTGTACCGGTAATCGTGAAATATATTCTACTCATGACACATCCTCCTCTGCTTCGTCTCTTATCTTACAAAATCATTATAGCGAATGATGTGTCCTAAAAATCAGACTCGATCAAGGTGATTTGCAATCTTCCTTCATTAGCAAATATATTTCTCATGCTGTGCCAAGATAAATATTCTCCCGGTCAAACAGCATCTCCAACGGACTGTTGTATAATCTGTTGACGGAATCGATATTTTCCACGAACGGCCTTACACAGTCATCCTTTGCATCAATCAGCACCTTTAAGGAATCAAAGGTTCGTTTTGTATCGATTTTGCCAAGCCGCCTCCCTGCGTCAATCAGCGCCTCATCTACTTTCCCTTTACTGATTACCGGAGTTTTGGCTATCGCCTCTCCGGTTGCCTTGCTTACAGTCTTGAGACCTTTCAGCAATGTAGATTGAACCGACGACCCCGCATAGCTCTCCATACGGTCATAAACATCCGTGTAGAGTGTCTTATACTGAAAGGCATACTCTCTGATCTTTCCGGCAATGCTGTCTAGATACTCGGAATCATAATTGCCAAGCAGCATTATTTCCAGAAAACATGCAAATGCATTTGTATAAAGAGCAAGCCTGTATTCCTTAAAGAGATCCAGAAGCTGTGCCATCTGCTTCTTCACATCCTTATCTGCATGAAGCAGTGCTTTTTTCTTTACCCTGCCTGTAATCTGCTCCCTATAGAACAGGATCTTCTGCTCTGCTGTCTGACGGATATCCAGAACCTTGACATGGCTGCTTCGTTTATACATGTCGTTGTTCCAGTTGTATTTATAGTGGTTCAGGATGTCCCCAAGAAAATTGAGGTTGCCCCTAAGTTCAGACTTTTCCTTCTGCACCAGAAAGTCCATCATTTCCTGTTGAAGCTCCTGAATGGAATCGAGTTTTTTATCAATATTGGCCAGAGCTGCCGCCATGAAAATCATGGTCGGATTACATACGAGAGGATTGAGCACAGCCTGCCCTGAGATCTGATTGGTCGTATTATTGAGCACCGTCCCGATGTTGCCGGCACCGTTTTTCAATGCGGCAAGATGTGTCCCGCTCGGAATCGTCACTTTGCAGAGCTGCGTCGTTGTCCCTCCAAGTGCTCCCTGAACCGCAGTGGCAATCGGCTCAAATGCCGTACCCAGCGCCGGCAGTCTTTCGAGCGGTATCTTTGTATACTGCGCAACGGACATATCTTCATCTGCTAGCACAGGATAAAACTCCATTTTCGCCAGCGATTGCTGTAGTGCCTGATCCCGATAATTTACCATGTCATCCATCCTGCATATCTCCCCGTATCTCCGGTGATTCCGGTAATTCTGATCCTGTCCGCTTCCACATGACAGCTGAAATAATTCTCTTCCACACCGGCCCTGGCAGCTTCCACAAGCGCTTCCCGGAATTCCGGCTGTGTCTCATCGTTCGGGAACACCATATGGATCCCGTTCATCTGTATCACAAAATCGATGCTGCAGAGATATCCTTCTTTGGAGGCGGCTGCGAGCTCGTGCAGATGCTTTACGCCGCGCTCGGTCGGTGCATTCGGGAAAAGTCCTATCCCACTCCGAATATCTGCGGCCAGAGTGCACCCCTTCACTTCTCGCAGGTACCTCCTGTCTCCGCTTTCCATATAGAAATCAACCCGGGAATTCCCATATTTGTACTCGGGACGGATCACATCAAAGATGCCGCTGTTCTCCCAATACTGACGCATCAGCATATTCGGAGCCAGGCTATCAATATTGACCCACTTTAGGCGCGGCTTATAAACGGAAATCAAATCATATGCCGTCTTCCGGTTCGGATCAGCTGCCTTCTGCAGTGTCACTTTTGCATTCGGGAGCAGCAATTCTCCCAGTCTCCCGGTGTTCTTCACATGGACGATCTCCGGCAGACCGTCTATCATCACTTCTGCCGTGAACCGGTTAATCCGCCGGACAAAGCGCGCAGGAACCGTATTCTCATAAATGATTTCCGTTTTCGGTCTTGCCATCAAAGGGTCTCCAGCATCTGCTGCGGATTGTCAGCGGCTTTGACCTTGCCCATAGCTTTGATGACCACGCCTTCCTCATCGATCAGATAGGTCGTCCGGATCGTCCCCTTGGACACTTTCCCGTAGTTCTTCTTCTTGCCCCAGGCGCCATATGCCTCCAGGACCTCATGATCCGGATCAGAAAGAAGCGTGAACGGCAAGCTGTATTTCTCTTCAAAGTTCTTATGGGACTTTACACTGTCCTTGCTCACGCCGAGCACGACCGCGCCCTTCTCCTGTATCTGCGGATATCTCTCCGCGAAGCCGCAGACCTGCCTGCCTGCTCTATCTTTTCCATGACAATCTGCAAAGCAGCTTCATCCGATAAGCCTTCAACAGCCTGTCTTTTGTATGCCTGGTACATCCATTCCGTGATCTTAACCTTCTGCTTCTGTTTGATCTGCCCGTAGCTCTTGTTCATCTGAAGCAGTTTTCCGTTAACCATTCGATGTTTACTCATAGCGTCTGCTCTTCCATCCAGCTCCTGACCGTGCGGATCTCGTCTATATATCCCTCGTCATCATTCGGTGTCTCCAGGATAAACGGCAGTCCCTGCAGCGCCGGATGCAGTGCGATCCGCTTCATTGCTTCCATTCCCAGATATCCCTGGCCCAGCTTTTCGTGCCTGTCCTTATGGGAGCCGCAATCATTCTTGCTGTCATTAAAATGAACCGCCTTCAGTTTCCCGAGGCCGATCACATCATCGAAGTGCTGCAGCACGCCGTCCACATCACCCACAAGGTCATAGCCTGCGTCTCAGGTGTGACAGGTATCAAAGCAGACACCGATTTTCTCTTTGCATTCTACCCGGTCAATAATCTCCCGAAGCTCCTCAAATGTGCCGCCGATCTCTGAACCCTTGCCGGCCATCGTCTCCAGCAGCACTGTCGTCGTCATATCCGGCGTGAGAAGCTCATTCAGGGCATCCGCGATCAGACTGATTCCCGCTTCTGTTCCAAGACCGGTATGGGCGCCGGGATGGAAATTATAAAAATTCCCGGGAAGAAGCTCCATCCGCTCCAGATCCTGACGCAGCATATCCCGTCCGTTGGCGCGGGTCTCCTCTTTGGCAGAGCACAGGTTCATCGTATAACTCCCATGCGCGACCAGCGTTCCAAAACACTCCTGCTGCAGGTATGCCTTCAGCGCTTCCACATCCTCCGGGATCACCGGTTTCGTTTTCCCTCCGCGCGGGTTTCGTGTAAACCAGGCAAAGGTATTGCCGCCAAAGCGGCTCATGGTTTCGCCCATCGCTTTATATCCGTCTGTAACAGACAGATGGCAGCCGATATAGATCATCTCCACCTCACGAATACTTTCATTTCAGTTCTTCAGGGGAAAGGTCAACCCAGTTCTCTCCCTGGTAATTCTCAATCTTGTCCACCGTCTTCTTCAGGAATTCATCCAGTGCCCTGTTTTCATCCCTGCCTTCTGCGAACCACACGTTGGCCTGTCCGAATCCGAAGAATGCTCCTGTCTGCCTTCTGGGGGCGCTCCACTGTGTGATGCGCCGGTCATTCTTCGGAAGAAGCACGCAATTTCCTTTGAGCACCTCCGCATTGTAATACTGATAATATTCGCTCCCATCCTCCTGCGGCAGAATCAGCTCCTGATATCTTCGATAGACATTTGCGTGCTTATACCACCCGACAACGGACGTGAAATTCTGGTATGGTCTCGCGGCGCAGTAAATAACCAGCACATCCTCAACCACATCGTCCTTACCACAGGCTTCGCATCCGTCTATCTTTTCAATGTGAAGCTCCTGCCGCTTTCCGCTTCGGGATGTTTTCGTTTCTACGAACCCGAAGCATACATCCTGTTCGGCACCATCCTCGAAGCTGACATGCAGGGGATCGAAGTTATATTTCTCGTGTGCGTCCTGATTCTCAATTACAAAAGAACCGCCCCCGTAAGGCTCGTCCACACCGGGAATCAGCCCCTTATAATAATTCATCCAGGCGATGTTACAGAACAGCAGCCGCATCTTTCCTCTTTGCCTCCTTCGAGAACGGGCTCAAATCTATGAACAGCTTCTTGAGCTCCTCCGGATGATCAATCTCTTTAAACAGATATTCCAGCAGCTCCTCCTGCCTGGTCTGTCCCAGAGTCAACCGATAAAGCCAGAGGATCTTAATAAGCCGCTCATAGGTGATCTCATCCTTACTCATCGGATACATCGGTACAATCCGCTCAATCTTGATGCTCTGATCCTTCCCAAAGCACCAGTAAGGAACAAGCTCCGACTGTCCTTCCTGCCGTTCCTTCTCCGCCGCCTGGAATATTTCCGACCACAGATCCGCTTCAAAACGGATATTTCCGTATTTTTCGGCAACATCCTGCCGGATAGCAAGGCATTTGAAACGGTTGATCCGTCCTTCCCGCTGTTCCAGATCAATGGGATTTCCAGGCAGATTCCAGTGCATGATCCTTCTGCAGTAGTTATGGAAGTCCAGTCCCTCCTGCCCGATGGATGTGGTAGCCAGAACAAAGGGCTTCAGCGGCGAATTGAAAGCGCCGCGGATGCTGTCCTTCCGCAGTGCCGTTTTCTGATTGTCGGCACCGGCATTGATAAAGCCGACTGCATAATGGGCCCGCATCTTGCTCCCGCTGTCTTCTTCCTGATCTGAAGCCTGTCCGCTGATTCTCTCCCGGAAAGTCTGGTACGTATCCACATCATACGATGCCGTATGAATTCTTAAGTCGGCAAGCATGGTTTCCTGAACCTGCCTGCCACGCTCTTCTTCGTTTGAAAAGCCGGCTGATTCCTTCACCAGATGATAATACTCATCAAACATCGCCTGGAAACAACCGTCCTTACAGTAGGTCAGCACATCCTGCCAGTGGGCGTTCTCGTCAGATTTACGTGCATGATGCTTCTCTGAAGCCAGCTGAATTACCACTGTGGACTCCGTTGTGTTGAAGTAGTTGAGAAACGTCTTGGCAAGTGCTGTTGCATATGCCGCATTCCCGCCGTTCGTGCGGTAAACACAGACGGCCGGCGACGCCAGCACCATCTCTGTAAGTGTATTGACAAGATCCTCCGGCATCTTGCCAAGCGCCAGTGCATTTCCGAGTCCGAGCAGGTCATTGAGCCGTTCAATATGTGCGGCAAAGGTCTTATTACCGCGATCACTGCTGATTCCGTCCTCTCCGGCTTCGTCCTGGCGGTTAATGGAATCCTCCAGCATTTTGATCCAGGAATACACGTAGGACTTCCCGTCCATCAGCATCGGGGCGAGATAATACCATCTTGCATCCTCGTTTCTGGAGCTTGCGATTTCATAAATCCTAAGAGCCTTCAGCTTCTCCCGGATATCGCGTTCAATATCCGTCAGTGACATCCCGGCGTTCATACACGCAAGCGGATGGTTCAAGCCGGCCAGTGTTCTGGACGGATATAACAGACAGAACAGCGTCATCCGCTGCGGGTCATTTCCCTTTCTCGTAAAGGGCAGCCTGTAATAAGGATATCTGCGCTTTGCGTTATATCTGGTGTTCCTCTTTTCAATGAGGGAGGCCTGCCTTCCCACTTCCCCTACCGTCAGACGCTCTGCTTCGTAGGAAATCATGGCTCCGATCATTCTCGGCACCATCTCCCAGGCAGAAAACACCAGAACCTTGGAAAAGTGCTGTGCTGCACGATATGGTCCCTGCAATACATAGTAAGGCTTTGACGGCGGTACCCAGAGATACAGCTCAGCATGATTCTCAAAGGCCACTTCCTTCAGCTTTTCCAGACGCGCATTTGTCTTCGGCAACATCTGATAATTGTTGACCTTGGAGCTGTCCACCCATAGAAGCTTATCGGAAGCGAGACTGATCTCTTCCTTGTGGGGGCGGAAGTATTTTTCAACCTCCTGCTTCACCTTATAGTTCTTCATGAATGACATGAGAAACGGACAGCTCTTGGCATAATCGATCGGAAGGGAAAACTGTGCCTGAATTCCCTTCAGCAGTTCTCCCATGGCGAGATATGATCGTATATCATCACCGCCGACATGAATCGGCTCCTTGACACTGCTGTCATCCGTATAATCGCCGGATTCCATAGCGGAAATCCTCTCAGTACGGCAGACGCCCTGGTACATGGCATCCTCTGCCTCGTTTTTGATATGAATCACAGAGCTGTCGCCATCCTTCAGCTCATCTGCTTATACTTATCATCGAACAGCCCTTCAAAATAAAAGTCCTTTGGAAATCCCTGCAGCAGAGCGGCTTCTCTTACAGACAGTCCTCGATCCTGTTCAGGATGCACAAATCTGCCGCACGAGGGCGTCCTACATCTGGCTGTAATCGTCACCGCAGTTTTATCCCATGCCAGCTGACCATAAACGTCATAAAACCCTGCAACCCGGTCCTGGCACTCCGGTCCCACACCTTGAGGTCTGTTCCCTCCGTCCTTCGGAACCTGCTTCAGAATTTCAACAGTCTCTTTACGATGCCTTGATGTCATGTGCATCGGATCAAGAGGATCTTTTTCTTCTGCTTTTAATGGCGGCAGATCTCCGATTGCGTCTCTGACTGTCCTGTATTGATCCGGTTCCAGGACCGGTCCCGGTAATGTGGGAATAAAGTCCTTTGCAGCAATCAGAACCGTCCTGAAACGAGATTGAGGGGTTCCGTAATCAGCCATCCCAAGGATATCCACTGCGATGTGATATCCCGCCGCCTCCACTGCATCTTTGAAAGCCTGGTAGTGGTTCCAGTGCTTCTTGGCCAGAAGATCCGGAACATTCTCCATGATGATCAGTTTGGGATTTAGCTCAACTGCAATTTCGGCAAAGCGTCCGACCAGTGTATTTCTCTTATCCGACCCTCTGTGATCCTTTTTTCTGTGGGAGGAAAATCCCTGACACGGAGCACAACCGATCAGAATCAGTTCATTCCCTTTTTTAAGATCAAGAGCATCTCTGATCTCATCAATTTCCGCTTCTCCAAGATTCACGTTCTTAGGTCGATGGCCATAGTTATGCTCATATGTATCGATAGCGTGCTTGTCTATATCAATGGAACCTGCCCATCGAAACCGACCGGTGAGGTCAGCCATCTGATGAAAGCCGTATGACATTCCGCCCGCACCACAGAACATATCTACGAAGTCATATTCCTGTTCAGGAATACGGTCTTTTATTTTTTCATATGCAATCTGCTCCAGAACATCAGCAGGAGAAATGCCCGGACGATTGTTTTTATTACTCATTGTCCTCTCCCTCCAGCAAATTCTTAGTAATGTCAACATCAATACCATTGGCTTTACAGAAAGTGCCTATCAACTTGATTGCTTTATATGACGGTTTACATCTGCCGGTTTCCCATCGATTTACCGTCGTGAATGATACTCCAAGTTCTTTGGCAAAAGCCTCTTGGCTCATGACACTTATTTGTCGTATCTTTTTCAAATCTTCGCAAAAACTCATTCCGTACCTCCGCCACCAAAAAATCTTACAGACATTTCAGCTATAGCACTATTATGGCATCTTTGCAATGCTTCCTCAAGTGCATTATATCAAAGGTGATGTACCAAATCCGGATTTATTACAAATTGGCGAAGCAGGGCATTTGTATATACAAATGCACGATTTCCAAATTCTTCCCTGCCGGCAGAATTAGAAATCTCTTCGTTGGGGCATATCCCCAATCCCCTCTGATTGCCAGCGAAGCTGTCAGGCTGAATGAGACTTTTGCATTTAGCATCATAGCATCTCATGTGTCCCGAATTTGCGACTCGGTTATTTTCATTTTCAATTTTCCATGGTATACTTGCCCCATTACGAGATTGAAACATCCAGAGGTGACACAAATGGCAGGAAAAGAACGCAAAGGTTATCATCAGAAGCTCAAGATGCTGTATCTGGCAAAAATCTTTTCAGAGGAGACGGATGATCAGCACTCTCTCACCATGCCGGAAATTATAGAGAAACTCGCCCTCTACGGCGTAAACGCAGATCGCAAGACACTGTATCTCGATTTTGATGAACTGCGGGATTTCGGTTTGGACATCGTGACGGATCAGGTCGGACGCAACTGCTACTACCACCTCGGAAACCGGGATTTCGAGCTTCCGGAGCTGAAGCTCTTGGTGGATTCTGTCCAGTCCGCCAAGTTCATCACGGACAAGAAATCAAAGGATCTGATCCGCAAGCTGGAATCCCTCGTCAGCAAATATGAAGCGAAGCAGCTGCACCGGCAGGTCATCATCTCCGGTCGCGTCAAGACGATGAATGAGAGCATCTACTACAATGTAGATAAGATTCATGACGCCATCAATGCCGGATGCCAGATCCGTTTCAAATACTTCCAGTGGAATGTGAAGAAAGAGATGGAACTGCGCAAGGACGGAGCCTGGTATCAGATCAGTCCCTGGGCTCTGATGTGGGATGATGAATATTACTATCTTGTCGCCTACGATGCCGTCGATAACATGATCAAGCATTATCGTGTCGATAAGATGATTAAGATTTCCGTCGTAGACGAGAAGCGGAAAGGCCAGGAGATTTTCAAAAAGTTCAACACGCCGAGGTATTCAAAGAGCCTGTTTGGCATGAACAGCGGCGAAGAAGTGGGTGTCACCCTGGAGGCTGCCAACCATATGGCAGGAATCCTGATCGACCGGTTCGGGAAGGATATTTTTATTGTTCCTGTGGACGAAGATCACTTCCGGACGAATGTGAATGTCACCGTCAGCAGTCCGTTTCTTGGATGGATCATGTCGCTTGGCCAGGACATCCGGATTATCGGGCCGCAGAGTGTCGTGGATAAGATGACTGCCGAAGCACAGAGGCTTGCCGCACAATATCCTCCCACAGTTTCAGACTAAGGGCGTTTTTCAGGACATATCATTTGTTACAGTGTACATAACGGCAGGGAAGAAATCCCCCGTCGATGACAAACCAGAAGGAGGTCCGTTATGTGCACTGTATTCTATAGTACAAATTCTCACCGAAAGATCGTGCATCTCTCTCATTGCAGCATTTTCCGTCATATCCCAAAGAACAACCGAAGAAGTTTTTCCAGTCTGGAGGAAGCGCAGGAGCATGGCTATCGGCTTTGTAACTGCTGCCCTTCTGTTGCTCAGAAGTACCGTAAGGGGCGCAAGCAGGTTGATGATTTCTGCCGCCAGCACGGACTGTCCTTCAAACTTTTCAACGGGGTTATTCATGTGATCTCCAGACACGATTGCTGGCGAATCATTGTAAACGGAAACAACCATACTTTGTTCCTGTATCACAAAAATACAGAGAAGCGGTTCTTTAAGGATCCCCACCCAAGCATCATCCCCGGATACCATTCACAGGCTTACCGTTCAAAAACAATTCTCGGATATCTGGAGTACATTGTTTCTCACGATGAATACCGGGACGAACATCCCTGTACGGAAAAAGCAGCTCCGGAAGCTGTACCTGTCTATTCCGCCCCTTCCTAGGTGGCGGATAAATATGGTGCAGATTATCCCCGTTCCGCCTCCCGTCATTACCGAAGAATCAGGGGAACAAAGAAGTACAGAAATGCGCAGGCAAAGAAGAAAAGACAGGAGCGTCGCGCCGCAATTATCCGCGTAAATGCCTTGTTGGATGAACTCGCAGCCATCGGTTACTGACAGGAGGAAAACATGGCGAAGGAAAAAGAATTCAATAAAATCATGCACAAGATCACTGCCGGCCTGACCGGGGATCAAAAAGCAGATCTGGCTTACCTTGTGGAGCAGACGGAAGCCTATAAGGATCATGAACTGGGACAGGAAATCGTCCGTGCGTGCAGCAGGCTGATCTATGACCTGATTCCGGAGGAGAAAAGAGATCAGTTGGATAAAGCCATCAGTAATGACGGCGCAGGAACGGAATCCCTCCTGGAAGAAGTCCGTTTCAATATCTACAAAAAGGATTTTGAGCTGAGTTGTAATCTGAGGCGCCAGTTTGTAAGGCGAGATGCTTGTTTATAAATTGAAAACTGCACATTTGAAAGCGAAACGCCAGTTTTGTATGCCAGATGCCAGATTTGTAAACGGGATATAGAAACTATATTCGCAAAAAACAAACTTGCAAGAGGCGTTTCTACATTATTTGAAAAGCACCCCGAAGGGTGCTTTGTTAGGGCTGGCCCGCCTGAAATCTGACCTATGGTACACTCCGCGCCAAGGGCTCTCGCCGTATTCCGCCTTCCGCACCGGGTTTTGCAGAAGCCCATCAGCTCATTCTTGGCTTCGCGCCATCGGGAATCGGTGAAGTAAATTGTTCTCCGCGAACCCGAATCAATTCTTCCTTTGCTTTTTGAACCCGTTCCGGGTTTTCAATCAGGTGAATCGCCGCCCTTGCCATAACATTGGAGGCCTTCAGCATACCCTTCATTGCAATGGAGGACTTGCCTTGCGCCACTTCCTGCCAGGAGTGAGCCGTTGTTCCGATGGCAAAGCAGGCTGTAATAATCTGTGCAGTCGGCACCGCATTGGAGCAGTCTCCCACGTCAGAAGATCCCATCACAATCTCATCGGAATGCTTGTACTTCAAAATTTTATCATACAGAATATGCTCCTTCAGGTATTGCAGCTCTCCGCTTTTATCTTCCGCAAACCCGATTGTATTTTCACTCTCAATATTTTCCTCCGGGTAGGTTGCCCGAAACCTTTCGGCATATTGGATTTCTTCCTCCGTAAATTTCATTGGCCCCTCTTCCAGAAAGGCCTTGTACAGCTCTTCTTCGATGACGGAGTTCGGAATCACATTGGAACAAGCTTTGTCAAAAACAATTTCCGGCTCAGTTTCCGTCATGAGACCGGCGCCTTCCACAATTTTTTCAAATCTCTGATAGAGTCGGTTGACATGCTTCGTATCTTTTGAACGCAAAAGATACAGCCCCTCTGCATAAGGCTGCACCACATTTGGAGAGGCAGACCCGGGATCCACAATGGAATAGTGAATCCGTTCAAAATCCTGCATGTGTTCTCTCAGAAATTGGACGCCGATATTGACCAGCTCAAGTCCGTCGAGCGCAGACCTTCCGAGGTGAGGCGACGCAGCAGCGTGAGCGCCCTTTCCCCGGAATCTCACATAGACCTGCTTGTTCGCCTGAAGGGATCCGGTAAAAATGGCATTTCCGGTAAAGGGATGCCACGTAATGGCCACATCTGCCGCATCAAAGCAGCCCGCCTTCGCCATAAAGGCCTTCCCGCTGCCTCCCTCCTCCGCCGGGCAGCCAAAATAAATCACCTTGGCTTTCAGATGGTTTACCTCAATATAATCCCGCACCTTCAAAGCAGCACCGATGGATGCCGTCCCCAAAAGGTGATGCCCGCATCCATGACCGCATTCACCCTTTCTCTTTTCTTTCCTTTCTGCCAGATCCTCCACCTGAGACAGACCGGACAGTGCATCGAACTCTCCCAAGATTCCGATGGTGACTCCGCCTTCCGCGCCATATTCTGCGCAAAAAGCAGTGGGAAGATCCGCCAGGTTTTCACGGATTTGAAACCCGTGCTTCTTCAAAACTTCCATTTGCGCTGCGACAGATTTATGCTCCTTCCATTTTATTTCCGCAAATTCCCAAATGCTTTTCGCAAGCTTTACCAGCTCGTCATTGTATCGATCCATTCTCTTCTCCTTACTCTTTGTCAGGATCCTTCCGTTCTTTGACTGCCGTGACCGTCCCAAATCAGCAGTAGGTTCACATGTTCACCTGTGTGCTTAATAAACGTTTAAGTGTAATTCCCCGGCAATTTTTTCCAGCATCTTAAGCCCTGCCCTTGAGTTTCCAAAGCGGTCAAGCCCCGGACAAAATGTGCAAATACCAATCCCCTGATTCGTAGTTGCCATGATTCCTCCGCCGACTCCGCTTTTCGCCGGAATCCCGATTCTGATGGCAAAATCCCCGGAATCGTCGTAAAGTCCGCAAATCGCCATGAGCGTCCTCAGAATCCTGGCATTTTCTTTCTGAATGACTTGTTTTCCCGCCAGATTTTTTCCGTTTCTTGAAATCGTGGATGCAAAAACAGCCAGATCCCTGGTGTTGACCATGATGCTGCAGGCGAGATTATAGAGATGAATCACATCCTCCACAGCGGTTTCCTTTCCAATCGTCCCGTGCTTTTTCAGAATCCATGCCAGCGCCAGATTGTTTTCTCCGCCTCTTTTTGTGGTGTCAAGAAGGGTTTGGCTGTAGCTTAGGGTTTCATCGTCCATGACCGCCTTTGCCCGCTCCATCAAAACCGCAACGGAATCACCCCCGAATTTTTTATAAATCAGGTAAGCCGAGGTAATCGCCCCCGAATTGACAAAGGGGTTGACCGGCTTCCCCCCCTCTGCCTCCAGGTCAAGAATGGAGTTGTACGGCTTGGATGAGCCCTCTGTTCTCATGTACTTTTTGATATCGGACCACTCATAGTTTTCCAATACCAAGTCAAACAGCAGCACCTTTACGATGGACATGATAGCAAATGACTCTCTGGATTTTCCCGCCTCATATTCAACTCCGTCCTTGTCGATCAGGCATACTCCCAAGGCATTTTTGTCTGCGTCCTTTAAAATTTCAATATAGTCTACGAGCCTTCCCTCTTCTGTAAACCTCTTGCCGTATTCTATGACAGAATGTAAGAATTCCTTCATATCAGCCCTTCTTTTCCAGTTGAACAATTCCCGATTGATAATAGAAATAAGTGATGCCAAGTGTGACTGCCAGCATGATCAGCATGGCAAACCCTTCTTTTCCTGCAATCGGCATGATAAGGAAATTGAAGGCGTACACAATGGCCAAAGCTGTAACCGCAATCAGCGGTTTCCTCGGAGCCTTATATTTGGAACCTGCCCCGGTGGAAACAAAAGCGGAAATCCCCATGGAGCCGTAAAGAGCCGGCAGAATATACATGGTTGCTGTTCCCACGGCTTCTGTCTGGAGAATGGGCTTCAAAGGAGCCAGCAAAATGACGCCGAAAACGATGGTGATCATGGAAACCATTCCGGAAACGGTTACTGCGATCATTCCCATGACATCGGCTTCTTCGGTGCCGGGCGTTGCATCCACCGTTCCGATTGCCGATAAGTAGCAGGGGAATTTGATGTTCATTACATTTCCCAAAATGGAATTCAGATAACATGTGGTGCCGCCAATCGGAATCATTGTGAGCTGCTCTGCAAGGGCGGTGGGTACAAACAGGGCAAGAAGCGGTCCCGCAACCGAGGCGATCAGAGACCATTCCGGCCACATTCCGTAAATCATGCACATGGCCGCTGGGATCCCAAGCATCAGTCCCATGGCAATCAAGGTGGCAATGACACCGTATCGGTACGTGTTCTTCATATAATTGGACATTTCATCAACCCCCCATTCCCATATTCGTAAAGATAACTGCCGCTGCCATGGCGCCTACCAGTGCAAAGGACATCGTAAAGTCATTTAACCAAGTGATTTTATATCTGGACGCCAGCTTGGAACAGATCCATGTGATCAGCATACTTACAATAATAGTCAGCAGGTGAATCCGGGATTTCACCGACTGCACCGGGACAAAGACGGACATCATGCCGATGACAAGAACAGACAAGGCCAGATCCACAAAGGGCGTGTCCTTTTCTCCCGCTTTGAGCACACCTGTATGCACTCTCTTCAGTGCAAATACATTGAACACCATTCCTGCCATGATGGAAATACTCATCACAAACATAATGGCTCCAATCACTGCAGGGGTTCCATGGTTCAAAAAATCTTCAAAGCCGGAAAAGCCTGCGCCCTTAACGGAAAGATCCGCCGCCATCAGCTCGTATGGGAGAGAGCCCACCACCGAAAGCCGGAACCATGGCCACGGAACGCCAAGAATCGGCGCCAGTGTAATCAGCCCGATGATCACAGAAACCGATGGAACAATTGAAAAAATAACGGAAGCTCGTATCACTGACTTGATTTTGTCCTTTGAAATATTCAGTTCCTTTGCCCGCTTAATTGCTCTTTTACAGAAAAAAATACACATGCCAAAAATGACCAATAAGGCTGTGCCTACCAGCAGATACAGTGGTTTGGAATTTAAAATATCGCTTAAACTCATCATCATCCCCCTTTTCCCTTCCATTTTTCAATATAAAATTTCATTAAAAACAGCTTCGGTTTATATTATATCTGATTTTTGTGACAGAGTACACTCATGTTTCCAAAACCGACGCATGCAGGCACAAAAAATCCCCTGATTCTCCGGATGTTCCAAAAGAATCCGGCGAACAAGGGGATCGGCACACCTGATCGAAACATGCCGTAACCGAAAACAGGTGAGAAACGGGAGCTCCCATCCGGCGAAAAAAAAACAGGAACAAAGAGACGCTACCCCGCTTCTCTCTGTCTGCGCCTTGCCTGCTCTTCGCGGAATGCTTCAAACCGTTTTTCATCCGGCAGCGCGGCAAGCAAACCGGCAAACATAAAAATGTTTCCCACATTCAAGCACATGGTCTCAATCGCCGGTCCCAGTGCCGAGCCGGCGCCGATTCCAAGACCCATCATCCCAAAAGGGATGGCTCCAACGGGAACACTGAACCACCTGGCATACGAGGGGTACGGCGTCAGCTCCTTGGAAAATGCCAAAAACTGTACGATTATCATCGGCAGCCAAAACGCAACAAACAGAATCCAGACAGGCAGACTGAAGGCCATCAGCAGTTGATCTCCCATTCGATCGGCCATCGTCTCATCAACCAACAGCAGATGCTTGTAGACAAAATTCATAAGCCCCACATTCATATGCATGCCGATCGGCGCAAGCCAGAGATAAGCTTGGTGTAAGTGTGTAAATTTCAGCTGTTTTCCAACATTGAAGTACGTCGTGTTTTTCCGGCAAAAGAATACATGCCGGATGGTGTACTTAGTACAGCTTTGCCCCTGCCGGGATGTGGTTGTCCACCATCAGAAGGTGAAGCTTCTCCTCGCCCTCTTCCTCATGGATTGCAGAAAGAAGCATTCCACAGGACTCAATGCCCATCATGGCTCTCGGCGGGAGGTTTGTAATGGCAATCAGTGTCTTGCCCACCAGCTCTTCCGGCTCGTAAAAGGCGTGAATTCCGCTTAAAATCGTGCGGTCTGTGCCTGTTCCATCGTCCAGTGTAAACTGAAGGAGTTTTTTTGACTTCTTAACTGCTTCACATGCCTTGACCTTCACAGCCCGGAAATCGGACTTTGAGAAGGTATCAAAATCAACCTGCTCCTCAAACAGAGGTTCAATCTTTACCCTGGAGAAATCGATTGTTTCATTCCTGGATTCAGTTGCAATCGTATCCTCCCGGTCGTCAGACATTTCTGCCTCAGCAGAATTCTCTGACTTGGAATCCAGAGAGCGCATCGTCGGGAATCCATTTCAGATAATTTTTTGATGATTTGTTCCCGCTTGTTATCATGGTTTTCGCCCCGGTGTTGTCTGAAAATACCTGTCTGTCACCATGTTTTATTGTTTATCTCCTGCCATGCATCTGTTGTCAAATTGTTGTACATCGAATCTTTTGTTGCAGAGAATTGTACTTCCCAGTTCTGCCTCCTGCCAGAATCAATCACGGCATCTGACGGAATCGTTCAACGCACGTCGTTCTGCTATTGACACATTCCTATTCTGTATTATGCCTTGTGACGATTTGCTCTCCTTCATTTCTGATTATACGAGGCTGAACGGGAAATACCGAATACTTTCGTGTCAGAATTTCTGACATGAAGGTTTTTGTTGACCTATCCGAGATTATTACCCTCGCTTTGTGTCGCCTGATTATAAATCCATGCTGTCAGGATTTAACAGGAAGTCAAAAACGCTCATCACCAACACACCTTCTTCATTGTAAAGCGGTGCTATGGCATCTTTTGTGATTATGATTTTCTTGAACCCATCGCCTGTATTGACCAGAGAGCGTTGTTCCTGCTGCATTTTCTTTTCATCATGCATAGCAAATGCCGACTGAATATAGTAACGTTTGGAACCTTTATTGCAGACAAAATCAATCTCTAGTTGCTTTCTTATTTTTTTACCTGTCTGATCTTTTTCATTCATCACAACAACGCCTACATCGACGTTATATCCCCTGACTTTCAGTTCATTGAAAATGATATTCTCCATCGCGTGTGTTTCTTCGACCTGTCGGAAATTTAATCTGGCATTTCGAAGACCCAGGTCCGTGAAATAATACTTGGATGGTGTATCAATATATTTCTTACCTTTTATATCGTAGCGAATTGCACTGTCAATCAGGAAAGCGTCTTCAAGATAATCGATATAGCGTTTGATCGTCATCTTACTGATAGTCGTATGTTTTACGCTCTTAAAAGTTGCAGACAGCTTGCTCGGATTCGTCAGAGAGCCGATGGAAGAAGACAGAATATTCAGAAGTTCTTCCAGCTCCACCTTATTTCTGACATTATTTCTCCCGATAATATCGGAGATATACGTCTCCTCGAACAGTGATTTCAGAAAATCGCCCTTCTGATCCGGCGTGGTAAATGTGAGTATTAGCGGAATTCCTCCATAAAGCACATAATCGCGCCATCCATCCGCTTTCTCACCCTCATACACAGACATGAACTCCGCAAATGTCAGCGGATACATATGCACTTCATCACCACGCCCGCGGAACTCTGTAATGATATCTTTGGAAAGAAATTTTGCGTTGCTGCCTGTCACATAGACATCAACGTTTTTCCTTCGCACCAGGCTATTCAGAATGGACTCAAAATCTCCGAGAAGCTGCACCTCGTCCAATAGCACATAGTATTGATCCTGGTCGTTAATTCGTTCGTTCAGATAAGGAAAGAATATTTCCGGATCCCGATACTTTTTATTCTCATAGGCATCAAAAGCCATCTCTATAATATGATCGTCCGGAACCTGACTCTTCCTGAGATACTCTCTGAACAACTCAAAAAGCAGATACGATTTTCCGCATCTGCGAACCCCGGTAATGACCTTAATCAACCCATTATGACGCTTGGAAATCAGCTTGTTCAGATAGGTATCCCTGCGAATTTCCATTTTCATCATCCCTGTCTAATAATGATACAAAAATGCGGAATCCGCATTTTTGTCCATTTACATTGTAGCCCACATCACACTGGTCGTCAACTCTTCATGTGACATTTTTGCGGATTCCGCATTTTTGTCCATCTTATATGAATTGACATTTTGCACCACCGGCAAACGAAATGCAAAAAGAGGTTCCTCTCTCAGATTGATTTTGAAAAAGGAGTGCATCTTTGCGCATTTAACATATGCATTTTTGACTTTCGATCAATATCACACATGCTATTTTTGTCATGATATCTGGATAAGGAAACTTATCTGCTGCTTTCATCCTTTTCCTCCAATCCCGGTCCTCTTCCGGTTTTCCTGTACTGTTTTCTGAGATACGACTCAAAGAGATCACGCCGGACAAGAACCATCTTTCCGTCAATCTTGTAGATGGCTTCCGCTTCTTTTGCCAGTCGGGTAATCGTCTTCTCCGTCAGTCTGTAGTACGCGATTCCATCTGCATAGCGGAAGAAGATTTGTGGGCAGATGCAAGGATCATACACATCTGCGTCATCTGGTTTCCATTCAAACAGGGATGAAAGGCATTTCAGCCTCTTTTCCTGCTGTTTGCACGCAAAAAGGCACCCCCTCTCAGATTGATTCTGAAAAGAAGTGCCTTGAAGGTTTTTGGAACTGGGATGTGTGTCAGGTTTTCCGCCTGTGATTATCCCCGGATCAATACAGCTTCGCGCCTGCCGGGATATGGTTATCCACCATCAGAAGATGAAGTTCTTCGTCTTCGCTGTCCTTCTTGTTGTTCACAGCGGAGAGAAGCATGCCGCAGGAGTCGGTGCCCATCATCTTTCTCGGCGGGAGATTGGTGATGGCGATCAGGGTCTTTCCGACCAGCTCATCCGGCTCGTAATAGGCGTGAATACCGCTTAAAATCACCCGATCCGTGCCCGTACCGTCGTCCAGAACGAACTTTAAGAGCTTCTTGGACTTCGGAAACAGCTGAGCATTCTTTTACCTTCACCGCCCGGAAATCGGATTTGCTGAAGGTGTCGAAATCGACCTGCTCCTCAAAGAGCGGCTCAATCTTCACGTTTGAGAAATCGATGCTGTCGTTCGGTGTGAAGAATCCGCTCCTGTCTTCAGAAGCGGCCTTCTCTCCGGCTGCTTCTCCATCGGCATCTTCTCCGCTCTCTGCCTTCGCAGATGATGAAGAAGCTCCGTTTTCAGCCGAAGCCGCTGAGGTTCCGTTGCGGAGTGTCGGGACGAAATGGTACATCATTCACTTGCTGTTCTATCATCTGCCAGGTTCTACTGATATATTGTTTGAAGCCCATTTTTAGGCTTTCCTATCTCCTAAACGTACACCCTCGGAGCAGCATTATTTGTAGAAATTGGTGTAAATGATGTAAGTCTAAGGGCATCTGCCGAAAAGTGCTGATCTTCGCTTTGGTATTCTGTCCTTCAACACGAACACCATAGCTGCGCCAAGACAGGTCCCCAGAAATGGCAAAATGATTCCTATCCAAACCTGCGTGTTCATTTCAATCACCTCTTAGGGCAGGTAGCAAAAAAAGCAATTTCATCTAAATCCCTTATTTTTTTAAAATCCTCATAGCATTGATAACGGCAATAATGGTAACACCTACATCGCCAAATACTGCTTCCCACATCCCTGCAATACCGAGAGCACCGAGGATCAGGAACACGCCTTTGATTCCAAGGGCAATCACGATATTCTGCGTGACGATCTTCTTGGTCGCCTTGGCCACGTCTATAGCCTCTACCAGTTTTCCCGGCTCATCCGTCATCAGTACGACGTCGGCGGCTTCGATAGCGGCATCGGAGCCAAGACCCCCCATTGCAATACCGACATCCGCACGGGCAAGCACCGGGGCGTCATTGATACCGTCACCGACAAAGGCCAGTTTACCGCCCTGTCTTTTTTGGCTGTCCAAAAGTTCAACCTCTTCTACCTTCTGGTCAGGCAAAAGCTGGGCATGGTATTCATCCAGTCCTAATTCGTCAGCAACCGCCTTGGCGATCTTCTCATCATCGCCGGTAAGCATAACAGTCTTTTCTACGCCTATCCGCTTCAAATCGGAAATAGCTTTCTTGCTGTCCGGCTTCACTTCATCCGCAATCAGGATGCAACCGGCATACTTTCCGTCAACAGCGACATAAGCCTTTGTGCCGGCTTTCTCACACGGAGTATAAGAGATGCCTTCCGCGTCCATCAGCTTGCTGTTTCCGGCAAGAACATTTCTGCCACCGTCGTTCACGCTGATACCATGGCCCGAAACCTCTTTGTAATCAGAAATCGTGTTCTGGTCGATTTCTTTGCCAAAGGCCGTGAGAATGGACTTTGCAATCGGATGGTTGGAAAAGCTCTCCGCTTTCGCTGCATATTCAAGCACCTGATCTGCGGTGAACCCGTTTTCCGGGAAAATATCGGTTACTTTGAAAACGCCTTTGGTAAGCGTTCCCGTCTTATCGAAGACAACCGTGCTGACTTTATTTAACGCTTCCAAATAGTTGCTGCCTTTCACCAGCACACCGTGCTTGGATGCAGCGCCAATGCCGCCGAAGAAAGTCAGCGGAATGGAAATGACCAGTGCGCACGGGCAGGAGATAACGAGGAACACAAACCCTCTGTGGAGCCAATCAGCCCACGCGCCGCCAAACGCCAACGGAGGAAGAATGGCAAGAATTGCGGCCATGATCACAACTACAGGAGTATAGTACCGGGCAAAGGTTGTAATAAAGTTTTCCGTAGGCGCTTTTCTGCTCGAAGCATTCTCCACCAGATCAATGATCTTGGAAACGGTGGATTCTCCGAAAACTTTCGTGACCTGAATCGTCAATACGCCGCTCTGATTGATGCAGCCGGAAAGTGCGTCATCATCCTTACGGACACTTCTCGGAACAGATTCGCCGGTAAGAGCCTTGGTATCAAGCATGGATTCCCCGTCAAGCACAACGCCGTCCAGAGGAATCTTCTCGCCTGGCTTCACAACAATGACTTCTCCGACCGCAACCGTCTCCGGCGCAACGGTGAGAAGTTCACCGTTTCTCTTTACCGTAGCCGCATCAGGGCGAATATCCATCAGGTCGGCAATGGACTTTCTGGAACGCTGAACAGCCAGATCCTGAAACAGTTCCCCAATCTGGTAGAACAGCATGACGGCAACCGCTTCCGGGTATTCACCAATGGCAAATGCACCGACGGTGGAAAGGGTCATCAGGAAGTTTTCATCAAAGACTCGGCCCTTAAGGATATTCTTTAAGGCTCTCAGCACAACGTCGTAGCCAAGAATGATGTAGGATGCGATCAGGAAACCAAGTTCCACCGGCAGCGGTACCTTGGCAAAGACTGACAGGACTATGCCAACCGCATAAAGGACAGCGCCAACACTCAGTCGGATGATTTTCTTCTTGGGGTCACCGTCATCATCGTCATCATCTGCCGCGGTATTTGTTTTTCCAGCAGCGGCGGCTTCGGGCACATACTCTGAAACGGGAATATCCGGCTCATGGCTGTGGACAATGGTTTCTATTTTTCCCATTATCGTACTCGCAGCATCCGACGCCACTTGAATTGTCAATGTCTGCTTCATCAGGTTGACAACGGACGAAGTCACCCCGTCCAGCTCTCCAACCTCTTTTTCGATTTTTGCGGAGCAGTTCGGACAGTCCAACCCTTTCAGTAAATACGTTTTTGTAACCGGTGCGGCTGTTTTCTCCTGAACCTCCACATCTGGCTCGTGACTGTGGACAATGGTTTCAACATTGCCCGCTATCGTACTCGCGGCACTCGGTGTCACATTAACTGTTAATGTCTGCTTCATCAGATTGATAACAGAGAAAGTAACCCCATCCAGTTCCCCGACCTCCTTTTCAATCTTTGCGGAGCAGTTCGGGCAATCCAGCCCTTTCAGCATGAAAACTCGTTCCATAATGGCCTCCTTGTATTTTTGCTTTATTGCTCAACCATTCAACTATGAATGTAAAAATATATTCCCTACTCCCGCAAATGCTCAAAACCCATCTCTATCAATCCTTTTACATGGTCATCAGCAAGAGAATAATAGACGATCTGGGCTTCTCTGCGGAATTTTACCAGATTTGCAAGACGCAATGCTTTTAACTGGTGAGAAACGGCAGATTTTGTGACCCCAAGTAGTACGGCAAGATCGCATACGCACATCTCGCTCTGCTCCAAGGCGTGTAAAATCTGCAATCTGGTACCATCGCCGAACAGCTTAAACAAAGATGCCAGTTGAACGTAATCCTCCTTCGACTGCATCTTAGTTTTTACCTCATTCACGACTTCCTCATGTATCACATCGCAATCGCAAGTGTAAGACTGTTCTGCCATAAGGTCACCGCCTTTCTTTAGTAGTTGAACAACCTTTCAACTGCTATTATGCTCATGATTTTTTATTTGTCAAGGGGGAGGAAAAATTTTTTACATAATCCCGAATTCAAGACACTCAGCAGTCTGACACTGAATGTCATCTAAAGCGGCATGAAATTGAAGGTTTCAAATTGGTACTGTTCCTTTTACACGAGCATTGATAACGGACTTCCACTCATTGCCACAGGTCTTACACTTCCACCAAATATTGTGTCTTGATTTTGCGTTTACCTCATCAGGCATTAGGGGATAATTTCTTTCTGCCCACTCGGCGGCAAGGTCAGCGTGCGTAGTCGCCAAGTCATTAAATCCTTTGGCGTTAGTAAAGATTCGGGTTGATATGTAATATAAAAATTCAAAGGAATATATTTACACAGCAAGCAAGTTCAATTTCTTGACATCATCATAGTGATGCACTCTCTTCGGATCACGCGCCAGAAAGAGCTTTTCTGCAAGCTCATCAACTGACAGCCTCATCCTGTACGCTGCACGAAATACGAGGTTGTAACGATTCAAATATTTGGTAGCCACACCCTGGTAGTCGTAGCAACGGTTCTTGATGAAGCTGTGCAGATTGTTAACCGTGTTCAGGCTGAAGAAGCTGCCAGTGGTCCTATGTCAAGAAAAAGTACAAGTTAAAAATGACCTTGCTCCTATGTAATGATATTCAGCCCGCAATTTTGAGTGATTTCTCCAGTTTCTCCAG
>QWCK01001439.1_pt1 | contig 34858 bp, 36 predicted proteins | sample 1972571 | NCBI WGS metagenome assembly QWCK01 (sample SAMN09866710, study PRJNA288562) | Human gut metagenome isolate term2_stool, whole genome shotgun sequencing... | isolation source: gut | host: Homo sapiens | place: USA: California | reverse complement strand
TTGTTTTTTATGAATTATAGATTTTACATCATTTACAAGAGTTGTATAATTTTGTGTTTCTAAGTTATTCACTTTTTATTTCTCCAATTCTCGCACCAGTGGTGCGAGTTTTACAATATAAAATTTACTTTATTATATATAATTTAACTTACAGCTTGTAAGCTAATTTATTTATCAAAATCAAAAATGTCTAATCGTGGTAATTATAGCAAAGTTATAGTAGTTTTTCTATAATTCATTTTTACTATATGTACATTACGTAGTTGTCTAGGAGAGCTAACTGCTTTTACCAGTTAGCTCTCCTACTTACCAAGCACGCACTCAAAAAAGCCTGATTTCATGAAAATGAAATCAGGCTTTTTATTTGTCTTGACTACTGTACTGTGTAAGGTATTAATGCTAGAGTTCTAGCTCTTTTTATAGCTATTGTAAGCTTTCTTTGAGCTTTGGCAGATGTGCCGGTTACTCTTCTTGGTAGTATTTTACCTCTTTCAGAGATAAATTTCTTTAGTAGCACTACGTCTTTATAGTCAATTTGGTTGATTTTATCTCCCAAAAATGGGTCTACTTTTTTTCTTCTTTTTCTAAAATTGTTGTTTGAGTTTGCTGTATTTTTTTGAAATGCCATTAGTGCACCTCCTTCATCCTTTAATCTTAAAATGGTACATCGTCATCGCTTAAAGCTCTATAGCCTTCGGAGTCGAGTCCTTCTTCAGGCATAAATACATCATCAGATGCTATGTCTGTATCATTTCTTTGGTAGGTCTGAGATTGCGGTCTTTGTCCTTTATCTGACCATTCCAAGAACTGCACATCGTCTGCTATTATTGATACGCTATACCTTTTTATACCATCTTTATCTGTATAGTTATCGTTTTGTATCCTACCTCTGACTGCTGTCAGTCTGCCTTTTGCTAGATATTGTGCACAAGTTTCAGCTCTTTTTCCAAAGATTGTGACGTTAAAAAAGTCTGCTGTGACTGCATTTGGGTCTTCTTTTTTAGCAAATGGTCTGTCTACTGCTAATCCAAACCTTGTGACTGCCATGCCGCTTTGTGCATATCTGAGCTCCGGGTCTCTTGTCAATCTTCCTATTAGAATAACGTTATTCATCGTTTCCTCCTAATTGTTATCGACATTAACGATTAAGTGGCGGATAACTTGGTCCATGATTTTAAGATTTCTGTCAAGCTCTTTTGGTATGTCTGCACCAGCGTTAAATTTAACTAGTACATAGTATCCATCTGTAAGCTTTTGGATTTCATAAGCAAGTTTTTTATTACCCCAAACGTCGATGGACTCAATATTTCCATTAGTTTCTATTATTTCTTTGATTTTGTTAGCTACTTTTTCTTTTGTTTCGTCATCAGTAGCTGTTTTAAGAATGTAAACTAATTCATATTTATTCATCGTTTCACCTCCTTCGGACATAAGGCTCTTTTTTCAAGAGCAGAAGTTTTTCGACCTGTTGGTCTTTAATACAACGATTTATTGTATCATTTTTTTTATATTTTAGCAAGTTTAATTTTTTAGTTTATCCTGTTATTTTTTTAAGTTTGTAGTATAATAGTTAACAGGCAGTTTTTATTTCTAATGATAAAATTTTTTTGGTCGATAAATTATTTGTATAGTTTTTATTTAATGGAAGGCTTATTAGATGATAGTTCCTACACACCGCTTGATTGCTCATTATGTTTATAATTATATACAACTAAAGGCTGGTATAAGTTTAGACAAAAAATGGTTTACTTTTGGCAATGTATTGCCTGATGTTAATCCTTATTATATAAAAAGAAAGCATTTTTACTGTGTTTCGTTTGATTATGTGATTTCGCTTATTAATTCTCTTGAAAATGATATGGACAGGATTAGTATGAAGGAGTTTAGTCTGCGTCTTGGCATAATTTCTCACTATGTTTCTGATTTTTTTTGTTATCCTCACAATGATAGGGCGTACTTTAAGGGCAGATTAAAGGAGCATATGCAATATGAATATAAATTGCATGGTAGCTTTAGCTCAATTGCCAAGTGGCATATATGCGATACTTCTTTTTATGATTTAGATGAAACTCAAATCATAAATAGCTTTAGAAAAATATATCTTCAAGAGGGTATGTGCATTAAAAATGACATTAAATTCACTCTTGATGCTGTGTCAGCTATAGGTCTGTCATTATCTGAGGCGTATGTAGAAGGTTTGGATACGGCAGTTGGTATTGCTCACATTTAGGTATATAATTTTAAAGACTTGTTATCTTTTTGGTAACAAGTCTTTTTTTAAATTACAGGCTTAATTTATCTTTCATCATTTCAAATATCAATATTCCTGCTGCAACTGATGCGTTTAGTGACTCAGCTACTTTATTATCCATTGGTATTTTTATTTTCTTATCGGATATGGCTATTACCTCGTCAGATATCCCGTTTGCCTCTGAGCCTATTACTAGTGCTATTTTTTCGTCTGTAAAGCTGTCTTTATAAGGTGCACTGCCCTCTAGGGAGCTGGAGTAAATTTTATATCCCATTTCATGTAAGGTTTTTATATTGTCTATAATCTGCATATTGGCAAAATATAGCGAACCCATGGCTGACCTGACTACTTTTGGCGAATATATGTCTACTGTGCCTTTGGTATAGTAGATTGTACTTATTCCTCCTGCTAGTGCTGTCCTAATGATAGTGCCAAGATTGCCGGGATCGTTTAGGTGGTCTAAAAATAGTACTCTATCAGCATTTTCATTTTCTTTAGAAAAATTCACTTCGCTTGGCATTTCATAAACTGCAAGTATTCCTTGGGAGTTTACTGTATCTTTTAGTGTGTCAAATATTTCTTCTGTGACTTGGTAGATTTTTTGCTCGCCAAGCTGAGCTGTTATTTTTTGCAAAAATCCCAGCTCTTTAAAATTTTCTCTTACTATTAGATATTTTATTATGTAATTTGATGATAGGGATAAATCTATGTTTTTTATCCCCTCATCAAAAAATAATCTGTACTGATATCTATATTTTTTTTCTTTTAATTTTTTTATTAATTTTATTACGTTGTTTTGTTTTGATGCGATTTTATTCATTTTCTAATTCTTTAGCTACTTCCAAGGCTTTTTCAAAATTTACTTCATTTGTAACTTCCGGTACATATTCTACATATCTTATTTTATCATTTTTATCTATAATTACAATACCTCTTGCAAGGAGCATATTTTCTTTCATGATAAAGCCGTATTTTTCGCCAAATGCTCTGTCTTTATAGTCAGATGCCACTAGTATATTTTCTATGCCGTTTGCTCCGCAAAATCTACCTTGTGCAAATGGTAAATCCATTGAGATTGTTATTATTTGTAAGTCTTTGATTTTTGATGCGTCTTCGTTAAATTTTCTTGTTTGTAGTGAGCATACGCTGGTATCAAGTGATGGCACTATTGATATTAGTCTGATTTTGCCTGATGTTTCGCTAAGTTTAAATTCTGATAAATCTTGTTTTACAAGTGTAAATTCAGGTGCTTTTTCTCCTACTTTTGTTTCGTCACCTATTAATGTTACCGGATTTGATGCAAATGTTACTACGTTTTTTCTTTCGTTCATGATAGACTCCTCTTAATTTATTTTTTTAATTTAAATACTTTTTTAGTATTGTATTGAAGTATAAATTTGCTTTTGCTTTTTTAAAATACCCTTATTCTTTATATTATAATCTAACATTATGTAAAAAAATAGCAAATATCTTTTTATGCAAAATCCAGTAAACAAATTAAAATATTTTTTTAAATTCAGGCAAGCAAAGTTCGCCCCTACGGATTTTATATTGTATAAGATATTCGCTATTTAATTATATTATTCAGTCGCCTTTGGTGATATGAAATATCCTATAATTCCGCCAATTACTGCTATAGGTATCCAGCCAAAGCCATTTGAAAACATTGGGTAAAAGCTTTCTACCATTTTTACCGTATCTGCCGGTAAAAATACTACTAGGGCTGAAAATACTAGTGTTGGTAAGGCAGAAAGTGAGTAGACCATGTTCCTTTTTACTCCAAATACATTTAGTAGCATAAGTATTATTGCTACAGGATAGACTACAGAAAGTATCGGTCCTGATATTGCGACTATCTTGTCAACTCCGTTTAGGGCAAAATAAAAGCTTATGACGTTTATTATTAAAACCAACGCTTTATAGTTTAGCTTGCCCTTACTCAAATCTCTAAAGTATAATGCTGCTGTCGTTGTAAGTCCTACTGATGTGGTAAGACAGGCAAGAGATATAATCATAGCTAATATTATGATGCCGAAATTGCCTAGTATAGCTTGAGATGCCGATATCAACAGCTGTGTTCTTGAAATATCGTTAGGATATACTGTGCTTGCTGTAGCACCTATGTGTGATAAGCCTACATAGATTAACGCTAAGCAGCAGCCTGCTATCACTCCTGTGAGTGAGGATAATTTTATTGCTTGATTTCCGACATAGCCTTTTTCATTGATTGATTTTATGATTGTAAAGGCAAACATGATTGCAGCTATGGCATCCATTGTCTGATAGCCCTCAACGAAGCCTCCTATGAAGCCCTTTGGGGTTTCAGTTACTACTATATCGCCTATTGGTGAAACAAAGCCTTTTACTATTAAAATTATCAATGATATTAATAATACCGGTGTAAGTATCGCTCCTAGCTTGTCTATAACTGAGTTTTCATTTAGTGAGAAGAATATTGTTACTATGAAAAATATGCCAAGTCCTACATAATTAACTAGTCCGGGTGCAACTGTATTTTGCAGCACTTCGTATGTTAATGCTCCTGTCTTTGGTATTGCAAGTAGTGGTCCAATCATTATCATTATTACTGCACCAAGAAGGGTTGCAAAGCCGGGAGCAACTTTTCCGGCAAAATTTTCAAAGGACTTTGCTTTTGATATTGCCACTATGCCAAGTATTGGCAGTCCTGCGCCTGTGATTACGAACCCTAATGTTGATATTAAATATTCTTTACCTGATATTAATCCTAAAAATGGTGGGAATATTACGTTTCCCGCTCCAAAAAACATTGAAAATAACGCAAAAGATACTACTAGTACGTCTCTTGTTGTTTTATTCATCTTCACTCCTTAATTGTGTTGTAGTTTTTTATGATATATTTCTTTGGTTTTCATGACCTTGTCTAAATATATGGCGGTTTCGCCAAAGGGGATATTCCATGTGCTGTAGTTAGCGTCTTGCGGTAGATACCCACTGTTTATCCAGCTTGCCACATTTTCAGGTCCGGCGTTATATGCCATTACTGCATATCTTATGTCGCCAAATCTTTGCGTTAAATGTGATAAAAGCCATGTACCTATTTGAATATTAGTCTTTTTGTCAAAGATATCATCATTATTTAATACTATACTTTTTTTTGCAAACTCATAGGACGTATCCATTATCTGCATAAGCCCCTTTGCCTGTGCTTTTGACTCAGCGTAAGGGTTAAAATCCGACTCATTTTTTATAATTGCATATATAAGTGCTCTATCTACATTGTACTGCCTAGAATACTTGTCTACATATTCTTTGTATCTGATTGGATATGTATAGTCATTTACTTTGTCAGACAAAAAATAATTTGCCGCAAAAAGCAGGACTATCACTAGGACTATAAGCTTTAGTAAGCCGATTATTATTTTCAAAGCCTTAATTTCCTTTATCTATTCTCAATAAGAACTCATCAATTTTCAATTTTAATTGGACTAAGTCCTCATTGTTATATATTACTACATCTGATTTTTCTATTCTTTTTTCTATACCCATTTGTGAGGCTATAATTTTTCTTGCGGTAAAGATATCTATGCCATCTCTTTTGGTCAGCCTTTGTATTTGAATTTGTTCGTCAACAGCTATTAAAAGCACTAAATCACATTTTTTATCCAAGCCTGTCTCAAAAAGTAATGGTGCATCTAAAAAAACAATATGATAACTTTGACTTTCTTTTATTTTATTATCTATCTCGTCTAATATGATTGGGTGCAGAGCTTCATTTAAAAGCTGTAATTGATTTTTGTCCGAAAAAACTATTCCGGATAATTTTTTTCTATCTATATTATTTTCAGCATCAATGACTTGCGGAAAAAGCTCTAGGATAGCCTTATATCCTCTATTGCCTATATTTGTAACCTTATGGGAGATTTTATCTGCGTCTATAATCTTGTAGCCTTTTTGTATTAAATATTTGCTGACTGTAGTTTTTCCGCTGGCTATCGTGCCTGTCAATCCGATTAATTTCATAATTTTACTATTGCTTTGCCTCTACTAAAGCCTTTGCTGACATATCTAAAACTTGTATACCTTTTTGATTGGTAACTAATAATTGATAATCTACTAGACCTGTCTTGCCGTTAGAATTTTTTTTAATACCTGTAATTGTAATTATACCTGATAGTACGTCTGCCGGATATACCGGTGCAAGCCATTTTGCATAATTAATCTGTGCCCCTGCAATCATGTGGGCTGCGTCTATGCCGGTTTTTACCCATTGAGCCCAGCAGGCGACTAAGGTGTGAAAGCCTGACGCAAAAATGCCATTAAACCTTGTGTTTTTGGCAGCCTCCTCGTCTAAATGGAAATATCTTGGGTCATATTTTGCCGCAAAATCTTTTATGTCCTCCAAGGTAAATTCGATAGGCTCAAGTATATATTTTTTCCCCGGTTCATACTCTTGCAAATACACCTTAGCTCCTCCGTCTACAAAATATCCTTAGCTCAGCTATGAGCTAAGGATACATAAGCTAACTAATCATTGTTTTTTGAAAGTAAGCCTTTTAATTTTTCCTTGTCGAAATCTATCATTTCTAGAGCACTCTTGTTTTCTTCTTTAGCTTCTTCTACTACTTCTTTTCTCATGATATGAACACTTTTTGGAGCGTCAATGGCTAACTTTACTCTGCCCTCAGATATGTCAGAGACTTTTATTTCAAACTCTGTACCGTCAGCAGTAGATATAATGATTGATTCTCCATATTTTCTTTTGAGAACTAGCATTATTATTCTCCCTCCCTATGATAAAATTCATATCTCATAGGATATTCGTCTCCAAGTATGATTTGCATTCCCTTGTTGTTTGCTCTGTTAAATATGATTGGAGCTTGAAGGTTTGTCCTGATTTTTTCTATATCATCAGGTATCACTACTGTGGTTCTGATAACTATATCTTGTTCAGAAGTAATGCCTAGTTTTTTCATAACATTATCAGGTATCTCAAATGAATAGTCAGGTTTTACAAAAAATGGATCCATAATAGCAAAGGCTATATTTTCATCAATACATTGTAGATACTGCAAAAATATATCTTCTTCTACAATGATGATATATCTTTTTAAATCTTCAAAGCCCAGCATACCTTCGTCTAATGTGAGTATATTTGACTCTTCTATATCCATCTCTCCATGGTATCTAGTAGATATTTTCATGTCTGCACCTCTACATTTCAATATTTTCTATCTGTCTTAGGCTCGTGTCAAGGTCATCAAATTCTTTTTGCAGTTCGTCTAAAACTGCCTCTAAATCCTCAACCATTTTTTTATTTCCTATACCTATGTCACAATAATTCTTTGCAATTGAAATGGAATATATGTATGAACGTAGGTTGTCTCTTCTTTCTAATACACTTTTAATTAACATAATCTTCTCCTTTGTTTACATATACATTAAAATATGTTTTATAAATTAATAATCAAGAGATATTTATTTTTACTATCGGTTAAAAAACTCTACCTCTTTACTAAAAATGGTAAAGCCATACCTATAAATAAATTTTTTTCTAGTATAGCATAGATTTTGAGATTTGTAATTAATTTTTCTTTAAAAAAAGACTTGTCGATGAAATTATTTTCAAAGACAAGTCAGTTTTTGCATAGTTTATTTATATCAATTCACTATCTTATAAAATCTAACAAGGACGGCTGTAATATTTTTGCTGATACTGAAAGTGCAGCCTTGTATACATAATATGCTTGTGATAACTGCATGGATGCCTCGTTGTAATCTGTATCTCGTACTCTTGACAAAACATCACGATAGTTTAAGTTTATTCTTTGTGCTCTTGAGTCCATTATGCTATACATATTCATTCTAGCTCCTGCCTTACCTTGGCAAGCTAGGAAGTTATTTTCATGGGCTTCGACCATCTTTTGCATTCTAGATAAGCCTTGAGTGTTTCCCTCTGCCAGGAATTTTGAAATTCTGTCCATCATTTCAAAAAATCCCATATGCTCACGTTCAGGCTCTTTCATTTCGCCATTTGTAGTAGGCAACCAACTACCATCTGAAGGAATTGCATTTTTTGTTATCGGGTCAGTAACTTCAGCTTTATTTACTGTTATTTTTGCCCCATAGTTTTTATCAGATACAAAGCCTATTTTGCCTTCGTCATTTACAAATTGTCCGATTTGAGCATCCGGAATTTGTTTTCTCAAGTTTTCGTTTAATTTATTAATTATATCTGTTAAGTCCTTTGCTTTAAAGTCCCCTTCTAATTTAACATTGACTTTAAGTTTAGTTTTAATAGGTGTTGCATTTGGGCCTGTAGCTGTGAGCTTTGTAAGGCTCTCATAGGCAGCGTCTGCTTTATCTTTTGCGTTCTTCAAGTCATTTGATACTTTTGTACTTACAGCTTTATCATTATCGTTGATTTTTGTATCTAAGCCAATGCCGTTTGTTTGCGTGCCTTTTATTTTATATCCATCAACTGTTGTCTCTTCAAATGTATTTGTACCGTCATACTTGGTTTTCATTAAGTCATATTCTTGCAAATCTATGCTTAAATCTATATTTAGATGTACGGACTTATCTTTGTCCTTGTCAAACGGGATATCTGTTTTCGCTGTGGTTGATGTATGGAAGTATTCGTTGCCGAAGATGTCTACTCCTGATAGGTTTATACCTGTTTTTTGCCCTACACCTATGTTGTAGTTGATTTTTTCATAGTTTAGTCCTGCTAGATATAAATCCGTGTTGTATCTTCCATCTTTGTTTACAAATTTTTTTGTGGTGTCATAGCCTGAAAACTGAAATCTACCCATGAAGTCATCATTTGCTACTGTAATGCACGAATTTTTCAGCTCATCTATTTCTTTTTGTATTTGTTTTCTATCTTCTACTGTCTTGCCGTCTGTTGCTCCGCTGATGGTAAGCTCTTTTATCCTCTGCATCATAGCGTTAAGTGACCTCATTGACTCATCACTTTTTGATGTCCAAGAGTCGGCATCTAATACGTCTTGTCTATACATCTCGTTGACACTTACCTCAGACATAAGTCTAAGTGCCCTTGCCACTGCAATAGGGTCGTCTGATGGTCTATGAAGTTTATATCTTGATGACATATCATTGTATATTTTATCCATTTTGTTCAAATGATTAAACTGGTCTAACAACGTCCTTGCAGATGTCATTTGATTAGTTATTCTTAGCATTTTATTACTCCTTAACTATATTATAGACCTACTCTACCCATACGATTGATTATGACGTCTAGCATCTCATCGACTGTGGTTATCATCCTAGCTGAGGCATTGTATGCGTGCTGGAATTTTAGCATATTTGTCAGCTCTTCGTTTTCACTAACTCCTGATACTGATAATCGGGTCATGTTTAGCTCTAACTCTTCTATAGTTGCATTTTTAAGCGTATCCTTTGCCTCTTTGGCATCTACACCTAATACTGATGTAACTACTGACTTTATGATATCCTCAGGTATACCTTTACCTATTGTAACTATCCTTGATTTACCTTTAGCATCTAAGGCATTAGGGTTTACTATGTTTAATTCCACGCTTAGCTGTGACTCTTTCATTGCAAAAAATCTGTGGAAGTTTTCTTGGTCTGATTGGTCTGCCTTACCGTCTTTACCTTTTACCAATCCTATTGCAAGCTTAGCTGTGGAGTTGACTATGTGAGAGTTTACTCTGACATTCTTTGCATTTATTGGTGCAGGTTTACCATCTGCCATCGTCTGTCCGAAGGACACAAATAGTGGCTCTCCCTGCTCTCCGTTTGCATCTATTCCTGCTGTATGAATTCTGTTTGCCTCTTCTGCAAAAGCCTTCATATATTCATTGACAGTTCTGATGTAAAATGGTACACCCTTTACCTTGTGGTTCATAGATGGGTCACCAACACTATCTCTTTGCTGTAATGCTGCACCTAATTTTCCGCCAACATTGTTCATGTCGACTTTTTGTCCGTCATAAAACTCAAACCTAGTCACTTGCAAGCCTAAGGCATCTGTGGTAGGTTCATAATACAGTTGATTGCCATTTGCATCTTTTATAAGATTACCGTCTTTATCTTTTGCCTCTTTGAGTGCATTTCCATTTGCGTCTTTAGAGCTTGTTGTAGTTCTATAATTTTGAGCTACATTGTTTAAATCTGTAGTAACTTTACCGGCATTTTTTATCTCAAATACGTCATTGTGCATTACTACCGGATGACCGTCTACTATAAGATTCCAAGTCTCTTGTGGTTTGCCTGTGGAGTCTTTTAGTACTTGCTTTTGCACTTTTACGTCTACTAATTCTGATATTTTATCTACTAAATTGTTACGTCTATCTCTAAGGTCGTTTGCCATTGAGCCGTCTGACTCGCTGATAAATATTTCTTGGTTTAGTGTTGCAACCTGATGGAACATAGAGTTTAAATCTGTTACCATTGCGTTTGCATCTTTGTCCAAGTCTTTAACCGCTGTTTCCAACTTTTCTGACAAGCTGTTGAAGTAGTTTGTCATGGTAATTGCTGTGGTGATAAAATTTGACCTTGTCGTGTTATTTTCGGGGTGTTTTATGACAGCATCTATCGCATTAAAAAAGTTGTCTATAATTGATGTAATTCCCTTGTCACTTGGTTCTGCAAAGATATTTTCAAGATTTCTAAGTGATGCAGATGTTTCGCTCCAATACTCTTTTGTGCTTAGCTTTGCTCTATATCTTATATCGATTAGCTCATCTCTAATCTGTTTTATATATTTCATTCTAACGCCTGTACCAAGCCAACCGCTAGTCCCATCATATGTAGGAGTTGCATTTACTTGGTCAGACCTTTGTCTTGTATAGCCTTCGGTGTCTATATTTGCTATGTTGTGCCCTAGGACATCCATAGCTCTTTGTGCTGCGAATAATCCAGATACTGCTGCATTAAAGCCAGAAAATGTAGATCTCATTTTTCCTCCCAACTTTTGCTCTTAAACTCATCAAAGTTGAATATTTATATACAATGTTTAAATTAAAAAGTTATAAATGGGCATATTTTAGCTAATGCTTATTTATAACTTTTTAGTATTTGCTATCGAAAAGTGACCCCCCGACGACATTATTTTTCGTTTTACCCTTAATGTCATTATAGGTGGTCATTTGAGCATCTCCTACCAAAAGATTGTTTGCTATCTCTATTTCTTCAAGTATAAAGAGTATTAGGTCTTTATTGACGTCATTTTGGTCTTTCAGCATCTCCATAGAATTTTTTAGCTGTTTTGCAATCTCCGCAAGCTCCATGGATTTTTCCTGAGACAATGTGTCAATCACCGTCCTGATATTTGTAATTTTTTTGCCCTGAGCCTTTTCTTCTTCTTTAATTATGGAGTCTCTAATTTTCTCTAAATTTATTATCTGAGCTGCAAGCTTTTCTTCTTTATTTGTGATTTCCAAAAACTCTGAGGTGTCATTATTTTGTATTACCATCATTTTTTTGCCTGCAAGGGTAATTAATTCGTTTGTAGCTTGTAGCTGGTTTTTAAATGTATCCACAAGGCTATTATATTGCTGTGAGTCCATACTCTTTCTACTCCAGTTCACTTAACTTAATTTTATGAAACAAAGTAATCTTTACTATTCTTGCTATTATAAGATTGATATTAGTCGTTAATCTCTCCTAATAGCATTGCTCTAGCTATCTTAGAAGAGTCAACAACATAACTGCCGTTACTAATTTGATTTTTAATATTTTCGACTTTTCCTGTCCTGATAGGCTCAAGATTTTTTAGTTTATCCATTGCAACTGAAAAATCCATAGCAGTTTTAGAAATCTGAACATCAAACCCGCTGGCTGCCGGTGATGTACTTTGGCTAACTGCACTTTTCTTATAAGTATTATAAATGCCATTTACTGAACTGGTACTTGATACTTTCATAAATAACTCCTTGTCTGTTTGTTGATTATTTCAATGTATTAATTATATCGACAGGTAGTTTGATTTTTTAAATATTTTTATAAAAGAATATTAAATATATGACTTAAAAATATGTCAGGCTAACAGCCACGTCTGCCTATCACACAATATAACTGGAATTTTATTTTTGACATTTTGTTTTTCCTGCTATATAATTTTATAAGAGAAAATGTTTTCTAAATTTGTTGATATATAATTTTTGTAAGCAGTTTTATTTTAAGGAGATGTCATGGATAATAGACCAATAGGGGTTTTCGACTCAGGTGTAGGTGCATTTTCAGTGCTGGAGCAGTTAGTAAAAATTATGCCTAATGAAAATTATGTTTTTTTTGGAGATAGCGGGCATAACCCTTATGGGCAAAAAACAAAGCAGCAGTTGCAAACGCTTTGTGAGGTTATCGCTGAATTTTTGATTAAACATGATGTAAAAATAATTGTCATAGCTTGTAATACTGCGACTGTTGCCTCTTTGGAATATCTACAGGGCAAGTTTAAAGATATAGATATAATAGGTGTAATAGAGGGCGGAGCAAAGGATGCTATCAAGGTCACTAAAAATGCTAAAATTGGTGTGTGTGCAACCTGCTTTACTGCGAACTCCCATGCCTATAAAGATAAGATTGAACAGTTTGCTAAAGACAAAAATATCGAAGTGTTTGAAGAGGGTAGTATAGACTTGGCTCATACTATAGAAAGCGGTTTTGACAAAGAAAAAGATGCTCATATAATAGAAGAATTTGTAGGCAGGTTTGACGGCAAGGATATAGATACTCTAATATTAGGCTGCACTCATTATCCAATGATAGCTGATGTATTTAAAAAATACTATGATGGCAATCTTGTAGACCCTGGTCTAAGCACTGCTAAAACTGCTATGGATATACTGACTAAAAAAGCTATGCTGACAAATTCAAGTGTTCATGGCTCTATAAAATATTTTGTCACTTCTACTGTCAAGTCTTTTATAGAAGTAGCTAAAAATCTAGTTGATTTTGAGCTTACAGATATACATCATGTGGATATTGAAAAGGAATTAGCTGAAAAGTCAAATAAATAATTTTTAAATGTATTTAAAAAACAAGCATAATCTAATAAATATTAGATGGTGCTTGTTTTTTTTAAATAAATATTTTTTAGTCTCTTATCTTGAGTGATAGGTGACTGAATTTTTATTTGCTTCTTGTGACTTATCAAGATTTTCTTTCATTTGGTCTCTTACATCTCTCATCTGTTTCATTGTATCCATTTTTTTACAGTCATCACAAAGTCTGCCGGATTTTATGGATTTACCACATTTTTCGCATCTCAACAAGGTGTTTGCCTCTTCGACTACTTCTATTCTGTCTTGCTTTAATAATTTTAAGATAACTGCCTCATCAACTCCGGTTTCATCAGCGACTTCCTTTATATCTGCTCCGGGATGGTCATAAAGATAATCTCTTACCAGCTTAAAGTCATTATCTATCTTTTTGTCAAAACATCTTTTGCAAAGTGTTCTGCCGTTTTCGGCGGCAAATGTTCTTCCACATTCTTCACAAGTTTTTAATTCCATGGTTATTCCTTTCATAATATAATGTATTTTAATTGTATAGTTACAAGGTTTTTTTATATTTTTTAGTCCTCTTCTTTAAAGTAATAGCCCACCCCTCTTTTTGTGATTATATATTTTGGATTAGACGGGTCGTCCTCAATTTTTTCTCTAAGTCTTCTTACTGTGACGTCTACCGTACGTTCACTGTCTACTCCAATGTATTCATACTTCCATACTAAGGTGAGCAGCTGCTCCCTAGAGTAAATTTTAGACGGGCTCATGGCTAAAAATTTTAACAGCTCAAACTCTCTGTAGGTGACCTTTAGCTCTTGTCCATTTTTGTAGGCTGTATATGTGGCGATGTCTATTTCTAAATCTCCAAAGATAAGCTTGCCCTCTCCTGCCTCCTCGTCAGTGGAGTTCATATTCATACGTCTAATGTTGGCTTTTACTCTTGCTATAAGCTCTTTTGGTGAAAATGGCTTGGTGATGTAATCGTCTGCACCGATTTCAAGTCCTTTTATTTTATCATTTTCTTCTTCTAAGGCTGTCAGCATGATTATCGGGGTTCTTAATGTTTTTCTTATTCTTTTACATACTTCAAAGCCATTCATACCCGGCAGCATTATATCTAGCAGTATAAGGTCGTATTTATCCTCAAGTGCTTTATTTAGTCCATCTTCTCCATCATAGGCTTGGTCGCAAACTAAGTCTTCTTTTTCTAGGTTGTATTTTATGATGTCTGATATATTTTTTTCATCTTCAACTATAAGTACGTTATTATTCAAATTTTACCTCTCTTTCAATGGGTAGCTCTAAGAACATTCTAGCAGAAAATGGTTGCAAATCCATTTTCAAATAATGCTTGCAATATACTTTCTTTTCGCAGCCTATAATATCTGCTTCGGAGTTTATCACATCTTTTGTTGTGGTGAATATGTCTTTGTATGAGGTTACTATTTCTTCTTTTTTTATGCAAATCGTAGATAAGATGTTATCTTTTTCGTATTTTGTACTGCCGCTATAAATATCCCAGTCAGAATTTAATAATTCTTTTATCCTTAATTTATTATCGAATTCAAATCCATAATCCTTATGAATTTTATCTGAAAAATTAAACACGCAAAATATTTTTTGGTCGTCACTTTTTCTCACATACGCATAGGTAACTCCGATGTCATCATTTACAGCTATCCATTTGAATGCACCAACCCTGTAGTCCTGCTGATAAAGTGCCGTATTGTTTAAATATAGTGCGTTTAAATCCTTGATATATCTATTAAATGAGTCGTGTATAGGAAATCTTAATATATCATAATCTTGCTGTCTAGTCTCGTCCCATTCTCTGAGCTGTCCCAGCTCGTTACCCATAAAATTTAGCTTTTTACCCGGATGCGTATACATATACATATATAATGCCCTTGCCTGTGCAAATTTGTCCATACCGTACATTTTTTGCATGATTGTGGCTTTTCCATGCACATTTTCGTCATGGGAAAATGGTAATAAAAATTTTTCACTATAAAAATACATCATCGAAAAGCTAATCTGATTGTAGACCTTTGCTCTTTGACTAGGGGTTTTTTTGAAAAAATCCAAGGTGTCATTCATCCAGCCCATATCCCATTTGTAGTCAAAGCCTAATCCTCCATCATAGACAGGAAATGTCACTTTTTTATAATCTGAGCTATCCTCTGCTATCATTATAATGTTTTTATTAATTCTGTTAAGACCTATATTTAATTTTTTTAAAAATTCTACTCCGTTTAGATTTACTCCCCTGTTTGAGTCACCATGATAATATATAATCCTGCTGATTGCATCCATCCTAAGACCATCAAAGTGGAACTCCTTTAGCCAATAATTTGCGGAGGAACACAAAAATGATGCGACCTCTCCCTTGGCATGGATAAAGTTGTAGCTACCCCACTCACTTAGCTCCATTTCATCATCAGGATATTCATAAAATGCTCTGCCGCCCATTTTTGCAAGAGCATAATAATCTGTGGCAAAGTGCACCGGCACAAAATCCATTATTACTTTTATATCATTTAGGTGCAAAGTGTTAATAAGAGCCTTTAATTCATCAGGTGTGCCATATCTTGACGTAGGCGAAAAATATCCCGTAGACTGATAACCCCACGATATATCCATAGGATGCTCTGTAAGTGGCATAAACTCAACCGCATTGTAGCCATGCTCTTTAAGGTAAGGTACTAACAGCTCTGCTATTTGCACATAGCTCAAAAACTCTTGTTTATCCCTATCCTTTGGCTCTTTCCACGAACCCAAGTGCATTTCGTAAATATTTAACGGCTCGTCAAAGGATTTTGTCCTTTTTTCTAAATATTTTTCATCAGTAAATTTATAAGAATTTAAATCGGTAATAATAGATGCAAAAGCAGGTCTTAGCTCCATATAAAATGCGTATGGGTCTGTATGCTCTACATAATTATATTCGTCAGAATATACTTTATATTTATACATTTGACCTTTTTTTGCACTAGGTATTTTTATTTCGTATACGCCATTAAAGTTGTAATTCATTACAGTTTCATTTTGCCAACCGTTAAAATCACCAATGAGGCTGACTTTTTTGGCATTTGGTGCATATATACGAAAACAAACCCCTTCGTCCTGTATATGTGCTCCAAAATATTCATATGCGTCAAAACAGTTTCCTTGCCAAAACTCCTTTAAATCCATAGCACACCTCTTTGGTAAGTCAAATTATTTTTCAAAAAGCTCTACATTTTTTCGGGTAAATTTCATACTTTGCATCAGTTTCATTGCTATATCATTTTCTTTATTTACCAGCACACCTACTGATATTGCCTTGTCATAATCATTCATGACTGTCTTTATCATTTGCTTGGCGATACCTTTTTTCCTGTATTCATTTTTTACAAAAATTTCTCTAATTAGCAAAATCATGCCATCAAGATAAATCGGATAAGTAAATTCAACCAGTATATAGCCTACAGCCTTTTTATCCAGCATGCAAATGAACGCCTTATAAGATGGGCTACCCTGATTGAGCTTTCTAATCGCAATTTCCTTATCATATGCTTGCAAATTTGTCTGCTGGCAAAAGCTCTGTATCATTTCTTGCATTGTGGGTGTATCGTAAAGCTCGTATTCCTTTAATCTTATGTGCATAATCCCTCCAAATATATGAATGATATGCTTATTTATAAACTTATATGATGTTATTTTTACTTTAAATATACTTATTCTATTTTATTCCATTTTACCATTAAAAATACTATATTTCAATAAAAAGTATCGATTTCAAAATACTTAATTGATTTATCAATTATTTAAAAAATATGCGAATATAAAGAAATTAATAGGGTAAGTATAAATAAAAGCAATGAAAAAAATAAATAGAATAATGGAGGTATACAATGGTTAGTGAAAAAATGGCTGAATTGCTATCTGAGCAGGTGAATAAAGAAATCCAGTCCGCTTACATTTATTTTGCAATGGAGCAGTATCTTGCAAACTCTTATGATTTTTCCGGATTTGAACATTTTATGAAAAAGCAAGCCGAAGAAGAAATTGAACATACTTACAAAATGATGAATTTTTTACATTCTGTAGACAAAAAAGTTGAGCTAAAGGCAATCCCTCAACCACCTACAGCCTATAGCGATTTCATAGATGTATTCAAAAAAGCTTACGAACATGAGCAATATATCTCTAAATCCATCATAGAGCTATTGGAGACTGCAATAGCTGAAAAAGATTATGCTACTGAAAACTTCCTACGTCACTTTGTAGACGAACAGGTTGAAGAAGAGGACAACTTTAGAAAAATAGTTGAAACCCTTGACTTTATCAACGGTGATATAAACGCTGTAATGAACTTCAACCTTAGTCTTGGACAAAGATAATTTTTTTTAAATAAATATATTTAATAAATTTATAAGTCCAAATTTAACTTGGACTTATAAATTTAATACATAATAATCAAAACAATTTATTATGTGAATTTTTTAACAGGAGGAATTTATGGATTACGCAGCTTTAGAAAAAATGAATTATGGGGTTTATATCGCAACCGCCAAAGAAGCAGATAAATTAGTAGGATGCACAATAAATGCAGCCGTACAAATTACCGCTACCCCGGTGACAATAGCAATATCAATCAACCATGATAATTTTTCGCACGATATAATACAAAGAACTAAAAAATTTGCAATATCGGTATTAAGCGAACATTCAAACCCAAAAATTATCGGAACCTTTGGATTTTTCTCAAGCAAGGACAAAAATAAGTTTGAAAATTTTGAATACCAAATAGTTGATGACCTACCTGTACTAAAGGACGTATCATCATATATAACCTGTAAAGTAATAGGTCAACTGGAGGCTCCAACACACACAATATTTTTGGGTGAAGTAATAAATGCAGAGGTGAACCCTGAAACAGGCTGTGAGCCAATGACATATGAATATTATCATAGGGTACTGCGTGGCAAAACATCTAAAAAAGCCGCAACCTATGTACCACCTGAGCAGCAAAAATAAATTTTATATCTTATCTAAAAAGACTGAGTTCAAAAAAATTGTTTGAACTCAGTCTTTTTTGTTATTCATATATTTTTCGTCTATGTCCCACATTGACTGCTGTTATTATAAGTATTTCGTCTTCAATTTTACATATTAATCTGTAATCACCTATTCGGTATCGCCATAATCCACTCAAGTTGGCTGTGAGTGCCTTGCCATGAAGTCTAGGATTTTCACAACCCTATAGAAAAACTCATAATAACCACCTCTTTGTAGTACATTGTAATACTAATATGACAAAATATCAAGTGAGATATCTGTCACAAGAAAACTTAGTTGCTGTCTAATTTTTCAGCACTTTTTATTAAAATCACAAAATCTCTTTATTAAAATGTCCTCTTGTCTGTCCTTTGGGTTCAAACACTGATTCGCAAAGCTCACCCGATAATTTTTTTTGTGCCTTTTTTACGATATCTTTTACTTCCTCAACAGGTTCTGTGGTAAAGTTTAATCTAAAAGCCTCTATTCCATGTATTGTTGGCATTTCGTCTAATAGATTTAGTACACGACCATTTAAAATAGTTACTGTGCAATCCTGATGAAATACCAATGGAAAACTGCCGTATTTGTCTTTTAATTCGTAGCTATTTTTTCTACAATCTGTGCATTTGCCTTTTGCTTTTAACGGACAGTAGTTTGTAACCATTAGCGGTGTTCTGCCATAGACAATCAACTCTAGGTTTGGCAATTTTTCATACCTTTCTTGATAGGCATCTACCAGCTCTTGTATCTGATTGCTGTTCATTTCGTATGAAAGTGTAACTCTCTTTGCTCCAAGCTCTTGTAATATTGCTACGCTTGCACTGTTTACTACGTTTAATGAATAGTCTGTAATAAACGGATTTGTAGCTTTATACCTTTGTATACCTCCATATCCGCCTACTAAAACCTCTGCGTCCATTTCTTTGTATTCATTTAAATTTCTTGGGATAATATTTTCAAAATAAATATCTTTTATGCCTGCGTCTTTGCACGCCTGATATTGCTCTTTGTTACTCACTGTAGCGGTTAGGTAAGATTTTTCTTCATTCCAAAAATTTTTTACCTCCGGTAGTAAATTTTTCTTATTAATTTTTTTTCTTACGATGGTGAGCCTTCTATCGTAAAGTGCCTGCACTATTTCTCTTCTTGCGTTATTTAACAGTTTTGATGGAATAAATACATTATTCGCATGATAATCGACTTTTCCAAGTGTAAATACAGTATCCCCCAGTTTTCCAAGCTGTTTTTTTACTTGGTTATCATCAGATGGCAAATTTGTAGCCTCATCCAGTGTTTCCTCCGATTGGTATCTGTAAGACTCCCCCAGTCCCTTTGCATCTATGACAAGTGGATTGCCAATGTAGGCTCTTATTTGCATATCCAGAGCAAATCTTTTGTATTCTCCGTCTAGCTGATTATCCAGCTCTTTATAAAAATTGTAGTCCTTGGTGATGTATACCAAATCTCCAATATTTAATTTTTCCTTGATTTTGATGTAGACCTCTTTGTCGGCTTTATTTATTAAATTACCATTTTTATCGTAAAGCTTTACCGCTTTTAAATTTACGTCCTCAGTGCCATGGCTTATTCTTATTATATCATTTTGGTGTAAAGCCTTGTTTAATTTTATCTCATAATAGCCTTTGACAAATTTGCTCACTTTCCCGATTTCATAGCCAAAATTGTTTGGTCTGTCAGTGTTTGTGATGTCTTTTTTGTCCTCATGGAATAGATAGCCCTTTGTATAAGTACGGTTAAATGTTTTTTGTAAATCTGCTTTATCCTGCTTAGTTGCATTGCCGTCAATAGCTTTTCTATACGTTGCCACGACATTTGCCACATATTCAGGCTCTTTCATTCTGCCTTCGATTTTTAAGGAGTCTATGCCGTCCAATTTTGATACATAATCGACAGTGTTAAGGTCTTTCATGGATAAAATGTAGCTGCTACCCAGTGAGTCGCCGGTGGTTGTGTTTATCATATCGTACTCCTTGCGACATGAACCAACGCATCTGCCTCTGTTGCCTGACCTAAAGCCAATTAGTCCTGACATTAGACAGTTTCCGGAAAATGATACGCAAAGTGCCCCATGGGCAAAAACCTCTACCTTAACATCTACCTTTTCACGAACTTGCTTTACCTTTTCAATCGGCACTTCTCTTGCCAGCACTACTCTTTTTGCCCCAAGCTCTTTCATAAGTAATGCCCCTTCAGCATCATCAATCCCCATCTGAGTGGAGCAATGAACCTCCATGTCCGGATAAAGCGACACAATTACATTCAGTGCAGCCAAATCCTGCACAATTACTCCATCAACACCAATATTGTATAAAACTTCGAGCTGCTCTTTCATGTCTTTTATTTCGTCCTCAAAGACAATTGTGTTCATAGTAACGTAAATTTTTACACCTCTAAGGTGTGCATAATCAGTCGCTTTTTCAAGCATATCATAGTCAAAGTTTACTGAATAGGCTCTAGCTCCAAATTTTTTCGTGCCAAGATATATCGCATCGCATCCATTTGCAATAGCAGCCTTTAATGCCTCCATACTCCCTGCAGGAGCAAGTAGTTCTGTTTTCATGTTTTACCTTCCATAAATATGGGACACATCGCCAGTACCTGTGTCCCTATAAATTTAATAGCTATTTTAAATTGTGGCTTTTAATAAATTCTTCTACGCTCTCTTCTGTTATATCTATATAGTCCTTCTTATTGTCATTGCGTACTAGTCTAATATACATAGGTCTTTCATCTTTTCCCGGACCTCCAATAAGTAGATAATATTCATCATCCACTTCATATTTTAGAATATATAATCCTGAACCAACCTCTTTACCTTCATACTTTTCAAAATCTCGCCATGATAACTCAGCTCCCTTTTGAGAAAGTTGGATAACCTTTTTTGTAGATAATTTATCCCAGTCTTTATTTTTAATAGAACACCCAACCATTAAGAAAAATGATGAAAATATCAATACCAAAGAAATTATTTTCTTCATAATCATCCCTTCGCTCTTTTATACTCCTTAGTTATAATTATTAATTTTATTTTCATAAATACCATGTGAAGATACTGCATGACTCGATGCTGTAACATCGTTGGTCATTATATATAATCCATTTTCTTTAAGAAAATCTACTAAAATTCTATCCTGATTTTTTCTTTCTATGAGTAGCCTTTGCTGATATGTTTCCTGTTGGCTACGTTCTAATAAATTCTTGCGCTGCTTTGCCTCTTTTTCACGTTTAGCCTTATTAATTGCATTTACTTGTGCAACCTTCTCAGGTGTATCTCCACAACCCCCAATATATGTTACCGAGCCCTTATTTTTTAGTATATCATTTTTCACTTTATCTTTCAATTTGATTTTTCAAACCAAAAAATATCTGCTGAGAGTTACCAAACCTCAACAGATATCATATACACTTAAAACAAAAATTGTAAATAAAAAGCTCTTATCACATAAGAAAGGAGCTTTTTCCAATTGTTGCGAAAATTGTTGCGTTTTATTCAAATATAATTAAATATAGTTTAATTTACTTTGTTGATATTTCGATAAAATCCAGTTTTACGAATTGCTTGTAAAACATATTGGTGCACCCGGGGGGACTTGAACCCCCGACACACAGTTTAGGAAACTGCTGCTCTATCCACCTGAGCTACGGATACTTTATATCTTGGCTTAATAATTATATATTAAAATAAACTTATAGTCAAGGATATTAACCTAATTTTGCAGATAACATATAGCTGTCAAAGCCATGATTTTTATACAAAAAATATGGTACAAGTCCACAATCCTTAGTTAGCTGAGTATTGTTAAACCCTGTATAATAATGCACACACCGCTTTTCTATTTTATCACCTATATCACTTACTAGTTTTCCTGATTTTTTATAATCTCCAGACTATCCTTTGCCATTTCAAAAGGCAGAGCCTTTTTAAAGTATAGCTTAGCATTTTCCATATCGCCCTTTTCATAGTAAATCGCACCTATGCTGTAATATGACATATAAGAGTTCTTTCCATCTACTAAAGACGTCTTAATTTTTGTAGCCTTTTTATATTCCTCTATGGCTTGGTAAGGATTATTAGTAAGTCTATATATTTGCCCCATCTCATATAAAAAATCAGAAGAGTAGTCAAATGCGTCATAGACCCCGATTATTTGTAGAGCCTCATCATATAGCTTTAACTCTTGCAAGACTATCATATAAGTAATCATCAAGTCTAAAACCCAGTCTTTCTTAGGGTCTAAGTCAAAATCCAGCGTTGCCTTTAAATACGCATACCCACGGATGTAGTCTTTTTCGTAGACGTATGTATTGCCAATCTGATACATCGTGTATTCCTTGTCTTTGCCTGTCCTTAACTGTTTTTCAAGTAAAGCGATGTTTCTTTGAGCTTTAATCTTCTTTTGCTCTAAAGTTTGAATATATCCCACGTGCTCAACAGTCACTGGAAAAGTTTCTATAGGAAGTTTTTTAATGTTTGAAATACTTTCTATTTGCTCATGCACAATACCTTCAAAATGGTAAAGCTTTTTGTTATAAATTCTTGGTACATAGGAAGTATCCACATTTGTCAAAGCATTTACATCAGTAGTCCCTACCAAATTATTTATCTGTATTTCTCCAATATGATTAGGATATTTTTTTAAATTTGACTCTACCCATTTTTTGTTAAACTCGAAAAGATATTCGTCAGAGTCAAGCACAAAAATAAAATTGTTAAAAGCCTTTGATGCACAAAAATTACGAGCCGCTGAAAAATCATCCACCCATTCAAAATCATACACTTTATCAGTAAATTTTAACGCAATTTGCTTAGTGTCATCAGTAGAGCCTGTATCCGCAACCACGATTTCATACCCTAGAGGTACTAACCTTTCAAGACACTTGCCTATCCGTTCAGACTCATTTTTAGTTATAATACATATAGAAATCATACCAGTCTCCATAAAATTTATTTAAGCTTTTCCAGCTTTTCCCTTGCCGGCTGATATGGCAAGGCTTTTTTATAATATTTCTTAGCGTTTACCACATCACCGATTTTCACATATACATCACCCAAGCTGTCATAGGCATAAAAAGAATTTCTGCCTACTTCGTAAAAATCGGTTAAAGTCGTCGCCTTTTTATACTCCAGTATAGCAGGCTCAAGGTTTCCGGTGAGCTCATAAATCTTACCCATATAATATACAAAGTCCGCACAATAGTCAAATACGTCATAAACCCCTTGTAACTGCAAAGCCTCATCGTACTGCTTTAATTCTATCAGTATAATCATATATGTAATCATCATATCGATGACCCATTCTTTTTTTGGGTCAATGTCAAAGTCCATAGTTGCTTTCAAAAATCCATAAGCCTTGACCAATTCACCCGAATACGCATAAGCCTTGCCTATTTGATACATAGTATATTCCTTATCTTCACCGGTTTGTAGCTGCTTTTGTAGTAGATTTAGCTCCCTTTGGGATTTTGCCTTTTTTTGCTCTAGGCTCTGCATATATCCCACATGGTCAGCAGTGACAGGAAATTTTACATAGATTTCGTTTCCTTGCCCTGAAATATATCTAATCTGCTCATGCACAAACCCTACATAATGAAACAAATTTTTGTTATATATCCTTGTGGCGTAAGTTATCGCTGTTTGCCTTGACGACTCCTCCTCACCAATAGTCGCTGATATTTCATTTCTCTTGATTGCTCCAATATAGTCCGGATGCTTTTTTAGAGTAGTCTCTATAACATTTTTATCAAAATCAAGTACAAATTCATCCGCATCAAGAGCAAAAACAAAGTCATTTGACGCCTTAGATGCACAAAAATTTCTAGCAGCGGAAAAATCGTCTATCCACTTAAAATAATAGACATTCTTTGTAAATCTCTTTGCAATCTCTACAGTATTGTCAGTAGAACCTGTATCTGTGACTATTATCTCATACCCAAGATTTTTCACACATTCCAAGCATCTTTGCAATTTATCCTCTTCGTTTTTTGTAATTATACATATAGAAATCATAGATAAGCTCCTCAAAGGCGGTTGATATATAATCTCATTTTTAATTAATTTTTATCAAATTTATCCAATTTTGCCAGTTCTTCAAGATTTTTTCTAGCTGCTTCATACGGCAGAGCCTTTTTATAATATTTTTTAGCATTTTCAATATCACCCATCTGATAGTAGACACCGCCAAGCTGGAAATATGCTAAGTAAGAATTCCTGCCATCTACCCTACAACTGTCATAAGTCGTAGCCTTTTTATATTCTACAATTGCCTCATTAAAATGCTTGGTTTGCTCATAAATATTACCCATCAAGAAAACAAAATCAGCAGAATAAGAAAACGCATCATATACTCCTGCTATTTGCAACGCCTCATCATATTGATTAAGCTCCACCAAAGTTATCATATAAGTCAACATCAGCTCTAAGACCCATTCTTCTTTTGGGTCTAAATCGTAATCTAATGTCGCCTTTAAAAATCCATAAGCTCTAATAAAATCCTGTCCATAAGCATAAGTCTTACCTATTTGAAACATAGTATATTCTTTTTCAAATCCACTTACTAGCTGTTTTTCCAAAAGAGCAATATTTCTTTGCATCTTTTCTTTTTTTTGCTCTACAGTCTGTAAATATCCCACATGGTCTACTTCAATCGGAAAATCCTTTATAGGCGAGTCAAAGCTTGTAGCCACTCTAAACTTTATCTGCTCATGTGCATAGCCCTCAAAATGATGGATTTGCTTATTGTAAACCCTTGGTATATAAAGAGAATTAATCTCTATAGAGTCGTTTACATCAGTAGTCCCAACCTTATTATTTATCTTAATTTGACCTATATAATTCGGATGTTTTTTTAGAGTATCTTCCACCCATTTCTTGTCAAACCTTGTAAGATATTCGTCTGAGTCAAGTGCCATTATAAACTTATTTGATGCCTTAGACGCACAAAAATTCCTAGCCGCTGAAAAATCATTTATCCATTCAAAGTCAAATACCTTATACGTATACTTCATTGCAATATTTTTTGTATCATCAGTAGAGCCAGTGTCCGTCACTACTATCTCATAGCCTAGTGGCACCAATCTTTCTAAACAGTTTCCAATCCTGCCGGCTTCATTTTTTGTAATAATACAAATAGATATCATACAAATCCCCAATACCCCATAATTATTTTTACTAATAATTTATTATTAAGATACAATACCTAATTTTGAAAGAGCCTTTTTGGCAACACCAAGTGGCAAAGCATCTTTAAAATATTTTATAGCACCCTGTTTATCACCCTTAGCTAGATAAATATTACCCATATTGTAGCTTACATTCCTGATATTGTCATACATCATAGGAATGTCAGATTTCAAAACCGTATTATACAGCACCAATGCATCATCATATAATTTGCAGTTAAATAATATATTGCCCATAGTAGCCACATAATCAGGCGAATACGAAAATTCATCATAAATATTTAACATCTGCATCGCCTCATCATATTTACTCAGCTTCATCAGCACCTGAGCATACATCAGTACTAAAGTTAAAACCCAGTCTGTTTTTGGATTTAAATCGTAGTCCATAACCCCCTTAAAATAATCATATGCCTTAGCGTAGTCTTGTATATATACATAAGATTTTCCCATCTGATACAAAGTGTATGGGTTGTTTGGATTTTTTTTGTTCTCAATTTCCAAAAGCTTCAAATAAAAATTTGCCTTTTTCTTTTTTTGCTCTAAAGATTGGTCATATCCAAAATGCTCAAACTCTACAGGCAAATCATAATATAAAATCGGCTCATTGTCATGACATATCCTTGCAATCTGCTCATGCACAATACCAACATAATGATATAAATTTCTGTTATATACCCTTGCCAAACTAGATTTTGATATAGCTTTCTTACCATTGTAATTCATAACAATGTTGTTTGTTATCTTTCCTATATAATCGCTGTGAGCTTTTAATTCACTTTCAAATTGTTCTTTATCAAAATTTATCAAATATTCATCTGCATCTACAAACATTACCATGTCATTAGTTGCCTTATACGCACAAAAGTTGCGAGCAAGAGCAAAGTCATCCACCCATTCAAACTCATACACACAGTCAGTATACATCTTCGCTATTTTCTTTGTATCATCAGTAGAGCCTGTATCCGTCACCACAATCTCATATCCCAAATGAGATAACCTTTCTAGACAATGCTCTATCCTACCTGCCTCATTTTTAGCTATGATACATATCGAAATCATAGATTCTCTCCATAATATTAGTCAATTGTAGTTGTATTAAAAAACCATACTTACTTAATCTGCTCTAAAGATTCTTTGGCCATGGTGTATGGCAGAGCTTTTTTGTAATAAGCCTTTGCATTTTCCATATCTCCAAGCCCTTCATATATTACCCCGATGTTATATAACGCTAAATACGAGTTACGCCCTTTAACGATGCTATTTTCAAATTTAGTAGCTTTTTTATACTCGCTGATTGCATTTTCATAATCTCCTATAAGATAATGAATATATCCCATATAAAAAACAAAGTCGGCAGAATAATCAAATGCATCATATACTCCATACAATTGCAACGCTTCATCGTATTGTCTTAACTCTACCAGCACCTGCATATAAGTAATTATTAAATCCAACACCCACGGAGTCCTAGGCTCTAAGTCATAATCAAGTGTAGCCTTTAAATATGCATATCCCCTGACAAAATCTCCACCATATACATAGGATTTACCTATCTGATACATCGTGTATTCTTTTTGAATATACTTATTAATGTTCTCATCTCTAAGCTGTTTTTCCAGCAAGTCTACATATCTTTTCGCCTTGTGTTTTTTTTGCTCCGGAGTCTGCATATATCCATCATGCTCAACCGTCACCGGTAAGTCAACACAATCACTAGCCTCTACATTTTTAAGCAAAGGATTTATCGGCTTTATTTGCTCATGCACATATCCCACATAATGGTATTTATTCTTGTTATAAATCCTATCTGCATAAGAAATCTGCAGCTCTGCTATATTTTCTCCATAAAAAGGAGCTTTTTCATTCCTCTTGATACTACCTAAACATTGTGGATTTTTAAGCAATTTGTTCTGTATATATTTTTTGTCAAATTCAATCAAATATTCATCAGAATCAATAACGAAAATAAAATCATTACTAGCCTTGGATGCACAAAAATTACGAGCTGCCGAAAAATCATCAACCCATTCAAAATCATACACCTTATCAGTATATTGCAACGCTATATTCCTTGTATCGTCAGTAGAGCCGGTATCTACTACCACTATCTCATATCCCAGCTTAGATACATTTTCAAGACACTTTTTAATTTTATTTGACTCGTTTTTTGTAATAATACATATAGATATCATCATAGCTCCATCAACTAATTTATTATAATTGTTATAAAACAATATCAAGTTAAAATTAATAAATGCAATTTATTTAATTATACATCATACCTGCAATTTTAACAACAAAAAAACAGAGACCTTACGGTCTCTGTTTCATGATAATATAGCTCGAAACTAATCTTCAAAACTATCTTAGTAATTGAAGAACTTGTTGTGGTAGCTGATTTGCTTGAGCAAGCATAGCCTGAGATGCCTGAGTAAGGATGTTATCCTTAGTGAACTTAGACATTGTCTTAGCCATATCAGTATCTCTGATTCTGCTTTCAGCAGTCTGAGTATTTTCAGCAGCGTTATCTAAGTTTCTGATCTTGTGTTCAAGTCTGTTTTGGATAGCACCAAGGCTAGAACGTTGTTTAGATACAGATGCGATAGCTTTGTCTACTGCTTTAAGAACTGTAGTAGCAGCTTTGTTGCTTGCAGCAGTTATCTTTTTAGCTTCACCGGCTCCAACTTTTATAGAAGTTCCTGATAATCCAAGACCTTTAGCAGTCATAGCAGATATAGAAAGAGCAAGAGTCTGTCCTGCATTTGCACCTACTTGAAGCATCTTATTTTTGAAGTCTCCGTTTAATAAAGTTGTTTTATTGAACTGAGTAGTTTTAGCAACTTGGTCTATTTCTGAAGTTAACTGAGAAATTTCATCTTGGATAGCTTGTACGTCAGAGCTTTGTAAAGTAGTGTTACCGGCTTTAACAGCTAGTTCTCTCATTCTTTGTAGCATAGCGTGTACTTCATCTAGTGCACCTTCAGCAGTCTGTACTGCAGAAATACCATCTAAAGAGTTTTGAGAAGCTTGGTTAAGACCTCTAACCTGAGATCTCATTTTTTCAGATATAAATAGACCGGCAGCATCATCAGCAGCTCTGTTTATTTTCATACCTGAAGAAAGCTTTTCTACGTTCTTGCCCATTCCGCTTGAGTTAACACCCATAAATCTGTGTGCATTGTCAGCCATCATATTGTGGTTAATTATCATTTTATTTCCTCCTGAAATTTGTAATTGGGCTTCTTGCCCTAATATTTTAAATTATAATTTAAAATATACTGTAAGTAACATAAATATAATACCAATTTTCACATAGCCATGCGCGCCGTGACTGCATAATCGTCAGTAATTATATATTTAGTTTTCATTCAGTATATCTGCCTTACACTCAATATATCGGACATAGTTTTTTTTACTTTAGCTTTTTTATAAATTATTTTTATTTTTATAATAATATTCAACATCATACTCACCGCCACACTCAAAAAAGTACAACAAAAAACCCTCCAAGATAATGGAGGGTTTTTTAGGACTTATATCTGAATATTGTAATTACTTATATAATCTATATTCGAATTGAATTTTAAATTATACGAATTTATCCCAGTACTTGTCCGTTATAACTATTTAGTCAAAACTATTTTGCTGGAGTTTCAGTTTTAGTGTCAGCTGGAGCTTCAGTTTTAGTTTCTTCTTTAGTTACAGCATTTTCAAGAGTTTTTCCTTCTTTAGCTTCTTTGATTTCAGCTTCTGTAGCGTTTTGAGGAAGGATTGTAACTGTCTTAGCTTCTGCGTTCCAGATTATAGTCTTTCCATGTTCAAGACCAAATGCTTGAGCTATGTTAGCTACTGGTAAGAAGATTCTGCCTTCTACGTTAGCTGGTTTGCCATCAAGTTGTACTGGAGAACCATTTACATACATGATGTCTTTGTCTATGTTGATAGTTGCAACGATTTGGTTCTTAGTGAATGTTGCTACTCTAGTGTTAGGGTCATAAGATACTGCTGCATCAAGAGCATTGGCAACGTATCTAACTGGTAACATAGTTCTATCATTTTGAATGAATGGAGCTACTTCAGCAGTCTTTTCTTCTTTGATTTTTCCGTTTACTTCAGTGTAGTTCTTTTCACCGATAGTAAATACTGTAGTTATTCTCTTAGTTTCATCAACTGGAGTTACAGTTGTGAAGTAATCAAATTTAACAGTTTTGTTTGTTTCAATATCTTTTTTACTTGAATGTCTAGCAGCTACAACACCAAATTTTCCCTTCATTTGAAGTTTACCGTAAGGTACTGTTCTGTCTAGAGTTGCTTTAATATCAGATACTTTAATAGTAGATGGTTTTGTAGATACTCTGTCAACAACTATCTTGATTCGACCATCTTTATAAACATTGTTGTGTTCTTTAACATCATCTACATCAGATGCATCTTTATCTATAGAAAGGTTACCATCTGTAACTTCTACTTTGGCGTTATCAAATGTTGCATAACCAAGCTTTTCTGGAACCAATTCGTATGTTGCATCATCTTTAGAAACATTTGGAACGTAATCTTGTAATGCACCAGCTTCAGTTTCTTTGATAGTGATATCAGAACCTACTTGGTTTTGAAGCCCTATCTTAACTTGTGGAAGTGGTTTAGCAGCTTCGATAGTAACTGGAGCTTTAACGTTAGCTACTTTTACATCTACACCACCATTTTTAGCGTCGCCTGTAACACCAGCGCCCTTAACGTTTAACATAAGGTCACCGGTAAAGTCAGAGTTTACTACGAATGGTACTGTGATTTCGTATTTAGCTTTCTTAGTCTTATCAGCATCTTGAACTACTTTCATATCCCAGAAAGAGCCAACATCTGTACCTGCACCATCAATTGTTGCTGCGTCAGCTTTGCCGGACAAATCGTTGTTTGAATTAATATCTATATTTAAAGCATCTCCTGCAGAGCCATCTAAAGATTTAACTTTTAATACTTCACCATCTTGTAAGAATGCAGCATCATCTACAAATGAGAATTCAACATATCTTCCATCAAGAAGAGCATTTGCTACGTTTTCGTCAACGATTACTTTAGCTTCGTATTTCTTTTCTACGTCTTTACCGGCTATAACGTCAAGAACTTTGTCAACTTTAACTGAAACACCATCTATAACGTATTCAGCTATTACTAGAGAAGATGGAGCTATGTCACCTTGTAATACAGTGATATCTACATCACCAAGCCTAGCATCTCTGTCAGGTATAATATTAGCGTTGATGTATGCTACATCAAGGTTTGTATCGCTACCTTTCTTAAGTGTAACGCTCAATATTCTGTTGTAAGTTTTTGTCTTTCCATCAACAACTTCATCATATATTTTTACATCTGTAGCATCAGGATTTTTAACATTTGATAAATCCCAAGCAAAGCCTGTAGGCAACTTAAATTGTACTGTTTGTCCATCCATTGCTTTGTTGTTTACTTCTGAGATAGCAAACTTAACTTCGTTAGAGCTTCCTGAACGAGAGATTTTGTATTTCTTGTCTGTAGATATCTTTAATTCATCAGCATTTACTGTAGAAAGTGTGTATGTTCCTTCAGTCATTGTAGTATCTCTAGGAACTATAGTTACTTTCATAGGTTCTTCTTTAAGTTCAGACGCTTTGTAAAGCATTGGTATTCTTAGTTCATCTGCTTGGGCATTAGCAACTGCATCGGCAGCACCGAAAGCACCTTTTATAAGGTAATCTTCTGGTTTTGTTTCTGATGTATCACCACCAGTGTATTTGAATTCTATATTCTTTCCATCTGCACTTTTAGCTACAGCCCAGTCAGCTGGCAAACCTGTAATTTTAGCAATAAACTCATCAATATCTATTTTTCCATCTACAGTTATGCTATCAGCATCAGCTTTTACAGTAATAGTTTTTTCTGTTCCTTCCAATTTTACTGTTAAAGTATATCCTGCTGTTGGAAGAGTAGCTGTAGAAATGTCAGTATAAGGAACTGATATTGGAGTTGGTTTATTATATGTTGTAGCAGTTGGTGCTGCAGCACTAGCTCCTACCCCTGATGAAGAAAATGCTGGATTTGTTGCTTTGAATGTTTGTTCTACTGCGAATGTTTTAACAGGAGTGTTGTCTTTATTTGTTAAATCAACTTGTGTAGCTGTTGTACCATTTACAGCTGCAAAGAACTTTTCTCTAAAGTTAGCATCAGCATTTAAAGCATCAACAACACCAACAACGGTGATTTTGTGAGTTTCATCTACCGGTACGTTTATTGTTGTTTCAGTTCCGTTAACAGTTATTTTTAAGTTAACGCTATCACCTGCAGATAGGTTAGCTGCAACATCGGTCCAAGTAAATTTTGCTCCAGAAGATACTTTTATTTTATCTACTTTTGTTTCAGTAACTCCGCCTGTAGCTGCTGCTTTAGCGGTAGAACCTAATCCCTCACCTATAGTAACGCCATCAGCTATTTTTACTTCTGCTATTGTGTCAGTCTTTTTAGTCATAGTAGCTAAAGTTGTAGCGCCACCGTTGTTTATTGCTACTGGTAGTGAATTTCCTTTAGAGTCAACTCCGAAATCCCATTCACCATAGTTTAGGTGTAACTCAAAAATTTGACCTGCTGTCAAATTATCAACAACTGAGTTTTTAGGTTCTATTCTTAGATACTGACCATTACTCGTAGTTACGTTAGCGTTTCTTTCTAGTGTTAACTGTTTGTTAACAGAGTTTTCTGTTGCAGCGTCTGCCGGTACTGCCGGTACTAATGTAGCAGCCATCATGAACGCCATTACAAGAGCTAATTTTCTCTTCATGTTTATAAGTCCTCCTTAAAATTTTGAGCGGTATGCCCATTTACTTGTCTTAAAGTAATTTACCATGGAATTATATCACCGGCAATTTTTTAAGTCAAGTGATTAAATATATTGTAATGCAGTTGTAAAATAACCTTATTGCCTGCATCGGCTGATATGCCACTTAGGATATGTCCTAAGGCAATGTGATGTAAATATCGTCATGTCGGGTAGCTGGTGATGGTATTGTAATGTCACTATCTATACAGCCTCTATTAATGTTAACGGACAAATATACGGCTACATACGGCTATGGTTATAGCCATATATTTGTCCGCATACTGATATGCATCTGTCCTTTATAATATGGGTTAGGTTTATGAGTGGCTGCACATATATTTTCCTTTGCTTATTTTGATTATAATCTAAAATGCAGGTTTGTAAACTTACAAATGTGTTACAAATTATACGTCTTATTTCCCGCCCATTTTTTAAAAACAGACTCAAAAGCTCTTTGTCTTTCATTCTTAACAAAAAATCAAAAACAAGCTACAATTGATAATTTTATAGACTTCATAAACAAATTAAAAAGCTCATACCTAGCGGATTAAATTCCGATAGATATGAGATTTAAATTGTTACGTTTTATTCAAATATAGTTAAATATAGTTGAATTTAATTTATTGATATTTCAATAAAAATCTATTTTACCAAACTTTGTAAAACATATTGGTGCACCCAGAGGGATTCGAACCCCCGATCTTATGGTCCGTAGCCATACGCTCTATCCAGCTGAGCCATGGGTGCATATTTATCCGGTTTTTTGGCTTTATTATTATCTCACAATTGGGCAGAAAATGCAAGGTGTTTTTATTTTTTTGCATTCTTTTTATCAATTGAGCCTATCACAAATAATATTATGTATAAAATCTTCAATATTTACTATCAAAATGGGAAACGGGGTAGGTATCCTATAAAATGCGATACCAACTCCGTCCCTATGTCCCATTTTTATATCATTAGTGTAAATAGTCTAGCCAGTCCGCAGGCTAGCATTACTAATATTGGGCTTAGTTTGAATTTTCTAAGGGCGATGAGTGCCAATATAAATGTAGTTAACGAAAATTTATCTATACTGCTGATATCAGCAAATCTACCTTCAAATGCCATGAGGTTAAAAAAGCTAAATGCTGCGTCTGCAATCAGCACTACTACTACGGCTCTCATGCAGCCTAGTACGCCGCTCATCATTGAGATGTCTTTATATTTGTTGTAGATTAAAAATAATATTGAGACTATAAATAGTGATGGGAAGATTACGCCTATACTGGCTAGGACTGCTCCGAGATACCCCCCTACTTTATAGCCTACGAAGGTAGCACTGTTTATGGCTATTGGTCCGGGTGTCATTTCGGCTATGGTGATGAGGTCGGAGAATTCTTTCATGGTTATCCATTGGTTAGTATTGACGATTTGATTTTGTATCAGTGGGATTGCTACATAGCCTCCGCCAAAGCTCATTACTCCGATTTTCATAAACTGTATAAATAGTTGTAGGTATATCATTGTTTGCCTGCTTTCAGTTTGATGTATTCGCTTATTATGCCCACTAGTATGCCAAATGAGATAAGGTATACTAGGTTGACGTTGTAAAGGAAATTTGCTATAAAGCATACTGCCATTATAAATAGGTGTAGTGGATTTTTTTGCTTGTAGACGTTTGACAGCAGGCTGATTGTCACGTCCATGAGGACGGCTGTGACACCTGCTTGCATACCTTTTAGCATGGTGGAGATATATATGTTATTTATAAAGGCTTCGTAAAATTTGCTGATGATCAGGATTATGGTCATTGGTGGCAATATCGTGGCAAATACTGACACTAGCATACCTACAAAGCCGGCTATCCTCCATCCGAGTAATATGGATGCGTTTACTGCTATTACGCCCGGGCTTGTCTGTGATATGGCTATGATGTCGAGCATTTCTTCTTGGTCTATGAGGTGGAGCTGGTCGACCATCTTTTTTTTCATAAAGGTTACTATGACCATGCCGCCGCCAAAGGTGAAGGCACTGACGTAGAGGTTGCTTAGAAATAGGGTTTTTAGTTTTGTTAATTTGTTTTCCATTATGTTTTCCTGTTTGTTTTGATTTTCTTATATTATTAATAAGTATAATTATTTTTTGGAAATTTTTCAAAGTTTTTTTATATCTAATAAAAAAATGTGTTGGTTTAATGATAATTATTTATAAAAGCTTACGCTTATAGGCGGACTAAGTCCACCTATTATCATTGGTTTTTGATGTGTTGTACTTTTAAATATTTAAATCAAAATTGACTTTCATATTTGCAAATGAGATAATTAGTAATATAACATTTAAGCTTATGGAGATATTATAATGAAGAAAAAAGATATAATCAATGTGAAGATAAATAAAATGCACTTTGGCGGTAAGACTGAGGGCGAGGTCGAGGGTAAAAGGGTAGTATTGTCCGGAGGGATACGTGGGCAGATTGTCAAAGCTTATGTTAAAAAGATTAGGAAGGACAAGGTCGAGGCGAATATAATCGAGGTGGTGGAAAAATCCACTGATGAA